>VAPE01012164.1_pt1 | contig 13907 bp, 17 predicted proteins | sample 3393911 | NCBI WGS metagenome assembly VAPE01 (sample SAMN08290436, study PRJNA428436) | hydrothermal vent metagenome | isolation source: Deep-sea hydrothermal vent chimney | place: Atlantic Ocean: South-mid Altantic Ridge | reverse complement strand
AGCTCAATCTTGCACTCGTATAGGAATACTCGCACAAGACCTCACGAAACGTAAAAGCTCAATCTTGCACTCGTATAGGAATACTCGCACAAGAGCACAGAGACTTTTGAGTTGTGAAGTATGATTTGAGTATTCTTCTTTGAATTTAAATATTTAAAAAGATATTTATTTAGAATGAAGATTTAAAAACTCCAGAGTCTTGCTTTTTTTATGTTTAAGAAATTTAAGGAGAGGTTAAAAGCATTTGTTAAAGGGGCTTCTGTTGAAGTTGAGAAAAGAGAGAAGTTGGTTAAAGAAGTTTCTGAAAAAAAGATAAAACAGCTTGTTTCTGAGAAAGAAGTTTCTGAGTCTATTGAAGATCTAGAATTTATTTTATTGGAGAATAATGTTGCGTTGGAGGTGGTGGAATTAATTTTGAAAGAGTTGAAGGAAAAGATTTTGAGGAAGAACCCTTCTAAAAAGGAGTTTGGTAATGTTTTGAAACAATTACTTAAAGAAATAATTAAGGGAGTTCTTTTGGATTCTCCTGATTTAGTTAAAAAAATAAAGGGAGAGAAGGAACCTTATGTGATTTTGTTTTGTGGGATAAATGGTTCGGGGAAGACGACGACGATTGCGAAACTCGGAAGTTTGTTTAAATCAAAAGGGCTTTCTGTTGTCTTTGCTGCAGCGGATACTTTTAGGGCGGCAGCCAGAGAACAATTAGAAGAACACGGAAAAAAATTAGGAATAAAAGTTATTGGGCACGAATATGGAAGTGATCCAGCGTCGGTAGGATTCGATGCAGTTCAGTTTGCGAAGAAAAATAAAATTGATTGCGTTCTTATTGATACTGCCGGACGAATGTACACAGAGAATAATTTATTGAGGGAGATAGAGAAAATAGTGAAAGTTTCTCAAGCCGATTTGAAAATTTTCGTTGGGGAGAGCATCGCAGGGAACGATGCTGTTGCTCAAGTCAAAGCATTTGATTCTGCAATTGGAATTGATGGATTGATACTTTCAAAAGCAGACATCGATGAAAGGGGAGGGACAATTCTTTCCTTAGGTTTCACGACGAAAAAGCCCATAATTTATTTAGGAACCGGACAAAATTATAAAGATTTAAAAAAATTTGAGAAAGAAAACTTTGTAGAAAATTTAGGGTTTTGATTTCTTAAAATAGTGACTATCATTTAGTAGTAATAATAAGAAGATTTAAAAAGTAAAATATTTCTTTAATTTTATGAGACTTGAAAAAATAATCAAAGAAGAAAATAGAAAAGTTAAACGACGAAGAATAAGGAAGAGTGCTTCAAAATTTCTTGGAGGTTTGTTAACGTCGGCAGTATTACTTCTTCCAACTTATGAACTTCTGAATTCATCTTTTGCTCAGGATTCTTTTGGGAATTTTTATCAATCACCTGCAAAAGTTGATAGGACTTCTATTTCAAAAGTGAATCTCTCTTTAGAGAATGAATCTGATTCATATTCTATTCCTTCTCGGAAATCAAGAGAGAACTTTTCTTATTCTTCTGAAGGATCTTTTAAGAGAGTTCCTAAATTGAGTGGAAATTTTTCAAATAGATATTCTGAAAGAGGTAGGTTTTTACGGACTTATCGTTGGAGAAAAGTTATTTCTGAAGCCGAAAAGAGATATAATTTACCGAGAGGGATACTTGCTGGGATAATAATGGAAGAGAGTATGGGAAATCCTTTAGAATTGAACAGTCGGGCGGATGGAGGTGCGGGACTTATGATGTTTCAACCAGGAACTGCCAGGGAATATGGACTAAAGACTTTAGGAAATTCGGAAAGTACAGGAATAGATAGGAAACAAGGGGAGGAATTGGCTTATCTCGTTAGAAAAGAGAAATATAATCTCAGAAAATTGGGAAACATAGATGAGAGATTTAATATTACTAAAAGTGTATTTGCCGGAGCAAGATTTTTGGAACGCTTGCACCAAAGATACCATTCTTGGAATGATGCGATTTCTGCATACAATAATGGAACTCCTTTAGAGGAAGCAAGAAACACGAATTATGTTGAGAAGGTGAAGAACTATCAAAGGATTTATGAGAAGATAGTAAGATAATTCGTCATTAATCCGTGAAATATAAGATTTTATAAAGTCGGCTCTCTTTGTTTTTTTATGAAAGGAATAATTGTTATTCTTGATGGTTTAGGAGATCTTCCGACGAAGAGTTTGGGAAATAAAACTCCATTAGAAATAGCCAAAACTCCGAATTTGGATTTTTTAGCGACGAGAGGTAAACTTGGTTCTATGTATTCTGTTAAACCAGGATTTGTTCCGGAATCGGATGAGGCGATTGTTAGTATTTTTGGGAATAAGTTAAGTAGTAGTTCTAGAGGAGAGTTAGAAGCAAAAGGAGCGGGATTAAAAGTGGTTAGAGGAGATTTGTGTTGGAGGGTGAATTTTGCGACGGTTGATCCTAAAAATAAGGAAGAAATTTTAGACAGAAGAGCGGGAAGAACTCTTACGACAAAAGAGGCAGGGAGTTTAGCGAAGGCGATAAATAAAATAAATTTACCTTGTAAATTTTTATTTAAATCTACAATTCAACATAGAGGTGTTTTAGTTTTCAGAGGGGGTTTCTCAGAGAATGTACTTGGGAATGATGGCAATTATTTTAAAGGACGAAAGGTAGAGATTTCTAAAGTTATTCGAGTGAAGGTTTTGGATAATTTAGAAAACACACAATATACTGCAAATATTGTTAATGAATTCTTAGAAAAGGCCCGTAAAGTTTTAAAAAATCATCCGGTTAATATTAAGAGAAAAGAAAAGGGTTTGCTTCCGGCTAATCTTCTTTTGATTCGGGGAGCCGGGGTAGAGATTCCTAACTTAAAACAATACCCTCGATGGTTCTCTGCATCCTATATGCCTTTGGAGAAGGGATTTTCTGAACTTTCAGGAATGAAAGCATTTTCCTTTAAATATCCAAAACTAAAAACATGGGATGTCTATGATAATTTGTGGTCTTCTTTAAAGAAAGCAAGTACATATTTTGAAAAGATTTTGAAAAAGAATTATAAGAATAAGAAATTTGATTATGCTTATTTACATTTTAAGGAGACTGATATTCCTGGACACGATAATAAACCTGTTGTTAAAAAAGAGATGTTGGAGTATTTAGATAAAACTTTCTTTAGATTTGCTAAGGAGTTTGTTACATTTAATAATATAAAAATGATTGTAACGGGAGATCATTCTACTCCGTGTAAATTGAAAGCACATAGTGCAGCTCCGGTTCCGGTGTTGTTCTACGATAGTTCTGCTCCGAAGAAGAAACGATTTTCTGAGAAAGATTCAAAGAAAGGAAAATTAGGAACTTTTTTAGGTTCGGAATTATTTAGAAAAACTGGGTTTAAATAAATTTAAGAACTTTCTTGTTGTTTGACTAATTGCACCAAATATCCCGCGATTTTATTTCTGATTTTTTTGTCCACGATATCTTTCTTTAAAATCTCTTTGTTTTTTTCAAAGTCCTTCCCAAAACCAAGATCTTCCTTTAGAAGTATTTTGGCACTTTTCTTAATCATTTTTTGTTTTATCTTTCCCATACTTTTCTATAATTTCTTTCTTTTTTAAAAGTTTTCATAACGCATTTTTTCCCCTTTTAAGATTGAATTGTATTTTTTTATGAATTCTTCCGCTTTTTTTCCGAGTTTTTTAGTATAGATCAAGAGTGCAGGTAAAGGGATTCTCTGTGAATCAGAAATCAGTTTTTTTAAATCTAACTCTGAAATTGTTTTTTTATCTTTTGCGAGGGTGAAAAAAGTTATTTTTCCTAACTGAGAATCTATACTAATCAAGCATTTGTAACTGTTTTTTTTCTTTTCTATTTCTCTTATTAATTCAAAATTCTTTCCTTTCAGAAATTCTTTCAATTTAGATACAAAAGGAGAGTCTGCTTTCTCTTTTTTTATTTCGGGTAATATTAAAGGATTATTGAAAAAGTTTCTTTCTTCCTTCATTTCTTTTTGAGAGGGTTGTTTAGAATTTTGTTTTGTTTTGATTTCTTCCGATTCACTTGAACTTAAAGAGGCGGAATCCTTTATTCTTTTTATTATAGGATTTAGGATGGGTTTCTTATTTTCTTCAGAGGTTATTTTTATCTTTGGAATTTCTGTTTTCTTTTTTTCAAAAGGAGCGGTCAATATATCTGTAAGGGGCTCGTCGAAATATCTCCAGAATAATTTTTCTTCTTTTTCGAAAGGAATTGCGAAATCCTTTAAGTTTTTTAAAGCGACTCGTATTGCTGGTTCTTGTTCAGAGTCTTTTAAAATTCTTTTTTCTTTTAAAGAGATGAAAGCGTCTTTCTCTCGAGGATTCAGATAATTGAAAAATTTTTCTAATTGTTTTTTTTGATTAGATAAAAGATAAAGGTGCGAGCTTCCAACCCTCATATAACTTGTTAAAATTCTTTTTTCGTTGAGGAGTTCAGATAAAAAAGCGGAGGTGAGAAGGGAATCTTTTTTTATTCTTTTTGAAATTTGGATTGGTAAGAGCGGACCATCTATATTTAAATTTTTAATTATTTCCTCTTTTATTTCTTTGGAAGGGTCAATCATAAAAATAGATATTCTTAGGGATTATAAAATTAATGTTCTTTTAATCTGAGTCCTTTCCGAACCAAAGTTCGATTTCCCGCTTTGCTGATTCTGGGGAATCTGAGGCGTGGAGGATGTTTTCGAAACAATCGATTTTTTTATTTATTCTTCCGTATTTTCCTCTTATTGTTTTTGGTGAGGCCTCTTCGGGGTTTGTGTTTCCTGCGAATTCCCTTATTTTACTAATTGCATTTTCTCCTTCATAAACTAAAGCTATTACTTTTGCATTGTCGTGGAGTTTTCCAGTTATATGCTTTATGAGCCCCTCGAAAAAAGGTTTCTCTCTATGTTCGAAATAATGTTCCCTTGCTAAAGTTTCACTTACCTTTACAATTCTTATCTTTTTCAATTCTAATTTTAAAGAACTTAATTCTTCCAGAATAGACCATTCTAACCCCTTTACAACTGCGTCAGGTTTTATAAGAACTAATGTTTTTTGAATTGCCATAGAGAATGTTATCTTTTTCGTTTATAAATTTTATGAAAAATACAATAGAATTAAAAAGATTTTTTCTTTTACTTTTTTATGAAAAAATCTGAGGCGATTTCTTTAGCGGTTAATACGGAAATTTGTAGGAATTGTAAAAATATTGTCGTTGGAAAAGGGAATAAGGAAGCGGAAATAATGTTTGTTGGGGAGGCGCCGGGTAAGAATGAAGATGAGCAGGGAATTCCGTTTGTTGGACGGGCGGGAAAGAATTTGGACGAACTTTTGAGGAAGGTTGGTTTGAGTCTTGAGGATATTTATGTCGTGAATATTTTGAAATGTCGTCCTCCAGAGAATAGAGATCCTTTGCCAGCTGAGATAAAAGCTCATACTCCCTGGCTTATTAAACAAATTGAGGAGATAAAACCGAAAATTATTTGTTCGTTAGGAAATTATGCGACCAAATTTTTTTTAGCGAAAGGTTTAGTAGATGATATGAAATTTCAACAAGGGATAACTTCAATTCATGGAAAAATTTACAGTATAAATTTTGGAGGGGTTGAAATAAAATTGATTCCATTATTTCATCCTGCAGCAATTATTTACAAAAGAGATTTGGCTCCTTTATGGGAAAAAGATTTGGAGATTGTTAAAAGAGAAGTTTCTCTATTTAGAGGAAAAGTTAATTAGAGAAACCCTTTACTTTGTTTTTTATAAATTTGTAATGGGCTTCTTTCGAAGGAGTTTTACATTTTTTACAGATTTCTTCTAAAGTGTAAGTTTGACATTTTGGACATTTTTTCAATTTCATTTAACCAGTTATATGAAGAAGGTATTCCTTTAATCTTGGAGGAACTTTCTTGTTCGTTAATTTTCCAAATTCTTTCGCCTTTATCCATTTTAATTCTGCTATCTTGGGACCTTTCTTTTCTTTTCCTTCTGTAGCTTCACATAAAAAATATAATTCTAAGGTTTTCTCATCTTGAGCTATATTATTTTTCGCAAAAACTGCTCCGAGATTATGTATCTTATATCCTGTTCTTTCTTTTGTTATTCTTTTTAATTCTAAATCTAAATCTTCATCGTAATTCAAATATCCCCTTATAAAACTAAAATATTTCTCATCCTTTCTTCTGCCTAAAAGAATTTTTCTTTTTACGGGGTCGAAGATGATTCCAATCAGTTTAACGAAGAATTTTTTCTTTTCCATCTTTTAAGAAGGTGTTTCTTATTTTTAATCTTTTCTCCCTATTTAAGGATAGTTAATTGTCGTTATTTTACTGTTGCTTGGCTTTGCCCAAATTTTATTTTTCTTTTCTTCCTCTCCTAACGATACAAGAGATAAGCCCGCGTCCTTCGGACAAATAGCCTTTGTCTTCGACAAAATAGAAAAATCTCTTTTATCCGACCAACGAGAACAAACCATGAAATTAAAATTTCACATAACCAATGATAAAAGGTTCGTTTCATTCACGCAAATTTTTCATTGATAAAGGGGTTTCAAAACAATAAGTTTATTAATCTGCTTTAGTTATTTCATTTTAATGGAAAAAACTTTAAATGAAATTGTTAAAAAGCTTTTGAAAAGAGATAAAAGTATACTTGCTATTTTTATTCAAGGTTCATCTACAAAATTAAAATTAGATGACTATTCAGATATTGATTTAATAATTCTTTGTGATAAAAAACCAAAAAAGAATTTTTATGTAGAAATAGTTGAGATTAATCATAAAAAAATATTAATTGATTTTACTTATAGAAGATATGACTTAAATTTAAACCCTTTAACATTTCCTATAAGTGATTTGGTTCTCACTTTAGAGTCTCTCCAAAATTCAAGAATCCTTTATGATAAAAAAGATTTTTATAAAAAATTTAAAAGTTCTTTTGAGAAACCAGATTTGGTGAAAAAACAAATATCCACATTTCCTTTTTATTTTAATATTTTAATTGATGGATATTATAAAACTAAAAGATTATACAGAAGAAAAGACTATCAAGGACTTAAACTTTGTGCGAGACATATTGCAGATAAAAGTTTAAAATTAATTAATTCTTTTAACGAGGTAGTTTTGAATAAAAATTTATATAATAATCCGAGAGATTTAAAGACTAAACCAGAAAATTATGATAAATATTTTTATATCGTTGCAGGTTTAGATAATACAAAAAGTATAGAAGATTTGTATTATGCTTGCATTAAATTAATTGAGGGCACTATTTTATTTATTAATAAAAAAGATTTGATTAAAATTAAAGACATGCAATTCCATAAATTATTAGATAAAATTCTAAAAGAGATAAAATAATCTAAGAAGGTGCCCATTTTCTTTTTTGGAAAAAAAGAAATAAAAAAACGGTCAATCTCTCTTATTTATTGGTCGTCGGAACCATCCTCTTCCCATCTGAAAGAAAAATTAAAACTCACGAGGAGCCTTCGAGGCTCAGCTCGTGCCTCACTTCGTTCGGTCAAGCAACAACAGTTAAACAGAAAATCCTTGCAGGATTTCCCAAATTAATTTTACGAAAAAACTCACGAGTGTTCCGCAATTTTTTCAGCTCTGACTTCATCGAGGGAAAAATTACTACACCTCGAGCCCTTCGGGTTGTTTAACCAAATGTTATGTCTAATTGTAGGTGCTAATTAATTAAGCCCGCCCTGTGCTAGTTTTTTCAAAGACTATTTAAAGAATAATCTTATTAAGATATTAAAATGCAAGTAAAAATTAAAAGATCTTTCTCAGGAAAAGATGTACCAAAGAATACTAAATTTATATACGATAAAACTTCTAAGAGGAGACCTGCATGGATATTGATTAAAAATCTACCAAAAAATATTATGTTTTTAAGTACAAGAATAGATGGAAAAATCCACCATTATAGAGTTTATCTTTCAACAACAATTCCTTTATTTTTACCCACAAATTATACCAAGGATGAAATGAGAAAGTTTTATGATAAATTTGCTGAAATTTATGATGATGAACTTGAGTCAAGAAATTCCAAAGCAACGAAATTTTTGTTTAATAAATTTAAAATATTTAAAGACTCAAAAATATTGGATTTGGGAGCAGGAAGCGGAATTTCTTCAGTACCTTTGGTAAGAATGGGATATCACAATATTACTTTATTGGATTTTTCAAAAAAGATGCTTGCTAAAGCTAAACAAAAAAATGAATTAAAAAAATGTAAATTTATCCAACAAAATATTTCTAAGTTAAAACTTAGTGATAAATTTGATGTCATTTTTAGTATTTTTTCCTTTGCTTCAAATAGTTATTTTAATTATGAAGAAATGCCAGAACTATGGAAAAAAATAGCCAATAATCTAAAACCCAATGGAATATTTATGGTCATGGGAAATGATTTTGAACCGCCTCAATTTTTGATTAAGAAAGTTAAAAGTGGAAAATACGAAATTGTACAAGGGTATAAAGCACAATGGTATATTGGAAAGAAGAAGTAAAAACTCGCACTCCCAACCAAAAATACTGCACCTACAATTCTGCGGTCTGCCTTCGGAATGTTGTACTAAATCTTGGGTTTCACTTTGTTCAATCAGAGATAACAGCGATTAAGAGATTCCGAAGTCTTACACTCTCCTCACTTCGTTCGTTGGGGGATTTAACAGGGCTTAAAGGGTTACTTCGTCTTGCAGGATTTTTCAAATTAATTTTACGAAAAAACTCACGAGCGTTCCGCAATTTTTCCAGCTCTGACTTTGTCGAGGGAAAAATTACTACACCTCGTGCCCTTCGAGTTGTTTAACCAAATGATAAAATCCTTGTATTTTATATTAGAATAACATTTTATGGCCCCAGGACTCACCAGACCAAGAGGCTCAACCTGTGCCCATTATAAAGGAAGTTTTTTATATGGCCCCAGAGCGAATACAAGATTCTCACTGTGTCCACCAAAGTGGCCCCAGAGCGAATTACTCTCGGTAAAGAACCGAATTCTCATTGTGCCCACTAAAGTGGCCCCAGGCCTCCGAGTGAAGAAAGTCAACCTGTGTCCATCCTTGCGAATGGCCCCAGAGGGATTTGAACCCCCGACACCTAGATTAAGAGTCTAGTGCTCTAACCAGACTGAGCTATGAGGCCGAAATTGGTTAGGTTGGAATATCCAAAGTTCTTAGCGAAAATACAAGATTCTCACTCAATTTCGTTTCACTTATTGAGGCCTAACCAGGCCTGGTAGAAATTTTTATTTCTACCTTGCACTCGTATTCCGAACATAAAATGAATACTCACACGAGAGCTATGAGGCCGACTAAACAATTGAAATTCGGTATTATTACATGTGACCAGTTAAATTATAAAAGTATCGCTTTGATTATATTTTGAAACAGAATTTATTAGGGTATGGTCCCATCAGGAATCGAACCTGGGTCTACGCGGTGTAAACGCGTTGTCTTAACCACTGGACTATAGGACCTTACTTTGAAAGATATTTGAGTTATTAAAAAGTTTTCGAATTAGGTTAATTAAAAACAAAATAAATAAAAGCAGAGTTTGTTTTTGGTTTCTATGATAACTTACAAAGATATTTATGAAATCTCCAGAAAAGAGCGTTTTTCAGAAGGGTTGCAAAAAATTCCGGAGAATTTTATAGTGGAATTTTCCGAGTATTTGAAAGAGAAGAAAAAAATGGCTTCGAAAGAGGAGGATTTATTTTCAGATCTTATAACGAAGACAAAGAAGCAGATAGAAAATTCGGTTATTCTTTTTAAGGAATTACTTTTTCATCGTCGTAAAAAGATTCTTGATTTGATTTTGATAGCTTCTGAGGTGGGCATTCCCAAAAAAGATTTTAATAATATGTTCGATTTTGAGAAGAAATTATTTGAAGGTTTGATGAAAGAGATAGAATATTCAAATAAAGTGGTGAGTCATTTATTGGATGGAAAACAGGAAGGTTTGGCAGAGGTTAAATCAATTTTAATAAAGGAAGATATAAAAGAATTTTTGAATTTTGAAGGCGAGAAGAAAGGTCCTTTTAAGAAAGGTCAGATTATTGAGCTCCCGAAGAAGATTGCGGAGATATTGATAAGGGATGAAAAAGCAGAGCTTTATTCTAAAAATTAAATTTAATTTATAATTATCTTAGAATTTGTAGAGACACTTCTTTGTTAGAGTGGCAAGGAGTTTTTAGCTTAATAGAACCCCTTTTGAGAGGGATTTTAATGAAACCAAAACTTTAAGTACTATTGACTTACTAAAAAGTCATATGATACAAATAAAGGTCAATTATACTTATGAAGTTCTCTTGCTTTTGTTAAAAAGAGAAATGCATCAGCGAGAAATTGCAAAAGAACTTAAAACTTCTTTGACTAGAGTGCAATCAATCTTAAAAGAGTTGAGAGGCATAAACGCAGTAGATTATAAAGAAATAGGTAGGAATCATATTTATTTTATTAAAAGAAACTTAGTTTCTAAATCACTTCTCCTAAATGCGGAGAATTACAAATTAATAAAACTAATCAGAAAACATCCTCACTTAGAAACAATTTTCATACAAATAATAGAAAAGGGTAATAATGAAATGATTCTCTTGTTTGGAAGTTATGCAAAAGGCACAGAAAAAAAAGGTAGCGATCTTGATATTTATATTAATACAACGAAGCTGAAGCTAAAAGAAGAAACTCAAAAAATATATCATGGTTTGAGTATAAAAATTGGAAAGTTTAATTTAAAGGATTTATTAATAAGAGAGATAATGAAAAATCATGTAATAATAAATGGGGGGAAGGAATATTATGAAAACACCGAATTTTTTGAATAAATTAAAAAAGGAAAACTCATTGAAATTAGTTGAACCCTCTTAAGAGATATTTAAATCTTATCTAGTCAAAAGCGAGAAATGTATAAAAGTTGCAGAACTTGCTTATAATTCAGAAATATATGAGAATGCAATTTCTGAAGCATATTATTCAATTTATAACTCTGTACTATCCTTATTTTTTAAATGCGGAATAAAATGCGAAAATCATTCCGCATCAGTATTATTAATAAAAAACTTATTTCAATTAGACCAGTTGGCCTCTATTTTTTCAGAATTCAAAAAAGATAGGATAGACAATCAGTATTATATTCCTATGATTGGAACAGAACCAATGAATAAAGAAAAATGTAGCGAGAGAATAGAAATTGCAAAAGAGTTTAATATTAAAATAAGAGCGTATTCAGACAATTTAAAACTTCAAGAAATAGATAATATACGGGATAAATTTGAGGAAATATAAATGTTAGTTGTAAAATTTTAAGATTCTTTAAAAAGATAAATTTTGAAAAATGTTTTTGATAAAAAAGTTTGTAAAGTATAAATGAACTTCTAAATTGTTTGAACTATCTGAGGGCTTGGAAGGCCTGATTTGTTTTCCTGGATTATTATTGGATTTTTTCCTATTATTCTATTTCTAATCTTTAAATGATAATTCAAGCGAATTTCTATTACTCCGTCTTCGATCTTTGATCTAAATTGCCACTTAGGAATTTCTCTTAAGTTTATCTTTGAAATCTCTAAAAACTTTGAAGCATTAAAAATTTGAATTCCGACTATAAACTCCTCTTTATCGATATCTATAACCATATTCTGAAACTCCACCGAAAAATTATATTCCCGATTCTTTACTTTGAAAAATAGAATATCATTTACATAATCATAATCCATTTTTCCTTCCGCTTCCAAATGTTTCGGTTTTAAATTTTTGGTATTTGCCATTCTTCTATAAAATAAAAGGTAACTATTTTAACCTTTCTATTACCAAGGTTTATTATTAATTTGAAATTTTTATTTTGATATTTATAGAAAACTGCATAATTTTTATTATATTGGGAACCAACTAAAAATGGTTTTTCTTTAATTAAGATTTCTCTTAATTCATTGCACGTATAAATTTTTCTCTGTTTTTCGCTTAACCTGAAGAAAGTATGTTCTGTGCATTGAACCTCTTCTTTTTTGTAATCTTTGATAAAATTTAAAAATTCTTTTACATCAACCTTTTTTTTAATTTTTGTTTCATTAAACATAAATAGATAAGGAGTAAGACATATAAAAAGTTTATCTAATAATCTTTTAAGAACATTTAGTAGTTCTGAGATCTTATAAGAATTAGTTGTGAAAATTAGAGGTAGGAATATGCTGCAAGGGGATTAATGGATTTTTTAATTGTAGGAATTTGTATAGGGTACAATGCGGTTGATTATTATTTCAATTAATTTATGGAGGGTATAGCGACTGGGTGCTTCATTCTAAGACTAACCCAAATAATTTTAATAAATCTTTGCCTTGAGATAGAACAAAAATGCCCCAAACTTTGCTTTGTTATAGCAAAGTTTATAAAGTAGGAAATATATTTTTTAATATGAAAACTGAATTGTTTAATCAAAATCCGTGGTGGGAAAAAAAGTTTGAAGAAAAAACATATAAGAGAGAGATTTATCTTGAAAAGATTTTTAAAAATATGAAGGAAAAAGATATAATTTTTCTTACAGGTTTAAGGAGAATAGGGAAAACGACGATTATAAAACAGACGATTTCAAAATTATTGGAGAAATCAAAGCCGTCTGATATTTGTTTTGTAAGTTTAGATTCATTTAATTTTATTGATTTTACTATCCAGGATATAGTCGAAGAATACAGAAAAATTCATAAAAAATCCAGAGACGATTTTTTTTATCTTTTTTTGGATGAAGTAACTTCCAAAAAAGATTTTCCTCTGGAATTAAAAAGTTTGTACGATAATGATAATATAAAAATAATCTGTTCTTCATCAATTGCAACGCTGATGTATGATAGAAAAGCTTATTTAACCGGAAGGACGAAAACAATTGAGATTATGCCTTTGACCTTTCAGGAATTTTTGGAATTTAAAAATATTAAAATTTATAAAGCAGACAAATCAAAACTGAAAGCTTATTTTGAAGAATATATGAAACTTGGAGGAATCCCAAAATATGTCGAGACAGAAGACAGAGAATATTTGAAAGAATTGGTGAATTCGATAATCTATAAGGATATAATTTCTCAATATAACATTTCAAACGAAAAAGCGATTAAGGAGTTATTTATTCTTCTTTGTGAGAGAGTCGGAAAACCAGTAAGTTATAATAAACTATCAAATATTTTGAAAATATCTGTAAACAGCGTTAAGAGATACATTTCTTATTTTGAAAAGGCGTATCTTTTTTACAGTGTAGACAGATGGTCAAAATCTTTTAACGAGAATATAACTTCCCCAAAAAAAGTTTATGTCGGGGATGTGGGAATAAAAAATGTTATCGCTGGGTTTAAAGATTTAAGTGCGATTTATGAAAATTTAGTTTTTTTAAAAATAAAAAATAGAGAACCTTCTTATTATAAAAAAGATGGTATTGAAATTGATTTTAGGTTTAACGGATTTTTGATTGAAGCAAAATATGGACAAAAATTGGAAGGTAAACAAAAAAAAGTCTTTGAGGGTTTGAAAATTAAAAATAAGATTGTTAGTGATGGCGTGAATTTTTTTATGAAAGATAAAATATAATATTTATAAAGGAAGATAGTTATTTGAAGATGATTCTTGGAATTTGGTTTATGAAAGTAAAATATTATATTATTATTGAGATGCCGAATAAGAGTAAATCATTCGTAAAGAAAATTAATTGAGTTTTTATAATTATCTTAGACTTTTTGTTTTTAGATAATTATAATTAAGTTTATAAATGAGAAAACTCTCTTTTTATTATGGATAAATCCAAAGATAATAAATTTGAAGAGCGGAGGAGATACCTTAGAATTTTTTTGTTTCTGGGGCTTTTAGTTTTAATAACTTCTTTCTTATTTTTTGATAGTTCTTCGACAGGGAATGCTATAATTAATT
>VAPE01025896.1_pt1 | contig 13916 bp, 14 predicted proteins | sample 3393911 | NCBI WGS metagenome assembly VAPE01 (sample SAMN08290436, study PRJNA428436) | hydrothermal vent metagenome | isolation source: Deep-sea hydrothermal vent chimney | place: Atlantic Ocean: South-mid Altantic Ridge | reverse complement strand
GTGCGCTTTGCAGGATAAAAAATCCCAGCACGGTCAGGCCAATGGCGATAAACAGGCCTGTCCAGATGTAGTTTTTTGAATTATTCATGATGATTGTTTTTTTAAGAAAGTAATAAATTGCCCGGAATTAAAACCGGCAATAAAATCCTCCGGGAACCACAGTGCCCATCGGACTGCCGTAATATCCGCCACTATAGGCCGGATAACCATATACGTAAGAGTCAAATTACATCCTGCCCGAAGGTCTGTGCCTTCGTGTACTGAAAAGTCATCAGAACGGCCAAAACAAATATGAAAATCTTTGCTTTCATCAGGATACAAAGGTACGGATAAATTTAATGGATGGGGGAGCAAGTTATTTCCGGTTTTTCATTGGAATGTGCCTGACCTTCACAGGTTGCTATTTATTTTCCTGTCCGACATATCCCTTAGATACAAACCCTTTGCTGTATTTGAACATCATAAACACAAGCGCAAGTCCGTAAATGATCTGCCTCATGTTCGCTGCAATGCTACCTGGCATTCCAATAAAAGTTAGTGCTTGTGGTAAAATGACCAATACTGCCGCTGCAATTGCCGATCCCCATAGATTTTTCATTCCGCCGATAATTACAATTGACAGAATAAAAATGGATTCGTTTACCGTAAAACTGGTGGGGTCGATATAGCTGATGTAATGGGCATACAACGCACCGGGAATGGCCGCAAACATTGCTCCTAAGGTAAAACCGGCAACTTTTGCCTGGTAAACCTTTTTCCCCAGACTTTTGGTAAATATTTCGTCTTCACTTAGAGCAATGAGTATCCGCCCGAAAGGGGATTTAGTGATGTTTCTGAGAATGTAGAAAACTAAAGCCGTTAAAATGACAGTCAAAATAAGAAATGATATTTTGCTGTTAAATACAAATCCAAAAATTGAAACCGCAGGAATACCGGGAATGCCAAGCGGACCATTGGTTAAACCCATCCAATTGTTCATGACGGAGAATGCAACAACCTGAATACCAAGTGTAATGATGATAAAATAATCATCCACAGTACGCAGGGCAATCACCGAAACAATCACCGCAATTAACCCGCTTATTAGCATTGCCAAAGGCAGGGTGGCAAGAAACGGAAAACCGTAATTAACGGATAATATTGCAGAAGCGTAAGCGCCAATTCCATAAAACCCCGCGTGTGCCAATGAAATTAAACCGGAATAACCTGCTGTCAATGTAAGGCTTTGGGTAAGCATTACATAGAGCAGAATCATGATTAATATGTGGAGAATGTATTCCATATTTTTCTATCTATAAAAATTTGCTCAACAATCTGACCTTTTTCCGCCAGTGTTTTAACAGAGGGTTTGTCTTTGCTTAATAGTAATCGCTCAAAAAGGGATGAATTTATCTCGCGGTCAAGTTCCCGAACCGACCAATTGTTTTCTGCTGTTTCTATTAAATAAAAATTGCGTTCATCTTCGTTTTTAACGCTTAAAAGCCTGACAAAATGAGACCATGATAATTTTTCCATCACTGATTGATCTCTTGAGAGGTCAGATTGTGCAGACGCTGTCTGCATTTTCGTGCCTTTAGATTTGGCAGACAGTGTAGGCCAAATTGAATCTTCAGAATTGGCCGACAGTGTGGGCCATTTTGAAAAAGTTATAAAAAATTGCTTAAATTTCCTTAAACTTCGGTATGAATAACCCTTACCAAAAGACTTTGTCAGATCGAGAGACAACTTCTTTAAAAGTTCGGTACCGTATTCCGCCCTCTCTTTCCCGCTTTGTTCATATTCAACAATATATCTGCCTATATGCCAATAAGCATATATCATTGTTTGATTTACGGTTTTTACTACTTTCGTTTTGGCATCAAGTAGTAATGACCCAATAGCAGAAACCAGACCTCCGTATTTTGAGGTTGATAAGTTGGAACCACTATTGTCAGATATTACCGGCATGATAATTTCATTCGTGTTAATTCGTGTAATTCGTGTCTTTGTGTCCTACATTAATATTTTCATATCCATTCGTGTTAATTCGCGTAATTCGTGTCTTCGTGTCCTACATTAATATTTTCATATCCATTCGTGTTAATTTGTGTAACTTGTGTCTATAATACGATTCTTTTATAGCTTAAACTATCCTCCCCAAAATTAACTAATAAACCCAGTTTTTGTTTTGAAGCCGTTATTAATATATGGAGGATATATTCCATCTTAAAGTTATGAGTTGTTAGTTTTTAGTGTTGGATGCATCTATGATTAAATATCAAAAAATACTTTTACAGCACTACTAATAAATGCCCCGGCAAATGCTCCCAACTTAGGATAACTTTCTAATTTATCGTCATATTTTTTATTATTATCATTGTAAGATAGATTCCACATCTTTAATAAGTTTATAATATATGTAAACTCCTCCTCAATATTAATTTTTTCAATCTCTTTTTTATAATTTCCTTCTGGTTTGTCAAGAAACTTATTAATCCCACCTTTAATTTTAATAATTTGATCATTTAATTTATGAAGGCGTTTTTCGGAATAATTGTAATGAGGAAGTAAAAGTATTTTTGCATGATTTTCGGATGCTGATAAATGATAATACTTAGGATCATCAAAAACATTTAAACAAAAATTTAGTAGTTCATTAAAATTGTTTTTACAATAGTCTAACCAATCATTATCGCCTAATTTATTATCAATTATATAAAATAATAAATATAGCATAGCACCAGTTGTTCCAAAATCAGGTAGGATAATTTCTCTTGTATCATACTGATCAATAGGATAAATTGGTAGTCCTTTCCCTTTGTTCGTACTAATTATATTGCATAATATTCTTTTAAGTAAAGAGCGAATCCTTTCGTCACTAAGTAAATGCTTGACCTGTATTAATGAGAAGAATGTAAGATAAAATTCATACTTAGTCATTTTATGATTTTGTGGCAACTTCCAATAGTAGGCTCCAACTTCATCTTGCGTTAAACATTCTTCAAGCAAAGCGTGTTCACTTTTTTGTTTTAACTCGTTGGCCTTTTCAATTATCTCTTCATCCTTTGATTTCAAGATAAAGGAATTACAAAAGTTAATCGTACTTGATAAAGTTAAATGTTCAAATTCATCACCATTCCACATTTGTTTATTGTTGATAAAATCATCAATACGATTATAAACAGTTAAAAAAGAGCTCTTAATAAACGAAGTATCCACATCTTCCGATTCTTCACATAGAATACATAAAGCCGTTGCACTATGGCGAATGTTGATATCAATTTGCCTATAAAGTTTGTTTTCGCGTGAAGAAGAATTTTTCAAAGTATAAGACGACCCGAACATTTTTGTATCTGTAGGGCTATTATCATCACGTCTTAACTTTAAAAAATTAATCAAACCTTTTCTAAAAATAGAATACTCACTACCAGAAGGAAATAAACCTTTAGAGTAATTTTTCAGTACTTCATAATAGAGACGATTAGCTGAAATACTACCATGAGGATATGAGTCTGGATTTAACCCAAAAACCTTTAATGTATCATGCATACTATATATCCAAGATGCCGAAAGAATTTTCTTGTGATACTCATTTTCTTCCTGAAATAATCCTAAATCACACATTAAAAGTATATAATGAGTGTCTAACATTAAGTCATATTTTCCCCTTTTATCAGGTGATAGTTGTGAATAAAAATCAAAAGACATTGTTATAATTTTTACTATTAACAAACGTGTTTATAATGTATTTCATTAAATTTCCACTTTTTTCAACTGTTTCCCACTAAACCCAAGCGGTTTCCATACCAAAAATAAAATTAAGATGATGTATGTAATCGCGTCCATCCACTGACTACTGATATAATAAACTGCCAAGTTTTGAGCAGTTGCAATCAACAAAACCCCTCCCAGAAGGCCACGGGAGCCTCCCATCCCTCCTATGATCATTGCAACTACGCCATAGAGAAGCAAGTTGAAACCCATGGTTGGAGTCATACCGGTATCCGAGGCAACTAATATCCCAGTTATAGCCGCCACTGCCGAACCTAAAATCATAGTAAATAGAATAATATTGTTAGAGTTTATGCCGCTAATGTTTGCCAATTCTTCATTGGAAGAAACGGCACTTATTTTTAAGCCCAATCTTGTGTACCTTAGAAAGGTAACTATGGAAATAAATAAAACGGCACATATTATAAGAGTGATTAGCTGAACTGAAGTTATATATGCTCCAAGTATTTTGTGGCCTACTTTTATTTGCCCTGTGAACAATGACCTCGTATCATCTCCCCATAATAAAGATACCAGATTTTGAAGTATAACATAAACTCCTAATGATGTTATTAAAAAAGATAATGAAACAGCTTTTCTTTCTCGTAGTTTTTTGTAAACAAATATTTCAAGGACTGCATTTATCAATATTACTCCGATAAGTGATAATCCTATAGAAATTACCAGCGGTAGTCCCAATTGCCTAGAGAAGGAAAAGACAAAATAAGCACCTAATGTGATTGAAACTGCATGAGATATCAGGAAATATTTGGTGCAGGAATATATAATGTAAAAAGAAAGTGTTACCAATAAATAAACTGCAAAAGATATGGATATATTTATAATAATTTGATTCATAGGATTCTTTTACAATTTTAGGTTCGAGAAATTGGAGATTGATAACTCATAATTGACAACGCACGGTCATGTAAATAAATTCGTTTTGATGTGTCATTTGAAATAACATAGGTTATTTTACCTTTATTAAATCCTATAACAATATTTGTGCTATTAAAGTCAATCCATGCAAAATCAACATCATTTTTAAGTTCTTTCAGAGTTTCAGAAATTGTTTTTTCATCGATAATGTATGAATTTATTTTTCCCCCCGTTATTTCAAAATAATCTTGTCTATTGTTATCAACTTCAATATTTGCATTAATCTTATCAGGGATTCCAACAAAAAAACGATTAATCTTATAATATACTTTAAACTCTCTGTTATCCCAGTTTCTCTTTACAAATTCATTGTCAGCAGTTTTTTTCCAAAAATCAAATAGTACTTTATTATCTCCATTACCCTCATTATAGAAATTAATAATATCTGAGGATAATCCTCTATAAAATAAGAAAATTTTAACTTCTCCTTCTTTGAGATATTCAGCTTCAACCCCTTTTGTTAATAACTTAAGAATTTTAAAATAACTATCCAGTTCTGGACCATAATCTTCATGTATTTTAGAGATCCCATACTTCATTAACCATTTATGTCCTTTTTTTATGTGACCAAACCTACTTACAAACAGATGCTTAAATAAATTATTAAAAATTATACCCCCTGCTATACCTAAAATAAATAAAATAAGCTCTATTGGTATTTTCTGACTTAATACATTTTTTTTATTTTTATATAATATTTTAAGGTGCTTTTGATAATAAGAGGAATCGAGAATCATCCATAAATTTTGATTTAATGAATCCGAAGACAACTTAAATGATAAATAATTTGCAATAATTGAATCTACACTTGGTTCAGTCTCCTGATAAATAGTCGAATTACCTAAATTATTTCGTTGACTAAAAGTACCTTTTAAATCGATGTTTTCGTTATTTATTTGATAAATCAAAATATCTTTCTTAGTATATAAAAAGCCAATAAAACCCAAATAAAGAACTGTGATTATTAACCAAGTTACGACATTGTCCAAATTATCTATTTTCATTTTTTAAGTGTTGATTGTGAATTCCATGGATTATATTAAAAAGATAGAACAAATCTTCTTTGACGAAATTTTTTATAAACAAAAATTTCAAGACCAGCAATAATCAGTATTACAACAATGACTGATAATCCCAAAGAAATTACCAGTGGCAATTCTAATTGCCTAAAAAAGAAAAAAACAAAATAAACTCCTAATGTGATTGAAGCTGTATGAATTATAAGAAAATATTTAGTGCAGGAATATATAATGTAAAAAGAAAGTGTGACCAATAAATAAATAACAAAAGAAATTAATATGTTTATCAATATTTGCATTATTATTAGTTTTTAATTATCTTTTATCCAATTTTATTCATGAAATTATTAATATTTAAGCACATCGCTCCGAATTTTTTCTTATGTTACAAGATTGATTTTTTTTGTTCTTTCTCAGAATCATTTATTAAACCACTTTGTATTTCAGAATGCAATTCATTTAATAACAAATAAGTGACAGCATTCTCATAAAATCCAATTACTATTTTATGACTATTGTGAGAGGTAATTAATAAAGCAAAATCAATTTCATCTTTATGGTTTCTATACTGAGGATAATCTTCTAAATATATTGGTATAGTCCATAGTGCTTTACCTTCCACAAAAGTATCATCATACTTCCTTGCTGAATCTGTATTTGAATCTAATCGATGTTCTTCTCGAGAAACAATTAAAAAACGAAATATTTTGTATTCAATATTAACACCATTTCTTCTTACAGTACTTAATCCTAATTCTTTCCATTTATTATATAACTCATCTATTCCTTTATTCCTTTCTTTCTCATCATACAATTTATAAATATCAGATTTAGTACCGTAATAAAATAGTTTTATTTCTATTCCGCCATCATTTTTAAATTGTGATTCCAAACTATTCGTTAAATGGTTTAATAAATCAATATATGAGTTCGTATTTGATTTAGTTTCTTGTTTATGTATTTTAGAAAATCCTAGATCAAGCAGCCAGTTATGCCACCGTTTAATATGTCCGGCCCTATTCTTAAAACTCCAGGTATTATATACATTTTTAACTGAAATTATTAAAAATGCTCCAACAATAATTAAAAGGACATCATAAAATGCGATACTGCTTGCTTTATTAAACCATCCTTTATCTGTAAAGTAGGTTTTAATTTTTAAGTTTCCATTATTAAATGCAGTGGATATTTTTTTAATGTCAGGGTCTACAGATTTTATCATATAAGGCTGGAGTTTACCTAAAAATCTATTTAAATTAGAATAAGTAACTGTGTCTTTATTTTTTGAATCAATAAATTCTGTAATTGTTGTTTTTTTAGGGATACCATTTTTTAAATAATTAATGTAGAAAGCTAAAAGAAACAGTATAATTGTAATTGCAAACCAAAAGATTATTTCTTTTTTATATTTTAGAAATCTAAATTTTTTCATAATATTATTTAACAAATTCACAACTAGGAATATTTGAAAAATTTAAAAATTCTTTTCTTTTAGATAAAATATAGTCATAACCGACACCATCTAGATAACAGAAATGATTAATTGCTAAATTCTCTAAAACTTTAGTATTCAATTTATTCCGAATATCAGCGTAACTATTAAATTCAATAATTCCATCACTAACCATTTTTTTCCATAAATAATTACCAGGTAAGGGGGTCATAATATTCCAATAAGAAATCTCTGTTTCACAGTTTTTTTGAATCTCATCAGCCAATGAAGCAGTATTGTTTAACGACTCCTCCGTTTCTCCTATAAGACCTAATACGTAAGCATCCGAAACTTTAATGTTCTCTTTTGCCAATAACCTGACTGCGTTTAAAATCTGCTGTCTTTTTATCGGTTTCCCATTTAACTTTAAAACCCGCTCATCACCTGATTCGATACCAAGTAGAACCGTGTCCACTCCAATTTCTTTCATCAATTTCACATTTTCCTCCGTTATCAAGCGAACATCTCCATAAACCCTAATGTCGGCATTTATTTTCCCTCTTTTTTCGTATTCAGCATGTAACTTTCTTATAAATGGCGCATATATCCAACTATCACTAAAATCTGAGATGTAATCTGCTTTTAATTCATTTACCAAGTAACTATATTCATCATAAACCAGTGATGCATTTTTTAACCTGAATCTTTTATCTACCCTTGAACAAAAACTGCAACCATTACCATTCTGCCTGAAAATACATCCTTTGTGAGAGTAAGTATTAATGGGCCTATTATATGAAAAGTCTAAACCTTGTTCCTGTTTTGATATTTGAAAATTCCTAAAATATACATCAGGATTAAGACCGCCGACAGTTCTCTTAGGAATTGGTAGACTATTCAGGTCTATTTCCTTTACAGGGTTTTTAATAATTTTATCACCTTGTCGGTAAATCAAGTTAGGGATAACATTAACAGTTGGCTTGCCAGTTTCAAGATGTTGTAAAATTTTTCCAAAAGCTTCTTCTCCATCATAACAAATTATATAATCAAGCCATTTATTGCCAGTGAGTAATATTTCCCCAAGTGCCGTCGCTAAATGCCCTCCAGTAATAGTATAAATATTCCTCTTTTTCGCTTCTTTAATAATTATATCAAACTCTTTTATGCACAACGCATCGAAACTGATACCAACAACATCGGCATTCAGTTTTTTGATTATCTCATCCAAACTTAGAATTTGTCCATCCAGAATTTCAATTTCGTGTCCGTCTTGTTCAATATAGTTGGCCAGCCAGATTAAATTTAAAGGCATGTACCAACTATATTCCGGCATTCCTGTATTTGGTGTAGGTGTTTTTATTAATTGAATCTTCATATTTCTTTTTTTAATGCCAACACATTGGATCTTCTCCAAATAAATCATTGTTAACAGAAAACGCTTCAAGCCTGCAACCGTATACACAATCTTTTGACTTGCAGCTTGCACATTTACCCTTTAAATTTTTTGACATATTTCTTATCCTATCAAATAACTCAGAATCACTTAAGATTTCTTTCAAACTATTGTTTTTAAGATTTCCAATAGAAATATCTATCCCAGGGCAAATCTGCACATTCGAGTTATTACCAATCACTAAGTCATACAGCAGTCTTTTACATTGGCCGGCAACAACAGGAGGAGACGGATACCAGCTATATCCATATTTAGTTCTATCTATTTTCAACAAATTGTAGAAAACGGATTTAAGCTGTTCTTTACTTACATCAAAATTTGTATTATAACTTGCTCTGCCACCATGTAAATTTGCTGTTATATAAGGAATAATATTGTTTTCCCTACCAAAAATGAATATATCTTCAATCTCGTTTAAGTTCTGTAAAGTAATCACAGTATCAATCCCTAAACGTGTTCGTGCACCTTTATTATATCCGGCTTTCATCAATAATTCTAACCCTTTCCATATTTTTGTATGAGCCCCTTTTCTCCCTGCCATTTGATCCTGAACATCAGCTCTAAAACTGTTAAGCTTGGTTATCACCGATACTTCATAATCCTTAAGTTTATACAGGTTTTCTTTCGTAAAATATGTCCCATTTGAAAAGAAAGTAACTGAAAGATTTAAGGATTTACAAAGGTCAAGTAAAGGGAATTCATTACCATTATAAAATACCTTATCCAACATAGGCTCACCTGCACCGGGAATCCAAACATTTCTTGCCCCCAGTTCTTTGACTTGTATTAAATACTTCTCCCAATCATGTAAGGATAACTTTTCTTTTTCAGAAGTACCGGCGTCTGTATAGCAATATACACAGTTTAAATTACATCTATGTGATAATAATATAGTAACCGCAAGCAGTCTTTTGCTATTATTAGTCAATTGAATTTCTTCATTCGAAAAACCTGAAAAACATATAGCAGGCGGTTGGGAATACCCAACTTTAGTTTCTTTTTCTAAAAGATCATTTCTCATATTTCATCCGCTTTCCATTCATAATTATCATTTTTTCAAAATTTTTATTGATAGGGTCTCCATTCTCATCAAATGTGGTAGTGCCTGTTGCTCCATGATACCCTCTAACCTTGCTCATTTCAATACGCATATTTTCACCAGTAATGGGCATGTGTTTGTCTAATAATTCTTTAATTACCATTGCTGTTATTTTGACTGCGTCATATGCTCCTGCAACATTTACATCAGGTTCTTTTCCATATTTTTTCCTAAAAGCTTTTGCAAAATCCTGATATTCCTTACCATTGTATTTACTCGGATAAACATATCGTACTCCATTTGCCGCATTTCCTGCCGTTGTCAACAAATCTTCAACGCTCCAGGCATCCGCTCCAAAAACCGGAAAGGATACATTTAATTCTTTTAGCTGTTTTAAGATAATCCCACCTTCAATAGGCATTGTCGGGCAGAATAAGGCACCAGGTGATGCGTTAATTATTTTTGTCAATTGTGTTTTAAAATTCCTTTCTCCTACTTCACACTCTTCTTTTAAAATAATATTCCCCCCTAATTTCGTATAATCTTTTACAAATTCTTTCGAGACTCCTTTACCCCATGCATTATTTGTTGATAGCATTGCTATATTTTTATAACCCTCGGAAAATATCCAATGCGCTAATATTTTACTTTGATAAGCATCTGAGGGCATGATTCTAAAAACATAAGGTCCGGCATTTGTAATATCCGCAGCAGAAGACAGGGGAGAAAGGAGCAAAACCTTATTTTCATTTGCAATAGGAGCCAGTGCCAATGTCACACCGCTGCATGTTGCACCTAATACAATTTGTACTTTGTCAATATTAATTAATTTATTCATAGCGTTTACACCGGTTTTGACATCACAATTATCATTTTCGAAAATGATATCCAGCTTCTTCCCTTCTAAATAATTTGAATTATTTATCTCATCTAATGCCAATAATGTTCCTTTTTGTTCACTTTTACCATAAGATGCAGCATCACCTGTTAAAGGTAAAATACGTCCAATTTTAATAATATTCTTTTTCTTTTGAGTACATCCAAATGCTACTATCAATAAAATAAACAGGATTATTCTTTTCATAATTTTATTTCTTTAAGTTCCCCAATTCCATTTTAATCTTCCGTGTAAATAATTTCCTGGCATCGTCTTTATGCTCAACAATAAGTACCCTGTTATCGGGGTTTATTATGGTCTCTTTAAAAAGTCTGTGTAAAGTTACACTGTTTTTTTCATCAACACCGGCAAAAGGCTCATCAAAAAGTAAAAGCTTCGGTTTGTGTATCAACCCCATGCCAAATGCCAGTATTTTTTGCTCGCCTCCGCTTAAATCAAAAGGTTTTCGTTTTTTGAGTTTTGATAATCCTGTTAATTCCAAAGTCTCTTCAATTCGTTCTTTCAATACTAATTTGGAGAGTGTGTTACCTGATATTTGAAGATTTTCTTCAACCGTCAGGTTTTCAAAACAAAAATCTTTTTGCGGGATGTAAACAATTCCCTTTTTAATTAAATCGGAAGATTTTAACCCGTTTATTTTTTCATCTTCAAAGAAAATTTCTCCCGTCCAGCAAGGTAGTAAATTGTAGATGCATTTTAAGAGAGTCGATTTCCCCGAGCCGTTGCCACCGGTTAATAAAACCACTTCACCTTTATTCACCTGCAACGAAACATCGTAAAGCACCTGCTTTTTGCCGTAACCGGACGATATATTAGACACTAATAACACAAATTAACACTAATTTTAGTAAAAATTTATTTTTATTATTTCAATCTTTTCGTTCATACAGGGTTATACAATTATCGATTACTGAATTTAAAAATGTATAATCAGAAATTATTCCGGCTTCAAATTCTTGTGGCGTATAAATTTTTAAATCGATAGGAATCATTGAGCCGTAAAGAAATTTCCTTATTTCACGCCCTCTTTTATGTTTTGGTTTATCAGTTTCTTTTACAATAATCAAATCCAAATCGCTATCTCCGGTTGCCTTGTCTGTTGCATAAGACCCGAACAATAATACTTTATCCGGCTGATAAAAAGTAACAATCTTATTAAGAATTTCCGATATTTTTGAATTACCTGTCATTTTATATTCTGTGAAAACGCCCAAAGTTAACAATTTTTGTTGAATAATGCTTCTTCTTAAAAAAGCAAAGTATTTATCAATTAGAATCAGTTATGCCCCCCGGAACAGCTGTAAACTTATTCCACAACGGTCTGTTTGTTTATCTGGTTTTACTATCATTTTAGTGGGTAAATTGTTTTTGCAGTGCCAAAGGCATCCCCTTGTAAGAAGACCGAAGCCCGAAGTTCTTTCATTAATACCTTAATATCTATTATTTATATTGGTCACTGCATACTATGATATTATATTCAAGATGCTATTTCCTTCCGGCTTCTGGCTTCCGGCGATTTAATCATTACACGATTCAACAGTTTTCCACTAAATTTGCAGTAGTACCGTTTATCTTTGTCTTTGTCTGTCTTTAGTTCATATAAAATTCTTTTACAATTTGATCTTTTGCAAATAATTGATAATCTTCAAAAAATGCAGCCTTGCCGGCATTCAAAAACCATATTCCATCACTCAGGCTTTCAACAAAGTCGTGGTTGTGTTCAATTTGCAAAATTGTTTTTCCTTCGTTCTTAAGTTCAAGAATTAAATTATAAATTCGTGTGTAATTATCTTTGTCGATTCCGGCAACAGGTTCATCAAGTAGTAACAGTTGTGCATTGTTGGCCAGAAGGCAACCTACTGTTAAAAGTTTTTGTTGCCCGTAGGAGATTTCACCTGCGAGGTTATTTTCAACTTCTTTCAGATGTATCTTTTGAAGAATCATTTCAACGCTTTCCAAAAAGACATCATATTGCTTTTTAAAGATTCCGGAGGGCAAAAATGAGTTTAGAATTTTTTCACCGGGATTATTTTTAAAAGACAGCAAAACATTCTCTTTTACAGATAGTTGAGTAATAATTCTCAAATCCTGAAAGGTACGGGTAATTCCTTTTGCGTTAATCGAAACCGGTGAATACCTGTCAAGGCGTTTTCCATTGAGTCTGATTTCACCTTTATCAGGTCGCAAAAAACCGGTAATTAAATTAAAAAGTGTTGTTTTCCCCGTTCCGTTTCCGCCGACTATGGTGTAAATCTTGCCTTTTTCCACAGACATATCCAACCCCTGAAGCACTTTTTGCTCTCCAAACGACTTGTATATGTTTTTGATTTCAAGCACTGAGATGGGTAAAAACGCGAAGTTAATAATTTATTTGTTCCAATGATATTTTAATGGCTAAATATTTAGCCGTGAAATGATAATGCGGCAGAGTCTGGGTTTGCTAAACATCGTGCGATTGCAAATCGCCATGCCAAAAACCTCCGGATTGCAAATCCGGAGGAGCGGAGTTTTTGTCTCCACGTACGAACATAGAAATAACCATGAAAGTTATTGTACTGATAATCTTATAATTGCAGCGGTCACCCCGAACCTGGCAATATTCTTTTTCTTTTCTAATGGCCTTATTCCAGCTCCGGCACATTTTCCAATGAGAAAAGTTCCCCTTCGGCGGTGGTTTCCATTTTTATTAGTCCGAGCAGGACAAAACCGGCCAGCAGTTTTTCGGTTTTGAAAGGGGAGAGGCTGCAGTTTTTTTTGAGATGAGAAAGTGAAAGCTGTTCATCTTCTTTCAGGAAGGCAAGCAGGGATTTTTCTTCGGGATTGTTGGAAAAGCGAATCTCTTTCCTGCTCTTCTGCATTTGCCAGATTTTCATCTGCACGCCGCTAACCAGCATGTTTTCGTCGGCAATGCGTATAAAAGCTTTAGGCTTTCCGTTTTTGTCAGGCGCTTTGTAAGGAATCCGGTTTCCTTTGGGAATGGTAACTTCCAGCACTTTCTTTCCCTGTATCTGCCACTCTTTGGTATGAAAGGAAACTTCAGGTGTGCAGTAGCGCATAGCAGCATTTTGAATCATATAAAACTCCTCTTCCGAACGGATGCCGGCAATTTTTCCGTTGTCTTTCACACCGATAAGCAACGTGCCGCCTTCGGTGTTGGCAAAAGCCACCAGCGACCGGGCAATTTTTGGTGCATCCGAAACCTCAAATTTAAAGTCCAAATGCAATCCTTCGCCTTGCTCTATCAGCCGGAGAACGGGGTGTTTTTTAACGGTCATGCTTTTATTATTTATACCAAAATCAAATCCTGCTGGTCGGGATTTGCCATCCCGGTCAGCAGTATCGGATGATTTGAAATCACCCTGCCCGGAACATTCGGGTTACAAACC
>VAPE01007068.1_pt1 | contig 13927 bp, 10 predicted proteins | sample 3393911 | NCBI WGS metagenome assembly VAPE01 (sample SAMN08290436, study PRJNA428436) | hydrothermal vent metagenome | isolation source: Deep-sea hydrothermal vent chimney | place: Atlantic Ocean: South-mid Altantic Ridge | reverse complement strand
TGCAAGTAATAACGCAGAGTGCCATACCCTGGGACCAGTTACGTTTGTTTCCGAGGTCCCAGGCATTTTATTTGAGAAAGTTCTTGACAGAATGTCTGGAAAACAATATTGAATTGGACATCAACTGCATTGTCAATGTATGCGATCCTGTCAGTCGGTTTCTCGTCCTGATATTTCACAAATTTTATAGCGAAAATATTCTGTACAGATTTCATTTTTCATTGCGTTTGACTGTAATAATATCCGAGATCGGTTGAACTTTCCAGAGATTATCCTGCCATTTCTCACTCAGCTATTTGAATAAACACATGAAAGTAATAACTGCCGGGTCCCGGCTGTTTGGTTGGTAAATACGAAATATACGTTTTTCCCACTTTTCTTTTTATTGACCAGGGCATAGCGTCGCCGATGGTTGTACGGCACCGGTATGGACTTGTTATTTGTTATGCCTGACCCTGTAAAATCAAAATCAATGTCATTTTTTATTGGTCTCGTAAAAAGTTAAAAAATAAATTTGTATTGAATAATTTTAAATAGTTACGTTAGACGAAACGTCTGAGAACTAACTTTTTCTTGCGGGAGCATTATTTTTTACCAGGAGGAAAAACCGATCAATGAATCCGGCTGAACTCAAAAACAAAAAGATTAACGAGCTGGTTGAACTGGCAGCTCAACTGAATATTGAAGGTTTCAGTTCCATGCGCAAGCAGGAGCTGATCTTTGCTATTCTCAAGGCCCAAGGCGATGCCGACGGCAAGCTGCGGGGCAGCGGGGTGCTGGAAATTCTCCAGGACGGCTTCGGTTTCCTGCGGGCACCGGACTATAACTACCTGCCGGGTCCGGATGATATCTATGTCTCGCCCTCACAAATCCGTCGTCTTAACCTGAGAACGGGTGATACGGTTGAGGGTGAGGTCAGGGCGCCGAAAGATAATGAGCGTTATTTCGCCCTGCTCAAGGTGGAGAGCATCAACTTCGAGCCGCCGGAGGCCTCCCGCAACAAAACCCTGTTCGTCAACCTGACCCCGCTGTATCCCGAGGAACAGATCAACCTGGAAGATCAGCCTGATAACTATTCCATGCGGGTAATGAATATTATCGCCCCGCTCGGCAAGGGCCAGCGCGGCTTGATCGTGGCGCCGCCTCGCACAGGCAAGACCGTGTTGATGCAGAAGATCGCCAATTCCATTGTCCGTAATCACAAGGAAATCATGCTGATCGTCCTGCTTATTGACGAGCGGCCCGAGGAGGTCACGGACATGAAGCGCAATGTTGACGCAGAGGTAGTCAGTTCGACGTTTGACGAACCGCCGCAGCGCCATATCCAGGTCGCCGAGATGGTTATTGAAAAGGCCAAGCGCCTGGTTGAGCACAAGCGCGACGTGGTGATTCTGCTCGACTCCATCACCAGGCTCGCCAGGGCGTATAATACGGTGACCCCGTCGTCGGGCAAGATCCTGTCCGGCGGTGTCGAGGCCAATGCCCTGCTCAGGCCGAAACGGTTCTTTGGCGCGGCCCGGAACATAGAGGAGGGCGGCAGCCTGACGATCCTGGCAACGGCCCTGATTGAAACCGGCAGCCGGATGGATGACGTGATTTTTGAAGAGTTCAAGGGGACCGGCAATATGGAGCTGGTCCTGGATCGCAAGATGTCCGATCGTCGCATCTACCCGGCCATCGACATCCAGAAGTCCGGCACCCGCAAAGAGGACCTGCTGCTGCCGGCAGACAAGCTGAACCGGATCTGGATTCTGCGCAAGCTTTTTTCGTCCATGAATCCCGCCGATGCCATGGAGTTCCTGCTTGACCGGATGAAACAGACCAAGACCAATGACGAGTTTTTTGCGTCGATGAACAACTGATAACTGTTTTTTTGGGTAACTGTTCAGTTGCAGGCGAAGCGAAAAAAAACCGGCATAATCCCGGCCTGCGGCTGAATAGTTACGTTTTTTGTTTAAAAAATATTGCCGACTTTGTAATATATACAACTTGGGTTTATTCCCTGTAGCAATCAATCTGTTTTGACATTTTTTTTTTGGAGGCCGTGAAGATCATGAGACCTGATATCCACCCTGAATATCATCAAATTAAGGCCAAATGCGCCTGTGGCAAGGAGTTTGAACTCGGCTCCGTGGAAAAGGAGATTAACGTCGAGATCTGTTCCGCCTGCCATCCGTTTTATACCGGAAAACAGAAGCTGGTTGATACGGCCGGCCGTATTGAGAAATTCAAAAAGAAATACGCCAAGCATTATTCGGATAAGGCCAATAAGTAGTATCCGTCCAGAAACGAGGATTTTTGTTCGAGATCAAGGCTAAGTAGTTCTCCGGTCCTGCTCTCCATCTCCGCCTGGCGGCCAATGCCGGGCGGATTTTTTGTTTCCCTGGTCATAAAACATTATGTTTGAAAATCTTGCTGATATCGGCGAAAAACTTGACATGCTGGAGCAGCGGCTTGCCGACCCCAGCTTAATGCAGGATCAGAAACGATATCAGCAGGTTGCCCGGGAACATGCCCATGTCGCCAAGCTTCATGGGCTCTATTCAAGGTACCGTGCGATCCAGGAAGATATAGGGGAAAACCGGGAGCTTATCCGGGACGAGGCCGATGACGCGGAACTGGCGGAACTCGCCCGGTCCGAAGTTGCGGAGCTGCGGGAAAAAGAGGCGGAACTCGAAGAGGCCATCCGGATCCTGCTTCTGCCCAAGGACCCCAATGACGAGAAGAATATCTTTCTCGAGATCAGGGCGGGGACCGGCGGTGACGAGGCGGCGCTCTTTGTCGCCGATCTGTTCAGGATGTACAGCCGTTTTGCCGAAAGCAAGGGCTGGAAGATCGAAACCATGAGCAGTAGTCCCATCGGTATCGGCGGCTTCAAGGAAATTATTGCTCTTATTCGCGGCGACCATGTCTATTCCCGTCTGAAGTACGAGTCGGGTGTTCACCGCGTCCAGCGAGTGCCTGATACCGAGGCCCAGGGCCGTATCCATACCTCGGCTGTCACCGTTGCCATCATCCCGGAAGCGGATGAGGTTGACCTCCACATTGAACCTAACGAATTGAAGTTCGATGTGTACCGTTCGTCAGGGCCCGGCGGCCAGAGCGTGAACACCACCGATTCGGCCGTCCGGGTCACCCATTTGCCCACCGGCCTGGTTGTTATCTGCCAGGATGAGAAGTCACAGCACAAAAATAAGGCCAAGGCCCTGGGGGTCCTCCGCGCCCGGCTCCTCGACAAGATAGAGCAGGAGCAGCGCGATAAGGTTTCCGAGGACCGGAAAAGCCAGGTCGGTACCGGCGACCGGAGCGAGCGCATCCGGACCTATAACTTTCCCCAGGGCCGGGTCTCCGACCACCGGATCAATCTGACCGTCTACAAACTGGAGCAGATTCTTGCCGGTGCCCTTGACGAAATTATTCAGCCGTTGATTACTCATTATCAGACCGAATCCCTGAAAACCTCTTCCGTGAATCCGTGAGCGCTGGAGAATGGTGCAGATGCAAGGCGGCGACGAGGTTGATTATCCTAGTCTGATATCAACGAGTTGCCAACGCGGCAGATGCGCCGTTATCGGGCGCGGCGAAGACCGGCAAATGCATTTATTCGGCAATAATACAATAAATTTCACATATTACATATGTGTATCACCTCAAGCCGTCACGGATTCAGGCTCTTGATAGAGAGGGGTGACTGGATGGATTTATTTTTTCCCCATGCGTTTTGCTCAACTCTACCGGCAGGCTGTCAAGCGCCTGTCCCAGGCGGGAATCGACGAGGCCGGGAACGATGCCGCCCTTCTCCTTGAATGGTGTTTCGGCCTGACCCGCAGCCTGCTCTTCCTGCACGGGGAGCAGGAGGCCGACGTTGAGCGGTTGGCCTGTTTCGAAGACGCCCTCGAACGTAGGGCCGCCAGAGAACCCCTGCACTACATTACGGGTATTCGCGAATTCTGGTCCCTGGACTTTGTCGTTTCGCCCGCTGTTCTGATTCCCCGGCCCGAGACTGAATTCTTCCTTGACCATATACTGTCCACCTGCGGGAGGGCCGGTTTTTCCGGTGGCCCGGTCCTGGATATGTGTACCGGTAGCGGGGTTATTGCGGTGGTCCTGGCCCTGGAGCTTGGGCCGGAGCGGATACTTGCCGTTGATCAGTCTTTTGCGGCTTTGCAGGTGGCCCGGGGTAATATTCATAAACATCGGCAGGCAGGCCGGGTCGATCTGCTCTGTTCGGATCTTTTTTCGGCAATCAGGCCGGAGCCGGCCTTTGAACTGATTGTGGCCAACCCTCCTTATGTCGCCGCCGGCGCGCTTGCCTCGCTCCAGCCCGAAGTCCGTGACTGGGAGCCGGAAGCCGCCCTGGCCGCAGGGGCCCGCGGGCTTGATATTATAGAGCGCCTGATCCGGCAGGCCTGTTTTTTTCTCAAGCCCGGGGGCTGGCTGTTTCTCGAAATCGGGGCGGACCAGAAGGAGGCCGTATATCGTTTAGTCGCCGGTCAGGACGGATCGGCCTACGACCGCATTGCCGTGGTTCCGGACTGGGCGGGCCGTCCGCGGGTGCTGCAGGCGCGAAAGAAAGGAGATAACAATGGATAAGATCATTATTCAAGGCGGCAAGCCGCTTCACGGGACGGTTTCGGTGAGCGGCGCCAAGAACGCGTCCCTGCCCCTGCTCGCCGCGACGTTACTTGTGCCGGGCCGGCACACCCTGCACAATGTCCCGGATCTCAGGGACACCCGGACCATGCTCAAGCTGCTTGAGACCCTGGGCGCCCGGTGGGAGAGGGATGGGAGCACGGTCCATATCGATACCGGACGTCTGAGCCGGGCCGAAGCCCCGTACGAACTGGTGAAAACCATGCGCGCCTCGGTGCTGGTTCTCGGCCCACTCATTTCCCGGACAGGATACGCTCGGGTTTCTCTGCCCGGCGGTTGTGCAATCGGCGCCCGGCCCATTAATTTTCACCTGCGCGGTTTTGAACAGCTCGGGGCCGTGATTACCCTGGACCAGGGATATGTAGAAGCGGCGTCAAAGGGGAGATTGCAGGGCAACGTGGTCTATTTTGACACGCCTTCGGTGACCGGCACGGAAAATATACTGATGGCCGCGGTTTCGGCAGAGGGCACAACGGTGATCAAGAATGCTGCCCGGGAGCCGGAAATCGGCAACCTGATCGACATGCTGACCTCCATGGGAGCACGGATAGAGGGGCGGGGCAGCGACCGGCTGACCGTGCACGGCGTGCGCGAACTGCGGCCGGCGGCAGCAACAATCATCCCGGACAGAATCGAGGCCGGTACCTATCTGCTTGCGGTGGCAGCGACCGGCGGCGAGGTGACCATAACTGATTGTCGTCCCGATCATCTCCCGGCCCTGGTAGCAAAATTGCGCAGCGCCGGAATACAGATCGAGGAACGGGAAACGACCTTGGCCATATCCTGCCCGGCCGACTCGGCCGGGCCCGTCCGGCGGCTGCGCAGCGTGGATATCCGGACTATGCCCTATCCCGGATTCCCCACGGATCTTCAGGCCCAGTTCATGGCGCTCATGATTCGGGCCGACGGGAGCAGCATTATCCACGAGACCATCTTCGAGAACAGGTTCATGCACGTTGCCGAGTTGCAGCGGCTGGGGGCGGATATCAAGATCGACGGCTCAAGCGCCATTGTCAGGGGCCGGCCGCAGCAGGAATTGTGCGGTGCCCAGGTGATGGCCACCGACCTGCGCGCCTCGGCCGGTCTGGTTATTGCCGGCCTCGCTGCCTCGGGCATCACCGAGGTATCCCGTATCTACCATCTGGAGCGTGGTTACGAAAATATGGTGGCGAAGATGCAGGCCCTGGGGGCCGATATCAGGAAAGTCAGGGAGTAGACCCGGGTAGCGGCAGGTGAATCAGGACCGTGCAGCCCCGGCCTTCCCGGCTTTCGATATTGATGCTGCCCCGGTGGCCGGTGACAATCTGTTGGACAATGGCCAGGCCGAGTCCGGTTGCGTCCGCCCTGGTTGTGGTAAAGGGGGCAAATAATCGGTCCCTGATTTCAGGTGCCAGGCCGGTGCCCTTGTCGATCACTTTAAGAACAACGCCATCCTGTCCCTCCCTGCTCTCCTCGCTGCCGGAAATGATGACCGGCTCGGTGGTGGCGCGGGAAGCATAGCAGCTGTTTTTCAGGAGATGACCGAGGGCGATCTGTATCTGCTGCCGGTCGGCGCAGATATCCAGGGTGGCGGGGATCTCGACAGAGATTGAACAGCCGGGATGACGTCCGCCGTCGGCAACGACCACCGCCACTGTTTCTTCGGCCAGGCGCCGCAGATTAAACCACTGATACTGCAGGCGGTCGGGACGTGCATAGTGGAGAAAATCCGTGATGGCTTTGGCCATCTTGTCCGATTCTCTTAAGATGATATCGGTCAGCCGCTGTCGAGTCCGTGCTTCATCGCCGGCCTGGCCGGCGAACTCCAGGGCCAGGATCTGAGCCGACCCTGAAATTGCTGCCAGGGGATTTCTGAAGTCATGGGCAATGGAAGCGCTCAGTTCGCCAATGGCCGCCATTTTTTCCGCTTCCCGAACCTGTTTTTCCATCTGTTCTATCTTGCTGATATCCTGCATGGTGACAACCTTGCATCTGGTGCAGATCGTGGAGCCAAGCGTGATGTTCGGGGCCGGGTGCAGCTCGGAACAGGAGTAGCCCACCCGTATTATGGTCCCGTCCTTTTTTTTCAAGTCGGTGCCCTGGCGGTTTTCGGCCTGCTCCACGATGATTTCCGGGAAATACCTGTTGAGCGGCCGCCCTGTAATTTCCGCGGCATGATAGCCGGTGATGGACTCTGCGGCGGGGTTGCAGGAGGTGATGTTGTCATCGTCGTCAACCGTGATAATCCCGGTCATGATATCTTCGAAAATCTGTTTGTATAAAAGGGACAGGCGGTCATATTTTTCAACGGTCAGGGAGAGGGCATCTTCCGTGAACCGCAATCGTCGGGCCAGCATGCCGCTCAACAGGGCGATCAGAAAAAAAGTCAGTCCATACACGGCAAAGATATTCGTGCTGAACAGGAAATCCGTCACCGGTCTGTAGCGGGTGGCAAAAAAGTAGGCGGGTATGTAGCCCAGAAATTCACTGGTGAGAACCACACCGTAAAGGATGGTCGCCGCCGCTGCAGGAATGAGCCCTCCTATGCGATAGAGTATCAGGCCGCCGGCCAGAATCGGCAGAAAAAAGACCGGGGTGAAGATCGATTGACGGCAACCGGTGGCATAAACAAGCAGGGCGATGAAGAAGGTGTCCGAAATGAGCTGGATCAGGGCGAAACGCCGCAGGTGGAGTTTTTTCTTCCGCAGGATGAGCGCGGAACCGATGGAATAACTATAGAACGTAAAAATAAAGATGAGGGAAAAAAAATGCGGTGGCAGGATAATCCGTTGCTGTTCAGATTGCAGAAGGGCCGTAATACCAAGGAGCAGCGTCAAGAGAACAACACGGATAAAGATAAGCCAGAGAATATGCAGGCGTAACTGCTCTTCCGTGTCCGTGACCGGGGTGAAGGCTTTGAATATATTCAATGTGGCTCTCCTGGGTCCGTTATCGGGCGCCCCGCAGGGCGGCCTCAGTCTATTTGGTATTTTTTGGTTTTGTACCTGAGCGACCTGAAACTGATTTTTAACAGTTCGGCGGCCCGGATCTTGGAATTGCCGGCCTTGATCAAGGCATGACGGATCATTTTTTTTTCCAGGTCGGTCATGACCTCCTCCATGCCCCGATCGAAAAGTTCATCTTCGTTTTCAGCCGCGACAAAAAGAGGATCCTGGCCGGCAGGCCGATTCTGTTCGCCTTTGCGATGCAGAGAGAGGGTGAGGCTTTCCGGCAGAATGATATTGGACGCCTCCATGGCGACGCCACGTTCAATGATATTCTCGAGTTCCCGCACGTTCCCCGGAAAATCGTATTCCATGAGCACTTCCAGGCCATAAGATGAGATAGTCTGGACATCCTTGCCGAGCAGGCGGGAATATTTCCTCAGAAAATGTTCAACCAGCAGCGGCACATCGCCTTTTCTTTCCCGCAGCGGCGGTACCCTGATCGGCACCACGGCAAGCCGGTAATAGAGATCCTCCCGGAAGCGGCCGGCCATGATCTCGTCTTCAAGGATGCGGTTTGTGGCCGCGATGATTCTGACATTGACTTTACTGGTTTTCGTGCTGCCGACCGGCTTGAATTCCCGCTCCTGCAGGACCCGCAGGAGCTTGGTCTGGATTATCGGCGTCAGCTCGCCGATTTCGTCGAGAAAGGCCGTGCCGCCGTCGGCCAGTTGAAAAAGACCCTGCTTGTTGCCGATAGCGCCGGTAAAAGAGCCCTTGACATGACCAAAGAGTTCGCTTTCCAGAAGACTTTCAGGGATGGCACTGCAGGTGATGGGGACAAAAGGCTGACCCGCCGCCCGGCTGTGGTTGTGGATGGCCTTGGCCACCAGTTCTTTGCCGGTTCCTGATTCGCCATAGATAAGCACGTTGGCCGGAGCCGGAGCGATGCGCTTGATCAGGTCGAATATCTTGAGCATCTCCGGACTCCGGCCGATGATATCAGGGAACAGCTTGGCCGGTTGGGCGATCTGGTCGTTTGTCTTCCTGGAGGTTGCCGAGCTGATGACCTCTTTTATTTCCTCAACATTGAAGGGTTTGGTGATATAGTCAAAGGCGCCGTTTTTCATGGCCGTGACGGCGTCATCGGGTGAGGCAAAGGCAGTGACCAGGATGACCGGCAGCTCGGGGCGGTTTTTTTTGAGTTGGGCCAGCAGGTCCAGACCGCTCATGCCCGGCATGCGAATGTCGGAAATGGCGAGGTCGAAATCGTGCCGGACCGCGAGTTCAAGGGCCCCGGCGCCATCGGCGGCGGTGACTACCTCGTGCCCGTCTTTTTCCAGCAGGATTTTGAGGAACTCCCGCATGCTGAGTTCGTCGTCAACGACAAGGATAGAGAGCATTCCGATACAGTGGACTTTGATTGTTGTTTTTTGTAACTACTATTTAAGGTACAAGCAAAAAACTGCCATACCTTCGGCCTGTAATCATATAGTGTAACGTTATGGAGCCTGCGAAGTCAAACACAATCGGATAACCGGTTTACATTGTAATCAGAACGGGTTAATAAGATGTCTAACATTCATTTTGCATTCCTGACCATGATAATCGTAAATAATTGACTATGCCAGATCAGTTTGACAAACAGACGTTGACCGAACACCTGCGGGAACTCCGCTCCTGCCTGGTCATTTCCATCGGCACGGTTGCCGTTGGTTTTGCCTTGGCCTATAACTTCATCCGCCCCATCAGCGACTGGTTTTTCAGGCCGCTCATGGAGGTCCTTCCCGCCGGCAAGACTTTGATTTTTGTTTCATATCAGGAAGGGTTTTTTTTTATCTGAAATTGGCCCTGGTCTGTGGAATTCTGTTCGCCAGCCCGGTTATTTTCCTGCAGGCCTGGCGTTTTGTCGCCCCTGGGCTGTATCGCCATGAAAAGCGTGTGCTTTTCCCTTTCGCCGCAGTTTCATCGCTGTGTTTCCTCTGCGGTGCCGCCTTTGGCTATTTTGTGGTGTTCCCGCCGGCCTTTCGTTTTTTTCTCGGCTATGCCAGCAACATTCTTGATCCGTTACCGGGAGTCAGCGAATATTTCTCGCTGGCCCTGCAGCTGCTTATCAGTTTTGGCGTTATTTTTGAATTGCCTGTTTTTATGGTCTTCCTGGCCAAGGCCGGGGTTGTGGACACCACGTTTCTGCGGCGTAACCGGAAATATGCCCTGCTCATCAGTTTTATTGTCGCGGCCATTGTCACGCCCACCTCCGACGTGGTGAACCAGTTGCTTATGGCCGGGCCGCTTGTTATCCTGTATGAGATCAGCGTGGTGGCGGTTGCCGTTTTCGGCCGCCATCGATTTTCCGGTTTTGTGAAAGGCGAAGGCGATGAGCGGAAGCCGGAGGCAAAAGACGATGCCGTTGATGAGCAGCTTTGAGGAAACAATGATGCAGTGTGGTTCTGTGGGGTTTGCGGCGCCGTTCCTGCGTGAGTGGCGCTGGTGTTGAAGTTTATACCTGGATCCGTTGTCGGGCGGACCGCAGGGCGGTGCGGTGAAGACCGGGCAATGCGTTTGTTCAGCAATAATGCAATAAATTGCACATGTTACATAGAATATCACCCCCAAGCCGTCACAGATTCAGGTTATAGAAAAACCGGAAACCTGCCAGGAGGATAAAAGCATGTCGTACCAAGGTGATTTTGAGAAGGTGCTGGAGATTGGCCGCCCTCCGAATATCAGGAGGCTCTTTCCGCATTCCCGCGCGCTGCTTGTCAGCGGCAAGGTGATCGACCGGGCCCTGACGGCCAAGGGCGGCGCCATGACCATGGCCGCCAACGGCCGCAGTCATCTCATCATTCGCGGTGCCTTGAAGGCCGCGCAGCGGGCCCGGGCCGCGTTGATTATAGAAATCGCCCGCTCGGAGGGCGGGGCCAGCGCCTATTGCGCCACCAATTACTGGAACCTCGCCCGCCAGGTGGATGCGGTCTGCAACGAGCTGGACATCACGGTGCCGGTGGCCATCCATGCCGATCATTATGGGATCAAGCAGGAAGCCGACCTGCCCTTTGCCCGGACCGAAATTCCATCTCTCTTTGACGCCGGCATGACGTCCATCGCCATTGATGCCTCTCATCTGCCCGATGATCTGAACCTGCTGGCCAGCATCGATCTGGCCCGTTTTATTCCATCCTGGGCCGGTCATGAAACCGAGGTCGGCGAGATCAAGGGAAAACTGGGCCTTTCCTCGGTGGCAGAGGCCCTCTTTTTGATCAAGGGCCTTAACGCCCACGACATTTTCCCCGACTGGATTGCCCTCAACAACGGCACGACCCACGGTATCGAGGCCAGTGACCAGGGAATCCAGGTCGAACTGACCGCCGAAATTCACCGGGCCCTGGAGCCGTACGGTGTTTCCGGCGCCCAGCACGGCACCTCCGGCAACAGTGCCGACCGCCTGCGGGCCATTGCCGCCGGCACCCGGACAACCAAGGCGAACGTGGCCACGGCCCTGCAAATGGTTTCCTGGGGACTGAAGGTCAACGATTACGGCAATGCCCAGCTTGACGACCAGGGTGAGTTCATCAAGGTCGAAGGCGAGGGCGTGTCGGCAGAGCTCTGGCAGGAGATGCGGGACTATGCCCGTCGGCAGGGCTGGACGGGCGGCGGCTACAAAAAGCTGAACCTGGTGTTTGAAAACAGGATCATGGGGCAGCCGCGGGAGATTCGGGAGCGGATGGTCAAAAGGGTAGAGGACTTTGTCTATTCTCTGCTGGTGGATGTCTTTAATGCGGGTGATTCCGCCGGCTATGCGCTTGAGGCGATTCTCGAGGCCGGGTCGTATGATCTCGGACCCAAGACGGGACGGACCGAGTCTGCCGATGACTGGACCGAGGACAAGATCAGGGCCCGTGCCGCGGCAATGGGAACTAACAAGGGACCGGCAGGAGATTTCTCAGATTAATAATGAACGGGTTGGCGATGAAAAAAATATTGATTACGGGGGCGGCCGGTTTCATCGGTTACCACCTGGCGAAACGGCTGCTGGAGGACAGGAGAACCGTTGTCGGCCTGGATAATCTCAATGATTATTATGATCCCCGGCTGAAAAGGGACCGGCTGGACCAGCTGGAAAAATTTCCGGCGTTCAGCCACGCCGATTTTGATATGGCCGACCGGGAGGCCATGCCCGCATTATTTGCAGAGCATGGTTTTGACGCCGTGGTGAACCTGGCGGCGCAGGCCGGAGTCCGCTATTCCCTCGTCAACCCCCATTCCTATGTGGACACCAACTTGGTCGGTTTCGTCAATATCCTGGAAGGCTGCCGCCACAACGGGGTCAAGCATCTGCTTTATGCCTCATCCAGTTCCGTGTACGGGGCCAATACCAATATGCCGTTTTCCGTGCACAGCAATGTGGACCATCCGGTCTCGCTCTATGCCGCCTCCAAGAAGGCGAACGAGTTGATGGCCCACAGCTACAGCCATCTCTACGGTCTGCCTGCTACCGGCCTCAGGTTTTTCACCGTATACGGGCCCTGGGGGAGGCCGGACATGGCCCTGTTCCTCTTTACCAAGGCCATTCTGGAAGGGCGGCCCATCAATGTCTTTAACAACGGCAATATGGAACGCGATTTCACCTATATCGATGATATCATCGAGGGCGTCTTCCGCCTGCTTGATCATCTGCCCCGGGCCAATCCGGAATGGAGCGGCGACCACCCGGACCCGGCTACCAGCTATTGTCCCTGGAGGCTTTATAATATCGGCAATAACAGCAAGGAAAAACTGATGCGCTATATCGAGGTACTGGAAGAATGCCTCGGCAAAAAGGCGGAGAAGAATTTTCTGCCCATGCAGGCAGGCGACGTGGCCGCGACCTATGCCGATGTCGAGGATCTGGTCCGCGAGATCAACTTCAAGCCGAACACCTCGATCGAGGACGGTGTCCGTAATTTTGTCGCCTGGTACCGGGAATACTATGGGGTATAGTGCCTTACTCCTGAACTTCTATCGTAAAAACGAGAAATTTTTGCTGCATTCTTTAAATGATTTCAAGGTGTAGGCTGACGTTGAGCGTTTTTCCTCTCCATTGTTGGGTTTCGCTTAATTATGGGATAAGCTGAATGTTGTTATAATGTCTACAACGAAAAAAGCGAAACCCAACATTAAGGGCATAATCGCTCAACACCAACCTACAATGGGTTGCGGGCATTATGTCCGCTTTAGATTAACCTGAATCTGTGACGGCTTTTTACTTAAAAGGGCCGCATTGACCAGATACCGCAGGGGCAGGTATCGGCGCAGAAACCACAGGCAATGCATTTGGTGTCGTCCGAGACGTATTCATAGCCCACTTTGTCCTTGTCCGGGAGCAGCTCGCGCCGGAAGATGGCATGCGTCGGGCAGATGGTCTCGCAGAGATGACAGTCGCGGCAGGAACCGCAGCTCAGGCAGCGCTGGGCCTGTTCGTCCTGAGTTGCGCCCCTGTTGTCCTCCGGATCGTAATGGGCCGTGGTCAATGATTCGTATTGAATCACCTTTTTCCGGAAGGGGAGCCACTTCTCACCCTTCAGGGCGGCAACGATATATTCGGCGGTCCGTTTGCCGGCCCCCAAGGCGTTGGTGGCCAGGGCGGGTCTTTCGACATCTCCCACTGCCAGGATTTTGGCGTCGCTGGTCCTACCCGCCTCGTCGGTTTTGATCCAGGAACCACCGGCAACGCTGACGGTCTCGACCGTATCCGGCAAGAATTGCAGCTTGGGGACATCGCCGATGGAGATGATAACCGTCTGCGCCGGTATCAGGGTGCCGTCATCGGTGATCAGCCCCTCTTCGGTTACTTCCCGGGTCATGACCGGCCACTTGAAGACGGCTCCCAGCTCCTCGGCCGCTTTTCGTTCCTTGCCGAAGGCCAGTGGCTTCTGGATATCCACCATGGTGACCTGCTGCGCGCCCAGGCGGTAGGCCATGGCCGCCACGTCACAGCCCACGTTGCCGGCGCCGATGATCACGACCTGTTTGCCGGTCTTAATCGGCTGGTCGCTTTTGGCCGCCTTGAGATAATCAAGGGCCGGGATGACCCGTTCGTGGCCCGGAAAGGGAATGGTCCGCGGCTGATGGGTGCCCACGGCAACCACCACGTAATCATACTCTTTTTTGAGTTCTTCCATCTTGTCACGGGTCATGTCGACACCAAGATGGACGGTAATGTTATCCTCTTTGAGAAAGCGCTCGATCTCGAGCTCCCAAACTGCCCTGGACAATCGCTCCCAGGGGATGGTCTGGGCGAGTTTGCCGCCGATCTGGTTTGACTTCTCAAAGATATGGGCCTCAACACCGGCCAGGGCCAGGTGCCACGC
>VAPE01010111.1_pt1 | contig 13944 bp, 18 predicted proteins | sample 3393911 | NCBI WGS metagenome assembly VAPE01 (sample SAMN08290436, study PRJNA428436) | hydrothermal vent metagenome | isolation source: Deep-sea hydrothermal vent chimney | place: Atlantic Ocean: South-mid Altantic Ridge | reverse complement strand
TAAATAGAGTCTGTGTATAAACTGCCGTTTTATATTTTTGTCATACCCGAAGTCTGTAGTCGGGTATCCAGAAGTTACTGAAAAGACTGGATTCCCGCCCAGCAGACCGCGGGAATGACGGCTCTATTGTTGACTTTATACACAGACACTAATTAGAGTCCGTGTATAAATTGCCGTTTTTTATTTTTGTCATGCTCCAAAAGCATTCGGGACATCCGCAACTTATTGAAAACAAAGGACTACCGGAATGAAGATAGAGAGACTGACTTTATACACAGACACTATTAAAAAAGACGGAAAGGCCCTGGGCGGTGAAGAGGGTCACTTGATTTTAATACCGGTGTTATATTAAGATAAAACTCCAATTTTCATTGAGGAGGACAGATGGTAAAGAAGAATCTATCAGCTCTCAAGCGTGTAAGACAGGCAGACAAACGTGCCCTCAGAAACAGGGCGTGGAAGAGCCGCATAAAGACAATCGTTAAGAAGATTGATACAGCGGTCGGCACAAAAGATACCGAGACTGCTCAGAGTGCACTGAAGGAGGCTATCAAGGTAATCTCCAAGGCATCCTCAAAGGGCATAATACACAGAAACACTGCTTCACGGAAAATATCAAGGCTTACGAAGAAGGTTACCGCCGCCTTCAGATCTGAAGCAGCTTGATCAGGAGTTCCTCAAGGGGATACTCTCCTCCTGAGGACTTCAGTCTTCTGTCTGCCTCAAGCATATATTTAAAGGCCTTGCGATAGTACCCTCCCCTCTCCTTTCCGGATTTTTTGTAAAGGTCGGCAAATTTCCAGTTTATTGCTCCTATAATTGAATATGGGTCAAGGCCTTCTTTTAAAGAATTGTATATCCTGAAGGTCTTCCTGGCGTCCTTCTGGATGATCGAACCGGCAAGGTTGAAGACATTGGACCGGACAGTGCCGGGAAGTGTCTGGTGGATATCATCCAGCCCTACCCCCCCCTTCCCGAGGAGGCTCAGCTTCTCAATTTCCGAGTATATCCTTCCGGCATCACCACCCGTAATTGCCATGATGTAGTTCAGCGCATCCGGATCAATTGAAACCCCGACCCCCCTGGCTACGCCTCCCGCCCAGAGCCTCAGCTCACGCTCCTTCATATCAAGGGCGAACAGATTGTGGCTATCGAGGACCTCTTTCAGCAGGGCCGGAGGTGATTTGCTTGCAAGCATCACGAGAAGCGAATCCGGAGCAGGGTCTTTCAGGTAGCCTGACAGCACCTTTATATCAGCTTTCTTTAATGCCTGTGTGTTCTTGAGGATTACGGTCTTACGTCCTCCAAAGAAACCTGCGGTATTGAGTACCCCGATGACATCCTTTATGGCAGATGCCGATCCTGAAGAGTTTTCCATATCAAAGGCCATAAGGGAGAAAGACCGTTTCTCTGGAGGTATCTTGTCCGTTATCCTTGATGTTGCCTCACTCAGAAAAAAGGGATCCTTTGAATAAAGGAAATAAAACCCTGACGGAAACCCCTTTTCTGCTTCTTTTATAAATTTTTTTAAGCCCATATTCAGTGTTTCTGTTTAATTCAAGGCAACTGCTCGATAGGATGCGGCCAAACTCCGTCATTTACAGAGCCGGGGCGGCACGGCTTCAGAAGGCATCTCATCCAGCAGAGTATAATATCCTGGCAATTATCCTCTGGCTGAGATCCCTGAGTGCCTTGTAGTTTGCGACTTCCTTCCGGGCCTGGATGGCCTGAATACTCTCGGCTGCGGCAAAGGTCTCAAGAAATTCAGAGGCCAGCCCCTTGAACTCCCTTACCGAACCATCCGGGAGAGAGAGTTTTACATCTGCCTTTATCTCTATCCGGTATTCTGCGGAAAGGTCGTTCCTGATGCTTACGGTTGAGAGACGGTACTCCTTTATCAGGACCACAAGGGTCGGGCCTTCAGACCCGGAGGTGTGGATTCCATGTTTAAGCGCCTCTTCAGTGAACGCCTCTATAAACCTGTCCTGAAGTCCCGGCTCGGATGTATGATTCTCCACCCTTTTCAGGGTAATTGACGAAAACGGAAGATCAGAGGTCCTCTGGACCCTGTAACCGCAGGAGATGAAAAGGGGTAACAACAACAGCAGTATCAAGAAGTGTCTCAACCTCTCTTCCCCTTTCTTCTGAAAATATGATGCAAGCCGGAATTGAACCTGTCGAGAAGCCTCCTGGCCCAGACGAATTCTCCGGCAAGTATCGCAAGAGCAAGCGGTATTACCACTGAAGCAGGGCCGGGGAGCACGATGAGTAACAGGCCGGCCAGGAGCAGTGTGAATCCCACAACTATCCGGATTATCCTCTTTGCCTGCGGCAGTGTCCTGACGGTTATACGGCTTATAAAGAGTCTGAATGCGCTGACCATTGGTTAACCTATTATAGAAGGAGCATTTTTGAGAAAGCAAATCCATGGGTCCGGGCGTGGTATTACCAGCTTCCTCCTCCACCGCCGCCAAAGCCTCCTCCCGAGGATCCGCCTCCTGAAAAACCTCCTGCCTCCCGCCTCCTGCCCTTTACTTAAGGACTGCCGGAATGACGGATAGAAAATTGAGTTTACAAACAGACCCAGATAACAAAACCCGGGATTTCGTTCAAATCCCCTGTTCCCCAAAACTCTGCAAGATAGGTTAAAATATCAGTCAATTTCTTGAAAGGGAGCAGCTAATGGACCTGATGTATTTTTTCAGACGCCCAGCCATTGATGAGGGCATGGGGGCGAGGCTTGTTTCTGAATTCAAGGGCAGGCTTCCCCGGGGATCGGACTTCCCTGAAGTTATGGACCTCTCCACAGAATACTGTTTCTATATCCAGGTGGCTGAGCCGCTGGATGAAACGGAGACCGGGAAACTCAGGTGGCTCCTTTCAGAGACCTTCGAGCCTGAAAACTTCTCCGATAAATCATTCCTCGATCCGCCGGGGGGTGGACCGGATGATGGCGGGCCATTAATCATTGAAGTGGGTCCGCGGTTGAACTTCACCACTTCGTGGTCAACCAATGCAGTATCCGTGTGCCATGCATCGGGCATAAGAAAGATAGAGCGGATAGAGAGGTCGAGGAGGTATAAACTCCTCTTCAGAGAGAACCTCTCAGAGGTTCTCCGGGGAGGGGCTTCCGGGACCTTCCTTCCCCTTGTACATGACAGGATGACGGAGTGTCTCTATCCAGAGAGGCTTAAAGGCTTTGAGCCGGGCATAAGGCCCGAGCCGGTATATATTGTCCCCCTTATGGAGGAGGGGAAGGAGGCCCTGAGGAAAATCAACAGGGAGGCCGGGCTTGGCCTTGATGACTGGGATATCGATTACTATTACAACCTATTCGTGAACGAGATAGGACGGAACCCGACCAATGTGGAGTGCTTTGATCTCGGGCAGTCAAACAGCGAGCACTCACGGCACTGGTTCTTTAAGGGGAGGCTGATCATTGACGGCAAGGAGACCGGTGAGTCGCTTTTGGATATCATCGCCGCCCCTCTCCGGTCGGCTCCTTCAAACAGCATAATCGCCTTCAGGGACAATTCAAGCGCCATCAGTGGTTACGACATTGAGACTATCCTGCCTGAAAGGACCGACTCCGTATCCCCTTTCAGGTCAAATAACCTTAGATACCATATAATCTTTACTGCTGAAACACATAACTTCCCCACAGGTGTCGCACCCTTTCCCGGCGCCGAGACCGGCACGGGCGGGAGGATCAGGGATGTCCATGCCACCGGAAGGGGCAGCCTCGTTGTTGCCGGCACTGCTGCATACTGTGTCGGAAACCTCCTGATACCGGGATACCCCCTGCCCTGGGAGGATGAGGGATTTAAGTACCCATCGAACCTTGCAAGCCCCCTCAGGATCGAGATCGAGGCAAGCAACGGCTCTTCAGATTACGGAAACAAGTTCGGCGAACCCATCATTCAGGGCTACACGAGGTCCTTCGGCCTGAGGCTACCCGACGGGGAGCGCCGTGAGTGGATCAAACCGATCATGTTTACCGGTGGAGTGGGACAGATAGATGACAGGCATATAGAAAAGGGCGGGGCTGAGCCGGGCATGCTCGTTGTGAAGGTCGGCGGCCCGGCTTACAGAATAGGCATCGGGGGTGGCGCTGCATCGAGCATGATCCAGGGGGAAAACATAGAGGAACTCGATTTCAGCGCTGTCCAGCGCGGTGATGCAGAGATGGAGCAGAAGCTTAACCGCGTCATTCGTGCCTGTGTTGAGAGGGGCGCTGAAAACCCCATCGTCAGCATTCACGACCAAGGGGCGGGCGGCAACTCCAATGTGGTAAAGGAGATCGTCTATCCGGCCGGTGCAAAGATTGAGATCCGGAACGTCCTTCTCGGAGACAACACACTCTCCGTCCTTGAGATATGGGGGGCCGAGTACCAGGAAAACGATGCCCTCCTCATAAGGCCTGAGAGCCACGAACTGTTCAGTGCCCTCTGTGAGAGGGAGAAGGTTCCCTTCTGCATAATCGGTGAGATTACGGGTGATGGGTATATTATCCTCCATGATTCCGCCGACAACAGCATCCCCGAGCAACTTGACCTCTCAAAGGTCCTCGGCCGGATGCCGAAAAAGACCTTTGTCCTTGAACGGATTCAGCCGGAGCTGAAGCCCCTCGTTCTCCCAGGGGATGTAACGGTCAGGGATGCACTGGAGAGGGTCCTCCGCCTTGTCTCTGTGGGCTCAAAGCGGTTTCTGACAAGCAAGGTTGACAGGAGCGTAACCGGTCTCATTGCACAGCAGCAGTGTACCGGCCCCCTTCAACTTACCATATCCGATGTGGCCGTTATCGCACAGAGCCACTTTGGTCTGACCGGTGCCGCCATCTCTATAGGCGAGCAACCCGTGAAGGGTCTTATCAGTCCGGCGGCAATGGCAAGGATGAGCGTAGGAGAGGCCGTCACGAATATCGTATGGGCAAATGTATCGGGCCTTGAGGATATCAAGTGTTCCGGCAACTGGATGTGGGCGGCAAAACTCCCTGGTGAGGGTGCAAGGCTCTATGAGGCCGCAGTGGCCCTGAGGGATGTAATGCTTGATCTGGGCATTGCCGTAGACGGTGGTAAGGACAGCCTGTCGATGGCGGCCCTTGTTCAGGATGCCGACGGCCGTCCCGAGGTGGTAAAGTCACCAGGGGCTCTGGTGATCTCAGCATACGTAACATCCCCTGATGTCTCGAAGGTGATAACACCGGACATAAAGAGACCCGGTGAAAGCAGACTGATTTATATAGACCTTGGTCTCGGCAGATACCGTATGGGAGGAACCGCCCTTGCTCATGTCTATAGCCAGATAGGTGATGAGCCGCCTGACCTGGACAGCCCCGGTATCCTCAAAAAGGCCTTTGGCGCCATACAGGAACTCATCACAGGGGGGCTTTTACTCTCAGGCCACGACAGGAGCGACGGCGGTCTTATAACCACACTCCTGGAGATGGCATTTGCAGGGAACTGCGGAATAGAGGTCGATATCGGTGAGGAGGGGATTGAGCCGTTGAGATTGCTTTTCTCCGAGGAACTGGGGCTTGTTTTTGAATACCTGAACGTTAATGAGGATACCGTTACGGAACTTCTTGAGGGAAAGGGAATCCCCTTCCAGATAATCGGCAGGACCCTGAAGGAACCACTGGTGGTCGTCGGATGTAACGGCGTTGAGGTCATGAGGAAAGCGATGCCGCCCCTGAGGGCACTCTGGGAGGAGACAGGCTACCGGATCGACCGGCTCCAGGCGGATCCTGGATGTATTGATGAAGAAAGGGGAACGGTTTATGAAAGAAAGGGGCCGGATTTTCGCCTGACCTTTACCCCCGAACTTACCCCACCTGAGATATTGGCACGCAGGAACAAGCCGGAGGTTGCCATCGTAAGGGAAGAGGGCAGTAACAGCGACAGAGAGATGGCTGCCGCCTTTTACCAGGCCGGCTTTGAACCATGGGACGTAACCATGTCGGATATTGCCCGGGGAAGGACCTCCCTTGAACGCTTCAGGGGTCTGGCCTTTGTTGGAGGCTTCAGTTATGCCGACGTGCTTGGCTCTGCCAAGGGATGGTCGGGCGTAATCAGGTTTAACAGCAGGGTCCGTGATGAATTCGACCTTTTCTATCACAGGGATGATACGTTCAGCCTGGGTGTGTGTAACGGGTGCCAGTTGATGGCCCTCCTTGGATGGGTGCCCTGGAAGGGACTCGACGACATGGTACAACCACGTTTCATCAGGAACCGTTCCGGACGTTTTGAATCACGTTTTTCAACGGTCGGGATACTGCCGTCACCATCGCTTTTTCTGAAGGGAATGGAGGGTTCTGTTCTTGGGGTATGGGTTGCACATGGTGAGGGCAGGGCCTACTTCCCTGACAGTGCAGTGCTGGAGGATCTGTTGAAGGGATCGCTTGCACCCGTCAGGTTTGTCGATGACGGCGGCGGGATTACCGAGACATATCCCTTCAACCCCAACGGCTCGCCCGCGGGCATAGCCGCCCTCTGTTCTCCCGACGGCCGCCACCTTGCACTGATGCCACATCCCGAAAGGACATTCCTTAAGTGGCAGTGGGGATGGATGCCCGGGGAATGGAAAGAGCAACTCAGGGCCTCTCCATGGCTCAGGGTGTTTCAGAATGCCAGGGCCTGGTGCAAGGAGGGCTAAAAAGGGGTATCAAATACCCAGACGTTCCAGCAATTCGGACTTATCTGCCTTTGTAAGGTCTACGGGGATGTTCTTCCTGAGGGTCCTCCGTGTTTCCTCGTCTATCAGTTCCACAAGCCTGCTGTTTATCTTTTTAGGTGCCGCTAAATACCAGCGTCCGCAGTCCTCGCTCTGAACCAGTCTCACGATCTCATCCGCAACGGATTTCAGCAGGCGTTTCTGCTTCTCGGTCTCGAGGTTGTGGGCCTCTCCATATCCCTTGAGTGTGGATCTCTCACCACCCATACCAAACCTCCCGGGCTTATCACTGAACTTTTCACTAAACTTGCCATGGGCATCGAGGGTGTCATAGCTCTCTATCAGTTCAACCCTGGGTGTGCCCAACTCGGTCCTTTCAATGGAATATGCCTTGAAGTGACCAAGATCCACAACAAAAAGTATTGATTTCATTTAATACACCTCTTTAAAAAGTTTATTCAAATTTATTCAAAAAGTTTTACAAGCTGGTCAGCCTTCTGCTCTATGTCCCTTCTCAGGCCTTCCTCTTCCTTCCTGTACTGATGGAGTTCGTCGGCTATATTCAATGCAGCAAGAATCGAGGCCTTAAGGGGCGCACTGCTTGGACTCTTCTCCAGGATCTCCCTGATCTTTCCGTCTACATACCGGGCCAGCTCCTGTATGTATTCATCAGGCGCATCACCCTTTATCTTATACTGCTGCCCCAGGATAGTGACTTCTACATTACCCATCTTTTTCAGGTGAAAATTGATAACTGTAATAAGGTCTTACAGACATTCACACTCAAGATCAAAATGGAAACCGCCCCTAAAAGGTACAAATTACCGCCCTGAGAGATCAGCTTGTCCGACCCTTCAAATCTCTATACTCTCAAGCTCCGACAAAAGCTCCTCGAGCTGTCCTTTTACAGACGTCTTCTCCCCACGAAGCCTCTCAATCTCCATGTCCTTTTCATTGAGAAGCGTTTCAAGTTCCTGCACCCTCCTCTGTAGTGAGGCCTGCTCCTCCTTCAAGACCCTTACCTTCTCGATAGCGGATGAGATCTTCTCGTCAAGACCCTTGAGTGTCTCCAATCTTCCAACCTCCTTATCCTTGAATAATGAATCCATCGCTTTAAGCATCTATAAAATAACAAAAAATGCATTGGGAATTCTACCCTCCCCTGAGTACCGCCTCAACATACCACCTGTCAACAACCCTAATCATTGCCTTTGCGTTATATCCATGCCAGTGTTTTCTGACCTTTTTGTCCCTTAAAAGGACGGCCTTAAACCTTCCGAATGAACCTGCCCCGTCAAGGGCGTTCTCCAGGAGTTCCCGGAGCGGCCCTTCCTCGACGGTATCGATAAAGCCCCTCATGACATCGAAGGCCTCGTCGGAATCCCTCTCGGGTATACGTATATATCGCCTGTCGTCCAATAACACCTGGATGGACTGTTCAATTGCGTCGTCATATCCATCGGGCAGAGTTATATTCATCCTTACATCGCTGTCGAATTCAACGCCTTTTTCATACTCCTCCGGGGGGGTCCTGTAGAGAATCCGGAGAGTTCTGCTCATCAGTTCCACCGAGATCCTGATGACTTCGCCGCTTACGCGGTCATAAAAATAGTCATACCTGTCCCTTCTTACATCCTCCATTGCCTGCTGTATCCTGTTGTAGGGTACGCGGGTCTTTCCAGACATTAGGAAAAGTCCTTCACTTTCTGTTATAATATGGCATTACAATGCATCTTGCCGAAAGCCCGACCTTTGGTCGGAGGGCCTGACTATTTAGAAGTTATTATTTATCCCGGGTCACGGAGGTCTCCACTGCTGCCGGAAGCGGCGAGGCAACCTCTCGGTCACTAAGAAACGGAAGGGGGTGCATCGCCCCATCCCGGATACAAAGCCGGAGGTATTTATCCTGACCCTTTCGTGATTCGGCCCTGATATATTATAACCGAAATCTCTTTAACCCGGGGACTGGAAACATAACCGTCACGTTCGGAAACCATAATAATTCTCGGCTCTTACGTGTTTTAAATGTCATTCCGGCTTGTCCGGAATCGCTTTTTAAGTGAGGATTTCCGAATCCCGAATGCGTTCGAGATTGCGGGAATGACCAATAACCGTAATTCAAACACGGACTCTAAATTAGGATCTGTGTATAAAAAACAACATTAAGGAGCAGAGAATGGGCATATTCGACAGGTTCGCATCCTTTCTCGTTAACCCCCCCGAGGATTGTCCTCCGGATCTCGGAAGGAACGACCCCTGCTGGTGCGGAAGCGACAAGAAGTACAAGAAATGTCATTTTGAAGAGGATGAAAAGAAACGGTCTCGTCAGAGGTCTGCATGCTGTAAGACAAGCTGACAGACCTCACCGAGGTGAGGATCACCTCCAGTTATGGGAGAGAAAGTAATATATCAACAGATAACCGCCGGTGACAGGATATCCGTCATTTTATACAGGGCAGGTATTGTCTCCGTAACCCTTCTTCTTATCCTCGGTGGGATCTTCTTTTTTAAACACAATAAGGTGAATAGCTGGAATGCGTTCAGTGCCCTTGCAGACGTCCGGGGCATGCTCTGGTATGCTATCGCCCTTTACGCCTCTGTCGGATTAAGCGCCCTCACTATCCATCTTTACGTGAAGAAGTTCAGGCTGTTTATCCGTTGGAGTTATGTCTTTTCCGCCGCAGTCCTGATTGTGCTGTTTATTATCAAGGGTGCGGAGGCGGGAAAATATCTTTTCTTTAATGAAGTGGGGGGCTTATCCCTGCTTCCACTGTCAATATGCACCGGGTTTATCGCGGCCAAGGAGGCATTCTGTTTCAGGCTGAACGAGGGTTATATTATAGCCATACTACTGCCTGTAACGGCTGCTCTGCTTGTCCTGCAGGTTTTAGATCCCGGTAGCACCGGGGTCCTCCTGAGTGCCGTTGCCCTACTCATGCTCTTGTTTGCAATAAGAAAGGTCCCGCAACCCCTTGCATACGATATAGGCGACAAGTCGGTTTACGAAAAATAGGGACAAAGCCAATGAAACCTGGACAGAGGCGGGTGGACCCATAGGTATGGAGACCAAGAAGGAACTCATAATTGTCGGGCCGCGGGTGCTTATCTCATTCGAGATCGGAGAGGAAAAAACCCGCGCCGGGTTGTACCTCCCCCCGACTGTCAGAGAGAAGGAAGACGTTCAGGAAGGGCTGATTATAAAGACCGGACCCGGCTATGCCCTGCCTGATGCATCATTTGCCGACGAGCCCTGGATTGAAAAAAAGCCCCCCGCTTACATCCCGCTTCAGGCACGCCAGGGTGACTTTGCCCTATTCCTGAAAAAGGATGCGGTAGAGATTGAGTATGAGGGAAAGAAGTACCTGATTGTCCCCCACTCATCCATACTTGCCCTTGTAAGAACTGAAATTTCAGAGTGAAGCTCCCCGAACAAAGACCGAGGCATTCAGCCGACATCCTCGTAAAGGAGCGGAGGGGAACGCTTTCCATGATGGGGTTGAGATCCCCGTAATTATTCCGGGGATGTTTGTTTTGTATCAGGACGGGAGGATGCCTCCCCTGTGTATTGAAGATGTCCTGATCTCTTACTTACCGGAGGACTCTCATCGCCTTCTCTTCTTTATTGTTTTGCGGCTTTTTTTAGTACCCGCAGCACTTGATTTCGTCCCGTGTTTAAATTTGGAGAACTCCTCGATATTATAAACATAACTCTCATCATCTGCTGAAAGCACCAGGGCGTTTTCCGTTATCCGGGTAACACGAAATCCCGATATCTCGTCCCCTATCTTCAGAACCTTATGCCTCTTGCCCCTGCCCGGAGTGTAGTAAGGATTCTTCCGGTCCTCAACAAATGCAAGCCTCCGGTCCCTGTCGACTATAGTCCCATAAAGTATAATATCCGGTTTCGACTTTGAAACCGGCTCACCATTCCCTCCTGCCTTTTCAACATACTTCCTGTCGGGGGAGAAGAGGTTCTTTTCGCTTATTATGGAGTTGTCGGAGATGCCTGCAAGATCAGGCGTTTTAGGTGAAGAAGGGGTTTTTACCTTTGTTTTACTATTCTCTGAGGCAGACGCTGTACCGTAGGATTCCGGGAGGCTGAAATCCTGTATCTTTAAATAGTTGAGGTAAAGAATCGTCCCTGCTATCAGGACGGCGAAGATCAGGAAGATATTCAGGATGTTTAGATGTTTCACTCTCTTCTCCTTGCAAATGGCCGTAACGCCGTCTATCAACTGCAGATATTATTATACATTATTCAGGTGAATTAGATGGCTGTTAACCCAAATCCGCCGTTTGACCAACCTGCCCTTTTCATGGATTGAAGGAATCTCTATCGCAATTCAGGCTGTTAATGCCGGTCCCCTGTTGATTTCCTGTTGCTTTCATTCATGGTAAACTCAAGGAGCGCCACCTGCTGCGTCAACTCCTTAACCTTGCCTTTAAGATCGGAGGTTACAAGAGAAAAATACAGCAGTGCCACTACAAAGACAATGGAGATCAGCATAAATGCAAAAGATGGAGGATACTGTATATGGAGTTTCCTGGCAAGGGGGTCTATTATGATATCAATTACCGACCCTGATGCAATGATCAGGGAGAAGATGAGCCATATAATCGAGAGTTCCTCCCTGAAGCGGTTTTTTCTTACGAGTTCAAAAATTAGGATAAAGAGAACTATACCCGATGACAGTATTACAATTCGTGCAGCTATCGGCATGGTTATTCCTCCTTTCTTAAGAGAACCATTATAATTGCCAGCACCATCCTTAGGACATAAACCACGGGGGTTAACCCACTGTGCATCGTATTGCCGTTGATGCTGTCAAACATTGCAACCGGTGATTCCACAACCCTGAATTTTTTTTTGTGCAGAAGCATGATAATATTTACATCAGGATAATCAGGCGGAAAGCTCTCTTCCATAGCGAGACAGGAGAAGGCCCTTCTGTTGAGGAGTTGAAATCCGGACGTGGGATCCGTGAATCTGTAGCCTGTATACAGCCTTGCAACCCCGGCAAAGATACACGCACCTATGCGTCTTGCAAATCCCATCCTGTAGTTGCCTGAGAGGAAGCGTGAGCCTATTACTACATCTGCGTCATCAAGCCTCATCTTGTCAAAAAGCCCCGGGATGAAAGACGGGTCATGTTGTCCGTCGGCATCCATTATTACCACGTACTCATACCCGCTTTTCATGGCGAACCTGAAGCCCGTTTGAAGTGCGACGCCATAACCGAGGTTGCAGGTGTGCCTGATTACCATTACGCCGGCTCTCTCAGCTTCTGCCTGCGTGCCATCCCTTGAACCGTCATTCACAACAAGGACGTCGGCATCAGGTCTGCAGCCCCTGATGGATTGCAGTACAGAGGGGATGGCCGTCTCCTCATTATATGCCGGTACAACGATTAACAATTCAGACATGGAATATTATACCGGATTATATAAAAAATTCCTCCGCAGAGAGTTTTAAGGCCATCCGAGGGGTTCACGATGCCCCGAACGTTTTCGGGGCATGACAGGCTGTTTTATTGATAGGTCAATAAAACCCCGGGGGCTCCTGTATTCCTTCAAGATTGACGAATACACAGGAAAGGCTGTAAAATCAACTACGGGAGTGGATCGGGTTCTGGTGTCCCGCCTGGACTTCAAATCCTGTGTTCCCTGCCACAAGTGGGGAAGGTGGGTTCGATTCCCACGCGCTCCCGCCATATTTCTTGGTTCTTCCGACATTTCTGTGGAAAATTAAACACAGAGGCACAGAGGATTGCTTTGAAACGGAAAGACCTGAGGCTGATCTACTTTGATTAAGTGTGCGGATAATTTAAGGCAGGGGATAAGTTGTTGTATTTATGGGTGGTATCCAAAAACCCGCCGGATATCAACCCCGTGTCGGATTCAAATATTGAAAGTCCCCTTGCATAGCAAGGGGACTTTTCAACGGTTAATTACATTCTAACCACATTTACTGCCTTGGGGCCTTTTGGGCCTTCTTCAACATCGAAGCTGACCGACTCGCCCTCGGCAAGCGACTTAAACCCGGAGTCCTGGATTGAGGAGTAATGGACAAAAACATCGCCGCCGTCTTCGCTTGTGATAAAGCCAAAACCCTTGGACTCGTTAAACCATTTCACTGTTCCGTTAGTCATCTCTTTTACCTCCTTACTTAAAAACTGAAGTCTCAGAATTACGTGGTTCCAAATAAAAAAGCCACAAAGCTAAAAGTCTTTGTGGCCTTAAAGCGATACAAAAACTTCAGAAACTTCAGCAAAACTATAACATACTTGATAACGGATAGTCAAGTACAGTCAATAGAAGAATTTTTGCACTTACGAAATACAGACTTATGAGGAGACGGTAGATATTTTAGTCTGAAGGATCATTGTAACTTCATCTGCCTGAACTAATCGTCTTGATGAGGCATTAAGAAACTCTACACTGACAGGCTCTCCATCCTCTCCATAACTTATAATTACTCCTCCCGGTTCCTCAATTGCATCTACAGGTGGGGCATCACGAAGAATAAATATAAGAATATCAGCATCAGGATCATATCTTATTTTCATGTTTTTTCCTCCTTCCAATATTTCTCCACTTTACTTGTCCAGTAAACTGTCAGAATCTTTCTCTTTCCTTCAATTCCTAAAAAAGGAACCCGTAATAAGCCATCGCGAGTTCTTCCCTGAGCAACAAGAGCATTTTTGTCTCCAGGCACTATCTGTTCAGGGTGTCTTACAAGATATTCTACTTCCTCTTTTGTAATCAAGATCTTCTTTTCCCACTGCTTCTGTCGTTCCTCAGCATGGTTAGTCCATATAATTTCAACTTCCATTGTTTATTTTACCATTTTTATTATTAAATATCTCTCCCGTCATCTTGTTTATCCGGTATGGAGTGGTGAGGTGCATGGAAATGAACTCTTCCTTTAAAGGAAGTTCCGGATATGACCCATAGATTGCGCAACCACTCGAAGCGTATATGAATTTTTCCAACCGGGATATTTTTAAGTGATAGTAATCCTTGTACCCCGGAGGTGCAAGGGGGGCATTAATTTCACCAGATAGCTTGTACCAGGTACTGGCTAATCCGGGAATCAGCTGTAAGAATAAGTAGATCTTCTAACTGAGCCTGGGCAATAATCATTCGGTCAAAAGGATCCCTATGATGGTTCGGTAGTGTATAGACATGGAGGGCATGACCCATCTGAATCGGCAAACTTTGAATTGCATTGTGAACCAATTGTTCTGAAATAAAAAGCTCTGGTTTATCAGG
>VAPE01012245.1_pt1 | contig 13951 bp, 10 predicted proteins | sample 3393911 | NCBI WGS metagenome assembly VAPE01 (sample SAMN08290436, study PRJNA428436) | hydrothermal vent metagenome | isolation source: Deep-sea hydrothermal vent chimney | place: Atlantic Ocean: South-mid Altantic Ridge | reverse complement strand
GTTCGCGTGGTCCGGCTGCCGGGCCTGAGGATGGATGCGGCATTTTCGCGGCTGTTGCCGGTCGAGCCGGGACGGGCGGTTGAGGAAATCAAAAAAGAGCGGCAAATTTTGCTGACGGACCTGGTCCTGGATATCCGGCCGGAGCTGCTGCTCGTTGAACTGTACCCCTTTGGCCGGGGCGGATTTTATTTTGAACTGGGCCCCTTGCTGGACGCTGTCCGGGACGGCCGGCTGCCGTCCTGCCGGGTCATCTGCAGCCTGCGGGATATCCTGGTGGAAAAAAAGAACCAGCAGAAATACGAACAGCGGGTACTCGACCGGCTCAATCCTTTTTTCGACGCCGTGCTGGTGCATGGCGACCCGGAGGTCATCAAGCTTGACGCCACCTTTTCCCGGCTGCGGGAGATCACGGTCCCCGTGGTCTATACCGGCTATATCTGCCGCAAGCCGCAGCCGGGCGACCGGCAGGCCGTCAGGGCCCGGCTGCAACTCGGCCCGGAAGACCAACTGATCGTGGTCAGCGCCGGCAGCGGCAGTGTGGGCCACCGGCTCCTGGAAGCGGCGCTCCGGGCCCACGCCCTCATGCACGACCAAACCCGGAAAATGCAGGTCTTCACCGGCCCCTATCTCGATGACCACCTCTTTGCCGCCCTGCCCCGGCTGGCCGCGCCGGGCGCCACGGTCGAGCGCTTCACCGATAACTTTCCGGCCTGGCTGGCGGCCGCCGACCTCTCCGTCTCCATGGGCGGCTACAACACCTCCATGAACGTGGTTGCCGCCGGGCCCCCGGCCCTGGTGCTGCCGTTCGGCCAGAACCGGGAACAGCGAATGCGGGCCGAACGCCTGGCCGCTCTGGCCGACCTGTCGGTGCTGGACGAGAGCGACCTGGAACCGGCAATGCTGGCCGGAAAAATGGCCGGGATGATCGGCAGGCGGGAGCGGCGCCCGGCCATCCGCCTTGAGGGGGCCAGACAGACCGCTGACTGGCTCTCGCAATGCACGGGCTCCGGGAGCTAAAAATGACGGCGACCATTTCCAGCCTCTGGTCCGCTGCCCCCCCGGCCGGACTTGGCAGGCAGCTGCACGAGCTGCTGAGCACCGGTATTGACAAGAAGCGGCCGATACAGGTTTTTTTCCGGGCCGATGACATCGGCCCGGTTGACGAACCGTTCAGCCGCCTGATGCGCGTCTTTGCAAACCATCACATGCCGCTCTGCCTGGCCGTGGTTCCGGCATGGCTCAATCAAGAGCGCTGGCGGGAAATGCAGCGGTTCGAGCCGGAAAACCCCGGCTGGTGCTGGCATCAACACGGCTGGCAGCACAAAAACCATGAAGCGCTGGGGAAAAAAAGCGAATTCGGCAACAGCCGGACCAGGGAAGCCATAGCCGCCGATCTGCACCAGGGCCGGGACCGGCTGGAGGAAATTCTCGGCCCGCTGTTTGTCCCGGTCTTCACCCCGCCCTGGAACCGGTGCGGCGAGGCGACCCTGCAGGCGCTCCCCGAAATCGGCTACGCGGCAATTTCGCGCGCGCAGGGGGCGAAACCGGCCTCTCCCGCTAACCTGCCCGACCTGGACGTCAACGTCGACCTGCATACCCGCCGGGAGCAAGACCCCCGACAGGGCTGGGCCAATCTGCTGTCGGAGTTCAGGGAGGCTGCCCGTTGCGGCCGCATGGGCATCATGATTCATCATCAGCGGATGAACAACACCGCCTTCGCATTTCTGGATCTCCTGCTGCCCATCCTGAAGGCGCATCGGGGCGTGTCCTGCTGCAACTTCAAGACGATCCTGCGCCCGGCCGGCAATGTTGAGGACCAAGGCTAACAATCCCGGCTATTGACGATTTTATACTTCGGCCGGCAGGTCCTGGAAGACAAGCAAAAAAATCAGCAGACAACACCAGGTTCACGACCTGCGATTGCCCAATTTTTTATTATTGAGACGATCCTTTCCGCCGCCCTACCATCACCATAGGGGGAAACTCCACGTGCCATTGACCGGTAATATTCTTTATCGGTAAGTAATTTTTCCGCTTCCGAGATAATAAGGGATTGATTGGTCCCGACGAGGCGGACCACTCCGGCCGCAACAGCCTCCGGCCGCTCGGTTTCTTCTCTTAACACCAGGACCGGCTTCCCCAGGGCCGGGGCCTCCTCCTGAACACCTCCCGAGTCGGAAATGATCAAATAAGCCTGCTTCATGGCTTGCACAAACTGGCCATAGCCAAGCGGCTCCACCAAATGAATACGAGAGTGGCCCCCCAGAATTTCATAAGCAGGCCGGGTAACATTGGGATTCGGATGGACCGGGTAAAGTAATTCTACAGTGTCATTTCGCTCTACCAGCTCCAGCATAGCAGTAAACGCATGCCGCATCGGGGCGCCGAAATTTTCACGGCGATGCGCAGTGAGCAAAATCAACTGTTTCGCAGCATCCAGGTCTATACCGATAGCAAAATCCTGCCGGGCGGTTTCCAGAAGGGCATCAATGACCGTGTTGCCTGTCACATAAACGTAATCAGCAGGAATATTTTCCCGCAGCAAATTCTCTTTTGCCGACTCTGTCGGAGCAAAATGCATGGCGGCTAAATGGCCGGCCACCACCCGGTTCATCTCCTCGGGAAAGGGATTGTAAATATTACCGGTGCGCAAGCCGGCTTCCACATGACCAAATGCAATCTGCCGGTAAAAACAGGCCAGCGCAGTTGTCATCACCGTTGTCGTGTCACCCTGCGCCAAAACCATATCGGGCGATACCTCTGCCAATACCTTGTCCAGGGCGGCTAACAGCCTGGCGGTCAACTCCGTCAGACCCTGGTTCGACCGCATAATGTCCAGGTCATAATCAGGAACAATACCAAAAACAGATAAAACCTGGTCTAACATTTGTCGATGCTGTGCAGTAGCAAGAACTTGAACATCGGCCCATTCCTGTTTTTGCAAGGCCAGAATGACCGGCGCCATTTTTATGGCTTCGGGCCGGGTGCCAACAACACAGAGCATGCGTTTATTTTTCATGAACAAACACCTTTTTATCGGCAGGAACCAAAAAACACTCCCTAAATTAAACCGGCTATCCGACAGGCAAAAAGTGCCGGAGTTGAGGTCATATCTTCATGGATACCAATCCGCTTCAAGGTAAACTTATCAGCATCGGCATGGTTCCAGCCCTTTCTCGTCGTCACCGCCAGGTGATATCCTGATGAGCGAACCATGGCCGCAATCTCTTTCGTATGATTACCGTTTGGATAACAAAACGAAATACACGACCTGTCGACTACATTCCTTTGCAAGAGTTCCTCTCTGGAGTCAACCAATTCATTTTTCAGCGCCGCATTGTCCAAGGTTGTTAATATTTGATGGTTGACTGTGTGTGACCCGAAAGAAACCAACCCGGAATCCTTCATTTCAGCTATTTCCGCCCAGTTCAAGAAATTCCGGCCAGCCCCGGCCAAATCGACCTGCCAAATTTCAGACAACCCGGACAACACCTTCTCTATTTTGCTTAACGGATATTTTTTTAAATACTCAATCCCCGCTTCAAGTTGATTTTCAAAGGAACCCTGCAAGCCGTCCAGATATGCGACAACTGTGACAATATCAGGGTCAGACAAATTATCCGGCGCTGTTGCCTGGCGATGAGAAAGAAGATCGGCAAAACAATCTGTCCAGAATTGTTTTCCGGTGCCAATAAATTCTGTGGGCAAAAAAACCGTGGCCGGTAACCGATATTGCACCAAAAGAGGATAGGCATATTCATAAAAGTCCTGCCACCCATCATCAAAAGTCAAAACACATAATGGCTTACCACGAATCCCGGCCCGATTCTTTTTTACTGTTAAAGAGTTTAAAGGGACTACATTAAAATATTTTGCGAGAAAGATAAGATGGCTTTCGAAAGTTGCAGGACTCACATACATACCGGCCTGGACCAACTGATCTGCCGGCACAACCCGATGGTACATCAGGATGAGAGTCAAATCCTGTGCACCAAGTTGACTTATTTTATTATCAACCGAGCCGGACTTGAAAAGAACTGACGAGAAAATCTTTTTAAATAGAATAGATGTCTTCAAAGAGTTGGTCCAGGAAAAAGTCTGACCTTTCGCTGTAAAAAATTGAAGAAGATTATAGTTCAGAAACAATTGACTTCAATTTCCCACCTTTTGATCGTTCTATTACTTCTACATATTTAATATTTATTTTGATTTTACCGCCCATGCGTTTTTTTAATTCCATGATTATATTTTTTTCCGTGCCAATGGAAAACCCCTGATCTTTAACCAGCAAGACATCTATCTCATCAATAACCTTTTGCCGGTATTGCGCCTCCTTAACCGGAAATCCCTTCAAAACAGGGCTCAATCGACCTATTCTCCGGCCGTCCGGCGTCAAAATTACATCATCCGCTCGCCCAATAATTTTTTCGACCACCGGGAAAGGGCTACCGCATTCACATTCTCTATCACTCAATACAGCTCGATCGCCGATACGGTAACGGATGAGGGGCATAACCGGATTTATCAAGCCGGTACAGACAACCTCTGCCTCTTCGCCTGGTGCGGCCCAGCTTCCATCTTCCCGCAGAAACTCTATTATGGCATAATCGGAATGGACATGATACGAGCCATGGACACACTGGCCAAAGAACACGCACATTTCCGCGGCTCCATACTGGTCGAAGATCTGCGCGTCGAAAACATCTTCAATAATCTTGCGCTGTTCAGGAAACAATGTTTCCGCAGAGGTTATAATGGCCCGGGAAATCCCTTTTAACGAAATACCTTGCTGCACGGCATACTTTGCAAGTGTGAACAGACTTGATGGATAGGTGTCAATATACTCAGGCCTATTTTTCCGCAGGGCGGTAATGTATGAAGGGATATTTTTTTCTGTTAAATGATAGGAGGAAAAAAGAATATTTTTCTGAAAATAACTGTACCGCCAAAATGGCGGCTGTTTCTGGTGGTGCGGAACAATTATCCTGCCGCCAAAGGTTGCACGTTTGCCTGAGTAGTTTATCCCGGCCTGTTGCAAAAATCGGCGATAAAACGCATAATTCTTTTTTCTTGCATCCGGCGTACAATAAATCTTTAAAGGGGTTCCGGTGGTCCCGGTCGTATGAACAACAAGCAATTTTTTCTTTTCATAGCGCTCGTCAACCAATGTTTCCGGGGCAGTACGCAAAACCTCCTTTTCCAGTAAAGGCAATTTCCGCATATCATCAAGACATTTAACTTCCTGTGTCGATATATCCTTCAGTGTTTTTCTGTAATAGGGAACGTATTTGCGGCTATCAGCCAGCAACTTACCAAAACCTTGCCATTGAATTTCCGTAAGCTCTCCTTTTGATAACGCCAGATGGCCATTCACCTGCCGGCAAAAATCCCGGTACTGCTGACCGTGACGAATTTTCTGAAGATAAAGACCATAGGTAGAGATAAAGACATTCTGCAGGCCTGCCGGGAGCTGATAATAAATTTTCGCCACCCCTCCGTTCATAAGACGGCACACCGGCTAATCTTATATTTTTTCAGGGGCTCAATCATATAATGCCCTCTGATATTGATTAACAAGCAGATCGTATTTCACAAACTCATCAAATACCCTTTTATCTGTTAAAATTGGCCCATTTACTTGTTCGATCCCGATGATATCCGGATTCGCATTGGCTTCAATCAACACCGGTCCATTGGGAGTAACGGCAATATCAACACCGACTAAACGATAAAATTCGCAGGACTTTTGTATCGTTACTGCCAACTCCACGACTTCTTTCCAAAAAGGTATGGTGAACCCCGCAAAAATAAATTCGGTGTCAGGATGTTCCGTATACGTATTACCGGAGAAATCAAAACCAACTTCTCTTAACTCACCTTTGTTGCAGTCAATACCGATAGATATTCCGCCAGCACTTGTATTGTCTACAAATGAACCTTCCTTACTAAATCTCATTAAGGCACCAAGCAGGATGACATCCAAACCGGTGGTCAACAAGGTTATGATACGAATAGTATTCACAGATGACGGCGCAATTTGCGATACTGCCCGGTGCTGGCTAACCCCCTCCTGGAGCACACATTTTTCTGTCAAGACAAAATCAGCAATGTCAGTATCACCGCCTGCATTTTTGACAATGATCGCATTCCGCCCTTTGACCGCCTTCATAATGCCTTTGCCGCCGCGGCCCATTATCGGCTTAATAAATAATTCCTTGTCGGTGCTTTTTTCCAGGCAAATTTCTATTTGTTTCCGGTATGGGCCACCGGGCTCTACAGTTCCATAAAATTCCGGCATCGGCACTTTGAGTCCCCGGCAAAATTGCTCACACAACTCCTTATCATCAAATACTATCTGATAGGCATAGCGTTGGACAAATTGCCGTAATCGCTGCCGCTGATATGGATCATACGAAGCCCCATAATAATAAGCCCACTCACTCCGGTCCTTTTCCCATAAATGACAAAGGCCATAATTGCCCGGATAATATTTAAGTTTAAAGAAGATATAGAGTAGATCCTGCGCGACGTGCAACCTGCTATGCGGGCATTCATGCCACGGAACAAGTTTAAAATAACAATATGGCAAAAGACAGAATCGTATGATCCTGCGAATGTACGGATGACTTTCAGCAAGCATAAAATGAAAAAATCCCGGGATTTAAAATTTAGCCATACCGCTTCACGACACAAGTTCAGAAACTATTTATAACATCTAATAATCTCTTTTTATCTATAGACCAATTATACGTTTCTCGCACAGCTGCGCCTCCTTTTTCTCCATACTTTTCCGGCGAGGAGTATAGCCGCATGACCGCCTGTGCCAGATCAGCACTGTCACCACTTTTGAAAACAAGGCCCGCGCCGGTTTCCTCAACAATACGCTGCATGGGAGGTGCGTCTGAAGCAATAACCGGAACTCCGCACGCCATGTAATCAAATATTTTGTTTGGAATTGTCGTGTCCACATGCGCTGACCGGTAATGGGGGATTATCCCGACATCGGCGGCACCTGTATATTGAAACAAGACCTCATGGTTTACCCATCCGACCCAATGAATGAACCGGTCAACAGCTTGTTCCCGAGCCATTTGTTTCAGTTGCTCGACCGCATATCCCGCACCGATTATGATAAACATAAAGTGCGGAATTTTTTTGACTATTCCGGGGATCGCCTCAAAAACAACCTGCAATCCACGGCCACGCTGAATCCCTCCGATATATACAGCAAGGTAATGATCTTTGAACTGAGACAACGGTTCCGGCAGGAATTGACTCTTACCCGGCACGCTCTTGTCCTCTGCCAACGGTGGCGTATTGCCGACAATTGTTATCTTTTCTAAAGAAGCACCGGCCCGTATCGCCACCTTTTTTGCTTCATCAACCACAACCAACACGTGATCAAAACGCGGCAGGGCATAACGTTCAACCATACCTGCGAGGTAAGGGTTGCGCACAACCAGGTTAAATCCCTGAAATTTTCTGGCCCGCCATATATCATGAACCATGGCAACATAGTCCTCGGCCATGTCAAAAATAACAGGGCAACCATGCCGCTTCCCGGCCCATATTCCGGCTATGGCCATGGGCAGATCACGAACAATAATCAGATCAATATGGCAGCCGGTAATAATCGAATCAAGAAATCTTTTCCAGAAGGGGCTGAAAAAGGCGGGAAACGAAAAAGCATAATTGAGCCTGTCATTCTTCCAGGTTCCTGTCCGGTGAATATAAAGCCCTAGGTCTTCCTCATAGGTTGGGTTACGCTGCAAATTTCTGGAAGCGACATGCACCTCATGTCCGGCGGACACAAGGCTCCGGCAGATCTTTTCAACCCGGACATCCCAAGGATAATCTGCATCCCATATGTATAATATTGTCTTGCCCATTGGATATGATGGCCTATGCCGTCAATTCTTTCTCAAGCAGCAAGGAATCAATAAAAAATTTAGTTGCCCAGTTAGGATACATAAAATGAATATATTCTCCCCAGATCGGGCAGGAACCGGCAATGGCACCAAAAACATTTTTGTTATTTATTCGCTTTTCCTGTTTTGACAACAAGTAATTGTTAATCTTTCGCCCCGCAGCCAGATACTGTTCATTGTCTGTTAATTGATACAGTTTAAAAAAGATAATGGCCAACTGAGCATTACCGGTTAAGCAACTGCAGCGGGAAGCCCTCTGCCAGTTTTTGTCATAAGAGCCATAGAAGGCGCCGCTATCAGGCACCACCCCAAGCAGACCATCCATGGCCTTGCGAGCTGCATCAATAAAGTCATCGCGCCGCAGATAAATTCCGGATTCCAGTATCCCCCTTATTGTATATGCTATTGTATGCGTATAGGGTCGGACGTGTTTTTCCCGGGTAAAAGAGGCATGATCGAACCAACCATTTTTCCGTTGTTGCGAAAGCACCCACTCAATGTTTTTTCGACAATTCTCTTTATAGTAATCATCACCGGCAAGGTGATGCAGGCGGGCCAGGCTCCAGGCAACTCTCGCATAATAGGCGTGAGGGATCCCGCCAACAGCAAATTTCCGCCAAGTTCCATTCGGCTCCTGGACGTCAATTAGCCACTTCCCTGCCCGGAGCGCCGCCTCCCGGTATCGAGATTTCCCGGTTTCTTCGAATGCCCGGACAAAGCCGAACAATACCTGCCCCGTATCAAACACCATTTTTTTCTTAAAATAACTGTCAGGGATTGAACCATCTTCAGATTGAATCTGAACCAGCCAGTCCGTCATGCGAAGCGCGCGGTCTTTTAACGATTTATCGCCAGACTGTTCCGAATAGTCACACAATGTTTCTATGATATAGCCGGTCGTTTCAGGATATGACGGCAGCCATCCATATTTTAAATGATATCCCTCGGATACACCATCATCAGGACTACTGTCCTGAGCCCTGCACAGCCAAGCAACAGCATCCTGCAAAGCAGAATCAATATTTTTTTCCGCATGACTTTTTCTCAGAAAATCATAAAGGACAATCTGCAGGAATGTAGATATCCCATCTAATTTACTCATCATCTCGGCTTATCATTATGGCCCGGTAAGATTCTTCATACAGTGAAAATAATTTTTGACAATTCTGCTTAACCGAGAACGACTGCTTGATTTTTTCCCGGGCTTTGACGCGGACAGGATTCAACTTCGTCCCTTCACTGTTAATATACGCGAAGGTATCAGCTAACTCACCGGCATCGGCAGGGGCGACCAGGAAACCGTCCTCACCATGAGATATGACTTCTTTCATGCCGCCGACAGCTGTACAGACCGGGATAGTTCCAACAGACATTGCCTCAAGCAGACTCATGGGCAGGCCTTCATGCAGCGAAGTGAGGGTAAAAACATCCAGAGACTGCAGCGCCGGCATGATATCGTTGTTGTGCCCTTCCAAAAATACGTGTTCAATTAATCCATGTTGCAAAATTTGCGATTTCAGAACATCTCGCAAGGATCCTTCGCCAAAAATGGAGATGTGAAAGCTCAGCTCCGGATGCCGATCTCTTAGATATCCGGCCGCCTCTATAAGCATCTGTAAATTTTTCACCACTTCAAGGCGCGCGGCAGTACCAATCCAAAATTGCTTTGCCGCGAGGCCGTACGACCTCCTGGTCTCCGCCACCTCGGCCGAAGAAAGTAACGCCCTGCGATCAACCGCATTATAGATCAAATGAACATCGGCCCTGGTAGATTGCCGCGAAAGCCGCTTTTCTAGTTGCCCCGAGACAGCGATAAGATGATCGGTCATGTACCGTAAAAAAAACTTTTGCCCCCCCAGGACCAAATAGGATTTAAAACTGCTGGGCACATTCTGCCCATGTAGAGTTCTAAATAAAGCACAGTCTTTTTTCCCCGCCGTCAGCCGCGCGAGCGCGGTTAACATATGACTCTTGTATTCATGCACATGAGCAATATGCACATCACCGACAATCAGTTGCTGCTTGATACCATTGCATATAGAGACATTGCCAAGACGGCTCTCATCCAGAAGCGTCACCTCAACATTCGCCGCCAACAACCTTTTATACAATTCACCTCTACTGAAAAGTATGACTCTAACCTTATGCGGAGATAACGTGTTCAGTTCCTTAACAGTATAATACACCTGTGCTTCGGCGCCCGCCCAAAGGTCACCGGGAATAACATGGAGTATATTCATCGGTTACCAGCGCACCCTTTGTCCCTGCAAACGCCGAAATATTAACTCCAGCAAATTGATCACTTTTTTGAATACCGGTTTTACCATGGAGGGATTCTTCAGCATCGCAACGAACAAATATTTTATTTTTTTAACTTTTCGTCGATTATAACCTTTTTCAAATTCTTTATAAATTAAATCATCGTCTAATTCAATTTCGGCCGAAGCTGATACTATTGCATCGGTAGACTGTGCAATTTTTTGTTTGAATTTATTCTGTTCAGCAACACCGGGACGTTCTGGCTGACACCTGTCGTCAGATGCAATAGCGAAATAATCATATTTTACAATTATATCCTTTTCCATTGCACACTCAAAAATCATTCCATGAAAAAACTTTTCCGGCTGCGGATCGAAAAGAAAATTACCAAGACTATAGGCAATCACTTTATCCCGATACCTCTCAATTCCTTGGGCGACATGTGGATGAGAACCAATGATCAAATCAACTCCCGCATCAATAAAAGATCTCGCCTCCAAGGTTACCCCATAGGGTGGATATGGCGTCCATTCGTATCCCCAATGCGGCAACAATATGACCACATTAACTTCGCTTTTAAGCCTTTTCACATCCTGGATAACATATTTATTTTTATCCAGAATCAGTTGTCGGGCCTGTCTGTCCTTTTCTCTGTCGCGATCCCAGGTATAATTAACCAACCCATCGGAGATTGTCGCAAGATACGTATCAATTTCCACCTGATCCCATAACCCCACCCAATTATATGCCAGGATTCCAAACGAAACGCCTTTCTTCTCAATAACTACCGGTTCGCAGTAATATAGTCCCTGGCCACGCAAGCCACAAATCTCAAGCCCTGCTTTTCTGCAATAATAGATTGTTTCCTTCAGAACCTCCGCCCCATGCTCAAAGGCATGATTATTGGCAAGCGTTACTATGCCAAAACCTGCCGCCCGAAGAGCAGCGGCCATTTCAGGCAATCCACCAAAGGGAAGATATTCATTGCGGCAACGTGCCGACAGAACACCCTCAAGATTAGCAATCAGGATGTCAGCTCCATCTAAAGCACCATCCAAGCTCTTAAAAGGATAATCACAGCCTTTTCTTTTTGTTAAACTACCAACCCCGAAACCATCAACGGAAAAATCGCCGGGACAGAGGTCGCCCACGGACTTGATATATACTACAGAATCACTTTGCATAGATTCAATCCCGCCAGATTCGTCTCTGTTCATAAGTGGCGGTTTCTCCTCAATATTAACGTTGAATACTATCGGACACATGCGGGCGGGGAACACAATGAAAGAGCGAGACATTACGACTTGCCCTGGCGGAATATCCGGAAACGGTCTTTTTGCCCGATATATCCAGGAGCCCACGCTTACCTGATCTCGAACAAAAATCCTCTTCTGGACGGACACTAAACAAGATTAAGATTTCAGATCAATCCGTACCCGGGGAACCGGATACAATTATCACCATCACCACGCACACCATTGATCCATGGGGCGGTTACAACTTTCCTACCATCTATCTTTACTTGCCACCTCGCTTGAAACCTACCGGTGTTGGAGGAGGAGTGGCGACACCGACAGCAGCATTACCGCTTCCTTCGACCCAACCAGGAGCACCCTCCCCGCCATGCATGAGGTTTTGTACATTTGCCAGACCCAAAACACCTGCAACCCAAGCATGGTCATCAGGGTTTGTCGCCCCGACATAAGATGGGATTGTAACTCCTGCAAGGTATGGATGTGGCATTCCAACTCCACCATTGCTTATGGTTACGCCGCTTCCCAGACTATGGCCCCCCCTGGTAATAAGTCGAGCAGCACCTGTTGTTCCTTCAAACAATGGGTCAGTCGAAACATAGGCATTCTGATAAGCAATTCTTGGGCTATGGGTTAACGTTTGGGCTTCAAACGCACTGGCGGAGAAGGTCTTATTGTCTAACACAATTACCTCAGAGCTTTGAGGACGGTAAAAATAATTGTTCGATGCGGTATAATTACTTAAATTATATATCGGACCACTACTGCCAACAAGCGCTACATTTAAGCTGCGGGCATTATAATAACTCCAGTAAGAACCGCCCTGATCAAAAATATTGTTAAAATCCCAGCCATAGTAGTCACGAGGCTCAAAAGAAAAAGTATCAGAGACATACCTGACCAAGGGCTCAGCATTGGTTTTCAAAATCGTGTTATTATATGTAACAACCTTATAAAAAGGATAGGCAGGTTCGTACTGTATCATAATACCTTTGTTACAATTAATAATAATATTATTATACACTTGCGCAAAGTCCTGATTTGCCCCTATCGCATACGCCCGCATACCATCAAAGATATTATGATTTATTTTATCTCCATAAGTATCATAGGTGTCGTCCCAACCGTGCCCGCCGGAGGGATTTCTACCGCTAAAAATTTGACCGCCTTTATGCTTAAACCCTACTACACCATTTTTAAAATAATTATATCGTATAATATTTCTGGCAATCGGCCGATGACTCATGTCGTTGTTATCGTAACCATTCTTAGCGGTATAAGACCAATTGTAATCACTATAGATAGCGATATTAGCCGCATTGTTATTTGTTCCCGTTTGCATTCCATTATTATTAAAATAACAGTATTCAACTAATGAATCATGCCAATGATGGCCCTTGATCCCTGCCGGGTTCTGACCTCCACTTGTACTATAATTATCATGAATATACATATACCTAAATTTAAAAGGCCCACCCCCGCCAAAAAAACCAGCGCCGCCAACACTATTTCCTCCTCCAGTTATCTCAAATCGTTCAAACCACCAATATTTCAAATCAAAATAATTTGAATCATCATACACAGCATGTCCCAACGTAGCTCCATAGACAGGCTCTTTGTCACGTGCAGTGCGTTGCGCATCAAGGATAGCCCACTCACCGGGATACGACGAAAGTTTGTCGTAATCCCCTTCTTTCCAGCTTGTACCGTTTTTGGACAAAGGGATGTCTATGTGGCCCTCCCGATAAGTCCCCCCTCTCATCAAGATATGGTCCCCGGGGTTCATTGCATTTATTGCTGCCTGAACAGTGGTGTAAGCATCACCATCCGAGCCACTGTTATCCCGATTTGCCGTAGAATATGAGCCATTCGTAATGTTACCGCTCAGTGTTTTATCTACATAAATATTAGCCGCATATAGGTATGATGAGAAAAAGAGGAAAAAAAACAAAACGACCATGCAAAAACTAATTTTTTTCATTGTGTTGATCTCCATTATTCAATAACCTTTCACACAACTAATGCACTGTACCGCTCGATAATCAGCGAACATCGCGCGCGGGACGGAACCGGACGCATTGAATGAAAAACTGTGACTGCATCCTCGTTGACAATGAGTTTCAGATGCAGGTGCTCCAGACGTAGCGGTAATTTCCTCAGGGTTCGCTCAAAATTTCAGAGGTAGAGAGTAATCCGTCCATGATCACCATTTTCCAAGAACCTTGCCCGTTGCGGCGACCGAAATTCATCTTGAAACAGCGGCGCGGTCAATACAAAGCTTAAACAGAACAGGACGTCAAGGGCGATCAATTCAAATAAAGCAATTTAAATGCCAACAATCAAACTCGCGGTCGATTTGTGTCCGGCAGTTTATTCATTTTTATCTTTTTCATTCCCTCAACAATATTTTTCCAACCCTCGTCCAAAGCAATCGGCACCGGCAAGAAGGAAACAATGCTGGAAATCGTGAACAAAAAGAGGAAACCAATAACTCCGCTACAATTCTTAATT
>VAPE01018332.1_pt1 | contig 13978 bp, 9 predicted proteins | sample 3393911 | NCBI WGS metagenome assembly VAPE01 (sample SAMN08290436, study PRJNA428436) | hydrothermal vent metagenome | isolation source: Deep-sea hydrothermal vent chimney | place: Atlantic Ocean: South-mid Altantic Ridge | reverse complement strand
CCTACTGCAGGTCTTAATCTCGGTGAAGCTACCGAGCTAACCGACAAAGTAGCTGAACTGGGAAATGATATTGTTATGCTTATAGATCCGGAGAAGATTGCCGGAGCTATATAAAATTTAAACATGTGAAACCGGTTGGCAAACCAGCAATAGAGCAAGACCGGCTATCAAAAAAGTGCGGAGCTTGGGCTTATATGGCAAAAAAAATCAGATGGAAGTCCAAGCTCAGTAATATTTCAGCCGCGGGACACAAAGAACTCTCTCGCTCATTTTTAATTTTCGATGCCGCCTCTGTTTTAATTCCTCCTGATTTTTCAAGTGCAAATGAATCAGGTGCAAACAACTTGAACTATATATATGTCTTGCTATAATTTCAACTGCTGTAAAATGCGGCATATAACCAAAATAAAATAAGAAAAGTCTGGCGGTCAAATTGATTACTGAAAATAAGGTTCTAACGGTGATAACAATCGGTTTAGGTGCTTTTCTAATCCCGTTTTCTATTACATCACTTAATGTAGCACTTCCCACCATTTCAAGAGATCTTTCAATGAACACGATCTCAATGAGTCTCACCTTAATATCATTTCTTTTAGCTGCCTCTATTTTTCTCCTTCCGTTCGGTAATATAGGTGATAATCATAGCAGAAAAACAGTATTCATTTCAGGTATAGGCATATTTATTTTTGCATCCTTTATGTCAGCTGTGTCTCAAACGGCAACGATATTGATAATTGCAAGGGCTCTGTGCGGGATAGGGAGTGCAATGATTCTTTCAAATGGAATGCCTGTTCTTATAGAATCCTTTCCAGCCAATGAAAGAGGCAAAATACTTGGGGTTTATTCGGCATTTATATATGTAGGTTTAGCATTAGGTTCCATCATCGGCGGTTTTTTGACTCAGCTGTTGTCCTGGAGATGGATTTTTTTTATTATCCTGCCAATTGGATTAAGCATATTAATTCTGTCATTCAAACTACCTCAACAGAGCAAGCGGCTAAAACACAGCAAATTCGATATCATTGGGTTTATATTGTATGCTATGTCGCTATTTCTAATTATCTACGGATTTGCAGCAATAGATAAGTCAAAAAATATTATTTACATAGTTATAGGGTTTCTGCTTCTCCTCGTATTTATAGCAAAACAGCTAAGATCCAAATCTCCATTAATAGATGTCAGAATATTTTTAACAAACAAAACCTTTGCTATGTCAAGTCTATCTGTCTTAACGCTTTATATCTCAACATTTTCTTTTCCTTTTATCTTAAGCCTGTATTTACAGCTTATAAGGGGTTTTGATGTCCAGACAACAGGCTTAATACTCATTATTCAGCCTGTTTTTATGAGTATTGTAGCTCCTATTTCAGGAAAACTTTCAGATAGAATTCAACCGAGAATAGTTGCGTCTTCAGGAATAATTTTTATAATTATCGGTTTTTTACTGCTTGCTTATCTGCAGTATTGGCCTTTTATTATACCTATAATAGCACTTTCACTTATGGGCATAGGTTTCGGATTATTTTCATCACCTAATGCGAACGCTGTTATGAGCTGTGTTGATAAATCTATATATGGTGTGGCGTCTGCCGCGCTGGGCACGATGAGAACGATAGGTCAAACGATGAGCATGGCGTTGGTAGCACTTATTTTTTCTGCTAATATAAGATATTCAAATGCGAAAGTTTCTATGCATGATATTAAAATAATATTTTTCGTATCGATCATAATTGCTTTCATAAGCTTAATATTCTCTTTGCTGAGAGGGAAGATACACCGGAACACCTTTGTTGATTCTAATAAAACTTCAGCACAAATTCTGTCATAAGAAGCACAATAAATCCATACACAAATTAAGTCATCTCAAGTTATCAAGGCAGCTCTTTTAAAATTCTCATTCTTTTTTTGATATCCGACGAATTATTCAGTAATATCGTTTTACTGCCGATTTCAGACGGCTATTTCCGCTGCTTATAGTGAAGCGGAACAATAAACATTGCGGCTATCATAAAAAGAAACAAAAGAATATAAACTGCTTCAAAAACCCGCGGGGACCAATTGTAAAAAAGCAGATGATGTACCCAATATGGGATAAATCCTGATGAATAGGAAGATATTGTCTGCGTGCCGCGGAGTTCTGCCTCCCACTCTGTAAACGGACAAAAAATACCGAGCAGCAATTCCATGATAACAATTGCCATAGCAGATAGATGCATCCATCTAAAAACAGGATTTCTGATAAATTTCCATCTCATAAAATAGCCTAAATAGATAATTACCAGTCCGATAACGATAAACGAAACATAGAGAAAATGAAGAATCAATATCAGGTTAGCAAGCAGTATATTTGTCATACCTACCTCCAAGAATTTTGCTTAATGCTTTGTATATCGCAGTAAGAATTCGATTTTCTCATAATCATTTTTGAAATTCGGTTAATTATACACAATTAATTTTTGATAGTATATGCTAATATCCGTAATTTAGCCAGAATTAATAGAAGTGCTTCAAAGTTCCAAACATCCGTAATTTTTTTCCGTCACTGCGAGGAACGAAGTGACGCGGCAGTCTCTCTTTTCTTTCATTCAACATTAAGCATTATCAAAAAAACCTTTTGTTTAAACGTTCTTTTTCCTTGATGAAAAAGAACGGAAAAAATCAAGACTGCACAAAACATGACTAAAACGGAACTAAAAATGCTAAAAAAACAAAACTCGCTTTCTGCTCAAACAGTTGTTTTTTATTAACGCATTTTCACTTCCGTTTATTAACGTCTGTTTTGTGAGGTCGTTTGAAGATAAGAAAGATTGCCGCGCACTTTTCAAGTGCTCGCAATGACCGAAAACTCCGTCACTGCGAAGGAGTGACGCGGCAGTCTCTAACTTGAAATTGCTGCGCAACGCTTGCAATGACCAAGAACTAAGTTGGTTTGCAATGAAAAAATTAGACTTTCTTGCACTTATACGCTATTATATACCGCTTAGGATTGCGTTGGATGAGATCGCAAAAGATATCATAGAAATAAAGCAGATAGGAGTAACATGGCTGCATTTACGCAGAACGGCGTAAAAAGCGTTGAACTTTGACCATTCATGATTAACGAAAAAACGATAACTATATGATGGATGTTAAATCAACACTTTTTATTGTTGCTACACCCATCGGCAATCTTTCTGATATGTCGGAAAGAGCTATAAGTACATTAAAAGATGTCGATACGGTATTTGCCGAACGACCTAATTGGTCATTGAAGCTATTTAACCATTTTGATATACATAACCGTATTCTGCAGTATAGCGAGGCAACAAAAGATAAAGCCACAAAACTTGCTTTAACGCTGCTTGAAAAAGGTTGTAATATAGCGTTGATATCAGATGCCGGCACACCTATTATAAGTGATCCCGGCAGCAGCCTCGTGGAAATTGTCAGGAAATCAGGTTACAAAAGTGCCGTTGTTCCAGGGCCATCGGCAATGACTGCCGTTGTTTCTATGTTTGGCACAAAAGCACCGTTTCTATTTTTGGGGTTTTTGCCGAGAAAGCGGTCTGATATAATAAAGCTATTAGAGAAAGTAAAAGCATGCTCATATCCGGCAGTTTTTTATGAATCTCCGCATAGAATAATTGATACATTATCTATTATTAATGATGAATTTCAGGATGCTGAGCTATTTATTGGAAAGGAATTGACAAAAATAAATGAAGCTTATTATAAAGGTAGGGCAGCTTTGATGATAGAAAAAATAGGCAGCAATGTTAAAGGAGAATTTACAGGCATAATAAGTATTAAATCAAAAAAATCTTACGATGAAAAGGAAATTGCTATAAAACTCAGTGAGGAAAACATATCGGCAAGAGATGTTGCAAAATGCATGAAACTAATATATGGAACCAGGAAAAAGAAGGTGTATGAATGGATATAATGGAAGCTGCTTCAAAAGAGCTCGATAAATTAGAAGGAATCGGAAAAGAGATTTCTGCTGTCAGCTTTAAAGATAAAAAAAAGGTACAAGCTCTGTATAGTAAGCAAAAACATCTTATGGATATCAAAGATGTTTATGACAGCTACTCGGATAATTCAAAACAAATAATAGAAAATGAAAAACTGCTCAGCGATTTGGAGTTAAAAGAGCTTGCTGCAGAAGAAATAAAATCTTTAAAGAAACAAAACGATATATTAAATAAAAAGCTTAAACTGCTTCTTAAACCAAAAGACCCCAATGAAAGCAGAGACATCGTGGTTGAAATACGGGCAGGCGCAGGAGGCGCTGAAGCATCATTATTTGTAGGAGATCTATACAGAATGTATGATCGGTTTTCACAAAGCCACAATCTTAAAGTCGAACTTGTGAATAGTTCCGCACTTGAAGGCGGAGGATTTAGAGAGATTGTTGCGTTTGTTAAGGGAAAAGAGGCATGGTCACTTTTTAGACATGAAATGGGTGTCCATAGAGTCCAGCGAATTCCTGTAACCGAATCTCAAGGAAGAATACACACATCTACCGCTACTGTTGCTGTTTTGCCTCAAGTTGACAGAGAAGAAGTGGACATAAATCCGGATGACCTTAAAATTGATGTATATAGATCAAGTGGTCCGGGCGGTCAATGTGTTAATACCACCGATTCGGCGGTGAGAATTACGCATATTCCAACAGGCATAGTCGTTACACAACAGGATGAAAAATCACAGTTCAAAAATAAAGCTAAAGGAATGATGATTCTTCGTGCAAGAGTTGCGGCTCACTATAAAAAGATTGAAGATGATAAATTGGCAAAAGAACGCAAAAATCAAGTACAAACAGGAGACAGATCATTTCGTATCAGAACATACAATTTCCCTCAAAACAGAGTTACCGATCATAGAATCGGGCTAACAATTTATCACCTCGCTGCAATAATGGACGGAGGTCTTGATGAGATTGTAACTCCTCTTCAGATAGCAAATATATAATAAAACCACTGCATAATGCTGTATAGACAAGGAAACTACAATTGATTATCGGCGGAGATTTTGATTCCTATCAACACATAAAAACAACTAAATAAACTATGAAGCAAGCATGTTCTCCGAAACTGAAACTATAATAAGCGCTCTAAAGAAGGCATCTATATTACTTTCAGAAAGCAAAACTTCCATGCTGGATGCAGATGTTTTACTCTCTTTTATCCTAAAAAAAGAGAGGTCATGGCTAATAATACACTATGATCTTCCGTTGAAAGCCGCTTATATAAAAGCTTATGGAAAAGTTATCCTCAGGCGAAAAAACGGCGAACCGGTAGCTTATATTACAAACACAAAGGAGTTTATGGGGCTTGATTTTTATGTTGACGGGTCGGTTTTGATTCCAAGACCTGAAACCGAGATTCTTGTCGAAAAAGCTATTGATATTATCAAATATAAGAATATTCGATCGGTGCTTGAAATTGGAACAGGATCTGGAGCTATAAGCTGTTCGGTGGCTTATTATTCAAATGCAAAACTCAGCATAGAAGCAATGGATATATCCGACTCGGCACTTTCCGCTGCAAAAAAGAACGCTTTTTTAACAGGAACGGCAAAAGATATTCGATTTTTCAAGGCTGATATATTTAATTTTGTGCCGCAAAAAAAATACGATCTAATTTTAACAAATCCTCCTTATGTAAAAGATTCTGAAATAATAGATGAACTGTTGTATGAGCCGTTTCAAGCTCTATCAGGAGGTGAAAGCGGACTAAAGTTTATAAAAAAGCTTTTATATAAACTTTCAAAACTAACCGACAACATCTGCCTGATGGAGATTGGAGACGGTCAGTATAGCACAGTCAAACAAAATGAGCTGTTTGAAACAGAATTTATCAGGGATCTTGCGGGAATAAAAAGAGTAGCATTTTTGAAAAAATCTTTTTAAGTTACCGGCTTCTTTTTTTACTCCATATATTTTTTAATCTGTTAGTTATGCGTATGAATTTAGAATCTTTGCCTATCATAGCTTTTATATCCGGTATGACATCTTTTGCAGCCTGAGATCCTTTTGTTATGCATTGGTCAACAGATTCAAAATTAGCCCAATTTATTCCGCCCACATCCGGCTTTATGGTAATATCAGAGCCCTTCGACATAAAAAGGGAAAGCGTGTCTTTAGTTATATCCGATGCCCTCATAAATATTTCCATCGCTGTTTTGAAAGTTTTATTTTCCGATAGATCCTCTTGTATGCTGGAGGTTATTATAATATCAGCGTCTGCTTTTCGCGCTGCTGAAACAGGAATCTGATCCAACCATCCCCCATCACTTAAAATCATCGAACCCATTTTAGTAGGAGGAAATACGCCCGGTATAGCAGATGATGCCGCCACCGCTTCTCTTAAAGAACCTTTGCTCAATATAACCTCTTTTGAAGATACGAGATCAACCGCAACGCATATAAAAGGTATTTTTGTCTCATCAAAACTTATATCATCTATGAAATGATTGATATTGGATTGAAAATCATCTTTTGTAATAAATGATTCTTTTGTCAATGATTCTTCCAGAAACAAACCTTTTTTTACAAAGGTGCTTACAGTGTCAAATAAACCATTCTGTTCACTTTTGCTTATCTGCTTAAAAAAATCCATTCGCAATTTCTTAAAAATAGGACCTGAAAAATAGCCCTTCATTTTCTCAATTATTTCATCTATGCTGCCTGATGATGCGAAAGCAGCACCCACCAAAGCACCGATGCTGCATCCTACTATCAGATCAGGCATTATTCCGGCTTTAGTGAGCGTATCTATTACACCTATATGTGCTATGCCCCTTCCTGCGCCGCCGCCAAGTACCAATGCAACCTTTTTTGCCATAAAGTCTCCCTTAAATTAAACATAACCTTTTAAGCATACGATATTATGAAAAATCTACACAATTTCAGCGGTTTATTGGTCAGCATTTTATCTTAGCAGCCGAACGGTTTTTATTGATAAACGAAAAACAGATTTTCAATTGCTGCCAGCCGATATTTTAATTTTCAGGACTTAATTTATACAATAGTTCTTTATAGACTGCTTCCTGTTCTTCGGATATATCAATACTGTTTACTTCAAATGTTATTCCGGCAGCCTTTAAAAATTTAGCACTATCTAAAAATTTTTTGCTTATTTTAATATCATTTTTGCTTAAAACGGAGAAGTCATCACCATGTATTCTGAAAACCAGAGAATTTTTGAAATATTTTTGTAAATAAAGAGCAACTCTTATAAGCATCTTATCGCCCTGCTCCCACCCTGCTTTATTATTATATTGTGTAAAATGATGCAGAAAAAATCCTACCAAATATCTGTAATTATATTTGTCATAACTTCGATTTCGTATGCAAAATTCAAGATAATTATTATTATACGCACCCGTAAGTATATCTTTGTAGTAATAGGAAAACCTTTCTTCTTCAAGATTGTTTTTGGGAATCTGATTTATATCCTCTTGTATTGATACATCACTAAAGACAGAGATAGCGACCTTCACAACTTTAGGATGAAACTGCAAGCCCGACAGACTTTTTATTTCATCAATAGCTTCTTTTACATTCTTGCTTTTTTTATATATTCGGTTTGTTGTCATAGCATCAAACGCATCGGCAACAATCATGATATGTGAAAGCATAGGAATCTCATCACCTTTTAATCCATACGGATAACCTTTGCCGTCATATCTCTCATGATGATATTTTACAATCTCGGCAAGATCTTCATACATCGGTATTTGTGACAAAAAATTGTATCCTACGACAACATGCTCTTGAATTAGTTTATATTCAACATCGTTTAACCTGCCTGGTTTAAGAAGTATAAAATCAGGTGTTGAAATTTTGCCTATGTCGTGCATAATGCCGGCTTGATAAAGTTTTGCCTTCATATCTTTATTATACCCCATTGACTTTGCCATGTTTACACAGTATTTAGCCACTCTGCTGCTATGTCCTGCGGTATAGGTATCCCGATTTTCAATCAGACTTACAAAAGATACGAGCGACTTTTTATAATTGGCTATTTTTTCATCTTGCAAAGCATATTTTTCTTTCGTCCTTCTTTGGACAAGCTCTTCCAAATATTCATGGTATAGTCTGTTTTCTTTAAACTTGTAAAGTTTGACTGAAGCGCTATAAAGCACATCGGCTATTTGATTGTAATCTATAGGTTTAATAATGTATCCTGTAACTCCAATCTTAATAGAATCGATAAAATAACTGATCTCAGTATAAGCTGAAACAACAATCATCTCTTGATTGGAATTGATCTCTTTTATCTTCTTTAGCATATCAATGCCATTCATTTTCGGCATCTTTATATCAGTTATTACAATATCAAAACTGCCGTTGCCAAATTGCTCAAGACCTTCTTCACCGTTTTTGGCGCAGGCAACCGATTTGAAAATTTTTCTAAGATAAGCCGCCATTTCAAATCTTATATCAGCTTCATCCTCAACATAAAGTACGGAAAACTCTTTTGCAAATTTTTTCAGTTTTATGATGCTATCAAGATTCATAGCTTTAATTTCCTTATTATCTCTTTTATAACATATATCATAACCTTAAAACTCAAGGGTTTTTTAAGATACAAATCATACTGATGCTTGTCATCATTATGATCTTTTGACGCCGATATCATAACAACAAACACATTGGGATTGATTTTTCTAATCTTTTCACTCATCTCCCATCCATTCATTACAGGCATTTTGACATCGGAAAAAATAATTTCATAATCACCTTTCTCAAATTTGTCAACACCTTCTGCACCATTTCTTGCAGTATCCACAGTTGAGAAAAATTTTCTAAAAAATAGACGCTCTTCCTGTAAAATAATCTTTTCGTCTTCTACCAGCAAAACTTTTGAGGCATTGATCCTGTTTTTTAGATCTATATAGTCGTTCATCTTAATTTTATCGTTCGATCTCAATAATAAAGCATGCGCCGTCGCTTGTATTCTCAGCCCATATCCTGCCGTTTAAATGTTTTTCCATTATTATTTTGGCTATATAAAGGCCAAGACCTGTCCCCGTCTGCTTTTCCTTTGTACTGAAATAAGGTTCAAATATTTTACCTATTATCTTTTTGTCTATTCCGCCTGCATTATCGCATATTTTTATATAAGTCGCGGCTTTACTTTCGTATGCATCAATTTTTATATATCCCTGTTTTATATTTTTTTGAACTATGGCATCTTTGGCATTTTGTATTACAGCTATGATAACCTGAAGCAGTTCCCTGGAATATGTTTTTATCGGATGGACTATACGGTAATTTTCTTGTACATCTATTGAATAATACTCCAGGCTTTTACCTGTAAATTTTAAAGCTTCGATTATCACATTCTTAGGCAAAACTTCCTCTAATTTTTTCACAGGTTTGAAAAAATTTCTGAAATCATCTATGGTTTCAGATAGGTGCTTGGTTTGATCTAATATGAGCTGTGCAACTCTTTTTAGCTCTTCCGTTTTAACCGTATCAAGTGCAATATCTGCCAATATGTTATTCATACCCATGGAAATCACAGCGAGAGGCTGCCGCCATTGATGAGCTATCATGCTTATCATCTCACCCATTGCAGCCTGGCGGGACTGAGAAAGCATTACTTCTTCTTTCTCTTTTATTTTATGCTGGAGTCTGGTTTTTTCAGTTACATCCTGATCGGTGCCCATAACACCCGCCACTTCGCCTTTGTCGTTTTTAAAACACTTGTACTTTACTTCTAAATACCGCATCTCCTTTGTGCCTTGTCTTATAAATCTTAAGTTAGATGTGTGCTCATTGCCATCTTTCAAAGAATCGTGAAAAGCCTTATCGGCTTTTTTTCTGTCCTCGGAATAAATGAGTCTTATAAAATTGGCATGTGTTCCTATGAATTCGCCTTTCGAAACTCCAAATATTCTATATATTTCATCCGACCACAAAAGATTGTCATCTGCAAGGTAATATTTCCAGTGACCTATATGTGCTATCTTCTGAGCTTCTCTTAATCCCTGTTCACTTTTCTCTAACTCCGCTTCAATATTGCTGCGTTCTGTAATATCCTCAACCAAAGAAGCCACCCCGGTGACTTTTCCGTTTGTGTCGGTTATGGCAACATTATACCAGCTGCATAATATTTCTTTACCCTCTTTTGTTATATTTTCATTAACACTTCTATCGCCGCCTGTTTGATTGATGATGTTATTATATAGATCTTTCATCTGATCTTTTAATTTAAGAGGCACAATTATGCCGGCATGCTTACCTAAGATCTCATTTTTGGTGTATCCGAATATCTTCTCGGCGGCTTTATTCCAATCGATAATTCTAAAATCAAGATCCCAAAAAATCGCTCCCAACGGAGTATTGTTCAAAAGACTATAAAGACGCTGCTGGCTCTCCCTGATCTTCATTTCAGCTTTTTTTCTTTCTGTAACATCTAAAATAATACGGATAAGACCAATATATTTTTTTTCTTTATCGTATAGCGCGTGATAAGATGTTTTGATTGTTCTTTCGCCTCTTCCTACTTCTCTTTCATGAAATGTTTTTTTGCCGGATCTAAAATCAACTATAATCTTATCAATAATATATCCGATTTCTTTGGAGTGGTTATATTTTACTTTTCTACCTATTAAATCTGCAATTTTACCATGGAAACCATCTATTTTTGATGTACTTGGATTGATAAAGATATATTTATCATCTTTATCCAATACAGCTACTCCAATTGGCAGAGCATTAAGAATAAAAGAAAATTGATCCCGTTCAAAAGAAAGTTCTCTTTTCATTTTTTCTTGCTCAAGCAGCATCTGTGCGTTTTCGGTAGCCACCGCAGCATTTGCAGACAAACCCTGCAATATTTCGATATCATTTTTGTCATAAGGGCGCTTATCTTTTGTGTTATAAATTTCAAAACAGCCAAGCAGCTCTCCCTTTTTGCTAAGAATCGGCACATCAATTAATTGATGAGGACCTACTTTTCCACGTATTCCCCTAATTACATATTTATCGTTTTTTGCATCGTTGGTTATGTAAGGTTTTTTTGTTTTCATAATATGACCCGGAACTCCATAGCCGGTATCAAATTTGAAATTAATATCGGTCATTTTCCCATTGTTAAGATATTTTCTGAATACCATCTGCTTATTTTGATATAAAGCTGCCGAACCAGATGTGGAACCTGTCAATTCAATGGCAATTTCAACAAGCCGTTCAAGAATTGTTGAAAGGTCTAAAACTTTATTTATCTCGGTTGAAGCATTGGAAAGCAAAAAAAGCTGCTTATTTTTTCTTATAATTAACTTCTCATCTAATTTGCGTTTAGAAATATTGCGCGCAAAACCGAGAATGGCAGGTTTTCCAATCAGTTCCACAATGCCGATATTAACCTCAACCGGAAAGATAGATCCGTCTTTTCGTTTATGCACGGTCTCAATCATTACGGGATTACCTAAAGTCAATTTTTCCCATAATCTATTTTTATATCCATTTTTTGCATATACAGGGTCAAGGTCACTGACATTCATTCTCAGCAATTCGCTATGTGAATACCCCAAACCTTTACATGTCTCTCTATTTACATCAATAATATTGCCATCCATATCAGAAAGAAACATTGCATCGGTTGATTGTTCAACTAAAGCACGAAAACGACTTTCGCTTTCCTTCAATGTCTGTCTCATCTTTTGACGCTCCGTAATATCATGCGTAATTGATAATATATGAGGTTCGCCGTTCAGTTTAATAATATTAGCAGAAAGTAAAGCGGTTTTCAGACTTCCGTCTTTACATCTGAATTGTGATTCAAAATTGCTAACCGTTCCTTTTTTGCCAAGTTCCATGACAAGTTTTCTGCGGTCTTCCGGAATAGCCCAAATACCTATTTCATTAGCACGCTTTCCGATAACATCCTCTCTTGCAAATCCTGTAAGCCGAATAAAACCATCGTTAATGTCCACATATTCTCCGCTAATCAGGCTAAGAGCAACTGCATCCTGGCTGGTTTTGAAAGCTTTTCGATATTTTTCCTCGCTCTCTTGAAGTATTCGTTCGAGATTTCTTTGTTTAGTTACATCATTAAAAACAAGCACCACTCCGAAAATAGTGCCATCTGCGTCAATTATAGGAGCTGCGCTATCGGCAATATTAAATTCTCCTCCATTTTTTGAGATAAGCACAGTATGATTTGCAAGTCCCACAATTACACCTTCCGCCAATGACCTGTTTACCGGATTTTCAACCTGCTTTCTGCTTTTCTCATTTACAATACAAAACACCTCATCCAGCGGTTTTCCTTTTGCTTCAGTAAAATTCCATCCAGTGAGTTTTTCAGCTATTCGGTTCATTCGAACAACTTTTCCTTTGATATCCGTAGCAATTACAGCATCACCTATAGAATTAAGCGTAATTTTAAGCTGATTCTCATTTTTTTGCACTGCCTGCTCCGCTTTTTTAAGCTCCGTATTATCACTTGCAGACCAAAGCACGCAATCTGTTCCCTGGAATTTAAATTTAGCAACCTTTGCAACAAACCATTTAACACGATTTTTAATTGTTATGAAATATTTATACTGTTTGGTTCTGCCCGTTGAAAGAACTTCATCTATCGCCTTTTGTATAAAATTCGCATCTTCTTTAGAAAGCACATCGTGTACGGTTTTGCCAAGCAGCTCTTCAGGCGGCCCTGCTATTAAATCTCCGCCATCGTTAAAAATATCAATATAGCGCCCTTCTTTACTCAGAACAATTAATAGATTCGGTATAGCATCAAGCACCGCACTCATTTCTTTTTCCGATTCTTCAAGTTTTGCTTCAGATTTTTCTTTTTGTTTTGTTATTTCAATATTTTCAAAAGCGTAAGATATGTCTTGCGCAGTTTCAAGCAAAAGTTTTATCTCATCATCATTAAAAAAATAGGATGTATCCGAATATAGATTATACACACCAATTTGCTCACCAAAAACTTTTATTGGCAGAGCCAATGAAGAGCGATAGCCGCGTTTAAGCGCCTCCTCTTTCCACGGTTTCATCTTAGGATCAGTTGCAATATCATGGCAGATAACATATTCTCCTGATTTCAAAGCAGAGCCGGTCGGTCCTTTTCCTTGACCTGAATCGTCTATACTAATTTGTTTCATAACCGATAGATAGCCGTTTTCGCTGCCGCTGTGAGCAACTGGAATTACGCTGCTTTTCTCTTTGTCAACAAGACCAAACCATGCCATTTTGAATTTTCCATACTCAACGGCAACATCACAAACTTTTTGCATCAATTTATCACGGTTATGCTCATGTACAACTGCCTGATTAATCTGGCTTATCACAGCATAAAGCCGCACAGCCTTATTTATCTTTAGTTTCTCTTCTTCTTTCCTTAAAAGCGATCTTTGGAAAATAATAATGCGTGATATTGCGGCAATGCGTGCAAGCGTCTCAGATTCAGCAGCAGACGATGTTATATATCCGTCAAAATCCGCCTTTAAACAATATTCCATATTGTCATGTTTGATATTTTTGTCCTTTTCCAGTAAGAGTACAAAAGTATATTTTAGATTATTAATTTCTTTAATCTTTTGACACAGCTTGCGATCTAAATCATAAAACCAGTGATCAATCAACACGATATCAGGTTTTATGTTCTCTACTTTTTTAAGACATTCTTTGATATCGGCAGCTTCTGCTACCTTATAGCCGTCCTGCGTTAGAACTCTTGCTGTAATCTGCCTTGTATTACTTAAACGATCTAAAATGAGTATTAAAATTTTTTTGCTCATATTAACCCTCTTTTGTATAATCTAAAAATCAAACTACTTTTTAGCATTCCAGCAAAAAAGCTGAACTACAATCAAGCGCTGAAACGACACGGCCTCTTATGCATAGTATAATAATATTTACTCTAATTTATCTTATCTAAAAATTGTCTAAGCTGAGGATGCAAGTCACTATTTAATATATCATCCGGAGTGGCAGTTTCAGTAATCCTTCCTTTATCCATAAAGGCAATTCGGT
>VAPE01011954.1_pt1 | contig 13979 bp, 13 predicted proteins | sample 3393911 | NCBI WGS metagenome assembly VAPE01 (sample SAMN08290436, study PRJNA428436) | hydrothermal vent metagenome | isolation source: Deep-sea hydrothermal vent chimney | place: Atlantic Ocean: South-mid Altantic Ridge | reverse complement strand
CTTTTGTATATTTGTGCGACCAAGGTTCCATCCCCTATATCTTAGCTCATCGAACCCCTGCGTGTCCAGCATTATTTGTGTCCAATGATCAGTTTGCCAAAAGAGGGGCGAGGGGAGATTTTTAGATTGATGTCAATTCAATTATGTGACTTTTAATAGATCAAAAAAAACCTCAGATACACATATACAACAGGGGTAACGAAGACAATACCGTCTATCTTGTCCAGGACCCCGCCATGCCCCGGTATCAGGTGACTTGAATCCTTGACCCCGGCATCGCGTTTGAACATCGACTCCGCAAGATCTCCCAGAACAGTGACGGACCCAACGATCAACCCGAGCAAAAATGCGTGATCAAAACTCATGGACTGCAGTAAAAAAACCTTTATCAGCACACTTGAGACAACACCCCCCCCGGCGGATCCAACCACACCTGCAACCGTCTTGTTGGGGCTTACCGATGGATAGAGTTTTCTCCTCCCGTACCTTTTCCCTATATAATAAGCGCAACTGTCGGAGGCCCAGGCCACCGCCCCGGCATATATGACCCATCCGGGGCCGATCGCCCTGATCATAATCACAAACCCGGTCAGTACCGGGATGTAGAGGAACCCCGTTATAACCGGCGACATGTCGAGCAATGCATTCTCCGGTCCCTTCCCCACACTCAGCAGTCTCAGCAAAACCGTAAGGCAGAAAAAGATTACCACAACATAAAAAACCCCCCTTAGGTGACCCAGGTAAAAGAAATAGCCGACCAGCCCCCCTGAAAGAAGCCCGACGGCCTTAAACAGTCCCTTCACCCTGTACATGGAGTAAAACTCCCACTGAGCAACGGAAGAAACCAGGAGCACGAGGACAAAGAAAAAAACGGGAGGGAGCTTAACTATGTAGAGGTAAATAAGGGGAAGCAGGACAAGGGCGACAACCTCACGCTTACGTTTCATTTTCAGTAGGGCATCACCGCCCCAAATCTCCTTTCTCTCCTCTGGTAATCCTGAATTGCGTAAAGGAACTCCTCTTTTGTAAAATCAGGCCATAAGGTATCCGTAAAATAAAGCTCTGCATATGCAGACTGCCATAGAAGAAAGTTACTGAGTCTTTTCTCACCACTCGTTCTGATCACAAGGTCAACCGGGGGCATCCCGGTTGTATCGAGAAACATTTCAAAGTTCACCTCGTCAAGGTCATGACCGTTCATCCCCGAAAGGAACGCCTTCCTCATAGCCCTTAAGATCTCATCCCTCCCACCATAACTGAGGGCAAGCACCACAAGAAGGTTCTTCCAGGAAGAAGTCATCTCCTCGGTACTGTGGAGAAGCTCCCTGACGTCATGGGGGAGTTTCTCCATGTCACCAATGGCACGAAAACCAATCCCCTCCTTCAGCAGTTCGGCAATCTCATCCATCAGATACTGCTTTAGGAGTTCCATCAGGGAAAGCACCTCACCCTCGGGTCTCTGCCAGTTCTCCAGCGAGAAGGCATAAAGCGTCAGCACTTCCACGCCGACCTCGCTGGCAGCCCTTATGATATCCTTTGTTCTTTCAGCGCCCCTGCTATGCCCCTCCACCCTCGGAAGTCCCCTCAGTTGTGCCCATCTTCCGTTGCCATCCATTATTATACCAACATGTCTTGGAATTCTTGTGAACATGCAAGCCCCCTCAAATGCCCTTTAATGAGTATATCTGCAAGACCTTCACAAAGGGATTCCTCCCCTTAAGTATGTTTCCGGCTTTAAACCCCAGCGCCGGCTTGCTCACAACAGCTATCTTATTATCAAAAACAGTGTAATCCAGGAGCTTACCGGGAATATCGTTAATAAGCACCGTCTCTTTTACTATTCCACCGTCATACCGGCAGGAAAGGAGCTGTGAACTCTTATATCCAATCGTTTTTGCCCTCTTCACCAACGGCACCCTCCTGACCACCAGAACCTGGTTTTTCCATCTCGTCATCCTGTCGTTTATGTGCCATTTCCCGCTCTCCACCATGATGGAATAAGACGCCAGCCGGTACTCCCTGATATATCCCCCCATGGTTTCAACATCCCGCCAGATAGCAACCCCGTCCTCATACAGGTTCAGGCGGTTGTCCTTATCCATAACAAAATAGAGCTTCTTCCCTTTCTCATCAGCGGCCACTGCAAAATCGTAAATCCCCACACCCTCGACTCCCTTAAATACCTTGCCTATCCTGAAGCCGCCATTGGTGGCAACCTCCCTGACCGGTCCGGAAAAGATATCAACATCTGAGTACTTCTGATACAACAGCTTACCGTCGAGGACTCTCAGGAACCCCTTCGTTTTCCACAGTTGCACAAACCTTCCTTTTTTGACTCTATATACATAGGATTTAACCTCGTCGGGCACCGTTGCAATCGTGACGCTTTCATCAGAAGAGGTGTTCTCTCCCATGTCTCCGGTTATAGAGACAAGGATCACCTCGTCGGTGCCATCGCCGTCGATATCGTAAACATCAAACCATATTACGGTCTCGTTTGACTTTCCTGAAAGTTCATAGAGATATGTAAGGTCGACATCATAGCTGTAAACATAGAGACCTTCCCCTGTAGAGAGCAGAATCTCACGTCTTCCGTCTCCGTCAAGATCACCGGAGCCCACCAGTTCCGCACCAAAGGGGAGTTCGTAAGTCAAAAGCGGCTCTTCCTCCATCCCCGAAAGAAACTCCAGCCCGGTCTTCAGGGTTGCCATGTACTCCTGAGGGACTGAAACGGAGTCCTCCGAAATTACTCTTCCATCACTCCATAACAGTTTCTGATGAAGGACCGTCTCATCGCCTGCACTGGAGGAACTCAGAATGAGGATCACCTCGGCACTGCCCTTTTCGGCCAATCCCTTCAACTGCTTTACATCCATCTTCTCAATGGGGGCATCGACGAGTTCAAACCTCTTGGTGCGCTTCAATTTCTTGTAATATGCATCACCAAGGTAGTAATCCACGGTTTCGTCCTGATAAAACAGGAGCCGCACCTTTGAGGCGCTCACCCTCGCAATGTCGCCGGTAGCGGGCTTTCCGGAAATCACCCTGCACTCTGAAACATGATCCCCGGTCCCGGTAACCTCTATAACACCAACCGGCTCTTCGATGGAACCGATGACTTCCTTTGTAACGGGATGCAAAAAGGGCTCCCCCTTCCTGAAAACCCTCAGCCTGAGCCCCGCCTTCAGGCCATCCTTAAGTCCTGCATCCAGAACCACCCGGTTGTCTTTTACAGAACCGACCTCGACCTCAAGGGGCCTGAAAAAGGAGACGGTCTTGTTCTTCAACGTCGTAAGAGGGCCGGCAACAACCTCATCAGCCCAGCCTTGCTGAGACAGCACAACAGAGATGGAGAAGAGAAGAACTACGAACAGAACAGCCTTTAACGCATCATATTTTCTGGACATTATTCCCCCGTATAAAATATAATAATCAATCAGATTATTCCGCTATTATAGCATACTATACCTGTTAATTTTAAAACCGAATCCACCACACGAACCTGCCGGCAGAGTTATACTGCTCATGGAAATACGCGGTGGTCTTACGGCATCGTGAGGCCCCCAGGCTGTGCCGCAGTTGTCATCCCGGCAATAAATCCGGGGGAGGTAATGATCAACGGTTTTTCAACGGCCCGGCAAGCATAGAGAATACAGGATTGTCCCCCTGACAGCCTTTCCGGCTCCGGCTACAGGGGTTATCCGGACACAGACAAATATGAGGAGGTAGCAGGATGATCGAGCGTTATACAAGAGAGAGGATGGGACAGCTCTGGACTCTTGAAAACAGATACAGGAAATGGCTTGAAGTAGAGATTGCCGCATGTGAGGCATGGGCGGAGATCGGGGAGATCCCTGAAGAGGCGCTAAAGAAAATAAAGGAACGGGCAGGGTTTGATGTAGACAGGATCAGCGAAATAGAAACAACGGTCAAACATGACGTAATCGCCTTCCTCACCTCTGTGGCGGAACACGTGGGGCCCGAATCACGCTTTATCCATAAAGGCCTGACTTCATCCGACGTCCTGGATACGGCGCTTGCGCTGCTTATGCGCGATGCCGCAGATATCATAATCGAAGATATCGATACCCTGATGGAGGTATTAAGAAAACAGGCATTTGCCTACAAGGAAACACCCTGCATGGGCCGCAGCCATGGTGTGCATGCGGAACCGATGACCTTCGGACTCAAATTCGCCCTTTGGCACGAGGAAATGAAAAGGAACCTCAACAGGGCGACAAGGGCGAGGGATGTCATATCCGCCGGAAAACTCTCGGGAGCGGTCGGAACATTCTCAAATATTCCAACCGTTATAGAGGAAAAGGTCCTCCGGAAACTCGGCCTCGAGCCCGAACCCGTGGCAAACCAGGTAGTCCAAAGAGACAGGCATGCAGAGTACCTGACGACTCTTGCCATTATAGCTGCATCCATAGAAAAAATAGCTGTCGAGATCAGGCATCTCCAGAGGACGGAGGTGCTTGAAGCCGAGGAGCCCTTTTCCAGTGGACAGAAGGGTTCATCTGCAATGCCCCACAAGAGAAATCCGATAGGCTCTGAAAACCTTTCCGGGCTGGCGAGGGTTGTGAGGTCAAACGCATTTGCCTCGATGGAGAACATCGCCCTCTGGCATGAAAGGGACATCTCACATTCCTCCGTGGAGAGGATAATCATCCCCGACAGCAGCATCCTTGCAGACTATATGCTGAGCCGGCTCAGCGGCATCATAGAAAACCTCCATGTTTATCCTGAGAGGATGAAGGAGAACATGATGCTCAGTCACGGACTCTACAACTCCCAGAGGGTACTCCTTGCACTGACGGAAAAGGGGCTTACCAGGGAGGAGGCATACGCACTTGTCCAGAAAAACGCAATGCAGAGCTGGAAGGAGGGGAAGGACTTTCAATCCCTCGTAATGGAAGATAAGGGAATAACGGAATACCTCTCAGATACCGAAATCAACGATATTTTTAAACTGGAACCATTTCTTAAAAACATAGACTACATATTCAACAGGGTCTTCCGTTAAACAGTGAAGCTCTCCGACCAAAGGCCGGAGCTTTCGGCAAGGTGCATTGTAAAATGCGGCAAAAAACGGCTGGACAACCGCCGCTTTAGGCTGCTCTTTCAAGGTTGACAAACATGATCTCACTTTGATATGATTACCTGCAAATAATTAAATTCCCATTTTTTTGAACTAATAATAAAGATAAAAAAAAGAGAGGTACCGGGGTTAAATGACAAGGCGTAGTCTTCTGAAGTCGCTGCTTTCATATCTTAGTCTCGCCGCACTGTTCTCATTTATTTACCCTGCGTACAAGTATCTTTCCCCTGCAAACATTTTCGCCAGGAAAAAACCTTTCACCATCAAAAAGAAGGAGATCCCCGAGGGGGAAGCAAAAGATGTAATTGTAAACTCAAACCCCGTGATAATCATTAACAACCCCTCGCAGGGATTCATTGCACTCTCAAGGGTATGTACACATCTGGGCTGTCTTGTGGATTACGACAAGTCCAGAAGCAGACTCGTATGTCCTTGCCACGCAGCCCAGTTTGATATCGACGGCAAGGTAATATCCGGACCTGCCCCCAAGCCATTAACACGCTTTGCCCTCACGATAGAGGGAGACAGCGTTATCATAAGTTAACTTTAAAGGAATTTTTTGTTTTCTAAAAACGGTATGCTTACTAAAATCTATACATGGGTTGAAGAGCGAACGGGGATTTCGGAGATCCTGAGAAGTCAACTGATTGATTTCACCGTACCAAAAGACTCGGGATATGCCAACACCCTCGGTTTTGTAGTGTTTACAGCCTTTTTTATCCAGTTAATAACCGGTGTCTTCCTTCTTACATACTACATACCGCATCCCGACTATGCATTCAAGAGCGTTCAGTTCATCATGAACCAGGCAAATTTCGGATGGCTCTTCAGGCTTGTTCATGTTGTGGGAAGCAACCTCCTTGTAGCAACACTCTTTATCCATATCCTCGTTGTCTTCTATCGCGGAACATACAAGAAGCCGCGGGAACTCAACTGGTTAACCGGGGGGTTACTGTTTTTTATAATCCTCCTGTTCTGCGTAACCGGCTATCTCCTGCCATGGAACCAACTCAGTTACTGGTCAACAACGATACTTACATCCATACCTACCGTGATTCCCCTTATCGGCGGTAAGGTTACGGAATTTATAAGAGGTGGCGAATATGTCACGGGAATAACCCTGAACAGATTCTTTGCCTTTCATGTTGCCTTTCTTCCTCTATTCCTTATTAGCATTGTTATCATACACATCTTTGTTGTATGGCGCACCGGCCTGTCCTCGATCTCCGAGGGTGCTCAGGACCCTGCGCAGGAAGGGGCACATCTCTTTAAAAGGCCCGTTTATCCTGATGGATACCCCTTTTATCCTTCCCTCTTCATGAAGGCCGTCTTTATGATCCTGCTGTATATCGCCGTTGTCTTTTTTACAATAACGTTCTTTCAAACGCTCTTTTTGCCGGAGTACGCAAATATAAAGGCTGATCCATTCAGCACTCCACAGTTCATAAGGCCGCCATGGTATTTCCTTGCGCCTTATATGTTGCTTAGGCTTATTCCCAATAAGTTCATCGGCATAAGCATACAGGTTGTCATTATCGTCCTTTTCCTGTTCTGGCCCTTCTTTGACGTTAACAGGGAAAAGAACATCTGGAAAAGGCCGTTCCTGTTGGTCCTGTTCTCTACAACGTTGATTGCGTGGTTCCTGCTGACAATGCTGGGGGGGTTTTAATGAAGCGTCTTGTCTTTGTTGTCCTTACACTCCTTCTTGTGCTCTCCGCCCTTGCAGTTGCAGAGGCGGGCTACAGGGATCTTTTCAGAAAGCAGTTTATCGATGAACCCTGGGCCGGCGCACCGATCGTGAAGGAAGGTGTCTGTATTGAATGCCACACATCCAAGTTGATGAAACCTGAGTACCTCAAGATTCCCCAGGAATGGAAGATGAGCATCCATTACAAGAACAATGTCTCCTGCCACGACTGCCACGGCGGAAACCCCAACGACTCGGCTGTTTCCTGCAGCACACCACATAGCGGGTTTATAGGGACACCGAAATACGATGAGGTCCCTCAACTGTGCGGAAAATGCCATATAGGGATTCTCAAAAATTATCTCATAAGCGGTCATGGAAAGGCCTTGAAAGCCAAACGCAGAGGACCCAACTGTATAACATGTCACGGTTCGCACAGTATCCAGAAGGCTAATATAGATATTATCAATTCCGTGAGATGCACCCAGTGTCATTCATATAACAGAGCAAGAATCATGAAACAGGCACTCTTCCTTACAGAGAAAAGGATGAGTGACCTTGACAAAGAAATAACTGCACTTAAGGCGCAAGGGGTTATTACGAATAACATCGATAAGCTCCTCTTCAGGACACAAGCCGAGTTCAGGACCATATTTCACACCGTTGACGTCTCACTTGTTAAGAAACGCACGGGTGAGTTCTCAAGAAAACTGGACGTCATCAGTAAAGCACTGGACAAGGTCTCCTCGCAACTGAGCTTCCGGAAAAACTTTTCGGCATTTTTATTCATGCTGTTTTTAGCCATGGCAATAGTGGTAGTCATAATAATTAAGAGATCCGACTAACAGCTCCCCCGGACAATGAGACAGAACTGAGGGCAATTACAAATGAAATGGATTAAAGGACTATTCTTTGCGATATTGTTTTTATTTTTCATGAGCGCTTCCCTGTCTTTTGCAGGTGATACGACAAAAGACGGCAGACCAAAGTTTTTCGTCACACCTCCTCCCCTTTCCAAAGGTATCTTCCCCTGCTCACAATGTCATGCGTACATGAAGCCAAACCCAACGCGAAGGGAACTAACCTATCATACCAAGATCTCTAAAGGGTTCAACCATGCCAAGGAACAACGGTGGTGTCTCGACTGTCACAACCCCAACGACCGTGACAAGCTGAGGCTGGCCAGCGGAAAGCTCATTACCTTTGAAGAATCGGAGTACCTCTGTGGACAGTGCCACGGTACGATCTTCCGCGACTGGAAGGCCGGAGTTCACGGCAAAAGGACGGGGCAATGGAACGGCAAGAAGGTCTACCGCCTCTGCGTAACGTGTCACTACCCTCACTGGCCCAAATTCAGGCCGCTCAAACCGATGCCGCCGCCTGTCAAACCCTCTGATCTTAAATACAGAAACATTACATCCGACAGCGAAATTCCGAGGAATCCACTTGGTGATATACAATAAGGAGCTTGTTACATGAAAAAGAGGGACAGATCACTTAGCAGACGTACTTTCCTGAAGGGTACCGCGGCAGGATTTGCAACGCTTGCAATCCCTGTCGGCAACAGCGATGCCTCTGTGTGGGAAAAATTCTTCCAGAAGCACTTCCTGGAGTTGAATGGAGACGAAAAAAGGGATGTCATAAAAAACCTTGAAAAGGAGTACTACAGGAAATACAACAAAAAATTCAATATAAAGACAACCAAGGCGCTGCCCGGGACACTCTTCGGATACGGACTTGATTTATCAAGATGTATCGGCTGCAGGAGATGCGTTTATGCCTGCGTACGGGAGAACAACCAGTCAAGAGATCCGCAGGTCCAGTGGATCACCGTCCTTCGATTCAAAGAGGGCGAGAAGTGGGTCAGCGACCTTGAGGAGTCAGAAAAGTATTACTATCCCGAGGAGGTTCCTGAAAAGGGCTACTTCTATATGCCCGTTCAGTGCCAGCAGTGTGAAAGACCGCCCTGTGTAAAGGTATGTCCGACCCAGGCCACATGGAAGGAGCCCGACGGCATCGTGGTTGTGGACTACAACTGGTGTATCGGATGCAGGTATTGCATGGCTGCCTGTCCTTACGGCGCCCGGCGTTTCAACTGGGGGCAACCAAGGATTGCCAGGGAAGAATTAAACACCGAGACACACTACCTCGGTAACAGGCCCCGGACAAAAGGTATTGTTGAGAAATGCACCTTTTGCATACAGAGGACAAGGGGTAATCCCGGGAGGTATCCTGCATGTGTCGAGATATGCCCGGTTGGTGCAAGAAAGTTCGGCAACCTTCTTGATCCCGACAGCGAAATACGTTACATAATCGAAAACAAAAGGGTATTCAGACTCAAGGAAGGGCTGAACACCAATCCTAAATTTTACTATTTCTTTGCAACTTAGACAATAACAAAGGGAGACCGTATATGAGCATTCTATATCCTTTCATTAATTTTTTCAAGGTGGTAAAACTGATCCTCAAAGGAAACAAGTGGTATTATGCCTGGATCGCCTTTCTCTCCTTCTTTATACTTATCGGAATTTTCTCCTACATTAAACAATTGAACTACGGCATGATCCTTACCGCCATGCGTGACCAGGTCTCGTGGGGATTTTACATCTCGAACTTCACCTTCCTCGTCGGCGTGGCTGCGGCGGCTGTCTATCTCGTTGTCCCTGCCTATGTCTATAATTTCAAACCCATCAAAGAGATCGTCCTCTTTGGTGAACTGTTGGCAGCCACTGCAATCATAATGAGCATACTCTTTATCCTTGTCGACCTCGGCAGACCCGACCGGGTATGGCACTTACTGCCCGTGGTTGGAAAGATGCACTTCCCCGCTTCATTACTTGCCTGGGATGTGCTCGTATTGAACGGATATCTGGTCTTAAACCTCTTTATACCCTTCTATGGACTTTACATGATCGCACACAATAAGGAATACAATATACAGCTCATCAAGCCGTTGATTATCATTTCGATTCCCTGGGCGATCAGCATTCATACGGTTACAGCCTTCCTTTACAACGGACTATCCTCCCGTCCCTTCTGGAATGCAGCAGTGCTTGCACCAAGGTTCATCGCCTCCGCCCTGTGTTCCGGCCCGGCATTGATGCTGATAATCTTCCAGATAGTTCGCAAAATCTACCCGAAGATAGATATAGACAACAGGGCAATCTTCAAGATTGCTGAAATGGTTGCATATGCAATGGGCGTCAACCTGTTCCTCTTTGCAGCGGAGTTTTTTAAGGAGTTCTACTCCCAGAGCATTCATCTCGCCCCCATGAAATACCTCTACTTCGGGTTAAACGGCCACACGAACCTCGTGCCATGGAGCTGGACGGCCCTGATATTTAACGTAACCGCCTTTATACTCTTTCTGCTTCCTTCAACAAGGAAGCAGTTCTTCAGCCTCAATCTTGCATGTGTGCTCGTTATCGCAGGCGTTTATATAGAAAAGGGGATGGGGCTTGTGATACCGGGATTCGTACCGGGAACCCTTGGCGAGATTTACGAATACACACCTACGCACCTTGAAAAGTTCATTACCATAGGTATCTGGGCTGCAGGGGCCTTGATCTATACCATGTTTCTGAAATTCATGATCCCGATATATACGGGGGAGGTCAGGTTTCTCTCAAAAGAGAAGAAGGCAGCCTAAACATCATCCGAGTCCAGTCCCTCCCTTCCCTCGAGGTCGTCTGCAAACTGCCGGGCTGTTCTACCTGAGAAGTTTCCATGTGAGGTTGCCCATTGAAGCGCCCTCTTACGCAGCATCTCATCATCCCCGACCTCTATCTTCCTTAGCCTCACATAGTTGCGTACTATGTCCAGATACTTATCCACATCAAACTGGACAAGCCCGATACGCAAACCAAACCGGTCACTCAATGAAACCCTCTCCTCAACAGACTCTGAAGGATGAAGCTCTCCATCGGAATAAACGGCTGCGTTATCAGAAACACGTTCAGGCATCAGGTGTCTCCTGTTCGACGTTGCATAGATGAGGATATTGTTAGCCCTCGTCTCAAGGCCTCCCTCAAGCACGGCCTTCAACCTTATATAGGCATTCTCTTCTTCATGGAAAGTGAGGTCATCGCAGAAGACTATAAAATGTTCTTCCCGGCCCTTTATCAGACTCAAGGTTTCATGGAGCCGTAACAGGGCAGCCCTGTCCACCTCGATCATCCTGAGCCCTTCGTCCCTGTATTTATTAAGCACCGCCTTAACGGCAGACGACTTGCCTGTGCCACGGGGGCCGTATATCAGGACATCGTTACAGGGAAGCCCCCTTAAAAACTGCATCGTATTCCTCTTCAGGAGGGTTATTACATGATCGATCCCCCTGAGTTCATCAAAGGTAACCGGGTCAGGCGCATCGATTCCCTCGATCATGAGTTGATCACCCTTCGGGAAAATCTTGAAGGCGATGTATCTATCCAGAACGGATAGATCAACAGCCGGGCGGAACTGTTCGAGAAACCTACTGAAGTTTGTATTTAACTCCCTTAGCTGTCTGACCAACTCATCCATATCATCGACCCCCGGATAACCTCTCAAGTGCCTTTCCATGAAGTCTCCCGTTTGCTGAGACAAGTAGCGGTGAGACCCTTTTCATCGAGAGTTCCACATTCTCAATGGAGTTCCCTTCAATATCCGTAACAACCCCGCCGGCTTCCTCAACAATCAGCAAACCACCGGCAAAGTCAAAACTCCTTGAAGGTGCGGGGTTAACATAAACACTGGCCGCACCAAAGGCAACAAAACACAGGTCAAGAGCGGTGGACCCAAAACACCTCGCTCTGTTTGCAGATGAAAGGAGGGGAAGAATTACCGGCAGATCCCGCCCCGGGTTCTGTGTTTCATAGAGCACGACACGCATGACATCATCCCCCTGCGTCCTCAACCTTCTGCCGTTACAGAACGCACCCTCACCTCTTACCGCCCAGTACTCGTCCCCTGTCAGGACATTTATAATGTAAGACATTTTAAGTCCGCTCACCCTGTCGCCGTCAACCAAAGCCATCGATGCACAGAACATCGGTATTCCGGTAACAGCATTCTTGCTCCCGTCAACGGGATCAACGAGCACCCGTAAACCCCCGCCCTTTATCTCGATCATCCCCGCCTCTTCAGAGACAATGGTAAGTGGATGCCCGGTACTATACAGCGCATCGAGGATTATATCCTCCGACACCCTGTCTATCCGGTATGTCTTATCCCCTGAAGCCCCCCTCTCAAGGGGTTCCTGAACTGTTGAAGAAAACCTCAGTCCGGGGATCTTTTCCCTTAACCTCTTCCCGATGGACCTGAAACAACCTATCCCGATATCATCCGTCATATTGTCCCTTTATCCGGACACAACTGTCCGCTGAAGGCTGTTAATCCCGTGCTTTTAATATTATCATATCCACCCTGAATAAGCACTTACTGAGAGGCTCAAAAGTATCCGGGATTTCTTAAGCAGGAAATGTCGCCATGGGAAAAGAGATCTCCGGTAATCTCCCCTTCAGCAGAAGGGGTTAGGGAGATTTGACAGAGGTGGTTTTATACTTCAATACAAGAGGATCTTATAACAGTGCATCCATTACCTCAAACCCACATCTTAAGAGGTCAGGATCTTGAGCGCCCTCATCCTGCTGGGGTGTTTGAGTTTCCTGAGGGCCTTGGCCTCTATCTGGCGCACCCTTTCCCTGGTGATAGACAGGTGTCTTCCTACTTCCTCGAGGGTATGGTCTCTGTCAACCCCGATACCGAAACGCATCCTTATAACCTTCTCTTCCTTAGGCGTCAGAGTCCTTAAGACCCTTTGAATATGTTCTGATGACTCCGTCAGCTCGGCATCAAAAAATGGCGAAGGGCTGTTCTTGTCACCAATAAAATCCTCAAGCTCGGTATCTTCATCACCCACAGGTGTCTGGAGGGCAATCGGGTCCTGTATGGCCCGGAACACCTCCTCCACCTTTCTGCTAGGCACCTCCAGTTTTTTTGCAATCTCCTCGTTGGAAGGTTCCCTGCCCAGCCTCTGTGTCAGTTCACGTGTTGCCTTTGTTACCCTGTTATAGAACTCCATCATATGCACGGGGACCCTGATGGTCTTGGTCTGATCAATCAATGCCCTTGTAATAGCCTGTCTGATCCACCATGTCGCATATGTACTGAACTTGAAACCCTTCTGGTACTTGAACTTGTCAACGGCCTTCATGAGGCCGATATTCCCTTCCTGTATGAGGTCCAACAGGGGCAGTCCACGGCCCACATAGTTCTTGGCAATATTGACGACCAAACGGAGATTCCTCGTAATCAGTTCATTTTTTGCCGTTGTTACAAGGAGTTGGGCCTTTGAAATCCTGTCCCAAGCCTTTCTGAACTCCTCTATCTTGATTCCCAGTTCTGACTCAATCCTCTTGTATTCTTCCCTCGACTCTTTATAGAGAGACTGAAGCTTTAATATATTCTTCCCGTTTTTCTTCTTCTCGCTTATCTTTGCCCTTAGCCCCTTCAGCCCTCCATAGCGATCAATCTTCCTGTCTATGCTCCTGAGGTACCTGCTTACTTCTTCAACGTGCTCTATTGTTAAACGCAACACCTCATCGGCCCGTTCATCCTCAGTCATTGTCTCGTCTTCACCATCAAGACTGATCTCGAACTTCTTGTAAATCGGGAATGCCGTAATAATAGCCCTTATAATATCCCTTCCTTCTTCAAGGTTCTTTGCCAGATCCGTCTCTTCATCTTTAGTCAGAATCGATATGTCACCCATTGAGTGAAAATATGCCTGAACCAGATCCTCCGTCTTTTCATACTCCTCGACCTCTTCGGCTTCCTCGATATCTGCATGGTTTTCATCAACAACCCTTACGCCCATGTCCTGTAGCAGATCCATAAGGTCTTCCAACTCATCGGGTGAGAAGTACTCGGAGGGCAGGGCATCATTTATCTCATCATAGGTAAGAACACCTCTGCTTTTTCCAAGATTTATTATCTCCTCAAAAATATCTTTCTCTCTCATCTATACACCTCGTGTCAACACAAAAATAAAAAGGGATTCCTATCCCTTTTTACATTGTAGCGGATTTTCTTGTCTTTGGCAAGTTTTTTTGTTTTCGACAACAGGAGGGAGCTGGGAGTAAAGGCAGAAGGGAAAGAGAAAGGAGCAGGTCAAGCCGCACGGTCTATTAGTACTGGTAAGCTGAACACATT
>VAPE01020075.1_pt1 | contig 14016 bp, 17 predicted proteins | sample 3393911 | NCBI WGS metagenome assembly VAPE01 (sample SAMN08290436, study PRJNA428436) | hydrothermal vent metagenome | isolation source: Deep-sea hydrothermal vent chimney | place: Atlantic Ocean: South-mid Altantic Ridge | reverse complement strand
TATTATGGATGGAAAAAAAAGATTAAATATAACGCAGGGTCTTAGGGTCAAGATAGTATTAAAGCAAGACCAAAAAAGCGGTAAGTTAACCGAAGGAGTTGTCAAAGATATCCTGACAAATTCTCCTTCACATCCGCATGGCATAAAAGTAAGATTAGATAGTGGAGAGGTGGGACGAGTCAAAGAGATATGCTGATGACACTTTACAATGCACCTTGCCTTCATCCCCAACCAAAGGTCGGGGCTTTCGGCAAGGTGCATTGTAAAAAAGCTTACGAAGATTAAGAAAAAATTGCTCGTAGGAGGCAAAATCGGGATAAGGGAAATAAAACGGGTAATATGATTAAATACTAACTATTGTCTGTGTATAAACAACACAAATGCTCAAAAGCATGTCATTTCCGCAAGCGAGTCGGGAATCCTTCTTAAAGAAACGATTCTCCGAACGCATTCGGGTAATGACGGAAAAACGACAACTGTTTGAGTTTATAAAGAGACGCTAATTATTAAAATCACTCTAAAAAGGAGAAAACAATGGCTAAAGCTGCTGCAAGTCACATCCTGGTAAAGACTGAGGAAGAATGCTTAAACATTAAGAAACAAATTGAAGAGGGATCTGATTTTGCCCAAATGGCAAAGGAGCATTCCCAGTGCCCTTCGGGACAACGGGGTGGAGATCTGGGCGAATTTTCACCGGGACAGATGGTGAAGGAATTTGATGAAGTCGTGTTCAGCGAGGAAGTTGGAAAAGTGCACGGTCCGGTCAAGACCCAGTTCGGATATCACCTTATTAAAATTACGAGCAGAAGATAGAAGGTATTGTGTCTACATGCAAACACGGCATCCTCGTTCTATTGCCTGGCAAGAAGAATGTGCTGCGATGTCGGCACTGCCATTTGACGATAAAGGCTGATGAACTTGGAGCTGGCTATTGTCCTGAATGTTACGAAATAAATGGTAATAAACAGTTCGATTTTGAAGAAGTGGCAGTGGAAGACACTAAGAGAGAGAGATACAGATGTGAAGACTGCGGTCTGATTGTGGAAAGTGATTAAGATGAGACATTCATGATCCCCTGGGAACTGCTCGAATGCGCACAGGTACCCGGAGACGGTGGGGAGATTTGCCTGTACAGGCGCGGTGGAGAATTTTCGATAAGGGTGAACGGTCATGAGCTTATGAACAGCCGCTCTCATGGATCGGAGGAAGCCCTGGCCGAGCTTGCCTGTGCAAGGATTACAGAACGTGGCAGTCCCCGGGTACTGATCGGTGGGCTGGGTATGGGATTTACATTGGCATCGTCGCTTAAGCGGCTCAGCGCCGGTGCCCGGGTGGTTGTATCTGAATTAGTACCTGCGGTAGTGAAGTGGAACAGGGGACTGCTTGCAGGCCTGTGCTGCAACCCTCTTCAGGACGGACGGGTCAGTGTATGCGAGGTTGATGTGGGACATGTGCTGAAGCAGGAGGAGATGGCATATGATGCTATTTTGCTGGACGTGGACAACGGGCCCGGGGGACTGACGCGGGATGGCAATGACCGGCTATATTCACAGGCCGGGCTTGATGTATCCCTTGCAGCGCTTCGGCCTGCGGGAGTGCTTGCTGTATGGTCTGCAGCTCCTGACCGTGCCTTTGCAAGGCGTCTTCGCAGATCGGGCTTTGATGTAGATGAGGTGTGCGTAAGAGCGCGCGGCCCTCGCGGTGGCGGGCGACACACAATCTGGATTGCCGTACGCGGTTCCGGATGAGGAATAAAACAAATACTGCAAACTACAACTGCTCAGGTGTTTAGGCTGAAGGCTGAAGTGAATCAGGTAGCACTTAGCGCTTTAATCAAGCCATTCAAAACCTTTTCAGTTTTTTCCTATAGCCTTCAGCCTATTAACCTGAGCATTTATTCTATATTTGCGCCGACAATAGCGGCCATCTGCATCATGTTGATTGTCTGACCTTCTTTCAGCTTTGTAAGGTCGGTGACCTTGCCTGATTTGCTTTTGGATTTTGTGTTCTTGAAGATCGGGAGCAATTTAGCATCAGCCACAATGAACTTGCCTGCGTTCTCAGGCTTTCCATTTTCAGTCTTAGTCTGAAGTTTGTTTGCTTTAATATAGTCCCATAGTTTTTTGGTGATCTCTGTTCTGGGAAGCTCGGTTGCTCCCAGAAGATCCGCCAGTTCATTTTTCAGCTTTACCGGTTTATTCAATCCTTTTGCTTCTGCCATTTTTAACTCCTTTATCTTTAGATTTAAACGAAATTATCTCCGGGGTCGGGATTTTTCAATCTTTCCTGTATTTTTCATCAATCAGCACAAGTTGACCGTAAGTTTACTACAAAGCGGCTAAATATTGCTAATCTTGCAGAAGGGATTGAAAAGATCGGGGATGTCATGCCTGGGATGAAACTCCCGGGAGTTATAACCAACATAACCGCCTTTGGTATCTTTGTGGATATAGGGGTGCACCATGACGGCCTGATGCATATCAGTCAACTTTCAGACCGCTTGACCCTCGAATTACCAGGATCGGGACGAAAGGTTTAAGGCAGGGTTACCTATCAACCAAACTAAATGAGGGCAATGAATGAATTAACAAATAATTCAGGTTAGGGGCTTGACTTGTTTAACCCAGGTTCGATCCCTTGTCGTCCGGCTGGCAAACTTTTAGCGGCATTTCTGATTTCCCGCAGCATGGCCTGGACCAAATCCTTACCAAGTTTTTTTGAATAGCGCATATGATCTATATATTTTGCATCTTGTATGATCCTGATTATATCGGTTTTTTGAATTACATTATGAGGCGGGAGGTCGCACTGTTTTGCATACTTATCCCTGATATCAAAAACTTTCCGGAAATTTTCTTTTTGGTCATCTTGAAGTCTGCTGTATCCACTTATTTTTTTGTATTTATCTTCCGGATCCCTCGTATAATCCTTGTTCTGTATCTGCAGGTTCTTCAGGAGAAAGATCTCCATCAATTTCTTCGCGTACAGTTTTGCTAAAAGGATGTCTTTCAATGCCGGCAGATGCCTTACATCATTGAGAGCGTAATCGATAGCCTGTTCGGTAACAGGTCTTTTCGTCCAGTTATATTGCTGATATGTCCTTTTCTTCTCCAGGATAATCCCAAGTTCAGATGCGATTACGGAATGAAGGTCCTTCTTTTCATGGTTAAGGAGCTCGACCGCCGGTCTTAAATCCAATATCGATTTTATTTCTATTCCGGCAGAGTTTTTCAGCAGCGATAAATCGCTTCCCGCATCGTACATTATTTTCAGAACGTTCGGATTCTCAAAGAGAAGTTTAAGGGCATTACTGCTTATATTGAATGGATCAATGATTACATGGTTCACTCCATCGAAGATCTGTGTCAAGCACAATTTTTCTCCGTAGGCATGACAATTAGACTCCGCTTCTATATCCAAAGCGATAATATGAAACTCTTTCTCTTCAAACTTCTTCAGGTATGACCGGAGTTCGGCCTCGTTTCCAATATTAATATAACTCACAATAATTTCCTATCCAGTATTAGTTAACGGCAGGCTTCGGCAAAAGCAGGCAGAAGCAATAGATTGATTATAAGCTTTCCCGGTATAAAGATAAAGTGCAGCGAACAAATCCTGACCGTATGCGCGTTGCGCTACGGGGGCACGGTCTTTGGTTATCAATTTAATAAACTGCTCGAGTGCCTTGAACCGATTGAACGGTTTTTAAACAGTTGAAACGGCTGAAACGGTTGAAACAGGTTTTTAACCCCTTGTTAAATGCCTGTACTTAATCCGGTGAGGCTGGTCCGCTGTTGTGCCGAGACGTCTTTTTCTGTCCGTTTCGTATTCCGAATAATTCCCTTCGAACCAGACTGCCCGGCTGTCACCCTCAAAGGCAAGTATGTGGGTAGCGATACGGTCGAGGAAACAGCGGTCGTGACTGATGATTACGGCACATCCGGCAAAATTCTCCAATGCCTCTTCCAGGGCGCGCATGGTGGTCTTTCCTGCCCCGTTCGGTCCGATGATCCCTACAATACCTCCCGGGGGAAGGGAGAATGTGAATCCTTCCATAAGGATATTGTCGCCATATGCCTTTGTCACATTATCAGCGCTTATAACCTCATCACCCAGACGTGGTCCGGGCGGAATATAGATTTCGAGTTCCTTTGATCTTTTCTCTGTATCCTGACCGAGGAGAGCCTCGTAGGAATTAGTACGTGCCTTTGATTTCGCATGGCGTCCCTTGGGGGTCATCCGTATCCATTCAAGTTCACGCTGGAGTGTTTTTTGCCTTTCGCTCTCGGTCTTCTCTTCCTGCTGCAGGCGGTTTTTCTTCTGCTCCAGCCAGGATGAGTAATTGCCTTTCCAGGGTATGCCCTGCCCCCTGTCGAGTTCCAGGATCCAGCCGGCTACGTTATCGAGGAAATAGCGGTCGTGTGTCACTGCGATGATTGTGCCGGGATAGCCCTGAAGATGGTGCTCCAGCCAGGCCACGGTCTCCGCGTCCAGCTTCTCCTGTACCTCTCCCTGACGTTCGATCAGTTTACTCATCTCATCGTCAGACATGGGCTCGGCGAATTTTTCATTGATAAGGTTGTATTCATTAAGGGCGTCTACCGTTTCCTTTACCCCTTCTTCGACGATTTCGCGAACCGTCTTTGTATCATCCAGTTCCGGCTCCTGCTCAAGCAGCCCTACACTGTGGCCGGGAGACAGGACCGTCTCACCGTCGAACTCCTTGTCCCTTCCCGCGAGTATACGAAGAAGGGAACTTTTCCCGGACCCGTTGAGGCCGAGAACCCCTATCTTCGCTCCGTAGAAATAGGACAGGTAGATATCTTTCAGGACGGGTTTCTTGTCATAACGTTTGCTTACTCCGATCATGGAGTAAATGATTTTATCGGGTTCATTGCTCATCTTTAATGTTAATTCCTTTCTTTAATTTCTCTGGTTTTGATCGGTCTGATCGGTCGGATCCGACTGATCAAAATTGACAAATTATTTTTGCGCGATTCCTTAATAGCGGATGCGGGGCTAAATTGTATCCTATAGTGAAGCTCCCCGATCAAAGATGGGGCATTCAGCCGGCATCCTCGTAAGGTTTGAAGTATACCATAAAAAAACAGTCTAACCGTTAAACAGCTCGTGAGCAGAAGAACCGTCCAACAGTTCAAATGATCAACCGTTTGAAAGGGATGAAAGGGTTTGTTCCATACCACAGAGAATGAAAGAGGAGTATGAAAGGGCAGTAGATGCGCTTGCACGGGGTGTGCCTGTAAAAAAGAGATAGTATACGGAATCCTTATTTTTATATAATACCGAGAGACCCGGCATACGAAGTCTGCCGGATAAACGGAGTATCACAGTTTAAGGTTCAAGTTAACAAGGCGGAGATTCGGTTGCAGAGGCAATACCTGCAGGACTCAGGGAGGTTCTGAGATGAGAATGGATGTGAAAAACCATGGTCCGGAGATCAGGAAGGAAACGATCAGGCAGGAGATAGTATCCCTGTTGCTGGATGATACCCTCTCTGCACAGGATATCTCTGTAGAGGTGGACATATCCGAGAAGGAGGTCTATGAGCATCTCTACCATATTCATCGGACGATGAACAGGGGAGACAGTAAAATGAGGGTCATCCCCTCTGAATGCAGGGCCTGCGGGTTTGTATTCAGAAAAAGGGACAGACTGAATAAGCCGGGGAAGTGTCCGGTCTGCCGTTCACGTCTGATCAGCGTCCCCCTTTTCCGTATTGAGAAGAGATAATATCCCGGGGCATGTGTGGGCCGTAGGGTTCTCTTCCCCGTCCCTCATCGGATGTATGTCCCGTACAGGGTGTATATGAAGTGGCCTGTTATCGTGAAGCCCTTCTGCTTCCACTTCTCCGGCAACGGCCAGTAAGGCTCACCATCCCGCAGGGCCTGGATTGCCGCTTCGTCCAGTTCCCTGTAACCGGATGTCCTTACCAGTTCCACCGCCCCGAGGTAGCCGTCTTTCTTTATTGTGAACCTGATGTAGAGATCGCCATAGATACCCTGTGCCGCCGCACTCCTGGGGTAGGTCCAGATATTCTCAATCCTGTTCTTCAGCTTCATCATGTAGCTGTAGTACTTCAGTTCCCTTGTGCTGAATGTGACGGCGGGGTTATCCTTCTTTTTCTTGGCCTGCGACTTTCTTGCTACCTCACCAATGATCTTTTTGTCTAACAGTTCCTTCTCCGAGAGGAACCCTTCCCGTGATCCCCCCTTTTTTGTTACGTGAGGCGCTGCTTTACCCTCCCTGACGCCCTTCCCGGGTACGGACGGTTTTGCCGGTTTTCGGAGCCCCTCACCCCCAAAGGGAGTTATGCTTTTTTTCTTTTTTGAAGGCAGGGGTTTTTTCTTTTTGAGGGTGTGTTTTTTTTGAACGGGCGGCTTAGCGGAGAACTTCGGGGCCCTCTTTCCGGGTTCAGGTGGTCTTTTTTCAGGTATTCCTATGGACGGGGCTTCTTTGTGGAGAACCCGGGGCGGGGGTGTGGGTTCCGGTTCAACGAGCCTTGCTATCAGAGGTCCCCCCGGTTTCTGCTCAGGCGGCATCAGCGGCAGCCGCAACAGGAGCGTGACTATTACTGAATGCAGGATGATTGATAAAAGGAGGAAATACTTTATCTTCAATGTAAGAATTTCCTGAAGAGATTTATATAACTTAAAAGATTCCTGCGGCCGGATTCCTTCCTTAGCCACAGCTTCATCGATATCTCCTGGAACTCTTTCCGGCTGAAGATACCATAGAGTTTCTCGATCTGTCCGTCATTCTTCAGGAATGTATCCTGGAGTTTTTTCATCAGATTAAACCTTGAGTAAAACCTTCCCCGCCAGAGCTTTCTGTAAAGGGACGGTTTCCTCCGGATCAATGCCTCTGCGGCAAACTGTCCTGATTTCATTGCGTAATAAATCCCCTCATAAACAAAGGGCATAACCTGACTTGCTGCATCACCGACAAAAAGAACCCTGCCCTTTTGACACAGACCCGCTTGCCAGACTGGTACCCTGTACCCCCTCAGTTCAAGGTCATCGGTCACCTCGATGCCCGCCCTCCTTACGAATCTTTCAAAGGACACCCTGGCCTCCCGGGGTCTCCCCGTGCCTGTCCCCACAGAGAGGGATCCAGTCTTTGGAAATATCCAGGAGTAAGTGCCGGGGGCATGATTATTCCCGAACCAAAACTCGCAGGCATCCGAACTCCTGCCCCTTATTCCGGCGGAGAGGGTGTAGATGTAACCGGGATGCACTTCTCCAAGCGACCTCCTGACCCTTGAGTTGACGCCATCAGCGGCGATGAGAAAATCCGAGACGATCTCTTCCCTGACGCCGTTGACCGAGACCTCTGAGATAATGCGGTTGCCGTCCTCCCTCAGCGAGAGGAACGTGCCTTCGATAATGTGTGTGCCCTGCTCTTTGGCGATAGCCCTCAGCATGGGGTCGAATTCCCCCCTCTCCACAACAACAATGCTTCCACCCTGAAGAGGGATATCAATCCGTCTTCCGGAAGGGAAGTGGACCTTCAGGGCCTTTACCTCTTTGTAGGCGATCTTGAGGGGTATATCGAGATCTTCCAATGCCCCGAAAGGTATACCGCCGCCGCAGGGCTTGTTGTGTTTCAGGTTACTCTCAACGAGTATTGTCTCAATCCCGTTCCCTGAGAGGAACCTTGCAGCAGTTGCCCCTGCAGGTCCACCCCCGACAACAAGAACTTCTGAACGCATCCTGGATTTATCTATAGGAGCCTCTTGCAAAATTCTTTATTCCGTCACCCTGTGGCGATGTCCTGAGCTGAGCGGGGGGACTGCAAAGGGGCTCCTTATTGGTTTAACGAGGTTATTCACTGCCTTTAGAACGGCTTTTTTCGAAGTCTTCTGCATCTTGCAGGAGGCCCGGAATGAGTTGTTACCCCTTAACCCTTACTGTCATTACAGGGCATTGGGCTTGTTTTATCACCTTCTCTGCAGTGCTCCCGAAGAAGAGCCTGTCAAGGCCCTTTCTGCCATGTGTACCGATCACAATGAGGTCAATACCCTTCTCCTCGGCAAAGTTGATTATCTCTTCATAGGGAACCCCCTTCACGACGATATACTCTACATCCTCAAATCCCCTCAGCTGTTCGAGGTAGACCTTCTTGATCTCCTTTTCGGCCTCCGTCTTCATGCTTTTATAGAGATCGTCGAGGGTGACATGGGGCACATAGAGCCCGGAGGCCCTTGTAACTTCGAAGATGACATGAAATATATAAAGTTTTGCCCCGTATTTCTTTGCAAGGTCAACTGCGTAAGGGATTGCCTGGGCCGTTCCCTCCATAAAGTCGGTAGGGAAGAGAATCTTCTTAATCTCCATCTGAAACCTCCTTAAGGTATTTTGCAGCATCCTCAGGGGATGTGCTTAATGTGTACATGCCCGAGCCGAGTTCGAAACCACTCAGCCTCCTTATCCTCGGCATAACCTCTATATGCCAGTGAAAGTCCTCACCAAGCGTATGCCACTGGTTTCTGCGAGGTATCCTGCTTGGTGCAGTATGAATGACGTAGTTGTAAGGAGGGTTGTTCAGCACTTTACGGAGTTTTTTAAGAGTAACGGTAAGTGTATAGGCAAGGTCGTTCTTTTCATCTTCGCTGATATCCCTGAATGAGCACCTGTGCTTTATGGGGACAATCCAGACCTCAAAGGGAAACCGTGCGGCATAGGGGGCGAAAGTAAAAAAGTGTTCAGTCTTGAGAATTATTCTCTCATTAAGACGTTCCTCTTCCCGCAGCAGATCACAGAAGATGCACCTCTCCTTGTATTCATAGTAGCGTTTGGAACCGTCGAGTTCTTCCTTGATGCGTTTTGGTATTACAGGGACGGCGGTTATAAGGGAGTGGGGATGGCCGTAGGTGTCATCTGAGGGGAGTCCGTAGTTTTTGTGAATCATTATGTATCTGAGACGCGGGTCTTTTTCAAGCTCGAACATCCTTGTGAGGAATACATTAATCACACGTCGCATCTGCTCCGGTCCGAGGTCTTCAGCCGGCCTGTCATGGTCGGGGGACTCTATGACTATCTCGTTTGTCCCGATTGAATTCATTTTGTCATACATGCCCACACCGCGCCTTCCAAGGTCTCCTTCAAGGGTGAATACACCGGCCGTGCGCTGTATTACCTTCACGCTCCAGTCCCCTTTGTCGTCAGAGAGCCTGTATGTCTCCCGGGAGTTATCTTCGTTCTCACCGGGACAGAGCGTGCAGGGCACGCCATGTCGAGTTTCTTCAGGGGGTGTGTAATCCTCCGGTTTTAGAGAACTGCTCAAGACAGAGACCCATCTGCCAAGCAGTGGTTCGCGCCTTAGTTCATTCATTTATGTTCCTCTCATAAATAAGCCTCAGACCTGAGAGCGTAAGATCGGGGACATGGTGCACATTTCCCCTCAGAAGATCCTTTATATAAGTTGCGTTCCCGCCTGTCAGGACAACCTCCGAGGGGCCTATAGTACCGGTGATTTCGGCTGCAAGTCGTTCAACAGCCCCGGCTGACCCATAAAGGACTCCTGAAATTATACTACTTTTTGTGTCATTACCTAAAGCCCCGGAGGGTATTTCAAGGGTTACAAGGGGGAGTTCCCCCGTTTCCCTCTTAAGGCAGGTACACATCATTTCCATACCCGGCATGATTGCACCGCCGAGGAGGTTGGCCCTTTCATCCACTACCGTGAGTGTGGTTGCAGAACCACAGTCCACAACAATAACGCTTCCCTTTATCATATCGTAAGCTGCCACGGCATTGGCAATCCTGTCTGCACCGATCCTTCCGGGTTCCTCTATCAGGTATTTCAGGCCTGTGCGTATTTTGCAGTCCACCATTAACGGCCTGCAGCTCCCGAGGTTACTCAGGACATCCGTGATTGTCCGGTTCAGGGAGGGTACAACGGAGGAGACGATTGAACCTGAGACCGGACGGCCCCGGATAATGCCCCTCAGCAGTTCCATGTAAAACGGCCTTTCCTTCAGGGGGTCTGTGATGAGGGCGGTCCTGTCTGTTAACCCGTCTGTGAAGAGACCTATCTTTATGCTCGTGTTCCCTATGTCAACTGCTATGATCATTGTCTGTTTTAACCCGGCGTGCGGATCCGGTGATAAGAGGACTTTGCGGTAATGGCCGGATGTTCACGTCCCCGGGAATGAGCAAGGGGTTAATCATCCTGCCCCCGATACCGCCTTTGCCGGGTTTGAAATGGGTTTAAATTCCCGAACCCGCAGTAGTTTACAGGAGGTGTTCGATGTCGGCACTGTTTATGAGTACCTCCTCTGCGCCTTCCTTCCTGACCCTGAGAAAGCCCCTGTCGTCAATCCCGACGGCAACCCCCGAGATCTCTCCCTTAGCGGTCAGGACGCGTACAGGGCTGTTGACCGTCCTGCTGAGGCCGCTCCACAGCCTTATGATCCTGGAGGGCGACACAAAGATGTCGCCATAGAAGTTCGTGAAATGGCGGAGGATTTCCGTTATCAACTCTCCCCTGTCGCTGGATTTCCCGGTTTCGGCCTTTATGCTTGTTATTTTTCCCGCAAGGTCCCCCGGAAATGCAGTTTCATCCATATTGACATTGAGACCGATCCCGAGGATTAAAAAACTCAGAGAGTTCATCCTGAAGGCGGCCTCCATAAGAATCCCGCCTATCTTCTTTCTGTCCCAGTAGATATCATTGGGCCATTTCGGCCAGGCAGGTCCTCCTGCCGTATCGGGGCTGCCGGAAGAAATCAGGCCATTCAGGGCCGTAACTACGGCGAGGGAGGCCGAAAGGGTGATAAGCTGTGGCGTAAAGTCCAGATCCCGGGGTCTCAAGAGGAGACTCATGTAAATATTGCTGTTGCCGGGTGAGAACCATGACCTGCCGCGTCTTCCCCTGCCCTTGTACTGTGAATCGGCAATTACAAGGGTTTTATCAGGATATCCCTCTTCAGCGAGTTCTTTGGCAAGTCTGTTTGTTGAGGCCGTTGACTCACAGAAGACTATCCTGAATTTCTCAGTTTCTTCCTGAAAGGCTGCCAGGGATCGTAAATCGCTCGGTAATGATTCTCTTAAATCTCGGTGTGTATATGAGATCATAGACTTCTTCCTTGTCCGGGAACAGATTCAGCACGGCCCTCTTTGTGTTGTTGAGGATGTTAAAGGCTTCCTCGGGGCTGATCCCCTGTGTCTGCATAAGCAGGGCCTGGGCAAGGTCGACAATAAACCTCAGCCTCTTCATATTCCGTTCTTCTTCCTCTCTTAATCTCTCCATCATTTCCTCTTATCAGGCCATCGGCACTGATCATAAAGAATGCACTCCCCGCAGCGGGGATTCACGGCAGTGCATGTCTCCCTTCCGTGAAGGATGGCAGCCAGGGTGAACTTTGTCCATGAATCCCGGGGGATTTTTTTCATCAGATCCTCTTCCACCCTGTCAGGGTTACCGGATCCGGAAAGGCCCAGCCTGTTACTCACCCTCAGGACGTGGGTATCAACGGCTATTGCCTCTTTCCCGAAAGCGGAACCAAGGACGACATTTGCTGTTTTTCTTCCTACACCGGGGAGTCTTATAAGTTCCTCGAGTGTTTCAGGAACCCTTCCGTTAAATTCCTCAACAATTCCCTTACAGCAGTTGATTACCTGGCGGGCCTTGTTCCTGTAAAACCCGGTGGGTCTTATCTCCTGCTCAAGCTCGGATACGTCGGCATTTGCATAGTCGCCGGCCGTTTTATACTTCCTGAAGAGTCTCTTCGTTACCTCGTTAACCCTTTTGTCCGTACACCGCGCAGAGAGAATGGTTGCAACAAGCAGCTCAAGGGGATTGCTGAAATTAAGAGCAATCCTGGGCTCCGGATATTTCTTGAAGAGTTTTTGAAGTATCTTCTTTACGTCAGCCATACCAGATACCTGTAATATCCTTACACCGGAACCAGTGCGTTATCTACTCCTTCTTAAGAATCACGACCTCGATTTTACCCTTCAATGCCCCTGCAAATCTCTCTGCATCCGATTCAGTCCCGACAATGGATCCGTAATGCATGGGGACGGCAACCTTCGGGTGGATATCCAGGGCTGCCTGAACAGCCTCGTCAGCGGTCATTACATAGGTGCCGCTTACAGGCAGAAGGGCAACATCTATATCCTTTAATGTCTTCATTTCAGGAATATAGTCGGTATCTCCGGCTAAGTAGATCCTTTTGCCATCCACGGTGAATATATAGCCGACCCAGTTGCGGTCCCTGGGATGAAACTGCTTGTTTGTGTTATATGCAGGGACTGCCTCAATCAGGACACCTTTGACCTCCAGCCTGTCGCCCGGTTTAACAGTCTTTATATCACCCGACAGCTTGTCGGCACAATCAGGGGTGGCGACGATCACGGTGTCTTCCTTCTGAATCCTCTTCACGTCATCGGGAGAACAGTGGTCGTAATGATCGTGGGTAATGAGTATTATGCCGGCCCTGTCGGACTTTTTCAGCCTGAACGGGTCGGTGAAGACCGTCACGTCCCTGCCTGTCACCTTAAAGGTGTCGTGTCCCAGCCAGTGGATGTTTTCGACCATTTTTGATACCTCCTTTGCAGACAATAGTCGTGTGGATACCGTGAGACTTAAAATAAGTATTATGAAATACCATCTTTTCATATACCCTTACCCTCCCGGATATAGTATATTAAAATTATAGCAGAAAACAGGGAGAGGTTACAGAGGGGGTGGCGGGCCCCCTTTAGCGAGATCATGTTCAGAAGGATAAAAGTCAGGGAATACTCAGGCGGCAGGAGTTCTGAGCGCCCTCAGGTACTCTTCATAGACGATGAAGTCCTTGTGGTTGAGGTGATGGAGACCTGGCTTGAGGAGGATTCTATTTTCAGGAAAAGAAAGAGGGTGTTCAGGGTGAGGGATACCCTGGACAGGAACTACCGTGTCCATTATGATTATGAGACGGGGCAATGGTATCTGAAGGTCTGAACTTTACAAAAGCCCCTCGATTTATTGCGGCCGGTATAACTGTCTCGGTTTCAGAAGACGGAACCTTGCAACTCCCTCTTCATCCTTCACCTTTATGAAAAAGTCACAGCTAAAGCAGAGAAGCCGTTTCTCTGCAAAGGTCCCTTGTACCTTCCCGTTGCATAGTGTGCCAGCTACCGTCCAGCAGATCCTCCCACCGTTTTTTCCACCATTGAGTCCATCAACAGAGGTATCAACAGAAGCTGGACAGATACCAAGGCTTGATGTGTTAGGCCCGCCGGATTCCCTCCCACACTTCATGAACTCCCAACAATTCGTCTTTTGCATCGGCGCTCTCCTTTTCGCTCTTAAGGCTTTAGAGACAGGAAAGGCATCTAAATCCCACACAATATATTATATTCATTATATATTTAAAACTTCAAGGCATGGGAGAATCCCCCAATCCGCCCTTTGACTCGTGGGTCAAATAGAGAACAGATGTTTCTATCGGCAGGTTTGGGCGTTGCGGGAGATTTAACATAACCGTAACAGAGGTTTCACAGTCCTGTAACAGATGGTAATGTAATATAAACGAGTTGTAAAATAAAAAAATTAAGAAGGAGGAACGTATGAAGACTGTTGTGAGATTGCTTTTAGCTGCCATCTTTCTGTTTTCAATCGTCTCAGTGGAAGCAGTGCAAGCAGCAGAGACACTGAACGGGGCTGGAGCCTCATTTCCCTATCCCGTTTACTCTGCATGGGCATATGACTACAATAAGGTGACAGGTGTAAAGCTGAACTATCAGTCCATTGGGTCCGGTGGTGGGCAGAGGCAGATTATTAACAGGACCGTAGACTTTGGTGCGTCAGATGCACCACTTAAACCTGAGAAACTCGACAAAGAACGACTCTTTCAGTTCCCTGCCGTTATCGGCGGAGTTGTTCCTGTTGTGAATATCCCGAAAATGAAATCGGGAGCATTGAGGCTTGATGCAGATACTCTCTGCAAGATCTTTCTGGGAGACATAACGTATTGGAATGATGGTAAAATCAAGAATATCAATCCCGGCC
>VAPE01004037.1_pt1 | contig 14032 bp, 11 predicted proteins | sample 3393911 | NCBI WGS metagenome assembly VAPE01 (sample SAMN08290436, study PRJNA428436) | hydrothermal vent metagenome | isolation source: Deep-sea hydrothermal vent chimney | place: Atlantic Ocean: South-mid Altantic Ridge | reverse complement strand
TACTCCAACCGCATTAAGTCGGAATTGCTCGGCGTCAGGCCGGAAACACTGGAAAAACACGGCGCTGTCAGCCGTGAAGTTGTTACAGAAATGGCAGAAGGTGCAAGGAAAAAACTGAAGACCGATTACTGTCTTGCCGTTTCGGGAATTGCAGGTCCCACAGGTGGCACGGAGGAAAAACCGGTGGGTACTGTATGGATAGCATTGGCGGGGCCCGGGAGCACCGAGGCCCAAATGTTTCATTTTGGAGAGCATCGCGGAAGAAATATCCGGCGGTCGGCGCTGGCTGCGCTTAATTTGCTACGACTACGACTGGTGAAAACGGTGAATGGGTGAACGAAAAAATGAATTCACCAAAATGAAGCATAATATTTATTTGTTGTGAGCATTTACCTGGCATTTTCGTTTTTTACCACTTCGACAAATTCGGAAATGAGTTCCGGTTTTTCTTCAAAACGGTTCCCGACAACAATGATATCGGCACCCGCCTGCAGGCTTTCTTTCGCCGCTTTGGCTGTCCGGATACCGCCACCCACAAGCAAAGGAATGCCAATGGAATCTTTCACAAACCGAATCATTCCGGGAGGGACAGGCGTCTTAGCGCCGCTACCGGCATCCATAAAAATAAGCCGTAGCCCCAGCATTTCTCCGGCCATAGCAGTGCAGGCGGCAATGTCTTTTTTATCATTGGGAATGGGGAAAGAGTTGCTCATATAACTCACCGAAGTGGGCTTTCCGCTGTCGATAAGCATGTAACCAGTTGGCATGGTTTCTATTCCACTAAGCTTAATATAAGGTGCTGCAATTACATGCATGCCGATGAGCATATCAGGGTTTCGCCCCGAGATAAGGGAAAGGAAGAGCATGGCATCTGCATTACGACTCACCTGGTAAGTGTTTCCGGGAAAAAGCACCACCGGAATATCACTATTTTCTTTCAGCGTTCGGATGCAATGATAAAGACTGTCGCTGGTGAGCAGACTTCCGCCCACAAAGAAAAAATCAGTACCGGCATTTTGTGCAATTTTAGCAATTTTCTCATACTGATTATCCGATTGTTTATCCGGATCGATGAGAATAGCTATCTGCTTCTGCTGTTTCTGAAAAAGCTCAATTATTTTCATGCATTTGTGGTTGTTTCTGATTATCAACGCAAACCCAAAATGAAGACAAGCCTAATGTCTCTGAAATGGTTTTCAACAAAAATAAGAAAATTGTGAAACAGTGAATGATGAATAATGAGCAGGAAATGTCTGTAAACCGGAGAATAATATGCCATCAATGATTATTCCCGGGAACTTTAGGCACTCCAAACGTTACACTTTAGGCACTTCCTTTTGTAACCTTTCTTTTCCTAAATTTGGGGCATCGAAAAATGAACCTGTATGTCCTTTTCACCGCAAAAGAATTTTGAAGAAAGCCGGAAGCAAACCGACTATGTCCCCCGCAAAGAAGCTACGCAGAAGACCTATGATGCACTGGGTTTTATGTCCGGGCTGGAAGTTCATCAGCAGCTGCTGACCAAAAAGAAACTTTTTTGTCATTGTCCGGCAGGGATTTACAACGAAGATGACGATTTCAATGCCGAAATTGTCCGCCACATGCGACCCACGCTGAGCGAGCTGGGCGAATATGACGGTACGGCACTCATGGAATTCAAAACCCACAAAGAGATTGCCTACCGCATCAATAACGAAAACGCATGTACCTACGAAATTGACGATACGCCACCCTTTCCGTTGAACCGCGAAGCGCTGGAACAGGCGCTGGAGATTTCCATGCTCTGTAAACTCAATATCGTGGGTGAAGTGCACATCACCCGTAAACAATACCTCGACGGCAGTATTCCCACAGGATTTCAGCGGACAGCTATTCTCGGTATCGAAGGCGAGCTGGAGCTTCCCCACAAGAAAATCAGGTTGATTCAGCTTAGCATCGAAGAGGATGCCTGTCGCGAAATTTCAGATGTGGGTCACCGGCGTGTTTACAAAACCGACCGGCTGGGGATGCCGCTTATCGAAACGGTAACTTATCCCGATTGTGTGAACCCCGATGAGGTGAAAGAGGCTTGCGACTACATCCGGTTTCTGAACCGTAGCACCGGCAAGGTGCGTACCGGTATTGGAGCCGGACGCGAAGATGTTAACGTCAGCTGCAAAGATGGCACGCGGGTCGAAATAAAAGGCGTTGCCCATACCAAATGGATTCCCGAACTTACTCATAACGAAGTTTTCAGGCAATGGGCTTTGCTCCGCATCAAAAGGATACTGAACAAACGGACCAGCCTCGCCGCATGGAAAATGTCATATCAGGATATTTCCGGATTACTCCGTATTTCTTTGTTAATGAAATCGGAAAAAGTCATAGCGGTAAAATTACCGGAGTTTCAGGGCATTCTGTCGCATTTTACCCAGCCTGGAAAAATGTTTGCCAACGAACTTTCCGACAGGCTGAAAGTTATCGCCTGCATCGAACATCCAAACCTGATGCACAGCGAGGAGCTGAAACCGCTGTTAGGGGAAAAAGACCGGGAGAAAATTATTCAGAAACTACAATCGGAGGAAAAAGATGGATGGCTAATGATTTGGGGAGCGGAGGCCGACATGCCCACTGCACTGGAGACCATCGAAGAGCGCTGCCGGATGGCTTTTGAAGGCGTTCCCAACGAAACACGTAAGTCGCTACCGGACGGAACCACCATTTTTGAGCGTGTACTTCCCGGTGCCAACCGGATGTATCCCGACACCGACTCGGCACCCATACCTCTGGACGATCAGGATATTGAAAGAATAGGCCAAAGCCTTCCGGAAGAGATGATTTCCCGTTACAAGACATTGAAAAACCAAGATGTTCCCGAAAATGTTTATACCTTTCTCTTTTCAAATAATCTCTTCCCGCTCATGGAGAAAATAATCCGCGAAACGGATATCTCACCGGTTTACATCGGCACATTCCTCGGCGAAAAACTCAAATTCGCCCTACATCACTTCGATGCCGGACGGCCTTTCCCGTTTAAAATCCTGTTACCACTCTTTGCTTTACTGAAAGAAAACCGGCTGCATCATCAGCTGGCTGAAAGTATGTTACCCACTATTGTTGCTTATCCTAAAATGGAGTTTGATTCGGTACTTACGGCCATCAGATTCAAACGGCATCCCGAAAAGGAAATTCTGGCACGTATTCCCATTCTGCTTTCAAAATTCAGGGAAGGGAAAACACAAATTGATAAAGTAAAAGAGCATAATTGGATTATGGGACGCCTGCGGAAAACGGCACTCGGCAACATGGACTTGTCTGTGTTGAGTGAGAAATTGAGACAATGTCAATAAAAAACATCGCGAAAGCACAAAAAACAGCAAAATGGATAACGATATTTTTCAGGGATACAAAGGTGATGCACTGGCACTGCTCAAAAAATTTAAAGTACGCGTGTGGGGCACAGCTATCATCGAGACCACGCGGGGACACTTTGATGGAACGGTTCTGCCCCGGGCCGAAAACGATGATGATCAGCATATTGTGCTGAAAATCGTTACCGGCTACAACATTGGCCTTGATGTAAAAACCGTGAAAAAGATGCAGGAAACGGGTTATAAGAAAGCGCATTACAAAATTCCGGAAAAGGAATTTCCCATCACTCCCGGCCTGCCGAGGGTAAAGCTGTTCGGAACGGGCGGCACCATTGCTTCGCGGTTAGATTACCGTACCGGCGCCGTGATACCGGCGTTTTCGCCGGGCGAGCTTTACGGAGCAGTTCCCGAGTTGGCGGATATCTGCAACCTCGAAACGGAAAAGGTGTTTGCCGTCTTTAGCGAAAACATGGGCCCCAAACAATATATTGCGCTGGCCAAGGCCATTGGTATCGAAATCGAAAAAGGTATCGACGGCATTGTCATTGGTCACGGCACGGATACTCTGCATCATACAGGAGCTGCGCTGACTTTTATGTGTCAAAACCTGCCGGTACCGGTGGTGCTGGTGGGTTCGCAACGTTCGTCCGACCGTCCCAGCTCCGATGCGGCGCTGAACCTTATGCACGCCATGAAAGCTGCCGGCCACTCCGACATCGCCGAAGTGATGGTCTGTATGTTTGGTCCCACTTCCGACGAATATGGTTTGCTGCACAAAGGCACGCGTGTCCGGAAAATGCACTCCTCGTACCGTTCTACCTTCCGCACTATTGGCGACACCCCGCTGGCACGTATCAGCCGCAAAGAAATCATTCCCATCAAAAAACATTACAACAAACGGCGAGCGGATAAGAACGTGAAAATTCTGCCCTATTTCAGCGAAAAGGTTACTATGCTTTACTACTATCCGGGGATGCATCCCGATGTGCTGGATGCAATGATTGACAAAGGGTACCGGGGAATTATTTTTGTAGGAACCGGTCTGGGACACGTAAACAAAGAGCTGTATCCGGCCATCGAGCGTGCCCACGCAAAAGGTGTTCACATGTTTATGACCTTACAAACATTGTGGGGCTATGTTCACATGTTCGTGTACGATACGGGACGTGATATGATGGCGCGCGGCATCATTCCGACCGGCAACATGCTGCCCGAAGTAGCCTGGGTAAAGCTGAGCTGGATTCTGGGACAAACCGACGACCCGCAAAAAATAAAAGAGATGATGCTCACGCCGATAAACGACGAAATCACTTTACGCGAACCGTACAACGGCTATCTGATTTACCAGGGAGGCGTTCCCGAGGTAGAAGCGTTTATCCGGAAAGTGCACAAGTAAAACAGTCGTTATTAAATGATTTATGCCCGTTCTCACGAGTGATTTTTTGGTTCAACAAAGCATTTGAGTTTGAGAAAAAATGCCAACAATATTTTTTATTGAAGTATTATCTCAAAAAAGGATACATCTTTGTAAGGGACTAATACAAATGCGAATATCATGAAAAAACTTTTGATTATAAGTCTTTTGACCCTGGTCTTTTTACCGTTTAACACAAAAGCCTGTTACACCATTGTGGCGGGTAAAAAAGCCAGCATTGACGGGTCGGTGTTGTTTGCTCACAACGAAGATGACGGTGGCATTCAGCTGATGAATTTCTGGCATGTACCACGGCAAAATTTCCAGGCAGGAGCCCGTTTAAAACTCATTCGTGGCGGAAGTATTTCGCAGCCTTCCCAAACATGGGCGTTCAGCTGGATAGAAGATGTACATCAGGAATTCAGTGATTATTACCTGAACGAATGGGGGGTGAGCCTCGCAAGCAACGCCTGCGGATCGAAAATAAAAGACCCTGAACTCACTGATGGCGGCATCGGTTATATGCTCCGGCGCATTGTGGCACAAAGGGCCAAAACAGCACGCGAAGGAGTAAAAATTGCCGGACAGCTTTTGGATAAGTTCGGTTATGCAGTTCATGCAGGAGGAGGCCGGACATTGGTTATTGCCGATAAAAACGAGGCTTGGTTGCTCGATATTCTGCCCGGCAAATACTGGGTGGCCGAACGTGTTCCGGATGATGCCGTAGTGTTGCAGCCAAACATTTATGTTATCAGAAAGGTGGATTTTAACGATACGGTCAACTTTATTACATCAAAAAAAGACATTCGCAAATATGCCATAAAAAAAGGCTGGTATCATCCCGGAAAAGACAAGGTTTTTGATTTCTCTTACATTTTCTCCGATTTCAGGAGTCGCAATTTTTCCAAAAGAGGTTACGATACCCGTCAGTGGCGCGGACAGCAGTTGCTTTCGGGAAAAGCTACCACAGTAAAGGAAGCAAAGGCTTCGGGATTGCCTTTTGCAGTGAAACCGGCGCACAAACTATCCCCACCCGACCTCATGCAGGTGTTGCGCGACCATTACAAAGGAACGCCTTACGATATGACGCTGAACAAAAATATCAATCCCAACAAAGGTTCCGAACGGACCATCTGCACAAGCACAACACAGGTTTCACTGGTAGCCCAGTTAAGGAGTAGCTTTCCAAAAGAAATAGGTACTGTTTTGTGGCTGAGCTTCGGGCGTCCGGATGTGAATACGTATATCCCATTTTATCCGGTGGCAACACAAATCCCGGGTTGCTATCATTATGTCCCGGGTAACGGCAACTGGAAAACATCGTTAGCCCATCATTTCGATCCACTGCCGGGAACTTTTACATACCGCCCTGACCGTGCTTTCTGGATTTTCAACGATGTGGAGAACATCAGCGGGCTGGCTTATTACAAAACCATCGGAATGATTCAAAAAACCTGGAAATCACAGGAAAAGGAAGATTTTGCATGGCAACGGGCCATCGAGAAAAGCGCATTGAAACTTTACAAAAGTAATCCGAAACAGGCCATTCTTTTCCTGCAGGAATATTCCAACGCAAGAGCCATGAATGCTTTGCACACGGCAAAACAGTTACGGGTCAGGATAAAAAGTTTGGTTTATCGGTAGGGTTTATTATGAAATAACGTATCTGGAATCGGCGAAGTAATTTTGTGCTTTTTCAAGATGCAAAAGTTGCGAATAGCTACTGTTTACCCTGTGAAATAGCAAAGCCATTATTTCACAGGGTGAATTTAAAACTTTTGCAACGATGAAAAAAGGCAAAAGAACGAGTCAAAACGGATAGGTTATTTCATAACAATCCCTTAGTTAGCCGTATGAAAAGAAAATTAACCCGGAAAATTCAAGAATTTTCCGGGTTATTTAACGTTGGCTTCTATTCTTCGTCGTTATAGATTTTTTCATCAGGCAAATCAGCCCCTTCGGCATCTTTTTCAATATCACGGCTTTTGAGTTTTTGCACCAGAAATTCCTTATAAAACTCGTGCTGAATTACCAAATCCATAATTTCGTTTGTACCGGTCCAAATGGTGATAAGCCGGGTATCGCGGAGCAACTTTTCAACGGGATAAATGTTGGTGTAACCGATACCTCCCATCATTTGCATGGCGTGGTTGACAATTTTCCAGGCCGATTCTGTGGAGAACTTTTTGGCTTCCGAAACCATTTGGCGAATTTGTCCTGCCGATACCGGGGCATCGGCTGTTTTGGCAGCCATGTAATTGATTGCCCGCGAAGCATCTAACAGCGTAAGGCTATCGGATACTTTGGCACTGACAGCTTCGAAAGCTCTTATCTTCCGTCCGAAAGCTTTTCTTTTGTCGGCATAGCGGGCAGCCACTTCGAAAGCACCTCTTGCCATTCCCACGGCTGCACCTGCGGAGGTCAGCCGTTCGGGAATCATCATTTGATGAAAGACACGTGTCCCGTTACCGATGCCGGCTTCGCCACCGAGAACATTTGCTACGGGAACGGCAGCATCTTTAAACACCAACCGCCCTGTGCCACCGCCGCGGGTACCCATCAGGCCGTAAACATGCTCCACTTCTACACCGGGACCGCGTTCCACGAGAAAAGCAGTCATAGCTTTTTTGGCATCTTCAATGCCTTCCACTTTGGCATAAACGAGAATCAGGTCAGCGCCTTCGGCACCAACAACAAAACGTTTCTGTCCGTTCAGGTAAAACACGTCGCCTTTGCGGGTGGCTTTGGTGGTAGCAGCAAAAAAATCAGAGCCGCCGCGCGGCTCGGTAAGCCCTTCAGCCACTCCGATTTCCCCTTTTAGCATGGGAATCAGAAAACGCTCTTTTTGTTCTTCGGTACCAAAAACATGAAGCGCTTCGCCAACAATGGAGAACAGCGAATATAGACATCCCAGCGATGTTCCCAGCAAACCGACTTCTTCGAGAGCTACCATTTCGCTGGTCCAGGGTAAGCCTGATCCTCCCCATTTTTTGTCAAAACGCAATCCCAGCAAATTTCTTTTTCCCGCTTCACGGATAAACTCCATGGGATAGCGTACTTTATCGGCATCCATATCCAGCAACAGCTGACCGGGCACCCATTTTACAAAATCCTGCACTTTTTCGCGCAGGGCAATTTCTTCTTTGGTTAATAATTCATCCATCGACATGACTGTGGTTTTTATGTTCGTTCACATTAAATATTTTATTTTGTTTCAGAATACTTGTCGCGGAGCACTTTTTTGTTGAGTTTCCCGGCACTGGTAAGCGGAATTTCATCCACAAAAATAAATTGATCGGGAATCCAGAATTTGGCCATCTTTCCCTCTTTTGCTTTTAAGGTGAGCAGTGCCACAAGTTCCTCCGGACTTATTTTATCTGAAGTTTTTACAATAGCCAGCGGGCGTTGACCCCAGTGTTCATCTTTTTTGGGAATAACAGCCACCTGTGCCACGGCCGGATGTTCCGAAATAAGTGCTTCAAGTATTCCGGTGGGAATCCATTCGCCCCCGCTTTTTATGGCATCGCCCTCGCGGTCAGCAACATATAGCAAATGGTTTGGATGGAAAAATCCCAAATCGCCGGTTCGGAACCAGCCATCGATAAAATGCTGTTTTGTAATTTCCGGTTCTTTATAGTAACCGTCAGGCAACCAAGGGCTTCTTACCCAAACGGAACCAAGTGTTTCGCCATCGTGCGGCACTTCACGGCCTGCTTTGTCCCGGATGGAAACTTCCACCAGCGGCAGTGGTCGCATTCCCACACGCCGCCATTCCAATGCTTCTTCCGTATCCGGATTCACCGATTCGGGAACAACGGAAATAGCAGTAGCCAACTGGTCAGAACCTCCGTAAATCAGGCTGAAATTTACTCCTGCCCGTTGTGCTTTTTGTGCAATACCAGAGGCAAACGGACTTCCGCCGGTAAGTACTCTGATATTGCCGAAGCCTTTTTGGTCAAGTAGCATTTGCAACTGGGTAGGCACCAGGTTCATCCAGCTGACTCCTTCTTTTCGAATTAAATCCATTTGATGAGATGGATCGGCAGCGCCGGGCAGCACCAGTTTTGCTCCTACGTAAATCGGAAAGACGGCCATTCCCCAGGCATGAATATGAAAAAAAGGAATCAACGGCATAAAAACATCGCGGCTGCTCACTCTTGCGCCATATTTGTGCAAAGCTAAATGATGAAAAAGCTGTAGCGTTCCGTAAAGCAGTGTCTTATGTTTGTACCGGATTCCTTTGGGCTTTCCGGTTGTTCCGGTGGTGTAGAAGATGGAAAAAATATCGGTCTCCTCAACATTTTTTGCTCCGGCAGGTTCTTCTTCTTCGCCCTGCTCAAGTAAGTCTTCGTAGTGAAATGCTTTTTGTGCTTCTTCTGGTAATTTCTGTTTGCGGTTGTCGCTCATAAGTACCCAGTTTGGGAATTTTGAAAACAGGGGTTTCACGGCCGGAGCAAACACATCCGAGACAAAAACCCATTCATCGCCAGCGTGAACCATGGAATAGACCATTTGTTCCGGCGCCAGCCTGAAATTAATAGTGTGCAAAACCGCGCCTAGCATTGAACTGGCAAAATGCATTTCAAGAAACCGATGGCTGTTAACGTCAAGAACACCAATGACTGTCCCTTTTTTGACACCTTGTTTGCTGAGGCTATTGGCCAGTTTAACGACCCGCGTGTAAAATTGCCGGTATGTAAACCGTTTCCCATCGGAAACAATTTCCTGTTCCGGATGGGTAATCACTGCATGATTCAGCAACTGATGAACAACAAAATTTTTCATGGGAATCTATTTTAGGTTAATCCGAATTGGCAGAGAGATTTGTATTGTCTGAAAAGCAGAAACGTGTCTATTACATTTTTGTGAAAGCACATCTTATGGTTACAATTTCAGTTGCTCAAAATTAACAAAAAACTTTAATGGTAACCAACCATCGTTTATTCCTCTTTCTCAGGATTGTTCTTCACCTGCCGAAGAATTTTCCTGAACACCTTATTTTGTTGCAAACGGGTAAAACAGGAACCGGTTTCCATTCTTTTGAAATCATGAAAACCATTGTCGGCTGCTTTTTGCAAAGCAGGTAAAACGGCTTTTGTTTGGCCGGTCATTGCAAAGCTTAAGGCCCTCAGAAACCAGACCTCAGGATTCCTCGGGTCAACCGCTTCATATATCATTAAATATTTCCCGGCTGCCTCAGGATGGTTGTTTTTCAGGCTGCCATCGGCATACAGGTAAGACATAAGGCTGAGATAGTTGTACAGGCGCCTGACCATGTGCTTTTCTTCCGGCGTTTTGGCAGATTTCATCATGTGAGCAAGATTGCCAAGTGCATTTTTCCACCATCCGGCATCCCGGTTTTCAAGTGCCTGGCTATAAATCTGCTGCCATTTTTGTTCTTCTTTTTTCAAAACAACCATCTGCTGTTGTTGCTGTTTCAACACAGGATTGTTCAACAAATGTCTTATTTCATTTTCGTAAAAACTCACATCAGTCAGCCCGTTCAGAAAAGCCACCAACTGCCGGTCGGTTTCTATTTGCAACAACAGATTTTTATTCCGGATAGCCTCTGTTCTTTGCTTTTCAAAGTTTTTTTTCAGAGAGACAATTTCCGTTTTGTCAACAGGAATCAGTTGCCGGCGCATGGCATCTGTTTGCATGAAACCGAATGCTTTTTTCATGGTTTGCAAAGGAGGCCACTGGTGATGTCCGTTGAAAATCAACAGACAATGGTGCCAACGTGCTGCTTCCAGTTCATTAGACAATCCTTTCATTTCGAGGTAGTTGAAATCTTTATTCCCAACAACACCTACATATGCGAGCCGGTTGTTGGCGATATGGTTCAGTTGGGGGAAACCGGCAGCACAGCCAATGGTTCCGGCAATATTTTTGTTAGCAAGGCCGATTCCGGCAGCGATACGTGCTCCTCCGGAAAAACCACCCGTGTAAATTCTGTCGGGGTCAACGGAAAAACGTTGCTCGACGTCCTGCATGAAATTGTAAATAATCCGGTTTCGCTCCTGTACATTCAGTCCGTTTTTTGAATTGTTTGAAGCTACCAGAATGAACCCGAAACTATCGGCCAGCGGCTGGTACCGTTTCACCGGAAGCCAGCCCCGTGCCTGGGCATCAAAAAAGAAAACCACAGGAAATTTCTTTGTTGCATCATAGTTACGGGGCAAAACCAGAGCATACGATTCGCCGGGGTGTCCAAGACATTTCACCTTTTCATAAATAACGCCGGGCCTAAAAGTTGCAGTGTCAGCCAAAGCGTGCTGCTTCCTGTTCCCCTTTCGCACATTTGCATTGTGGCATGAAGTCATGGAAAACAATAAAAGAGTGCCTAACAGAATACCCGAAAAAAAGATACCTTTTTGTTTCATTTTTAAATTTTGTATAGCGGTTTGTTCTGTCTGATTTGCCTGAAGCACATAATTTTTACCTTTGCGGAAAAGAAAATCATACGGCCTTGACAAATTTTTTCAGCATATTATCCGCCAAAAGTTGTTTCAAAGATAGGAATATCCCACTGTTAGGGATGGCTTTTTTCCTGTTCTTTTCAATACTTTTTTCTTCCTGTGGTGTTTATTCTTTTACCGGAGCTTCTGTTCCGGCAGGGGCTAAGACCATGTCCATCCAATATTTTCCCAACAAGGCAAAGATTGTAGAACCTATACTGAGTGCTGCTTTTACCAATGCGTTGCGTGACCGGTTTACGTCGCAAACCAACCTGCAAATGGTTGAGAAGAATGGTGATATTGCTATCGAAGGCGAAATAGTAAATTACAAAACCACCCCTGTGGCCATTCAGGCCAACCAGACTGCGGCACTTAACCGGCTTTCCATTACCGTTAACGTGCGTTTTACCAGCCGGCTGGAACCCTCAAAAGATTTTGAAACCCGTTTTACACAATACATTGATTACTCTTCGGCTGAAAATCTTAGTAACATTAAAAGCGTTTTGATAAAAAAAATTGTCGATGATCTAACTGATAATATTTTTAATAAAGCCATGGTAAACTGGTAATCCAATCTTTATTAACTTCGCTGTATGAATCAGGAACAATTTACGGCTTATCTGCAACAGCCCGAAAAAGTAAAAGAGGCCTCTCTTTCCGGTTTGATGTTGCTGGTAAAGGATTTTCCCTACTGTTCTTCGGCGCATATTTTGCTTACGCTAAAATTGTATTCTGATAAAAATGTGCTGTACAATGCGGAGTTGAAAACAACTGCTGTTTATGCCGGCAACCGCCGGATTTTGAAAAAGCATATCGATCGGCTTAATGCATCTTCGGTTCGTATTGTATTGCCTGATGAAGAGGCCGGGAAGAAGACCGAAGCTAAACCTGTTCCAAAGGCTGAAGCGAAAAAAGAGGAAGATGTCAAAAGTATATCAACACGCGAAAAGCCACAGCCTGCAGAGAGCCGTTCATATACCATTGATGAGCTGAAAAAAATTATCGAAGAGCGCATTCGGGAAATTGAAGCGGAAAAGAAAAAAAAGAAGACCGATTCTGCTCAAAAACCACGAACAAAAGCAGAGATTATTGACACGTTTATTAAAAATGAGCCCTCTATCTCCACACCGAAAAGCACATTTTATAATCCGGTTGACTATGCTAAACGCAGCGTTGTTGATGAGGAGAATATTGTTAGTGAGACACTTGCAAATATTTATCTAAACCAGGGGCACAACGAAAAAGCCATTCATATCTATGAAAAATTAATTTTGAAATTCCCGGAAAAAAGTAGTTACTTTGCATCCCTTATTGAAAAAGCAAAAAAGAACACAAATATTTAAAGCTTAAAAAGATGTATGTTTTCATTTCTATACTGATTTTGATTGTCTGTGTCATACTGGGATTAATCGTTTTGGTGCAAAACCCGAAAGGTGGCGGACTCGCTGCTAATTTTGGTAGCGGTAACCAGTTTATGGGTGCCCGTCAAACCGCTGATTTTCTCGAAAAAGCCAGCTGGACACTCGCCATCGCATTGTTGTTGCTTAGCCTCACGGCTACCATGATAATTCCTCGTGGAAACAGCTCAAAAGATATACAAAACAGTGAATTGCAAAATAAAATCAACAATGTAAAACAACCGGCTGTTGATTTTAATGCTCCCCCCATGAACCAAACGCCAGAAAGCAACAAGAAAAAGCCGGCCGGTAAGAAATAATCATTAAGATTTATCCATTTAAAAAATGTCAGAATGTCATAAGCATTCTGACATTTTTTTTATGCCTACGTTTTGGCATAATATATGACAGGTAAAGAGCAGTTCAAATTTTAAACGAAAAAAAAGAAAAATTATGGATAAGTTGAGCATTAAACCACTTGGAGACAGGGTGGTTATTGAGCCTGCTCCCGCAGAAGAAAAAACAGCGAGCGGAATCATCATTCCTGACACTGCCAAAGAAAAGCCGCAACAGGGAACTGTGGTGGCTGTTCCCAAAAAAGATAAAGATAATGACATTCATGTGAAAACCGGCGACAAAGTTCTTTATGGCAAGTATGCAGGAACCGAAATAACCATCGACGACAAAGATTATCTCATTATGAGTCAGTCAGATATCCTGGCAATTATTTAAGTAACGAAAAATTAGTAATAACAGATAAAAATTTAGAAAAATGGCAAAAGACATTTTATTTAATTTAGAAGCAAGAGATGGCCTGAAAAAAGGTGTTGACGCATTAACCGATGCAGTAAAAGTAACGTTAGGTCCCAAGGGGAGAAATGTGATTATTGATAAATCGTTTGGTGGTCCGCAGGTAACCAAAGATGGGGTAACTGTTGCCAAAGAAATTGAACTGAGCGACCCTGTTGAAAACATGGGTGCTCAAATGGTCAAAGAGGTAGCTTCAAAAACCAATGACATTGCCGGTGATGGTACGACGACTGCCACTGTTTTGGCACAGGCTATTGTTACAGCCGGATTAAAAAACGTTACCGCCGGTGCTAATCCCATGGATTTGAAACGGGGTGTTGAAAAAGCCGTTCAGGAAGTCGTTAAATCTCTGAAAAAACAAACAAGGGAAGTTGGAGATAACCATGAAAAAATCGAACAGGTAGCTTCTGTTTCTGCCAACAACGACCACGCTATCGGTCAGCTGATTGCCGAGGCTATGGGCAAAGTAAAGCAGGAAGGGGTTATCACCATCGAGGAAGCAAAAGGAATTGAAACTTATGTGGATATGGTGGAAGGAATGCAATTCGACCGTGGTTATATTTCTCCATATTTTGTAACCAATGCCGAAAAAATGCAAGCTGT
>VAPE01030484.1_pt1 | contig 14044 bp, 17 predicted proteins | sample 3393911 | NCBI WGS metagenome assembly VAPE01 (sample SAMN08290436, study PRJNA428436) | hydrothermal vent metagenome | isolation source: Deep-sea hydrothermal vent chimney | place: Atlantic Ocean: South-mid Altantic Ridge | reverse complement strand
TGCTGTTTTATATTCTTGTCATACCCGAAGTCTGTAGTCGGGTATCCAGAAGTTATTGAAAAGACTGGATTCCCGCCCAATCCCGATTTGTCGGGACGGGAATGACGGATAGAGAGACTGACTTTATACACAGACTCTAAATATCAATAGTCAACCAACTGACTCCTTTCCGTGGGTATCCACCTACAAATGTTCATAAACCCAGACCCTTCCACCCGCCCTTGTCTCTTCCGTCCTTTTTACGAGGCGTTTCTTGTAAAGATTCAAAAGCCTCATGCCACTCGTGTTGGCCTCAAGATTCAACGCTTCAGAGAGTTCTCCGCCAGTGAGCCCGCCTCTTTTAATAATCAGGTTCAGGGTCTCTTTGAGATAGTTATTCAGGCTCCCTAAAAGGATTTTCTCTCCATCCCTCATCTCAGCCATAACAGCGAGGTTTTTTCTCTCAAGGGCTACCTCTATATTTTCCTTCTGGTTTTCATTGAGCCCGGTCAGAACGATGTATCTGTTGCCGTACTCACCACCTGTGAGCCTCGAGATGAGCTTTGCCGCTATCTCATCGGCACAGGAGTAGTCAATAACACCTATCTTTGAAAAATCAAGGCCTACTATCGCTCCGTCCTCTTCTTTTAAAACCTCCCGCTCGATACGGTCCCTTATCACCTGCCCCGACGGCCTGGTGACAAGATCGCTCGATCCGTTTTTGAGTTCCTCTTTAAGGAGTTTATAGAGGTTGTAAATCTTCATTATTTGCATTTTCTAAAGACCCTTTATCTCATCCATCAGGGCAGGCCTTCTCCTGTGTTTTGTCCTTATGTGATTGACATACCTTTTAAACCTGCTATCAATGTCAGGAATATCCTTTGCCTGCTTTAACCAATTTGCAACCTTGCGGTATGCTTTTCTGTCTTTGGTATCCTTCAGAAAATCATTGATCTTCTTTTTATAGAGATCAAAACACTCATGAGGATATCTGTCCCTGGGCCTCTTTACTATCTGGGGGAAAATATCTTCTCTGAGATTTTTCTCAGCGAGGCTGAGCATCCTCTCATGATCGTCTTCTATGGAATAAATCCTGAAGAGTGTTTCAGGATAACCCTTTAACAGCACCTTCAGGAGCTTCAAAATTTCGGCCTTCTCCTTGTCCATCCTGAGCAATTCCCTTAATTTTCTATAATATTTAATCTCTTGTGAAACATGAATAAGCATCAACAGGTTGTCAACTGCCTTCTTATAATCCTTATCATGATCATATGTTTTATCAAGAAAAACTCCGAGCCTCTCCAGGTTCTCAAACGCTGAATACTCATAATGAAAATCACCTGTTCTCTCCTTCAATATCTGGACTGCGCTCTCAGCGGTCTGAATCGCCTCGTCCCTGAGACCGTCCTTCAGATAAATCTCTGAAAGAGGAAGTGCTATTTCCGGATATTCCTTGTAGTTTGACTTTCCGAATTCAGCTGCAGCCACCTTGTCCCGGCTTAATACGAGAAGACCGAACCTTATCGGTGGAGACAAGGCAATATTTCTCTTCTCGAGTATGTAATTTGCTTCCCGGTTATATTTTTCAGCAGTCTCTGTAAAGACACTGATGATATCATCAATGGGTGAGTCGTAATCACCATAATAGTCATCATCGTAATAATCCTCTCTGCTTCCGCTCGTCTCCAGAAGCTCGAGTATTTCTCTTTTATAATTATCTCTGGTTGCGTTGGTTTCCTTTTCACCCACGATAAATATTCTGAAGTCCTTCAGTGCCGGCTCATCATTGCTCAGTATGTTTAAAAGAAATTCCTTTATCTTTTCAGGCTCGGTATCCTCTATTAGTTTTGTGATTTCCTGTAGATTTGTTCCATGTTCTTCAGCCTTTTTCTCGTTCAGCACTGTCAGCATTACAGCCACAGCATGCTTACATATCCCTTCCCAGTCATAGGGACAGCTACATGTGGCCTGTATATTTCCCTTCTTGCCGGAGATGGTTACTTTATAAAGTTCCGCACCCTGGACATACGCATTGTACTTGCCATTTTCAATCCATACCCTGTCTACTTCCCCATTCTCAAAATACTCAATGCCCCTGAGATAGGATGAGATTGTTGCAAGCTCACGGATAATATTTTCTGTTATTTCAGGTAATGCCACCCATCCCCTCCAGCAAAAGGCCATATGATCCTTTTTCCTTCAGCCACAGGGGGCCAGAAAGGTCACAGAAATCATAGGCAGATTCAAGGTCATATTTTGTTTTATAATCTTTTACGGTCGCTGCATGCTTGTTCCATGCTTTCACCAATGCGTTGCGATGCATTAAGAGTGCAGGAGACTGTCTATGTGTGTAAAATCCCCTCTCCTGCCCTACATTAAACATTCCCAAATAACTTTTTAGCATCAATGCAAAAAGCGGTAATTCTTTTATGCTCCTCCTGAGCAGCTTCAATGCTTCTTTTTTCCTGTCCTTTGAATAAAGCAATAGTGCATGATTATATGCCCCCTGATGTTCGCCGTATTTTTTATAGTACTTTTCGGCATTCTTTAGATCCTTCATATAGGAGTAAACATCCCCCAACAGGAACCTGATTCCTTGGTTGTCATTCGGATTAAGTTGAAGCAGGGTTTTGAACTCTCCAAGTGCTTCTTTGTACTTTCCAAGATGCATAAAACAGAGACCAAGCCCATGCCGGGCACGCATGTACGGCCTTGTTTCGATCTCACCCCAATAACTCCTCCCTTTTAATTTTACTCTACCCCCCTGCTGCGAGACAGCTTCTGCTATAGCCTCTTTGTAAATCCTCTCTGCATCTTCAAATTCAAACCTGCCCATATGTATCGATGCAAGGATATTTCTGGCGTCAACAGAACTGGAATAAATATGGAGTGCCCTCTGGGCCTTCTTCTTTGCCATAACTGTGTCACCTGCATCAAGAAACTCCCAGCCATCATAAACCACCCACATGGCTGCACTGTTGAGGAGTTCATCCGCCTTTTTCTCATTGCCCTGTTTTCTGTAAAGATCAGCAGCCTTCTTATAAAGTCTGATTGCCTTTTTCTGGTCTGATTCAATAAAGTCATTTGCAAGAAGTTCCAGAGGTTCGGTAAAGTCCTTTTTTAACTTAACAGCCTGCTCCAGATGCTTAATCCCCCATTCTCTTTCTTTGCTTCCCCATCTACCAAGAAGAAGTTTTCCAAGTTCGTAGTGGAGATATGGATCACGCGGTTTATCCTTCAAAGCCTTCCTTAACTCTGCTATCTTCTTCTTTTCCGCTATTTCCCAGGAACCTTCTGCATTTCCTTGATTTTTCATGGTCTCCCCCTTCTTTTGTTATATTTTCTTCTCAATTTTATTCCTTATCACCAGCCCTGAGGGCATATCAATACTATTTGCAGAAGAACCAATTATATAATTATATTTTGATGAGAGATAATCCTGGAATTTGTGTTCTATAAAAGTTCCTACAGCCTTTCCGTCGGTTATCCCGAATAAATCCGGATTATCATATTTTGATTCTCTCTCACAAAAAGCCTTAGCTTTCCTTACTAAAAAATCAATCGTTAATTTTTGCTTCATTTAAATATCCTTAGTGATAGGCTTGAGATTCAATAATGAAACATTGTCCTATTTACAAATTATTCAAGCCCTATCCGGCTGCCATTACCGTAATCCTTCAATTGCCAGTAAGGAGGAGATATGATAATGAGATGAACACCCTCATCCTTAAGTTCATCCATCTTTCGGCTGTCGCCGGTGATTATGGTGGTTTTAGGCTTCACAATATTCTCAAATATTAAACAACCTCCCATTTTTCATCCTATCGTTGTAATTCTACATGTAGTAATAATATTTGTTTTGCGGTTTTGCATTTTCCGGTAAATACTGAAGAATTTCACCTACTTTCTTAGAAAATCGAATTGTAATTGGTAAGCTGTCAAAGTAGCTACAGTTGTTAAAGTTCATTTTTGTCAAAGCCATAATCTCTTCACATATTTTGTCAAGGTGGCTGTCGCTTTCAAAAATCTTTATGTGTAATGGATGTGGTATGTGCATTCCAGGATAAAGTTCAAAGTAAGGTATATAGCCTGTTGTATAAAGAATACATTCTTTGTCGTCAATCTTCATACATGTGCCTCTCGGGACTGGATATACTCCAAAGTTTCTGAAAACCTTAACGGGTGAAGATTTGATAGTTATAAAGTCAATTTTTACATCTTCTCCGAGTTTTTCTATGATGCCATCTTTAAAGCCCCCAAGTTCATCGTAGTCTTTATTGTCGTTACAGCCCCAAAAGTCCGTCGTTTTATGAATTACAATTCTTGCAGGTGAATGCTTATTGATGTTTTGGTACTCGCTCAACACATAATGTATTAAATCCTTTGCATAAACGTATTCTAAATGAGGTGATTTCGTTTTATTTATCTCATCATCCCAAAGAAAGTTCTTCCAAGTAAAAATGAGTCCTTGCCCCTCTCGATTGAAAGCTTGCGCGATACTTGAACGCATCATGTTGTTTTGCTCCGAAATAATCTTATTGAAGCCAATACCAATGAAACAAGTGTTTACGTCTTTAACCTGCAAAGCCCAAGGAATACATCCTGCTTTGTAATAGCTTGCAACGCAAAAATTCCAAGCGGTCATCGATAAATCCTGCATGGATTTCTTTGTTCCTTTAATCGTCGCTTCAAGAATTATTTGAGTAGGGATAGTATTATTAACTGCAATTAGTTCTGCTTTTAGCTTACGTCTTAAATTTATGTGTGATTTACCAAACTTTATAGAATGTAAAGCGTTAAATATTTTGGTTGGTATCACGATATAGCAAATGTCAATATCAGAAAACTTGTTTTCAATCAGATCAACAAACTGTGCTACAAATAATTCTATTGTTTTATTAAGCTTCTCAAGCTGTGATAGATCAGAATTGTCAAGTATTTTGTTAAACTCTCGTTGCTTGATATATCTGTTGTTTCCTCCGTTATTTTGAAAAATGCAATTGAGTGAGCTTTCTTGATTGAAGCCTAAAAAGTCCGGGTTATACTTTTTGTTGATTATTTTGATTGTTTCTTGCTGTATAAATTGTTTAATCTCATCATTATCAAAATCGCCAAAGTCGAACTCATCTTGATTGCCTATTTCACCGGTCTCTCTCACTCCTAAATACTTTTCAGACAGAATTGTTTCCGTGGCCACAACTCTGTTTTTGAATTTTATCATCCAGTTCAAGGTATCTACTACTAACTGTTCAGTGCTAATTACAGCTATATTTATTTGGCTTTTATGTGAATTATTTGACTGAGAAAAGAAGCCTCCGACCGAAATTCCCATTTTGGGATCATCACAAATGAAGTCATCACCAAATTCGACTTTAGGTTCTTCTATAAGCGTTATTTTAAAATGTTCACTCATTGAAAAGTTTAGGCATTGACTGCGCCTCATTAATCGTACTTTGTTTTTTTAAATACTGAGAGAAGCCTTTATCGTCTGTTGGAATAGAAAAAGGTAATTTCAAAGGGATGCATGAAGAAATTCCAATTTCAACATCATCAGAATTAGTTACAACAATATCTTCATTGTCCTTAGATAAATAAGAATAAATCGCATGAACAGAGTTAGCAACATTCGGATTGAACTCAATACTCTTTTGACGAATAATAAATTTTGAGGCAATCTTTCCGTCAACTGGCCTTTTACCGTCAATGGTAATAAAATATGTTGGCGTAATGCAAAGATAAATATTTTCCGCATAAAGCATATCAATTTTAAAAGCATTATGTCTGAAAAACTGATATCTCCCGTAAGTGTAAAACTTTACAACTTGCTTTGTTTTAACTTTGCCTTGCTTTCTTGTTTTGTAGCGAATGCTTCTAACGCTTTCTCCTTTTCTGATAGCAAAGTAAAATCTATTATGTTCCTTATTTAAATAAATGCCTTTGCTCCCAAGAAACTTTTTGAAAGATAGACGAATAAGTTCAACAAAATGATTTCTTAAATTATTGTCTTGAGCTATGTTTCTACAGTGAATAGCTTTTTCCGTTGCTGATTTAATAACATTTTGCTTAAAGTATTCCGACTGTGTTCCTGGTGCAACGAAAGTATAAAGAATTTGATTATAAATAATGAATTCTGGCAGTATGGTGTCTTGGTTAGGCAAGGATTCATAAACTTTTTCTTTATTTACATAATCAGTTTCGTATGTGTAAATAATTTTCGGGTGTTTGCGAATTTTGAAAAAATTTGTTGATGCAGGCTCTTTCAAGTCATAGTTTAGACGACCTTTGATGGAAACCATGTGTTTCTTATGAAAGTCGAAGGTGTCTTCCGATAACAAGCAGTCTCCCTTGTTGAATATTAGGGGCCACTTTTTTTTCTGAGATAGCACGTTGAAATCATTCTGAGTGATTTTCTTGCCAAATAGTTTGTCATTACGCACATCGTAAATGATTAGTAAAACATCTTGTTTGTGTTTTGCCCAATATTCTATGTCATCTTTTCTTGCAAAAAACTTAAATGAGTGATCATCTTCGTCTTGGATATATGAATTATCGCTTTCAGTAGACTTCAATTGAAACTTTATTCGTCCTCCAGATGCTTCTGTTTTTCCATCAGCGTTTTTCAGGCAAATCTCAATTTCTCCATCAATCCCAACATCAGTAATGGTTTCATCGCGACAAACCATGAAAGGGGTATTATTAGCACAAAATGTTTTCAGCTTGGCTAACCCTTTATGTTCAATTATCGTGCTTCTGCCTATAAATTTTGGCATATGACTATGGATGCAACCTATTTAGTATCTGTCCATAAAGTCAATGTGTCTGCCTGTCATTCCGGCAATCCTTAAGCCGGAATCCAGTTTTTTCAATGGATTCTGGATGTCCGATTATAGACTTCGGGCATGACAGAAATAAAAAGCAGCAATTTATGGACAGACTCTATTTATCATTTTTTTCTAACTCCTTCTCTATTCTCAAAATGCACAATATTATTCGGCTCACTCTCAATCCATACACTGCTTCCCCATGCTATCTCTTCAACAAAACGTTTAAATGCTAAACGATCAGGAAATGCTGTTATGTACTTGATCTGATACCCCAGTTTCCACGGGCCTTTGGTAAATTTCAGTAACTGTTTAAGGCGTAAGGCATTCACTGGCCCACTGCTTGTGACTGCCTCAATTACAAGAATACGGGTATCAACTTCTGAAAAGACTATTACATCAGGTAATGAAGCAGCTGTATCGATGGGGAGATTAAGTTTTCTCATTAACGTTCTATTTTGATAACCCTTTCTCGATGCGGTATCACCAAGATAAACGACTTGAGGTTCACTTAAGAAGGCACGGGCAAATATTTCAACAATTGATTTTTCCAAGAGATTATGTTTGCCGGGACTGAGAGAGAACGCCTCTTTGTCGCTAAGTTCTACAATTACATCTTCTTTTCCGCGTCTTCTATAAGCTGCTCTCCTTTTTAGAATTGGTGATTTTCCTTCCTGTCGTTTTATTAACTCTTCTCTTTCTTTAATATTCTTCTTAGTAAAAAGTCTCATGAAATCGGGATGAAGGCGATAATATGTATTAGGGTCGTTTGTGCTTAATTGGTGTCTCACGACTATTCCTGAATTCATAAGAGGGGCAAGGGATGTTTTTCTGTAAGACTCACGAGTATTTTCGGCGACTTTTTTATCCATCACATTACGTGCGAAATTCAGGATATCATGTATTCTTACGCCTTCGCTCAAACTTTTATGGTCGGACAATAACCCCTCCCTCACAGTATTATCAAGCAAGGCCATTATGCATATCGCGGTCTGATCGGTATTAAATCTTTCCGGAAATTTTATTTTCTCAAGTATTATTTTAATTTCTTCTATAGTCAATTCCACGCCTTTGTTGTAAGTATTGTTTTATAAATAAAAGTTCATCATCGCTCAGCCCGTAAGCTCTGGATACTAATAGGTTCAGCTTCTCAAAAAGACTGCTTTTACCTGTATTGAATGGTTTTCCTTGAAGTTTCTTTGCAATCCCTGCAATATCTTGATCTAAACCGCCCTTTGGTATGGGTAGCAGGTTCAATTCGGTTGCGGAGACCTGGGTATTTCCGTTCATGGCACGGAAGAAAAACTCAACAATCTCGGAATTCAGAACACCTAATAAAAAGTAGAGGTCTGCTTTTGTCCCTCTCTTTGAGGGCTGTATTATATTCAGATGGTTTTCTACAAAATATCCATTAAGCTCTTTTTTGCAGAACCCATCAGGGAGACTTGCAACAATGCGTGAGTACTGTTCATCTGCTGTTATGCGCTGGACCATGATACACGGCCCTTTAACTATGAGGTTTTCCGTTTTTGATGTTACCTTTAAAAAGCAGGGTCTGGAGGTTCCCATCCTGTTAAAGGTAAAAACGAACTTCCCAACATCTGTGGCCCATATAAGAGGCAGGGTGTCAGGCTGTTGAGTTCCGGCCAATAAGGGTTTTACCCTGTTCCAGACTATCTGTCCGGTCTTTGCCCTGCAATTAATTTCCTGTCCTGACAGTAGTGGATGCTCTTTGATGATCCTGTTAATGATGTTGTACATATCCATAGATTCCGCAACAAACCATACCGTGGTCCCATTCAGGTGCTGAATTATTTGATTTCTATGAATGGCAATTCGATTATGAATATCTAAATCGTTTGAAGACTGCACACTTGAGATTGTTACTTTCTTATCATCGGTATTATTATTGCGTTCGAGTATCAGGATCATTGTACCGTGTAGAACATGATCAAATGTCTTCTTTCTTTCCGAGATAGTTGTTATACCCTTAACAGCGCTGTTTTTCTCGATAAAGCCTCTGAGATTCTTGAAATAGAGGCCGGACAGCATAGACCTTGGAACTACAAACCCCAGCTTTCCCCGTGTCTTCAGCATATCAACCCCTGCATGAATAAAGAGTCCATAGGCATTGGGATGTCCATATATTGACTCAGAAAAGGCGCTCTTTAATTTTTTGCTCAAACCACTAATTTTGAAATAAGGGGGATTGCCAACCACAAAATCAAACCGGTTTCTTAATAGTATACTCAGATCTCCATACATGAACCCGTCCCTGCTCTCTTCTGAGACAAACAGTTCAAGGGTATCAGCGCAATATACAGGCAAAGGCGTTAAGTCTTTTACATTATTTTTTGTTGCAAACTCCAGTATAGCAGGTGCAAGAAGCATTGAAAGGTTCAGGCGTGTAAAAAAACATGCCCTGGGGTCAATGTCGATGCCTGCAATGGCTGATGTAATCAATGGATACCATTTGCTTTGAGGAATATTTGCCTTCTTGAGAGAAGTGAGATAGATGCGTGCTGCTTCAACCAAAAAAACACCCGAGCCACACGAAGGATCAATAATCTTCTTGTTTATGATACTTTTTGTAGAGACATAGTTGACTGATTCGAGGATATATCTTACGATTTTCTGAGGAGTGGCATATTGCCCCAACTGTTTTCTCATCTCAATTGAGACAAGGTGTAGATAATCAACAATCTCAAGTTCATCCTTTCTGTAATCGTCAAATACAGACCTTTCACTTATTTGCCATTTATTGAAATCATGAAGAGTATTTTCATCCCCCGTCAAAAGAGTCCGGCATAGTATTTCTATCTGATATTCGCTCAAATCAAGCCCCAGTTTATCTCTTTCATTTAGAAAATGATAAATCAGGGCGTGGAATAATTCTTCCTCATTGATTGAATTGGACGGGAACAATAATGTTTGAGGTAAGATTCTGCGTTCTTTCATTTTTATAATCTTTACAGTGCACCTTGCCAAAAGCCCCGGCCTTTGGTCGGGGAGCTTGACTCTATTAAAGATTTATGATGATACTAACTGGTTCAACTGATTCAATTGAAACATATTTTGATGGTGTTTGTCAAGTAAAAAATGAAGGCTTTGCAATACAGGAATATATTATAATGTGGTCATGGAGGTGGTCATATGAAAATAATGTCTGTTAAGGAATTTCGGGACAAGGCCACAAAGGCATTAAAAAGCAAAGAACCTCTCATCATAATGAGGCGGGGGGAGATTGCAGGGATATTTTTCCCTGTGCCATTGGAAACGATACCCTTTGAGTTTAGGAAAGACCTTTTTCTGACTCTTACCGAATCTATCAAGAGAAGGCTTGAGGAAAAGGGTATCAAAGAGGAGGAGGTTCTTGGAGATTTTGAAGAGTTTAGAAAGACTCGCCGTAGACGCTAATCCTATACTTTCTGCTGTAATAGGTGGAAATGCGAGGAACATTTTCGCAGAAGCTGACCCCACTGTCTTTTACACCACTCTTTTTAATTTCAAAGAGGTTGAGAAATACTTACCCGTCCTTTCTGACAAAAGAGGAATCCCGCTTGATGATCTCTATCTTGCACTGTCGTTACTTCCTCTTACTGTATGTGATGAGGATTTTTGCAAAAAAATGATGCCTAAAGCCGAAAAACTCATTGCCAAAAGAGCCCCAAAGGATATCCATATTCTTGCCCTTTCGCTTAAACTTGAATGCTCGCTATGGAGCAATGACAAAGACTTTGAGAATTTAGGCATAGAGGTCTATCAGACGTTAGACTTATTAAAACTTCTTAACCCATGAAAACATAAAAGCATTTATGAAGACAAAAACAGAGAAGAAAAGACTTACTGATGAAGAATATTATGACACTCACGGCATATTAAAAAATATTGCAGATGAAGATATTGACCTTAGCCTCGATAATGCACTCAGGGAGGACATAATAACAGGTAAAAGGAGAAGAAAGCTAAAAAATGTCTCAATAAAGACAGACCCCCTATATCTTCAGTCCATAAAGAAACTTGCAACCATGAAGGGCATTCCTTATCAAACACTCATCAGACAGTGGCTTGCTGAAGAAATCAGAAAAGAACTGAAGATAGCTTAAATACCTAAACCTCCGGCAGCATTATGTTTATCTGTGCACCTGGGAAAAGGGTAAGATCAAGCTCTCTTTCCCTCCCCCATGCCCACTCGGGTATTATCGAAAGCTTTGCAGTTCCTGAACGGATGGATATTTTCCCGTTCCATTGGGCCACAAAACGTCTTACAGCAGCCAGGCCATGCCCTCTCCCCTCATCTGTATATCGTGATGCTCCATGAAGCAATGCCTGCTCTATGGCATTAAGATCGTCCTTAAAGGCAAATCTCTCAGAAAGGGATTTTCTGAAGCCTATGCCGGTATCCATCACAGCGATTTTGACAACATTTTTATCAATATTCTGAAAATGATACTTCTGAATACCTACAAATCCGGTTCTTTCACTATGTTCGATAATATTCTGGCATGCCTCTGAGAGCGCCACAATAAAGCCATCTATTGCGCTGTCGTCATAGTGGAGATGCCTTGATAGTATTGTATGGGCACGGTCTTTTACCTTGCCGACTATGAAATGGATATCGTCTGACTTTTCTATCGAGGTAATCTCAAGCAGGACATCGGAATAGAAACTTCTCAGGTATTTCTCTGATATCTGTGGCTCAGGAGGCTCAAGCGTAAAGTATCTGTCAGCGAATCTAAAGAAATCCATCCTTTCAAGATATTTCAGAACCTCCTCTGATTCAGGAAGATAAAGGGTTTTTCGAAGACCTTCTGATTTGCAGAGTTCGCCAACCTCGAGGAGGCCGACCATTCCATAGGGGTCTATGAAGTTCACTCCCCGAAGATCGATCGTGGATGATTCACTGAAAAGGATCAGGAGATGTTCAAAGGTATCTTCAGTTATCTGAGCGGAACCCATGTTTATTGGGCCATCTCAGGGATCAATATCCACTGTAAAGACCATTCGGCGTTGTCCTCCCTCTTCAGGCAGACAACTGCTCCCATCCTGAATGCAACGATCTTCTTATCCATGTCTCCACAAAGCAACAGGGAGCTGAGCCTCTCCAGGTACGGAAGATGCCCTACAAGCATAATATCGTCTGTCCTCTCTTTCAGGCGGTCTGCCCATATTGCTGGGTCATTCAGCGGTGCAAGCCCATCTGTTTCCGATAAGCCTTCAGGGGGGTTTAGCTCCTCAGAGAGGACCTCTGCTGTCTGCTTTGCCCGCAGTTTACCACTATGGAATATCGCGTCAACCCTGATATTCAGTTGTGATAGATACGATGCCACCTTTCCGATCTCCTGAAAACCCTTCTCAGAGAGTGGTCTTTCAGGGTCTTCCTCTTTAGTCTTGGGCTCTGCATGCCGGACAAGATAAAGGCGCATATCCATTCCTCCTTCCCCCTGTCTTTATTTGGCTTTTATCCCTTAACCCGGATTAAGCCTCAAGTCCAAAATAAGTGAGAACCAATACCCCTGACCCGGAATTGACAATCTCATGAACCTCACCGGGTTGAACCACAACACAGGTCCCCCTTTCAAGACGGTGTTCCTCTCCATCCACCCGTATTACACCAGAGCCGGATTCCACCAGGAATACCTCAAACATGTCGCTATGGGAATGTGCCACAGCCCTTTGGCCCGGTGAGAAACAGGCCTGAGAGAAGTTTGTCAGGTGCGGCAGGTCACTGGGACTGAGCATTACCTTCTTTTTAATCTCCGGGGCGTGTGAAAGCCCCTCTTCAGTGATATCGGAAAGCTGCACTATTTTCACGGTTTCTTATCCTTGCAGGAATTTAACCATTTTAGCTTTAGATTGACAAGACCCCTGTCGACATGTAACGACTGGCGGTGTAGAGGGTGAGATTCGGGTTAACGATCCTGCGGTGTGTCTGAAGCGCCAGGTCAGGGATATTGTTATCCTCAGAGAGATGCACCAGACAAGCCCATTTCAGACGGTCTCCATTAGAGTGCCGGAGCAATTCAGCGGCCTCGATGTTTGAGAGGTGGCCTTCCGGGCCTTTTATGCGCTTTTTCAGGAATGCGGGATAGCGTCCGTTTGCAAGCATATCCGGGTCATAGTTACTTTCGATAAAGACCGCATCGAGGGATGCTATAATCCGGTCCAGCCCTTCAAAGAGATGTCCGAGATCGGCAAGGATGCCGAGACGCTTATTGTTGGAAGTGACGACAAATGCAGCACCATCTACACCATCGTGCGGCGTAGGGATCGCCTGAACACTCATTTTCCCAAACTGAAGCAGCCCATCTGACTGAAAGTGACGGATATCGTTTAGTTTGCCAAGCCGGTGCCTTTCAGAAGCAGCCCTCAGGGTCTTCGGTGTGACATAAAGAGGCAGGCCGTACTTCCTCTGGTACACACCGGCACAGCAGATATGATCAATGTGATCGTGGGATATCACCACAGCATCAACCTGCCGGATATCCCGCCCGTGTGCCGCAAGCCTCCGTTCTGCCTGTATGCCGCTGATCCCTGCATCAAAGAGGAGCTTCACACCACAGGACTCGACGTAAATGCAGTTGCCACTGCTACCGGATTGAAGCGAAATTGCGATCATGGCGCTGTATTATTTTTTCGGCTTCGTTTTGACACTGCCATCTATCCTCCAGCCAAATCCTTTTAGTTTTGCTGAGGCAAAATCGATATAGTGGTGAAAATCTTTCTCCATTGTCCCCCTCCTTTAATATCTACAACTATAAGTAGTTGCAATCATAATTAAGAAACCTCACCATAATCCACCTCGATACCGTCTTTCACTTTTTTGTAGTAAATAATTTTTGCTACAATATTCTCGCTTAAAGACTTTTTCACTTTGTAAGTATCTGGTTTTATCGATACAGGGAGATCCCCAATGTATCCATCGATTCCTTTTGATTCATCTGTATTATCAGATAGCCTGTAATCAACCCCTTTAATCTCAGCAGCTTTTTTTAATGAGGCATGGAAAGGAATTTATTCTTGTATTTAAAGTTTAGTGAAGAATCTACCTGCACCAATTTGTTTTTAATAAGATGTGCATTTATAAAGGTCTTGTTTTTCAAATATAGATAGCATAATAGATGGCCTTTGTCATCATACTTTATGGCATCAAATTTAAGAAATACCTTCTGTCCCTTCAGCTTCTCTTTCAGAAACAGGACTGCTTTCCCGTTTGAATCCTTTTTTTCTTTAATACCAAGCAG
>VAPE01026865.1_pt1 | contig 14054 bp, 16 predicted proteins | sample 3393911 | NCBI WGS metagenome assembly VAPE01 (sample SAMN08290436, study PRJNA428436) | hydrothermal vent metagenome | isolation source: Deep-sea hydrothermal vent chimney | place: Atlantic Ocean: South-mid Altantic Ridge | reverse complement strand
CAAACCCAACCTTTATTCTTGTATTCTAAAAATTGACCAGAGGCACAAGGAGAAGGAATTCCAAGTTCGCTCGGAGGATGTCCGGGGTTTGGCGTTTGTCCTGGAAGAAGTGGCTGCCCAGGATTAATAGCATAAACCAAAATTGCCAAAACTACCGCGAGCGCAAGCAAAGACAAAGTATAAATTCCCCTATTTGTTATAGAAACTTTCAAAAATCCAATCGTTCTCACCTTTTTCATATTCAAAAAGAGGATAAAAAGTTTATAAATGTTTCAGTTATCCAAAACATTACCTCTAAAAATACTAAAAGCCTCAATTTAAATAATCTTATTTTATTAATTTTCTATGCTAATCGGTTTAGTCGGAAAACCATCTGTAGGAAAAAGTACTTTTTTTAAAGCAGCAACTTTATCAGAAGTAGATATCGCTTCTTATCCTTTCACAACAATAAAACCAAATCACGGAATAGGATACGTCAAAGTAGAATGTATAGACAAAGAATTAAAGACTCAATGCAACCCATCCCACGGGTTCTGTATCGAACACAAAAGATTTGTTCCAATAGACCTCTTAGATGTGGCGGGATTAGTCCCGGGATCCTCTGAAGGAAAAGGATTGGGAAATCAATTCCTCGAAGATTTAAGGACCGCAGATATTTTTATTCACATAATTGATGTGTCCGGAACAACAGACATCTTAGGAAAACTAACAAAAGACCACAACCCCGCAGAAGACATAACTTTTCTGGAAGATGAATTAAATAAATGGTATTATAATATTTTCTTAAAAGCTTGGAAAACATTTTCGAAGAAAGTAGATGCTGAAAAATTAAAGTTCTCCGAAAGCGTTGCAAAACAATTCTCCGGATTAAAAGTAAAGGAAATAGAAGTAAAAGAAATCTTACGAAAATTTAATTTTCCCGAAAGAATAAATACTTGGACTGAAAAAGACTTGAAACTTTTCTCAGGTGAATTAAGAAAAATAAGTAAACCAATGGTAATTGCAGCAAATAAAATTGACTTGGAAGAGGGAGAAAAGAATTATAAAAAATTAAAAAAAGAATTTCCATCTTTAAAAATAATCCCTTGTTCCGCCGATTCCGAACTCGCCTTGAGAACTGCTGCAAAAAAAGAACTTATAAAATATATTCCTGGAGAAAGAGATTTTAAAATTTTAAAAAAATTAAATGAAAAACAGGAAAAAGCACTAAATAAAATAAAGGAAAATATACTCGACCGATTCGAGGAAGGAACTGGAATTCAAGCAGTCTTAAATTATGCAATTTTTGTTCTGGCAAATCAGATAGCAATCTTCCCCGCCTCGGCGAATAAACTTGAAGACAGCAAGGGAAACATACTCCCAGATTGTTTTCTGTTGCCCGAAGGCTCAACCGCCTTAGATTTTGCATATTATCTTCATACAGATTTTGGAAAAAATTTCATAAAAGCAATAGACGCAAGAACCAAACGTGCTTTGGGAAAAAACTATATTCTTAAAAACAGAGATGCTTTAGAAATAATAATTCGTTAAATGGTAACAATAAATATACAAAGAGTAATAGACGCCCTTGCAACAAAAGGATACTCTGAACCAATCTTAGAACTTCCCGACTCGACGAGAACCTCCAAAGAAGCGGCAAATGCCCTCGGGTGTAATCTAAATCAAATAGCAAAATCGATAGTTTTCAAAGGAAAAAAATCTGAAGAAATAATTCTTGTAATCGCGTGCGGATCAAATAGAATAAATGAAAAGAAAGTTTCCGCACTTTTAGGAGAACCAATAAAAAAAGCCAGTGCAGATTTCATAAAGGAAAAAACCGGATTTATAATTGGAGGTGTTCCGCCAATTGGTTATAAGATCCCATTAAAAATTTATTTAGATGAAGAACTCTTAAATCTAAAAGAAATTTGGGCTTCTGCCGGAGGGTCATTTTCAATCTTCAAATTGACACCTCCTTTCTTGAAAGAAATAACCAACGCAGAATTTGTAGATATTAAAGAATGAAAATCAGTGTAAAAATTCATACAAATTCTTCACAAGAAAAAATCGAAAAATCAGGAGAAAATAAATTAGAAATTTGGATTAAAGAAAAACCCCTTAAAAATAAAGCAAATCTTAAATTAAAAAAAATTTTGAAAAAGTCTTTTCAAAAAAACATAAAAATAATATCCGGACTTAATTCTAAAAAGAAAATAATTGAAATTTCAGATTAAAAAATTATCTTCTTAGTAATGGGGAATTGTTTCTTAGTTTCTTAATCACAAATCTTTGTCCTAATAATTCTGAAGACACCGAAACCAATAAAAGATTTCCAAAAACAATTCTATTAAAACCTTCCTGTATAGGTATCTTCGTTCTTTCAGAAAAACTATCAACTATTTTTTTAATTTCCTCCTTCGTCAGAGCAAAATTAACTTTTTTAGCACCCATACTTCCCCGAACAATCAAAGAAGCCCCAACCCCATTCGATTCCACTTCTTGAACCTGAGGATTATTCAATAAAGAATTTATTTTACCTAAATCAATCTTTCGATTCTGAATAATAGGTTTCAAATAATCAAATTGAGAGGGAAGATTAAGTTGTTTAAATTTCATATTCCTATTAAGATTAAAAAGATCAAAAGGAATTTTCTTTCTGGAAGACTCCTCACTTTTAATTTCATTTCTCTTTGGTTGAATCTTTTTAAAAGAAGAAAGATTTCTACCAAGTATTGACCTTTCCATCTCATTGCTCCTAATCTTTTTTCTTATATTTTCAACTCTTTGACTCTTAATTTCAACTTCTCTATTCTGCGCTTTGAACACAAACTCTTTCAATTTGAAGAATTCTCCTGGCCCATAATTTTCAATCAACCCTTTAGTAAATGTCAAAAGAAAAGATTTCTCAAAAGAAAAAATAAAATTCTTTTTTTTAATTTCCTTTCTTCCTGAAAAATTATATGAACTCATCTCCTAAATAATTTTTTTAAATTGTGGAACTTCACGATCCAGATTTTTTTTAGATTCTATTGGTACGGGAATTTCCTTTGGAGGAGATGGTTTAATTGGAATGGATTTTTTATAATTCTGAAAATTAATTTGTTCCGGAGCCTCCTGAAAAGAATCAGATTCAGGAATTTTCTCGTGAATCAAAGTTAACCCTTGAGCAATTATCTTATTTTGTTCCAAAAGTGTATTCAACTTATTAACTAAAACTTTCTGCTCTCCAATATCTTGTCTAGGAATGGTTTCTTTTCTCGCAAGATCCCTCGCTGAAAGTTCAAAAATCTTCAACAATTCAGAAATCTCCTTCGCCAATCCTCCAAATTTTCCAGAAAGTTCAGTCAAAACTTCCTGCAAAGAAACGAAATTCTCTATCAGAAGCGAATTCAAGCTTTCCTTACCAGATTTTCTGGTCGCCCTTTTTTTAGAAGAAACCTTTCGAATAGTTTTTTTCATTTTACTTATTAAACAACTGTTTCTTTAATTTATAAAGATTACTTTTATATGAGCTGTAAAGTTAAAGCCACCTAAATAGGTAAAAAATAAAATTATCTTCTCGTTTTCCAATAATTTCTTTTTTTTAATTTATTAGTAATCCACCGAATCAGGAAGAAAAGAAAAGTAATCACAATATAAACTCCCAAAAAAATTAAACCCCAAACAAAAAGAATTATTCCAAACAAAACACTAAAATCCTGAAATGAATGAATCTCTATAAACCACAACAAAGTCCATAGAAATATTAATATTCCAACGACAAGCCAGATTATCTTTAAGGGATTCCATAATATTTTTTTCATTTTCTTTTAGAGGATATTCAATTTTTAAAATTGATTTTAAATAGTTAATTTATGAAGAAGAAAGTTAAAAATCTATCTAAAAAAGATATTTGCCTACGACTCAAATTTTAGAAACCTTTTTTAAGAAGCTTTTTATATTAAGACTATGGCCTCAATTTATCAAATAATAGCAAAAGTAAATCCTGAACTTTATGCTTTAAATTGGAAAGAATTATTAAAAATATATGGTTCTGCAAAAGACATCCCAGCAGATAAAATAAAAGCTAACGCTTTAGTTTTTGATACAAAAGGCGACATTAAGAAAGATGTTTATAATAATTCAAGAGAGGGATTTGAGGCAAAATATTCGCTTATTTATGATTCTCCTTCGGAATCTCTTGAGCCGAATTATTTTTTTATATTAGATTTAATGAACGATATGAAACTTGATACGAAAAAAGTCATAGATAGCTTTTCCTCTTCTCCTGGCTCCGGACATTTTTCGGAACTCGGTCAAAGAGCAACAATAATGCAACAGCAAGGGATAAAACTACTCGGAGATGTAAATGCCGTCTCAAGAAGCGTCTTAAACTTAACCTATGATTTAAAAGAATTAAGGGAACGGTTAAAACTCTACGAGGACTTAAAAAATCCTAAAAAAAGTTCAGCCGCAAGTCTGTCTTTGAAACAACTTTGGATGGACAAGGTAGATATAAACAAAGGAAACTCAAGTATAAAGGCGATGACTTTCGGACAGGCAGGTTTTGGAACCTTAATCGATGCTTTCTTAATTACGAAGGACGAAAAATTAAAAGATGAAGATGGAAATGAAATAGATTTAAATGAAACGGTAAAACGAATATTGAAACCAAGAATTTTAGAATTCAATATTTGGGTGAAGCAATCAGGAAAAGAGATAAAGAACAGATACAATATGGAAAAAGATTATTTGAAAAGTCAGGTAAATAGTTTAAAGCTTTATTCGAAATGGGCAAAACCTTATCTTCTGGCTGCAACGAATCTGCAACAGAAAGAGCAGACACAAAACCCAGAATTAGTAAATATTTTTAATACTCTTTTGTTAGAACTCACACTTTTAAGCACGAAAAAGATTTCTCTCCCTTCGGAAGTTTCCAATTTAAAAATCCACAGAGATTATTATAGTTGCATCGTCGTAGATTTGAGGTTCCGGGGAATTCCCCAGAAAATACAACAATCCCATTATGCATTTGGAGGGAGAGCAGAAATAACTTTCAAAGCTTATGCTCTGAATAAAGAAGAATTAGATTTAGTAAAAAAAGAGTTGAACAAATCAGATTTAGAAGATGTCTTAAAATTAGTCGAAGGATCTACAAGTGGTTTAAAAAGTTTGCAGGAGGATATAGATTCTTTCCTCGATGATAAAGAAGAAAAAGAAGCAGAAAAGATACCAGATAAATCTAATCCCTTTCTTGCTCTCTTCGGAAACTACGAGAAAAAAACTAAAAAAATCGCACCTAAAAAAAATTCAACAATAAAAAAAGATAATTGGGTTGAAAAAACACATCTTCGAAAAGTTGCTGCAGAAACTGCGAACGAAACTGCATTCAACCTTTTTGACATATACAAAAAAGCTCACGGAATGCCAAGTTATACTTAAGATTTACACTCATTTTAAAAATGTCTTCAAAGGAAAAAGATTTAGAAAACCTTCTAAGGAAAAAAGAATTTCAACTTTCTAAAAAAGGAAAAACTCTAGTAAAACAAGAAACTAAAAACTTTTTCAAAGAATTAGATAAAGAAAAATTAGAAAGATTTTTAGAAAAAAAATTAGAAAAAGAAGAGCCAGAACCTCAAAAGAATAAAATAAAGCTTTTTGAAAAAACTAAAAAATTAAAAGAAGTTGTTTTATCAAAGGAAGAATCTTTTAATATAAAAACTAATTTCTCATTTGACAAACAAAAAGAGATTTATGAAAATTCTAAAGAAGGAAAATTTTATGGAATAAAAAGTGAAGTAAATCCCTTAAGTCAAAAAAAGGAAGAAGAAAATATTTACGAAAATAATTCTTCTATGGAGAGACTAACTTATCAACGTCAGAAATTTATTCAAGATAAAAAAAAGCCTAATTTTTATTCAGAAAACGAGGGAAATCTTTTGGAAGATTATAGTTTCTCTTCGGAGGAAGAAACTACAAAAATAAAATTCGCTTTTGAAGCAGAAAAAAAGAAAAAACTATATAAAGAATTTAACCTATAAAACAAGATGTCAAATTACGAGATAAAAGAAATTTACCAAGGAGGACTTTCTTCTTTTAAAGGATCTGAAAGAGGTTTAGTTGGAGGATATAATTGGAAAGCAAGTAATATTGGAGCTCCAACGAATCCTATGACTGCAAACCAAATAAAAGAAGTCTCTTCGCTCTTAAGACAGGGAATTATTCCAATAGAAATAGGAGCAATTAAGTCAGAAGTTTTTGACCAGATTCCTAAAGAACATTTTAAAGAAATAAACCGAATGGCTAAATTGTCCGGAGCAAAGATTTCTATACACGCCCCTTTAATAGAACCTTCAGGGATGACTCAGGATGGATGGGACGAATCAGAACGAAAATCAGTAGAAAGGGAATTTGAGTCTATCGTTGATAAAGCAAGTGAAACTTGGAGTAAAAAAAATGACACCGTTCCGATTACAATTCATGCCTCAAATCTCCCAGGGACGGAATTCGAAATGACTCCTGAAGGAAAAAAAATAAAAAAATTAGTCGTTGTTGATAGAGATTCCGGAAAGATTGTGAACTTATTAACAAAAGAAAAAAGATATCATTTAGGACAAACTGAAGAAGAATTAAAAAGAGGTAGTACAATATTCCCAGAAGAAAGATTAGAAGCCCTTAATGGAGCAAGTTGGGAAGACTCTTTATCACAACTCCTTATGGATAAAAAAGGAAAAGTCGATGATATTTTAGGCACAAACGAAGCTTATATAGAAGGAGCTTCTGAAGAGAGGAAAAAAATAGATGAAGGAAAGGTCGATATAGAAACTCTAAGAGAAACCTATCCTGGGTATTATCAATCTTACAGAAAAGTACAGGTTGCAGGAATTAATTTACAAAACATAAAACTCCATTTAGACACTCTCTTCGAGAAAGCCTATAAACTAGGAGACAAAAATCAAAGGAAGGAATTAATAAAAATATCTGAAAATTTTAGAAAAGATCTTATTGATCCTAAGCTCCCAGTCATTACAAGAAACTCAGAGGCGATTCAAAAAATCATTATCTCTTTGAGAGAAGTCGGCCCTCAACTCTACGCACCGATGGAAGAATTCGCAATTGGAAAATCTGCAGAAACATTCTCAAACATTGCACTCTATTCTTTTGAAAAATACAAAGAAAAAGCTCCAATTATTAGTATAGAAAATATTTATCCAGGAATGGGGTTCTCAATGGGAAAAAATAAAAATAACCTGCCGGCAATGTCAAACCTTTTAGAAGACTCTCGCAATAAATTTATTGAAAAAGCAATGAACTCTGGTTATTCTGAAAGAGAAGCAAAAAAAGGAGCAGAAAAAATGTTAGGAATTACTTTTGATGTAGGGCATTTAAATCTTGCCAAAAAAAATAATTTTAAGGATAAAGATTTATTAAAAGAATTTCAGGCAATTTCTAAATATGTAAAACATGTTCATCTCACAGACAATTTTGGTTATTCTGACAGCCACCTTCCTGCCGGATCAGGAAATGTCCCATTCAAATTATTTTTTGAAGAATTAAAAAAGAAAGGTTTTAAGGGAAGAGGGGTTGTAGAAGCTGGAGGTTTCGTCCAACAGTTCGGCTATTCTCCTTACAAAATGAACCTAAAAGCCCTCGGAGCATCTTTCTATTCCGGAGCTCAGGGACCTTATTGGGATCAAGCAATGGGCCTTCAACAAAACTATTTTTCTTACGGAGGAGATGTACTTCCACAGATAAATTATGAAACTTTTGGAACAACTTTTTCAAGATTACCAACTGAACTTGGAGGTTCTTTGAAAAAAAACGGAAGCCGAATGAGCGGAACGCCCTTAGAATAACTTTTGTATCTAAAAGTAGATTTAGATAATTATTTATATTTTTAATTCCTTAGAATTCAATGGGTTTGAGTATAAAAGATATAATTCCAAGAAAAGAAATAGAACTTTCAGAGCTTCAAGATAAATTACTCTGTGTTGATGCTTTCAATAGTTTGTACCAATTCTTATCAAGTATAAGACAATACGACGGAACGCCTCTTTCAGACGAAGAAGGAAGAATCACGAGCCACCTCTCAGGAATTTTTTATAGAAATATTTCTTTATTATCACGAGGAATAAAATTAGTTTATATTTTTGATGGAAAGCCCCCAAAATTAAAATTTAAAATACATGAAAAGAGAGAGGAATCGAGAAGAAATTCTAAAGAAAAATATGAGAAAGCTAAAAGTGTAAAAGATTTTTCCGGAATGAAAAGTTACGCCAGCCAGTTGATTCGATTGGATGAGGAGATGATTTCAGAAAGTAAAGAACTTTTAGAAGCGATGGGAATTGCAGTTATTCAAGCTCCGGGAGAGGGAGAATCCGAAGCGGCTTATCTCTCAAAAATAAAAAGAGAAGTCTATGCAAGTGCAAGTCAGGATTATGATAGTCTTTTATTTGGAGCGAAAAGACTCATAAGAAACTTAACACTTTCAAAAAAAAGAAAAACTTTCAATGGTTTTAAAGAAGTTTATCCGGAACTAATAGAACTAAGTCAAGTCTTAAATCACCTTGAAATAAACTTAGATCAACTAATCTGTTTAGGAATTCTCGTCGGAACAGATTATAACCCGAAAGGAATTCCAGGTATAGGACAAAAGAGAGCCCTTGAAATTGTTCAACAATACCAGCAACCAGTTCTCATTTTCAAAAGTGTAGAAGAACAACTTCTAAGTTTACCTGAAAAAGAAAGATTTGACTGGCAGGAAATTTTTGAACTATTCCATCGTCCGGAAGTTAAAAATTTTGAATTTGATTTTAAAAAATTAAATGAAGAAAAAATAAAAGAAATTTTAGTAAGAAAGCATAATTTCTCTTTAGAGAGAATTGAAAACCAATTAAAAAAATTAGAAGAAAGAAAAGAAAAGAATAAACAAAAAGATTTGGATAGATGGTTTTAATTAGAAATTCATAATCCTGTTTTTCTTTTCATCTTCCAACCCGTTCTCATTATTTTTGTCTCCTTTTATTTCCTATTTCCTTGATGTTCTTTGCTCTGGCTCTAATTTGAGCTTGCCTGATCTTTTCCTTATATCTTCTATCCGCTAATTCCTGCTTATAGACCTGTCTCAAATTAGATTTTTCTGAAGGCATACCATTCCCTAAATCATTTGAACCGCGCTTCCTTCTATGGAGCCAAAATAATATGAAAAGAATTCCCAAAATTATAGAAATTCCACTTTCATAAACAACATTAAATAACCCCAGAATCAAAAATAGAATTCCAAAGACTAAAAAAAATGTTCTTTTTAATCTAAAAAACATATAAATTAAAACACCAAAAAACAAAAGAAGAACAATCAGGGAAAAAGAAGTTCCGGGCAATTCGGTATTGGAAATGAGACTTCCTAAATTTAAATTTGGAATGCTATTCGAAATATTCATCCAGTAAACAACCCCTGTTGATAAAGAGAAAGAAACAACTCGGGGGATTGTATTGTTTTCTGTAAAGACTCTCGAAAGAGAATAATTGAAAAAAACAAAAAGAATTAAGAAAAACAAAAGTGAAAAAACAAAAGAAGGACTTGTGTTATAAAATAAATTCTGAAACGAAAAATCACTACCATAAGAATTTCCATAATATGCACTAACAAAACTTCCTAAGAAAACTAAACTAAATAATACAAACATCACTTGCTTTTTCATAGAAAAATTTATGATTCTACATTAATAAATCTTCTTAATTTTTTTTTGAACGTTCAGTTTCCTCTTCAAACTTGGCTATAATTGGAGGAATATACTTATCATGAATCCCCTCTTCAAAATTGTCAAAAATTTCCTCTTTTTTAGAATCAAATCTCTTCTCCTCTTTCTTTATATGTTTATATCTCTTATAAAAGAGAAATATAATAAATAATAGAACCAGAAAAAAAATTATCAAAATTAAAAAAAGATTTATCATTAAATATTATTTTATAAGTATCTTAATAAATCTTCTCATTAAATTCTCCAATTAAAAATTTATTCCAGAATTGGATATTTCTTCACGATTTCAAGAGAACTCCAAAACTTTCCAAACCCGCAATAATTTCCGGCTTTGGTTATAACCGATGCTATCAAAGCAAATGCAAAAAACCAATGGTAGTCCATAAAAGGATTATTGGAAGGAGGCAATAGAGAAAGCCATATGAAAAAAAGCATAGCTGTTCCGGCTATTGCTCCTAATCTCATTCCAATTCCTAAAATCATTGTAAGACCAACAAATAAAAGACCGAGCATAAAAAGCCAAGAGACTAAACCACTTGAAGCAAGACTATGAAAAATACTAACAAAAGGCCCTTGTGTTGCGTGAGCCAAAAATCCTGCTGTCGGAGAACCGCCCCTTATCCAAGCTTTCGCAGGAATCGTCCCAAAACTAAGTCCAAATAACTTATCAAAAAAAGCCCACAAAAATATGAAACCAACCGAAATTCTAACAACTGCCCAAAAATATTTCTGTTGAATCCCGTCGCCTCTTTCAATCTTTTTTATTTTTCCTCTCACCATTTTTTTGTAAATTAAACGAGCTATTTAAAAGTTCCTAAAAATTTTAAATAAATTTCTCTTTCTATCTCTTTAAAATAAATAAAAGATTTTATAAACAAGCCTTCCTCCTTTTGAATATGGTATTTAACGTATCAACTTTAATTTGGTTGATTCCCTTAATTCTTTGGGGATTAGTTTGGAAAGGAATTGGTCTATGGAAATCTGCAAAAAATAAACAGTTAATATGGTTCCTCGTAATTTTTATAATAAATACTGTTGGAATAATTCCAATAATTTATCTCTGGTTTTTTCAGAAGAAAAAATAAATTATAATATTTAATTATTTTAAAGAGTTCTTCAAATTTAAGTTTCTTAATTATTCCAATTCTTTCCAGATTTTACTAGTCTCCGAACCTATTGAATCTTTATATTTCCCTTTGTATAAAATAATCTTTCCCCGAGCTTCCCAAAATGATATTTGTCCAACTTCCATATTAGGATATATTTTCAAAGGTTGTACAACTTCCAATTCGAGAGTCCATCGCCTCTTAAAACCAAGATCCCCAAAACCAGAATTGAGATAAATATATAATCCAAGTCGACCAAAAGAACTTCTTGCCTGCATAATTGGAACAAAAAAATCGGATCCTATTTCTTCAATAGTATTTCCCAAGTAGAGTTTGTTAGGTTCTAACACAAGCCCTTCTTTTGGAATCGTAATTTCTTTAAAAGCATTGTTCTTCGCAGAGTCAAGCACTTTCTCTGTATAAATCTTTAATTTATCTCCTAATCTAAAATTATAACTATTTGGATTCAGATTCTCTTTGAAAAAAGGTTCTATATATATTTTTCCAAGAGACACTTGTTTTCTGATTTCTTCGCCGGTTAATATCATAATGTAAACCTCCAGATAGATTATATAAACTTATGTCTTCCAATTGAACATTTATATTTCTTTCAAAATTAATTTAAATGTTCAATTGAATTAAAAAGAAGTGTTTTGTAATTCCTATCTTCATCTATTTTGAATACGGTTATACTTGTGTTATGTTGTCTTTCAATCAATTTCATTTCCTTTAAATCTTTATTTGTTATCGCCGCAATTATTGCCCGATTTATTCCATCGTGACCTACAAATAAAACAACCTCTTTAGAATGTTTCAATAAAACTTTTTCTAAAAAATCCTTCGCACGATTAAATAATTCTTGTGAATTTTCACGATCATTTAAAGAAATATTTGTAGGACTTGTATCTTCCATAAATTTCAATTCTTTTCTACTCTTACCTTGCCATTCCCCAAGATATCTTTCTCTCAAATTTCTTACAAATTCAATCGGGACTTCTGTATGAAATTTAGCAATTTCTTTTGCAGTATCAGAGGCTCTCGTCAAATCACTGGAATAAATAAAATCAATCTTTTCATCTCTCAACCTTAAAGCAACTTTTCTTATTTGATTCAACCCGTTTTCAGAAAGTCTTCCAGGCAAATGTCCCGCAAAGATTCCTTTAAGATTTTCTTCAGTCTCACCGTGACGAACGAGAATTAATTTCATAAAAAATCATAATAATTAAACTATATAAATCTTACATAAAAAATTAAATTAAATAAAACATTTATAAACTTCTTTAGAAAGAAAGGAATATGGCTTATGAAATAATCGTCGGGAGAAATGAAGCAGATAAAAAATTATACGGAAAAAAAGGAGTCATCTACATCGGAAAAAGTTATGTAAAAATGGGAGAATATACTTCTTTGAGCAACAAGATTTTTTTGGACGTTTCACGAAGCCATGTAATTCTTATTTCTGGAAAAAGAGGAAGTGGAAAGAGTTATTCATTAGGAGTCATAGCAGAAGGAATCTCATCTTTACCCGAGGAAATTGGTCAAAACATTGCTTCAATAATCTTTGACACAATGGGGATATACTGGACGATGAAATTCAAGAATGAAAAAGATAAAGAATTATTATCTGAATGGGATTTAAAAACTAAAGAACTCCCAACCAAAGTTTTCGTTCCTTTTGCACATTATGAAGAATATGTAAATAAAGGAATCCCAGTAGATAAAAAATTTGCGTTGGATGTTTCAGAAACGAACCCGGAAGATTGGGCCTTAACCTTCGGGTTGGATTTAATTTCTCCAATCTCTACCTTAATAAGTCGGACGATATCTAACTTAAATAAAATGGGAGACTTTAATATTAGAAAAATTATTTCTAAATTAAAAGAAGACAAACTGAGTGAAAAAGAAACGAAGAACGCAGCAGTAAGTTTATTCGAAGCGGCAGAGAGTTGGGGAATTTTTTCGGAAAATTCCTCCGAAGCCACAAAAATTAAAGACTTAATAAATGCAGGAGTAACAAGTATAATAGATTTAAGCGTCTATAATTCTGTAGGAACTTTTAATGTTCGTGCCTTAGTTATAAGTTTAGTCTCGAGAAAAATTTTTAATGAAAGAATGGAAGCCCGTAGAAGAGAAGAAGCAAGAGCGATTTCCCAAAGATTCAATTTAATAACGGAGAAAGAAAAGAAGGAAAATCCAATAGTCTGGATTATAATAGACGAAGCACACGAATTTTTGCCGAAAGAAGGAAAGAGCTCCGCAACCGATGCCCTCGTTCAATTATTAAGAGAAGGACGGGAGCCCGGCATTTCCCTTGTTTTAGCAACACAACAACCCGGCCAAATAAAAATAGATGCTATGACTCAATCAGACATTATACTTTCTCATCGTCTTACTTCCGAACAAGATTTAACCGCTTTAAACCAAATAATGCAAAGTTATGTTTACGGCGGAATAAAAGAACAGATGAATTCCTTACCATCTTTAAAAGGTTCTGCAATAATTTTAGATGATAATTCTGAAAGAATTTATCCAATGAGAGTAAGACCAAGATTTACCTGGCACGGCGGAGAAGCCCCAAGCATAATTTAAATTATTTTAGAAGATTCAATTTTCTTTAAAGATTTTAGGAGGATAGTAAAAATCAAAAATAATAATTCAAATTATACCCTGAAGGTCAAGGAGATTTATTAAATAAAAATTATGCTGTTGCTGAATAACAAACACAATTAGGATAGTAATCTGCAACACCAAGGCTCCCACAAAGCGTCGTACATTGAGAAAGAGAAGTGGTACTTCCACCTCCAGATGTTGTAGTAGTGGGAGTTGGCCAAGTCGTTCTACAAACACTATTAAGACAAATTCTATTAATATTCAATGTTCCACCAGAAGAAATTCCTCCAGCACCTATAACTAATTTCGGAGCAAGGATGTAACCGGTAGTAAATATGTTCCCCGCAACATACAATTTCGCTGATGGATTAGCCGTCGTCCCTATTCCAACACTCCCCCCAAAGTAGCCAGTCCCAGAAGTTCTAAGTCCACCACCTACATAGACCCACCCGTTCGCCTTTATATTTCCATTAACATCAAGTTTGTATGTCGGATTCGTTGTCCCGATGCCGACATTGCCGTTAGATGAAAGTGCCATGTTTCCACTGGCAGATCTTAAATATACTCCACCATATCCTGCAAGTTGAACTGGAGTTCCTCCATTGGCTCCCCTAAAATT
>VAPE01007957.1_pt1 | contig 14093 bp, 14 predicted proteins | sample 3393911 | NCBI WGS metagenome assembly VAPE01 (sample SAMN08290436, study PRJNA428436) | hydrothermal vent metagenome | isolation source: Deep-sea hydrothermal vent chimney | place: Atlantic Ocean: South-mid Altantic Ridge | reverse complement strand
ACTTTATGGACAGACACTAAGTAAGGTGAATGGCTTAGATGGATTGATTTAGTATTTACCCTGTTTCACTCCTCCCATTAATCCCCTCCCGTGACGGGAGGGGATTAACAGGTATCTCCCCCTGCCTGGGCGGGAGAGGATTATGGCGATGTCAATTTATGGAAACAGCCTGTTACTTTAGTATTTGCGATTTTTGTCCTTGGTTTTATATACTGGCTCGTTGTCCGTTCTGAGACAAAGGGGAAGGAATAATGCGTCGGCACGGAGACGAGGACTCACGACCCTTAAGCGCTCATTATACCAGTCGTTACAATAGGGAAATAAGTAATAGTTCACCCCCACCTCCGAAGGAGTCCGGAGTACTTTGGACCTAACCCCACCGTCAAGGGGTAGGGGACAGAGGAATACTGCTTTGTCAAATATGAAGTCCCCCCTCACCCGACGGGAGGGGGGCGCTGAACTATTACGAAAATAATTTATGCCGGAGGATTATGATGAAGGTACTTGTGATAGGCGGGGGAGGAAGGGAACACGCCCTGGTCTGGAAACTGGCCCAGAGCAAAAGGGTTGACGAGATCTACTGTTGTCCCGGGAATGCAGGGATTGCCTCGGAGGCAAAGTGTATAGATATCGATCCTTCCGACCACCTGGCCTTGCTGAATTTCGTTAAGTATGAGTGGATAGACCTCACGGTAGTCGGGCCGGAGATCCCCCTTTCAACAGGTGTGGTGGATGTCTTCGAAAAGGATGGGTTCAAGGTCTTGGGGCCGGTGAAGAAGGCTGCCCGGCTTGAGTCGAGTAAGGTCTTTGCCAAGGAATTCATGAAGAGGTACGGAATACCCACTGCGGAGTATAAGGCCTTTACCTCGTATTTCCTTGCAGAGGAGCATGTCAGGATGAAGGGCGCCCCTATAGTGATAAAGGCGGACGGTCTTGCTGCCGGAAAGGGAGTGATTGTTGCCGATACTGTGGATGAGGCCATCGATGCGCTTAAATTAATTATGAAGGAAAACGCCTTCGGTTCTGCAGGGGAGCGTGTAGTGGTTGAGGATTGCCTCGAAGGTGAGGAGGCATCCTACCTGGTGTTTACCGACGGGGAGACGATCCTGCCAATGGCCAGTTCCCAGGACCACAAGAGGGTTTTTGATAATGACAAAGGGCCGAATACCGGTGGCATGGGGGCGTACAGCCCTGCCCCCGTGGTAACGCAGGACATTGAGAATAAGATCATGGAGAGGATAATCAAGCCGGTCATAAGGGGTATGAAAAAGGAGGGTCTGAAGTACAGAGGTATTCTTTACGCGGGTCTGATGATAAGGGATGGGGAGCCCTATGTGCTTGAGTTTAACTGCCGCTTCGGTGACCCCGAGGCCCAGCCGATACTTATGAGGCTTGAATCAGACCTCCTCAATATAGCATTTGCCATCTCTGAGGAGAGGCTTTCGGAACTCTCCCTCCAGTGGCGTAGCGAGGCTTCTGTCTGCGTTGTTGCAGCATCCGGTGGCTACCCCGGGAAGTATGACAAGGGTAAGGTTATCTCAGGCCTGGATGAAGTCAAAAAAATGAAGGATGTCGTGGTTTTTCATGCCGGTACATCCTTTGATAATGACAGCATAGTTACCTCCGGCGGGAGGGTCCTCGGCGTTACCGCCCTTGGCGAGGATATAAGGGCTGCACGGCAGAGGGCCTATGAGGCGATGGAGAAGATACGGTTCGAGGGCATGCACTATCGTCGTGATATCGGGAGCAAGGCCATCGACAGGCACTGATTTATCCTGAATCCCGTGCTGAAGAGGAGAGGGCTTTTTTAAAAACAACTACCCTCTCGATTCCGGCAAGGTCTTTAACGGCCTTTATATGTGAGAGGCCGTGCCTCTTTCCAATTTCAATAATGTCGGGAGCCTGTCCCATCCCGATCTCCAGGAAAAGACGCCCCCCTGTTTTTAAATAACTATGTGCGTCTTTTAAGATATTCCGGTAGATATCCAGCCCGTCCGCGCCCCCGTCAAGCGCCTCCGTGGGTTCATGCTCATAGATCTCTCTCTGAAGTCCGGGGAGTTCGGAGCTTGTTATATAGGGCGGGTTGGAGACAATGATATCAAACATCCTGCCCCTGAGCGGTTCGAAGAGGCTGCCTCTGAGGAACTCGATATGCTGAAGATGATACTTTTCAGCATTTTCCCTTGCATAGCGGAGGGCCTCTTCAGATATATCCACAGCGGTGATGTCGGCCTCTTTGAAATGCTTGCCGATTGCGACTGCAATACACCCTGAACCGGTCCCGATGTCAAGGATGTCCGGTGAGCCGATCCCCTCACCCTTTATAACGGACAGTACCTCCCCTACAAGGATTTCGGTCTCCGGTCTCGGTATGAGAGCGCCCTTGCCCACCTTAATTTCAAGACCGTAGAAATCCACCGTGCCAAGGAGATACTGTAGTGGTTTATCCCTGCTCCGGAGATTGGCAATCTGAAGAACCTCTTTTGCCTCACGGGGCGTTAGGTCGGGATTGTCACGATAGATCTGTGCCCTTGACAAGCCAAGGACATGACAGAGAATTGATTCAGCCTCCTTTGAGGCACCAGGTATGCCCGAGGATCTCAGGAGGGAAGATAAAGAGCCGATGACAGTTAACGCCCGGTCATTGAATCTGCTCATGCAACTTTTTTCAGTGTTTCCGTATGGAAGTGGGTGGTGAGGGCATCGATGATCTCGTCGATATTTCCCTCAAGTATCTGGGGAAGCTTCTGGAGGGTAAGACCGATCCTGTGGTCTGTAACCCTGTTCTGGGGGAAATTGTAAGTCCTTATCCTCTCACTCCGGTCTCCTGAGCCTATCTGCGATTTCCTGGCCTCGGAGATCTCCCGCTCCTGCTCCCTGAGCTTGAGCTCATAGAGGCGGGCACGGAGCACCTTCATTGCCTTTTCACGGTTTTTGTGCTGGGAGCGGTCGTCCTGACACTGGACCACCATGCCCGAGGGTAAATGGGTAATCCTTACGGCGGAGGAGACCTTGTTGACGTGCTGTCCTCCTGCTCCGGAGGCCCGGTAGGTGTCTATCTTCAGGTCCTTTTCATCAATCTGTATATCCACATCCTTAGCCTCCGGAAGGACCGCAACGGTTGCAGCAGAGGTGTGGATCCTTCCCGATGTCTCCGTATTCGGGACACGCTGGACCCTGTGTGCACCGCTTTCAAACTTAAGCCGACTGTATGCTCCACTGCCCTTTATCATTGCCGTTATTTCCTTGAGTCCGCCTATGCCGGTCGGGCTTGAATCGATCACTTCCACTTTCCAGCCCTTCTGCTCGGCATACTTTGAGTACATCCTGAAGAGGTCTGCAGCAAAGAGGGCGGCCTCTTCACCACCGGTGCCGGCCCTTATCTCGAGGATTACGTTCCTCTCATCCCTTGGGTCCTTGGGGATCAGAAGTGTCTTCAACTCCTCCTCGATCAGGGAGAGCCTGGTCCTCAGTTCTTTTAGCTCTTCTTCAGCCAGGGCCTTCATGTCCTGGTCATCACCCTTAAGCAGTTCTTCCGTTTCCTCTATCTCCTTCAGTACCTTCCTGTAATTCCTGAGTTTGTTAACAATTGGCTTGATCTCGGACTGTTCCCTGGAGAGCTTCATCAAGAGGTCCATGTCCTTCACGATTTCCGGATCCGAAAGCCTCCTGTTCAGTTCCTCGAATCTCTCCTCTATCCTGCCGAGTTTATCAAACATTGGGTTCCTCCACAACCTCGTTCAGGGCAGACAGTGCCACCTCGATCTGAGAGGTATCAGGTTCCCTTGTTGTCAGTCTCTGTAAAAACAGTCCCGGCACTGTAACAAGGGACATAAGCCCGGAGCTGCTCTTTTTTGCTGAGAGTTTCAGGATCTCATAGGAGATCCCGGCAATCAGGGGGATCATAACGATCCTGGAGATAAATTTGAGGTAAAAGCTCCACTCCCTGGGAACGACCGAGAAGACCATTATGCTGACCATCATTACAATGAGGAGGAAACTTGTGCCGCATCGGGGATGACGGGGGCTGTACCGTTGATGAATGAGTTCAGGCGCCAATGCTTCTTCCTTCTCATAGGCATGTATTACCTTGTGCTCGGCGCCATGGTACTCGTAGATCCTCCGCATCTCCTTCCAGCGCCCTATTGCAAACACGTAAACAAGAAACACGGCTACACGCATGGTTCCATCCACAAGGTTGAAAATAAATGTATTGTCCCTGATAAGGGGGGCCATGGTTCCAAACAGTCGTGTTGCATAAAGCGGGAGAAGAATAAACAGGGCGATGCCAAGGAGAAATGAAAACCCGATAGTCGTTACAATTGCCAGGGGGCTTATGGGCCCGCCGTCCTCTTCGTCGAAGACCTTGGATGCGGAAAAGTCGATGGCCTTTATCCCGAGGCTCAGCGCCTGATAAAGGGCGACGGTTCCCCTGATGAGGGGCATCCTTAAAATACCGGGAAGCCTTTTGATGCCTGAACTCTTCAGGTGGATCTTTCCTTTTGTGTCCCTGACTGCAACGCTCCACTTTGAGGTGCCCCTCATCATGACTCCCTCGATGACTGCCTGCCCCCCGACGTTCCTCTCCTTTGGGGCGAGCATAAGAAGGACCCGGGGCAGTATCGTCATGAAAACTCTGAAGAACCGTTTAAATATCATAGTATTAACCGGAAACTGAAGACAGAAAAGCCGTCAGGCAAAATACCGGTTACCTAACGGCTTCTCCATAACAGCTATTTGCCGTGTTTTGCGTACTTTTTCCTGAACTTCTCAACCCTTCCCTCGGTGTCGAGCATCTTCTGCTTCCCTGTAAAGAAGGGGTGGCAGTTTGAACATATATCAACCTGTAACTTGGGCTTTATCGACCTTGTTGTAAATGTCTCACCACAGGCACAAACGACCTCTGTTTCTTTATACTCCGGATGAATCCCTTCCTTCACGTCCGTCCTCCTTTATCAAAGATGTATTAATTGTCCGTAAAGTCAAAAAAGAATCACTCTTTAACTTTATATCCCAACTTTTCAACCGTGTCTGCGACGATCTTCCTCACCTCGTTTTGAGAGATGACCTCAGGGGAATAGGTTACCTTTACCATCGCATCATCCACCTCAACCCCTTCGATCCCCTGCAGTGTCCCTATAAAGCTCCTTAATGCCTGCACACAGCTATAACAGTAGAGTGCTCCCACGTTGACTTGCAACACGGCCATTGTGTTATTATTTTAACCTAACCTGGGGGAAAATAACAATACTGCAATACCTGAAAATCCCGGTGAACTGAGTGTTAAGGATATATGAATAGGTGATTCCTGTCCCTGGATATACCACAACAAGCAGAAAAGGAGGGAGAGCATGAAGAGAAAGGTGTTGGTTGTTGTCCTTGTTGCACTGTTTCTGGCGGGTGTGGCCATGCAGGCATTTGCTGCCGGGGGGCTTAAGGACATTAACAGGGCGACTGCAGAGGATCTCGTGTTGGTGAAAGGGATCGGTCAGAAGCGTGCTGAGGCGATCATTAGCTTTATCAGCCGGAGAAGCGGTATCAGGAGTATGGATGAACTTGCCGAGGTGAAGGGAGTAGGGAAGAAGGTCCTTGAGGAACTGAAGGGACACTTTGAGGTAAGGATAAAACAGGCGGATCAGTAGACCCGTCTCAGATTCCCGGGGGCAGGAATCACTTACCAGTACCAGGATACATTGAATCTAAGAGATTTTATCGTTTAATATATATACATAGCTACTTGATTGAGTTTTCAATATCCCGGGGCCTTCGGGGCACGGGGTTCAGAGCCTGTCCTGAATTTATTTCAGGGGTGACAATTTATGGTTTGGCCAACAGCCCGCGGACACCGAACCTGCAGGGGCCTTGCTACATGGTGATTTATTTCAGATCCTTGATAAGTATAGCTCTGATCATTTCCGATCATTACAGAACAGAACTTTTTTTGTGAAAATAGCCTTTCTGAAAAAGAGATATACCCCCTTTGGCGGTGCTGAAAAGTATCTTTCAACGCTGATTAATTTCCTTAAGCAGAAGGGGTACGATCTGCATGTTTTATCCTCCAAATGGATAGAAGCCCCCGGGGTAACCTGCCACGAGATAAATACCCGGTCGTTGAACTCCGTAGTTTCAACCCTTTCGTTCAACAGGAATGTTGTGCCTGTTCTCAGGAGGCTGAGGCCGGATTGTATTATAAGCTTTGAAAGAACGACCTTTCAGCACATATACAGGGCGGGAGACGGATGCCATAGAGAGTGGCTGAATCTGAGGGGATATACGGATGGTTTTATGAAGAGGATTTCCTTTTCCCTGAATCCGCTTCACAGGGTTCTTTTAAGACTTGAAAAGGAGATCTTTGAAGGAACACCGGTTATAATTGCAAATTCCGGTATGGTCAGGGAACAGATCATGAGATACTATTGCGTTGCTGAAGAGAAGATCAGTGTTATATACAACGGTGTCGATCTCCGGCGGTTCAATCCCGGCAACAGAGACGCATGGCGTGAGGAATTGAGGGTGAAATACTCAATTCCCGAAGATTTGCCGGTCATCCTGTTTGTAGGTTCGGACTTCAGAAGGAAAGGGCTGGGGGTGCTTGTTTCTTCACTGCCGTATATCGATGGATCGGTGAGATTGCTTGTGGTGGGCAGGGGAGATACGGCAAAATATAGACGACTTGCTGCGAGGCGGGGTGTCGACGACCGCGTCATATTTGCCGGGCCCCGGAAGGATATAGAAAAATACTACGCTGCCTCCGATGTATTCGTTCTACCAACGGTTTATGATCCCTTCAGTAATGCCACTATCGAGGCCATGGCATCGGGACTGCCGGTGATAACAACAGTGAATAACGGGGTTGCCGAGATAATCGAGGATGGATACGAAGGGTATGTATTAAAAGAGCTGTTTGATCCTCCCGGGCTTGGAGAGAGGATCTCGGAGGCAATAGACAGGCTTCCGGTAATGTCCCTTAATTCAAGAAGGAAGGCGCAGGAGTACCCCATCGAGGAAACGGTAAACAGGTTTGCCGAGTTGATTGAAGACCGTATTGATTCAGCCTGAGTGAGCTTGCCCATGACAGAGATCTTTCATCCCGGGAAAATACTTGTAATCAAATTCAGGCATATTGGAGATGTCCTCCTTACAACGCCGGTGTTCAGTTCCCTGAGGAGGAACTTTCCCGATGCATATATAGCGGGTCTGGTTAATTCGGGTACCGGAGAGGTGCTGACCGGCAACCCTGACATAGACAGTGTGCTTGTTTTTGACAGGAGCGTAAAGGACCTCAGGGCCTATAGAAGATATACCAGGGAGATTTCATTTGTCAGGATGATCAGGGGTGCAGGGTTCGATATGACCATAGACCTTACAGGCGGCGACAGGGCGGCCCTGATTTCCTTCCTCTCCGGAGCCCGGTGGAGAATATCAATCGATCCGGGCAGCAGCGGCTTTCCCGGCAAGAGACATCTGTATACCCACCTGACTCCCGTTGCAGGCGGATTGCATAGCGTTCTTCAGAACCTGATGGTCCTGCAAGGGGCCGGAATAAACGCCGGAGGGTCTTCAGTCAATATTTACACCGGCCGGAGGGACAGGGATTATATAAGAGACCTGCTTGCAGCCTCCGGAATAAGGGACGGTGAAAGAATTGTGCATGTTCATCCGACCTCCCGGTGGTTCTTTAAGTGCTGGAGAGATGAGTATATGGCTGAGATCATTGACTGGATGGCAAACGAGGGTATTCGCGTGATTCTTACCTCGTCGCCTGAGAGGAAAGAATTACAAAGGGCGGAGAAGATCCTCTCTTCAAGCAAGGCGGTCGGCAGGGGGTCGTCCTATGTGATTAACCTCTCCGGTAAGACGAATATCAAGGAACTGGCCGCTGTTTCAGAGGTGTCGGATCTCTTCTTCGGGGTGGATTCCGCTCCAATGCATATAGCGGCGTCCGTGGGGACCCCGGTTGTGGCACTCTTTGGCCCCTCCGGGTCATTTAACTGGGGTCCATGGGACAACAACTACAGTCCGGTGTTCGGGGCCCCGGGTGCGGAGCCGAAAAATCCCTATACCCAAAGAAACGGCATGCAGACATGTGGCGTCCACACCGTTGTCCAGAGGGACTGGGATTGTGTCCCCTGCGGCAGGGATGGATGTAATGGGGAGAAAAGAAGCCGCTGTCTTGAAGATATAGTTCCTGAGGAGATAAAGGAGATCCTTGCAAAGAGACTCCCGGAGATAGAGAAATAGGTGTTTACACTCCTTCATACAGAGTCTTCAAAGGGCTGGGGAGGGCAGGAAAACAGGATACTGCAGGAGTCACTCGGGTTATCGGCATGCGGGGTTCGTGTGATTATCCTCTGTCAGCCCGGAAGTATGCTCGAGGAGATTGCACGCACTAAGGGACTCGAGGTAAAGACAGCCCCTATGAGGAAGAGTTATGACCTCCCGTCTATCTTTCGGATTGTCAGGTTAATCAGGGAGGAAAGGGTCGATATCATAAATACTCATAGCGGAAGGGACAGCCTCCTTGCCGGTATCGCCGGAAGACTGTCGGCCGGCAAGCCTTATATTGTGAGGACAAGACACCTGTCCCTCCCGATAACATCGAGGGTTACCTACAGCGTTTTGCCGCATCACGTGATAACGGTGAGTGAATCAGTGAGGAGATATTTAATAGACGTAGGAGTTCCTGAAGGGAAAATAACGGCCATCCCCACAGGCATAGACCTGAGGAGATTCATCCCGGGGAGGAGGGATGGCGGGCTGAGGGATGAACTGGCGCTCCCTCCCGATGTACCCGTAATCGGGACTATTGCGATATTCAGATTCAAAAAGGGGCATCGTATATTGCTTGAAGCGGTTCCTGAAATCTTGAAGGTCATTCCCGATGCAGTGTTTGTTTTTGCCGGGGATGGTCCTCAGAGGGGGAACATAGAGGGAAAGATCAGGGAACTCGGCCTCGGGGAGAAGGTCAGGCTCCTTGGTCTGAGGAATGATATCCCGGCAGTGCTTGAGGCGGTTGACGTGTTTGTATTGCCAACCCTGGAGGAGGCCCTGGGTACCTCATTCCTGGAGGCCATGGCCATGCAAAAGCCGGTAATAGGATGCAATGTAGGAGGGGTGGGCGAGGTTATACATCATGGGGTGAACGGTTACCTGATTGAACCCGGCGATACAGGGTCTCTTGCGGAGGCGGTTGTAAGGATTTTAAGGGACGGGGAACTGGCGAGGAGGATGGGAGAGGAAGGGCGGAGGATAGTTGAACGCCACTATACCGTTGAGAGGATGTGTGAGAGGATGCTTGACCTGTATCAGTCCTTGCTCGGCGGCGGGGACTCCGGCAGGTGAGACTGCATCCTTTAGACGGCTTGCTTTATCTTGCGGTCAGAACGATTAAGTCTTTAGACAGGAGGGATACAGATCTGAAGGCCTTTAACCCCGGGGATATCGGAAACATCCTGGTTGTATCTACAACGGCGATAGGGGATACGCTTCTGTCTACCCCGGCGATTAATGCAGTGAGAAGACGGTACCCCCATGCAAGGATAATTGCGCATTTTAATGTAAAGAACATGGAACTCTTTGAGAATAATCAGGATATAGACGGGATAATACCTTACTACGGTGGATACAGGAGATTTTTCAGAACAATCCTTGAAATGAGAAGATCCGGATTTGACCTCGCCCTGATATTGCACGGCAACGAACCCCAGGCAACCCCTATGGCATACCTCTCGGGGGCAAGGTTTATCTTCAAGACCCCTGTGCCTGAAAAGAATGGGTTTTTGCTGAGTAACCACGGGAAGGGTGACAGGCATAAAGACCGCCACGCAATAGATACGAGGCTCAGGACGGTTTCCTATGCAGACTGCAGGGAGTTTTCAAGGGCAATGGTTTTAAAAGTGGAAAGGGAAGATATAAATCATTTGGAGGATTTCCTTAAAGGCACCGGCGTGCTTGATGGACGGATCATCATAGGATTTCAGCCGGGGGCTGCGAATCGGTATAAGATGTGGCCGTCTGAGCGGTTTATTGACCTGGGGAGGAGACTCGTAAGCGCTGCGCCGGATGTGAGGATTATAATAACAGGCTCAAGGAGCGAGGGGAAGCTCTGCGGATATATTGCAGATAAGATCGGGAAGGAGGCTGTTTCGGTTGCAGGCAAGGTCACCCTTAAACTGCTTGGTGCGCTTGTAAGCAGGCTGGACGTTCTTCTTACAAATGACACAGGCACAATGCATATGGCCATTGCCCTCAAGACTAAAACGGTATCGCTCTTCTGTCCAACGGACCCCCTGGGAGTTGGAGCGGTTCAGGACCGGCACCTGCACAGGATCATACATAAGAGGAGACCATGCTCCCCCTGTATTACCAAAAAGTGCGGGGAGCCTTTCTGTATGAACCGGATCGAGGTGGAGGAGGTATTTGAGGCCGTTACGGAGTCGATATATGAAAATAGCACTTTATAATCTTACCACCACAACAAAGAGGGGCGGTATCGAGACCTTTAACTGGGGAATGGCCGGGGCATTGGCAAGAAGAGGTCATTCCGTCTGCATTTACGGCGGGAAAGGCCATATAACCGGGGAAGTGCCTGAGGGGGTTTCCATAAAGACATATCCATACCTTAAGAGAACCTGGGTCCCTGATCTCGGCTCGAGGTTCAGGAAGTTTGTAGAACGTATCTCTTTCGGCATCCTTACCTTTGCAAACCTGTCGAAAGAGGGGTTTGACTATATATATGTCTCGAAACCCTACGATATACCGGTTACCCTTATTTCCTCCAGATTGAGCAGTGCAAAGTTAATATACGGAAGCGGCGGAACCGAGTTCTTTCCCGGCTATGGGTTCCTTGCCGGTAAGGTTGACTTCTTATTTGCCTGCAGCGGATTTAACGCCTCTCAGATAGAAGAGTACTGCGGACTCAGGCCAAAGGTCCTGTACAACGGCGTCAATACGGAGATCTTCAGCCCACGACCCCCGGATATGGAGTTAAAGAGGGGCATTGGTATTAAGAATGACGAAGCTGTTATTATTAGTGCCTGCCGTCTTGTGGGCTGGAAGGGGATACAGTACTCGGTAAAGGCTGTATCATCTCTTGTGAGGAAGGGTTATAGAATAAAATACCTGGTAATAGGGGAGGGTGACTACAGGAAGGAACTTGAGAGTCTCTCGAAGGCCCTGAATACGGAAGGAAGAATCATCTTTGCGGGGAGCATAAAGAACAGCGAGCTTCCCTCCTATTACTCGATTGCCGACCTGGCGGTTTTTCCAAGCATTGCAGACGAAACATTCGGTATCTCCATTGCCGAGGCCATGGCATGTGGAGTCCCTGTGATTTCAACAAGGACAGGTGGTATCCCCGAAGTGGTCGGCAAGGGGGCCGGCGTGCTGGTCCCGCCGGCAGATGAGGTTGCCCTGACGGAGACAACCGAAAAACTCCTGCGAGACAAGGGCCTGAGGGAATCCCTCGGGAGGCGCGGCAGGGAATGGGTGGTTGAAAACTTCAGGTGGGACAGGATAGCAGAGCTGTTCGAACACCATATAGCAGAGGGTAATGATGAGACATGACATGAGGGATAAATCGTACCGTGTCGACGTAATATTGCCCTATGTAATGGAATACGGCATATACGTATTCATCTTTTTGATGTTTGCCGGGAAGCTCGGTACCCTGAGGGAGGCGGCTTTTTATATCCCCCTTGCAGCATGGCTGTCAAGGGCAATAGCGACCAACAGAATCGGGTTTAACTGGCGGGACCCTTTGTTTCTTTCAATGCTTTTTCTTTCCCTCTCCGGTCTGCTGTCGTCTTTCGTCAATGACTTTTCCTTGCAGGGCCTCTTTATTTTCAAGAAGGTTTATCTGAAACCGTTTTTTTTGTGTTGTGTTCTGGCAGCTACATTCCGCAGGCCTGAGAGTGCAAGGAGGTGCGGAGCCTTTTTTGCTCTTGCCGGGATCGTATATACGTTCGTCGCTTTTTTTGAAATGGGGCGCGATTTGTATAGTTTGGGGAAGATAAATTACGATGTGATAAGGAATTTTTCAACGGTTCTTTTGTTCTTTCTGCCCTTTACCCTCTGGCAGGTGTTTCTTGAAGAAAACAACAGAAGAGCTTTATGGCAGCTTGCTGTTGCAGGAGAAATATCCGCCATACTGCTTGTAGGCGTAAGGGGTGGCTGGCTGGCATTATTAACGGTGCTTTTTTTATGGGGCCTTGCATTAAGGAAGAGGTCCCGGGGTTTTTATAGTACAATTAAAAAGGCGACACCCTTTGTGCTGCTTTTGGCAATACTTGCCTTCTTTGTTTTTCCTGCCAATTATTATTTTCTGAAAAAGCACACATTTCAGAAAATTCAGATTTCCCTGAGATTCGAGGCCTGGAAAAACTTTATCAGGTTATCAATGAACGATATCCTCTTTGGTCACGGCCTTGATGATAATGTAATGTCTGAAAACTACAGGAATAGTTTTCGGCAGGTACACGGGGAATTTCCACCGCCGGAAAAACCAACATCACCTCATAACCAGTTCATCAAGTTCTTATACCAGCAGGGGGCGCTGGGGTTGCTTGTATACCTGATGCTGTCGGTGTTGCTTATCCGCAACCTGTTACAGGTTAATGTTCTGCTGGGTTCTGATTACTCTTTTATGCTGTTGGCGGCCCTGTCGGCGGCTATTGGTGAATATCTTGTTCGCTGTTTCTTTGAAGACCGCAGTCTCATCCCCCTTGGAATATTGGTAGGCCTTATTCTGGCGTCTAAAAATACGGAGAGGACGGAACATGACAATACTATTCACCCTGCCGGAAATACTCCCTGATAACAGGGCAAGATTTATCCAGATTGTAAATACTGCGCATGCGCTTGCTCAATGCGATAACGAGGTGGACCTGATATCAGGCGGTAAGCGCAGGTATAAGTACAGGGATATTCTCTCCTACTATTCCCTGACCCCGATAAGTGGGTTAAAGATGACCTTTCTGCCGATTATAAGGAAGAACATTCCCCTTTTGCCCGTTTCATGGAATGCGGTTTTCAACTATTCACTGATGTCTTACCTGAATAAAAAAGATGGTGTTATTTTCGTAAGACATCCAAAGCTTGCCGGTTTCCTGCTTGAAAGAAAGGAGCGGCTTAAAATGCCGGTAATTTACGAGGCCCATGAGATTTTCTCCTTATCCGTAGGGGACAATCTTAAAAAGAGACGATACATGTGGGCACTGGAGAACTTTATTTTTGGAAGTTCAGACGGCGTGATAACAATATCCAGGCGACTCCGGGAAGACATAGCGGCCCTTTTTAACATCGGCAATACACCTTTTATAACCCTGCCGAATGCGGTGAGGGATGACTGGCTGAAAGAGAGATGGGAGTATGACTTGTTGTCGAGGGAATATCTTTTTTATGCCGGCAGCCTTTATAACTGGAAGGGTGTGGATATACTGATTAAGGCCATGAAGTACCTGCCTGATGAGAAACTCGTGATTGCCGGAGGAGGTTCCAGGCTTAACCACTTAAGGGAACTCTCCGGGAGTGCCGGGGTTAGTGACAGGGTTGTTTTCCTTGGGCACCTGAGGCAGAGGGATATCGTGGATTACCTGGCAAGGGCGAAGATATGCATTATTCCAAACGTTGCACATGCCCCTTCAGAGTATTCATCGCCTCTGAAGCTTTTTGAGTTTATGGCGGCGGGTGTGCCGATTGTTGCTTCAGACCTGTCGGGCATAAATGAGGTTTTAGTTGATGGTGTCCACGGGGTTCTCTTTGAACCGGGCAATGTTGAGGCACTTGCGGGGTCTATAACCTCTATCCTTGAAAATCCGGATATGGCAAAGAGGATCGCCCGCAATTGCTACGAAAAGGTCAAGGACTTTACATATAATAAACGTGCCGGGAAGATTATGGGGTTTATTGATTCCGAAGTCCTGCGATAGCCGGCTAAATAAATAAATCGTAATAGTTCACCTATGGGAAAATGCTTAACAGGGAGTCAGGAATTCAGGAGTCAGGAGTCAGGAGTCAGGAGTCAGAATGAAAAGAGAAAAAGCTAAACAGTTTCAAGATTTGATAGTCTGGCAAAAAGCGCATCAATTTGTTTT
>VAPE01004024.1_pt1 | contig 14111 bp, 16 predicted proteins | sample 3393911 | NCBI WGS metagenome assembly VAPE01 (sample SAMN08290436, study PRJNA428436) | hydrothermal vent metagenome | isolation source: Deep-sea hydrothermal vent chimney | place: Atlantic Ocean: South-mid Altantic Ridge | reverse complement strand
GTTTTTTTGCATACTTCTTCGCTCTCTCTATTACACGGTCATTGAGTCGCAATGTCAGTTTCGTTTCCATTTCTTTTTTCTTTTTTTGTTTTACGTGCAAAGATACAAATATTATACGGCAATTGTTTTCTTCAGTGTAATTTTTTTTTGGCTTATTGCCAACGGTTTGGCTATGCGTAGTTTGGGATTTTGAAACAATTAATTTTCAAGTTACGACTATTTATATTTAATGCTATAAGTTTCAATATTAGCACGTTACCCAAATTACGTATAGCCTTTGTTGTGCATAGTTGTTTATTGTTTTTTCAATTTTCTTTTGTTTCAAGGATTCGATTCCAAGTTGATATGGCATTCTTCTTCTTTCACTTCCTAAATTTTTAAAGTTTTTGTTCTTTGTCGATGTTCAACTGTAGACTACCAATGTTGTGCATAATTGCTATTTTATCATATTTATTAATTCAATAAGTTCGTTTTTTAGGTTTGTTAAGTTAAGTCGTAGAAAAAGCACTTGAACTGATAAAGTCAATACTAAAAACCCGAACATTCCTAGGGCTATATAATATTTACTTTCTGTATTTCCGAATATCAACGTCAGAATGATTATTCCAACAGTTAGTAAGTTCATTGATAGTTCATTATATCTCGATTTAATATTGCATTTCAATACTGATGTTTTATTTTCGTTTTCAATAATAGTTCCAGTTACTTTTCCTCTCCCCGATTTGAATGTTGCGAATGAATCTCCTTTTTTTATTATTTCAAAGTCATTCATGGTGATAAATCGAATTTGTTTTGTTAGAAGACCTAATTGTCTTTTTCTTGATGATATTCGAAGGACATTTGTTTCTAGATTTAAGTTTTCAATGCGGTTCCTTATTTCTTCCGGGTTATATTTCAACTCGAATTCTATATTATATGTCAAACCAAGTTTATCAATCATTTTTTTTCTTTGCAATTATGCACAACGGTTTGAATATGGTGCGTTTGGCATTTCAACGCTCCAAATTTTCAGTTTTGCACTATTTTTATTTATTGCTATCATCTTCATTTTTAGCACTATCTGCCAAATGCACTATATTTTTTGTTAGGCAATGTTATTGTTATTCTCTGATTGTTAGATACATACTTGGACTGTTCTTCTTGTTTATTATCCATTTTGATTCAACGCCCCAGCGATATAATCCAATTTGATTTTTTTTGTTTTTAAATAGTATGTAAGCGTCAGTCATTCTTTTATTTATTTTAATAGCACGGTCTGGATTATTTCCTATTACATCTAACCACTCAAGTGTCACACCGACTTTTCCGCTCAGAATAATGTTATATGATTCTAAATTAATTTCAGCCCAACCTGATTCTTTCGTTATAGAAAATATAATATTTTCAGTTAATAATTCTTCTGAAACCAATGTGTCATTAATTGCCCTAATATGTAATCGAAATAATGTTTTGTCAAAAGATTGGCGTTTAAGTAAGAGATTTAAATTTTTAATTTCTACAGGCTCATTTCCTAAATTTAACATTATTCCAATTTCAAATCCTTTTCTTGTGCGTAGCCCACCCCAACCACTCCAACCAGAAGACCTATTATAACTTGTTGCTCCAACTTTTCTTTCTTTTGTTGGCTTAATTATAATTTCAGCAAGTTCAATAGTTGTTTCAATGAGTTTTATTTCATTTTTGTTATTTCTTAATTCTTTAACGGTAAATTTTTGGGATTCATAACCTATCATAGAGATTCTTACAATAGATAATTCTTCAACTTTTGCTTCAAATTTAAAATACCCATTACTATCGGAAATTGTACCAAAATTTGTATTAATGATTCCGATACTAACATATTCCAAAGGTTCATTTGTTTTTGAGTCCGTAATTCTACCTGCTATTACCTGTCCAAAAACTTTAATCTGAATTAATAGAATTAGTGCAATTGTTGAAATTATTCTCATTTAATTGTATTTCTGTTTTTTTAATATTGCCTAACGGTTTGGCTATGGTGCGTGCTGCATTTTATAGTTTAATTTTTCTATTTATCGGTAACTTCATTTGAAGTTTAATTGTCATATTTACAACCATTTGCGGCATGCACTATGAGCCGATGTTATGGCCTGGCTTTTCTTCATTTTTTCTTTTAATGAATTCATCATATTTATTAACCAAATGATAAAGGTATAATATTAAAGCTTCAAAAAACTCAAGGGTATCTTTTGCGTCTTGTTTTTCTATTTCTATTTTATGTGAATGGGCTCCTATATTTCCAATTTCTCTTAATCTATTTGACCAATTATAAAATGTGTCTTCCAAAACGCCTTTTTCTTTTAGTTTTTTTAGTTTAGAATTAAGATTTCCTCTTGTTTCTCCTTTGTCTTGGCATAAAGCATCAATTCCTTTTCTACACATTATAACACAGGCCTCATAAGCATTCGCCCTATAACATTTTATCGCTTCTCTATATGGTTTTATGATTGAGACAGGTGCATTCGCTACAAAATCAGGTTCTTTTTCTGGATAAAGTTGGATTTTACCTTGTTCAAAGTAATTATCTTCAATTTCAACAAAATCTTCAGTGAATAGAAATGGTTTTTTACAATTCAAGCATTTTGCTAATTGAACAGTTGTACCTTCTACATTTAATTCATCCTTATATTCAAGACCATATCTATACTCAAAAACAATTTCTGCTTCAACAATCGAGTTGCAATTTGGGCAAAATAATGATATTTTTTCTTTATTAAAGTTTTCTTCAATCATTTGAGTTTATTTTTAGCTTGGCCATAACGTTAAGTATATGAGGCGTTGGGCGTTTTGAAACTCCTAACTTTCAATTTACTATCCCGTTTGTTTATATTCACAATGTTTAATTTAACCACCACTTGCCCAATGCCTTATATACATTGTTGTGCTTCGTTTTTCTTCTTCGACCCATTATTTCCAAGTTTTACTTTTAAGTATTTCAGCTATATTCTTTACGTTGTTAATTTCATTAGAGTCAAGTATTTCTTTGTCAATATAATGTCTTAAATCTTTATACCGAAATCCTTGTATGCCACCTTTTGATTCTTTTTTAAAATCTGTTTCATAAAATTCGTTTTCAGGAAGAATGTAATATTTTAAACCAGATTGAGATTCTCCATAATCAATTAAAGCTGATTTTAATCGTTCAATTTGTCTTTTTGTATTATTTTTAGTGTACAATACAAGTTCTTTAGTCGTAATATTGAAATCTGCTATAATAGAAACTTCTACTTTAGAAATTGACCTAACAGATTTAGATTTATACAATCCAAAATATGAGAATGCTTGCTTGTGCCAATTTACCGGGCAAAAATACATCTTATGTTTTTTATTCCATTCATACGAAAATCCTGTTGGAACAAAAAGTAATTTATATGAGCTATCATTAACCAAACCACTTTCATAGCAATAATCTCTGAAATCTTCATACAATAACTTTAATTCGTAATCGTGTACATTTTCATTATATATATCTTCAAGATTTTCAATAATGTCTAAAAATGTCAAATTGTTAAACTGAATTGGTATATCCTGATAATCCTGTTTTAATTTACTATTGATTATTTCTACCTCATTTTCAGAATAACTTTTTGAACTTAGATGCCATAATTGATTTTGAGCACCTTTTTTGAAAACATTACCATATTTTGTAAGCTTGGATACTAATTCTTTTTGTTCCAATTTTGTTTCAATAACTATTTTAGAAGCCTTTACTTCAATATATCCATCAATAATTCCTTGTTTTGAATTTACCTGTTGTACAAAGTTAGCTTGTGGATAATAAGCTTTCTCACCATCTGATATTTTCTCAATAATATTCTTATAATAATCTACTTTTAAGTCATTTAATCTTGAAAACATTAAAAGGATATTATTCGTTACTGTATTCTCTTTTTGGGAGTATTTTTGAAATTGACTTATTCTCATATTGATTTTGTATTTAGATATTTGTCTTTAAATGAAGCACAACGTGTGCAGCTATGCACCGTAGCCGTTTTTATGCGTATTTTCTTATTATTTCCAATAGCTAAATTTACAACTATTTTCGTAACGAAGAACAAACCCGGCTATGGTGTATGAGCCTTTGTTAGGCTTTCGTGCTTTCATTTTTTACCGTTCAAATTTTATTGATATTTCTAAATGTCCGCCCAACCCTTCATTAATAATTCTTTGTAGTGTCGAAAAGCGAATGTCTTTTAAGTTCCGTTCTAATTTTGAAATATATGATTTGTTTGTTCCTGCCAGCTTTGCCAACTGTTCTTGTGTAAGTCCTTTTTCTTCTCGTGCTTGTTGTATCAACACACCAAGTTTAAACGCATCATATTCAACATCAAATTTCTCACGCTTTTCAGTTCCCTTTTCCCCAATTTTCTCGTCTATAAATTGGTCAAGGCTTTTTAAGTTTTTATTCTTTGCTTTCATAATATTCTTTTTTTATTTGTTCGGCCCGTTCTATTTCTTGTCTTGGTGTCTTCTGACTCTTTTTCTGAAACCCATGCCCAATAATTACAAGGTTGTCAATATCAAAAAAACAGAAAATCCTGTAAATATTATTTCCTACTTGTATTCTTATTTCATAAAGTCCGGAAGTATTCTTCAAGTGTTTCAAATACACTTCTGGTATTCTGTCTAATTCTTCAATAATTTTCAGCGTCCAAAGGATTTTCTTTTGAACCTTCTCTGTTTGATTATCATAGAATTTTTCAAAGTAATCTTTGAAGAAAAATAGCTCTCGTTTTTTGTTCATGAAGCAAAGATACAAAAAGTAGTCCAAAAGGACAACATGTTTTAAATTTTTCTATATGGTTTCCGTATTTTTTCCTGCATGAAGCCTAACGGTAAGCATATGAGGCGTTGGGCGTTTTGAAATACCTAACTTTCTATTTACTACACTGTTTATTTACATTCATAATATTCAATTTAACTATCACTCGCCCAATGCCTTATATGTATTGTTGTGGGTAGTTTTTAAATTCTTTCAACTCAATCATTTTACATACCCCCGTCAAATCTGGAAAAATTTTCATACTATCTATACCATTTTTTTCAAGTTCTTCAAGAACATTCTGCCTCATGGAATTTTTAAATCGAATTTTTATTAAAGAATACTCAAAATGTTCATCTTCATTAAGTGTATTGTAATTATTTAAATTAGGTATCCCGTCACCACCCTTCCCAAAAATCAAAGGGGGTTGAATTGAGAACCATGATTCTTGATTTATTACTCTTTTGTCAACAGGCATTGCTTTAAACACCTTAATAAATCGCCCACCAAATAATTCATTTTTCTGAAAATTTACTAAAGAGTCTTCATCAACAACTAAACCAAATACAACCCTATCTTTTTCATTATCTTTCTCTTTTTCAAATGCAAACCACAGCGCAATTAGCTGATTTGCAGTCCAATCAATAAGTCTTGTTGGTAATCCATAATGCTGTCCTAAAGATAATAACTCCCAATCATTTAGTTTAACATTATAGTAATTTGAGTATTCATTCTTAAACTGGTTAAAAATTCGTTCCTCAATCTTAAAAAAATTATCTGTTTGTTTTTTATCTTTTACTAACCTAATTAATTTGCTATCAAGTGGCCAATCTATCATTTGCCCCCGATACAATCTTATTTTCCCATCATTTTCATATTGATTTGTATATTTAACAAATTGTCCAATACTACTAATTATTATAGTTTTCATTTTTTATATTCATAGGTACTAATGATAATTTAATTTTTTAACCAATGGATATATGAATTTTGAGCCTCTTCATTCAGTTCTGAAATAACGACTGAATCCAAATCTCTCCACGTGGCCGACTTAATTTTATTGGAATAATCCAGTTCGGGTTTACCATAAATACTAACTATTCTTTTCTCAAATTCTTCAATAAATTTTACTGACATAATTCTATTACTAATAGTCTGAAAGGATATTCTTTTAAGTGAATCATTAACATAGTACATATAGGCTGAAGTACCCCATGGCCCAGAATAATAATGGGCATCTCCACTGGGACCAAATCTCAACTCCTCTAATAAATCAACATCAAATATTTTAGCTTGTTTTTCTATTGATTTAAACATTGAAATGAAACAATTTTTTGCAAAATAGATTGTTTCCCATTTATTAGCTTTTAGCATCTTCCGAGAAAAAAAACCAAGTTCTTTGAATTTAGAAGACTTTAGTTTCTCTATATTCTTTTTTTCGTTTAGAATAAACTCTGTGCCATTTATTTCAAATTCAAGATTAATCATCGTTTAAAGCATTTTTGATTTGTTTAGATATTCAATTATTTTAAATATTTTCATCAATTTATAATTCCAACTTGATTCTCTCAAAATTACCCACAACGATTACGCATATGCGCAGTGGCGGGGTTCTATTCCATTCATTTTGAAAAGTTCATTATCGTTATTTTATTCATATTCATTTGTTTTATAGTAGTTTACCCGCTATTGCGTATATGCAATGTTGTGGTGCGTTTGTCATTATTCATGTATTTTAGTAATAATTCTTCGTTTTTATTGATAATCATATCATCACTTATTTCAAGAATCTTATTATATTTTAAAATATCTGTAAAGTTTCCTATGTCATGTGCAATATGTGCATCACTTCCAAATATTATTGGAAAATTATTTTTTTTGCATTCATTTATCAAAGTTTTATAATTATCTAAAATATTGTTAGCGTCCGAGAGAGAGATTCTGGAAAATAGTTGATTATTTATTTCCAATAAGGTATTTGTTTCTTTACTATATTTGCAAATCTCTCTAATATCAACAGGGAAATCTGAGCGATAAGGATGCGTGATGATTTTCACAAAAGGATTTTTCATAGCATTAATTATGCTTATAGTATTGTTCTTTAAAGAATTAGAAGAATATGGAGTAAGATTATGAATACACGCAGAAACAACTTTTTGTAATTTTAGTAAATCTGTACTCAAATCTAATTTTCCATCAATATTTAAAATATTTGCTTCAATACCTAATAAAATTTTTACTCCAAATAATTCATTTAGTTTATCAGAAATCCAAAAATACTCGTCGTGAGGTGCTCCTTTCATGGCAGGACCGTGTTCAGTAATGCCTAAGACTGAAACGCCAATATTGTTAGCGTATTGAGCTAATTCGTAAACGGTATTAAGTGCATGACCACTGGCTATACTATGTGTATGAAGGTCTATCATAATTAATCGTCTCTTAATATTTTTTTTAACCAAGGAAAGGGTGTTTGTTTGTGCTTGTAAAATATATCTTCAATTATTAATGATAATACGAAACCATACCAATCACCATAATTTTCTTTTAACCAATCTATGATTTCTATTTCAGAACATAACTCTTTATTAAAAATATATTTTGAAATTATTTTTCTTTCCCATAAAGGAATATGTTTTAAAAAATTTGTTCTATGAAATTGACTTAACATTAAATAAAATACAGTTTGTTTACCCACGCCATATATTTTCAAAAGTTCTTTTTCTAATTCACTATTTGACAACTTTCTAAGAGCAATTTCATTTACATTATTATCAATAAAATGTTTTGTAATTCTTAATATATTTTTTGACCGATACCCAACTTTTAATTTTCTCAATTCTTCATCAGATACATTTAATTCTTTGTATTCCCATAATGAAAACAATACTTTATTATCAAATTTTATTTTTTTACCGTAATTGCTGAGCATGTTAAATGTCATGTCAACAGTTCGTTTAATTGTTGCATTTTGCAAAAAAGTTGAGATAATTAAATTCTCATATAAAGAGTACATGCTACTAATATGTTTTCCATAATTACGATTGACAATATCTTTTAAGTAACTATCATTTTTGTAATTATCAAAAAAATAAGAATAATCAATATTCAATGTAAATCGGTAATTTATTTCTTCAATCAACTCATTAATAAAGAGGTCGCTTAATATAATATTTGAAAAAATATTTAAAAAAAGTTTTTTATTTTTATATGAAAATTTAAGACCCAACCGAGTATTTTTAAAATTAAGGGACATATAATAAATACCGTTATCGTATAACTCTAAACCTGAATTAAAATGAGAAGGATTATAGAATGTTTTTTCAAAAGAAAAAGGGATTTTATAATTTAATTCAATTTCTGTCTTATTTAATAGATTAATTGATTTCATAATTCATTGTAGTTTTGATTAATTTTGAGAATTGATTTAAAGCATTATCAAAATCAAATCTGGGTTTTGCCTTGTATTTCTTTTCTATCTTTTTATCGAAAACCTTTTTACTAATGTCTTGAACGTTTAGAGGATCAAAGTACGTTGTATTTGGTAAATTAAGTTCCTTAAACACAGGTATATTTGAACAAAACACCAGAGTATTTCCTAAAACAATAGCTTCTAAAAGAGTTATTCCAAAACCTTCATATAAAGAGGCTGAAATGTAAGCATAAGTATTTTCATATAGATACTTCAAATGATTATCTTCAATATAATCAATAGATATAATGTTTTCATTATGTCTTTTTAAATAGTTATCCAAAGATTTGTACCATCCTTTTCGACCAATAATTATAAGTTTATAATCTTTAAAAACATCTGAACGGTTTTCAAAAGCCTTTACAATATTTAAAGTGTTTTTTGTTGGGATATATTTACCTATTGTTAAGAAATATTTTTTTGGTATGATTTTATTTTTAAGAAAAACTCTTGCTTTTCTTAAAAATAAAAACTTAGATACAAAATTGTAAACCACAAATATTTTATCTTTTAAATCTGGAAATATTTTAAGAATATCTTTCTTAGATGATTCAGAAACAGTAATGATATAAAATTTTTTATATGATTTATATTTATCAAATAAAACAGTATGTTCACTGATTAATAATGTATCCATTAAGTCTGGGAAAATGTATCTTCCAGGGTCATGTAATACATAAAACACAGGTGTAGTTAATGGAATAAATGCAGGTGGAACAAAAGTAGAATAAATGAAATCAAAAGAATTGTTTTCAAATAGAGTTTTCCATTCACTTTTTGAGTTGCCTTCAAAAATTATATAGTTTATTTTTAAATTAGGAAAATATTTTTCTAATTGGATTTTACGTTTAGAAACCATAAATATATTAAAACCAAATCTTTCAAAAATCTCTAATTGTAGTAGCAAATGTCTTTCAATCCCTGTTATATATTCAAAATTAATATGTAAAGCTTCAATCAATATTTTCATAGCTCAATAATATTTAAAGGTGCATTTTCAAAAAATTGATTATGACATTCATTTGCAATAAATGAAGCAGAATGATAAACTGATGGAATATCGTTTGTTTTTTCAATGTATTGATTAAGCATTTTAGTATTTACCCAACCAGTACGAATTATAGACACACTAATATTTCGATAATTTAATTCATTAGAAACAAAATTTAATAATGATTCTTGCAAATACTTTGAAAGATGATAAATTGATTTGTTTTGCGGTAGCTTTGAAGAAACAATAACAATTTTTTTTAGTTTTGCTCCTTTCTTATTTAACAAAGAATTTATAATTGTTATAAACGAAGTAATATTGATATTTACTTGATTAATAATACTTTGGTTGTCTATCTGAAAAATTTTATTTGCAAAGAATGGTTCTCCTGCAACATATAATAAACCTTCAAAGTTATTAAGTACAGAATAATTAATACTTTGTGGGTGAGTTAAATCAATTTTATGTGTCGGGATATTAATTTTTCTTGCGAGTTCATGATTTGAATAATAATAACCTGATATTTGTAATTTACTTTTACGAATAAGTTTGTAAAATTCAAAGCCGATTCCACCAGTTATGCCAAAAATATTATAAGATGTAATATTATTTTTATTCATTTAAAAAAGGGGATTCTATAAAGTTTATTTCATTACTTGTATTATTTGATACCATTTTAATTTTTGTGCCAATAGGAATAGTTAGTTTGTCATCCGTATGGCCCAAATCCACATTTGAAATTATAGGGAATGAATACTCTTTTGTTATCCTTATTATTATATCATTAATACTTTCATTTATTTCAAATTCTTCTTCATTACATTCAACCAATGTACCTATAATCATACCTTTAATTTTATCGAAAACCCCTATGATTTTAAATTGTGTCAAAATAGAATCTATTATATGGGGTTCGACAAACAAATCTTCCCAAAAGAGAATTTTATTTGTCCAATCCGGTTCAAAACTTGTTCCCAGTAATGATTGTATAATAGATAAGTTTCCGCCTATAATTATACCTTCACTCTCACCTTTTTTGAGTGATTGCCACTTAGATTCCGAAATTAACCCGAGTGGGGTAGTATTTGTTAAAGCTTTTAAGAAATATTTTTCAGTATAATTTGTCATTCCAGCTTCGCCAAAGTTATAACCTGTTGGTCCATGAAAAGTAGGAATATTTGTTTTAGAATTTAATGCAATAGATAAAATACTTGGGTCACTCAAACCAACAAATATTTTAGGATTATTTCTAAACAAATTATAATCAATGTATGGTAATAATTGAATAGCACTTGTTCCACCATATGAACAAAAAATTGCTTTGACTTCTTTATCTTTAAGCATTTCGTGAAAGTCGTCTACCCTTTGTTTAATAGAGCCTGCCATATAACCCTTATCGGCTAAAACATTCTTGCTCGTTTTAACAACAAATCCAACTCTTTCAAGGTAATCAATGCTTTTTAGCAAAACATCTTTACTTACTGGTGAGGATACTGAAATAATACCAACAGTATCTCCTTTTGTTAATTGTTTCATTTTCATATCTCCCAATGTTTAAAAATTTGATGAAAAAAAGTATTCATTAATATCATTTACATGATAAATAGTCATGCATAATCGTTCAATTCCAATTCCTAATCCAGCCGTATTACTTGGTAAATTTCCTTTTTCAATTTCACCTACAATAATTTTTTCTTCATAATTATACAAATCAACTTTTTCTGAGCGTTTTACAAAACAATCTATATCATTCTCGTCTTCATATGCGTGCATTATTTCAATGCCATCAATAAACAATTCAAATCTATTAATAAGGCTTTTTGTTTCTTCTATTTTACGAGCACTTGAAATTGTACAAATTGGATAATCTTTAAAAATTACAACTTTATCCTTACTCAAAGGTTCAATTTCCTTTTCAATAAATTTGTTAATTAATTTATAATCTAAACTTCGTTTGTCATTATATTTCTTTCTTAATAAATTGATAAATTTTACTTCGTTTTCTTTTACTAAATCACACTTATATTTCCTTTTAATAAAATTAGCAATAGAAAAGGTTTCAATTTTTTTATTCACAAAAAATAAATTTACAATCTGACTTGACAACTTCATTAAATAATCAATTTTTTTATCTACAACATAAAGTTCTATCATAATAAATTCGCTTAAATGAGAATTATTATTTTCATTTCTAAAACATTGACCGATTTCAAAGATTTTATCAACGAATGAAAGATTATATCTTAAAGCCATTTCCATTGAATCTCTTAAATACTTTTCATCTTGACATTCGATTCTGATTCTTGGAAAAGGTATACTGGATGATTTTCTAATTATTGGTGTATTTGTTTCGATATATCCATTTGTTAAAAGAAAATTCCTTATTTTTTGTATCACATTATTTTTTTGTATGATTCTATCTTTTATCATATTACCCCTGTTTAATTTGCCAAGCATTTTTAATGAACTTTGAATTTTTGTATTGTTCTATTATCTCTTTACTAACTTTGTTTAATAAAACTGAATCGTTTAATATTGGTTTTAATGAAACCAAATTATTTTCCCGATATAAACATTTTTGTAAATCCCCATTTGGCGTTAATCTTAAAGCCATAATAGCATCTTGACATGGGAAATATTTACAAGTTTCACAAAAGGCAGCATAATGACTACCCACAGTAGAATCCTTTATAAAAACATTAACTCCATTTTTCATTTTTATTTTTAACATAGGTGAACCTAAACCACCTGCCTGTACACTAAATTCATCTTTATTGCTCACCCCAATATTTTTTAAAGTTTTTTTTATTTCACTTAAATTTACAAAGAATGTCTTATCAATCTTTGTATATTGATTAGGTAAAACCATAAAATCAAGCAACTTCCAATCTGCTGGTCCATATTTACCGGCAAATTCAATAAATGGAAATAAATCATTGGGACTGTCATTAATCCCTTTCATAATCACAGTATTTATTTTAATAGGGATTTTTAATTTATAGCATGCATTTACACCATCAATCAAATCATCCAAAATATCAACACCCAAAATATCTTTTGATTTTACTTTATTCAAAGAATCAATACTCACAGTAATAGAATCTAAGCCGGCTTCTTTTAAATAAATAGCTTTGTTTTTAAGGTCTTTACTCCTTGTTACTAATGAAACTTCTTTTATTCTTTTAATTTTTTTAATAATTTCAAAAATATCAGGATGTAATAATGGTTCTCCACCTGTTATCCTAACAATACTTACTCCGTTTAATGATAATGATTCAACTATTGTAAGTATTTCTTTTGTTGTAAGTATTTCGTGCTTATTAGATTTTGTTATTGCTTCTCCACTCGGTCTACAATAAAAACATTTTTTATCACAGTAATCGGTTACAACAATTCTAATTTGAGGTATTTTGTTTTTATAAATTGACATATTTGCAACTATTCTTATTGTAATTATGGATATATTTCTGATACTTAGAATCAGCCCAAGGGGTTTCTATATTATAATAATTGTAATTCGCCCATTCTTGTAGTGTTTTTGGTGGTTTAAATCCATACTTAATAGCTTTTTTATATAGTTCTGTTCCAGGGAATGGAGCAAAAAAGTGAATTTTTATTTCATGAAGACTTGAAATGTTTTTTATTCTATCAGCCAATTCAATTGTTAATTTTATTTCTTTGTCTATATCTATCCCAGGAAAGCCAACGATAAATGTAAAACTACCAGTTATTGAAGCTTTTTTTAATTTTTTAGAAAGCTCAATTATTGTTTTTGGTGTAATATTCTTTTTTACAAGATTTAAGGATTCTTGATTTCCAGATTCTGCACCAATTAATAATCTTTTACAGCAAGATGAATGAAATAAATCAAAATCAGATTGGTTTAAAGAGTTTAGTGTTAAAGGATGACCTGATGCCGCCCAGTTTATATTTATGGCATTTTTGTTTAATGAATCAATAAAGTCAAAAACATGCTTTTTTTTACCGAAAAAATTAGCATCATAAAATTTAATTGAATCAACGTTGTAATTGTCAATTAAGAATTGTATATCATTTATAATTCTTAATGTTTTAAATGATACCCAAGAATTACCAAACATAGCTTTTTCTGAACAAAATGTACAAGGAAAAGTACACCCAAGACTTGAAATATAGTTTATAACTTTTTCCCCAATACTATCATCATCTCGTATATATTTTTTTACATCTATTAAATGCCATGGAAATGGGGGTAAATCATAAGATTTATTTTTTGTTAACTTATTATTAATTATTATTTTATTTTCTTTCTTAAAGCCTATTCCGTTTATTTTTTCAATACTTTTTTTGTTTGCTAAGTGGTCAACTAATTCTTTAAATATCTGCTCACCTTTTCCTAATACAATAATGTCTACAAATTCACTGTTTAGTGTTAATTTTGGAAGTATCGTTGGTAGATGCCCACCCCAAATAAGAGGAATAGAAGGATTTATTTCACGAATTCTTTCGGCAAAATTTAAACCACCTTCAATTTGTTTACCTATCATTGAACTTATGCCAACACATAATATATCATTTTTAATCCCATTTAGATATGTATTGCTTATTTCCTTTAAATTTTCATCAATAATTAGTACTTCATATTTTTTATAAATTAAGCTTGATACAACCAATAATGAATATGGTATCCAAAAAAAAGAATAAAAATCTTCGTGTTTTGTTTTGGGATGATATAGTATTATTTTTTTCATTTATTTATTCCATTCAAGCTGTTTTTCTTTAATGCACCACAACGGTTTGTGTATGAAGCGTTGGGCATTTCAAAGCACTTCATTTTCAGTTTACCGTAAACTTTATTCATACCTCTAAATTTCATTTTAACTACTTATAGC
>VAPE01033296.1_pt1 | contig 14116 bp, 10 predicted proteins | sample 3393911 | NCBI WGS metagenome assembly VAPE01 (sample SAMN08290436, study PRJNA428436) | hydrothermal vent metagenome | isolation source: Deep-sea hydrothermal vent chimney | place: Atlantic Ocean: South-mid Altantic Ridge | reverse complement strand
CAACTAAAGTTAGCTGGTATTTCTATTAGCTTTAAAACTCTAAGAAACAATATGAATTCTCAAACTAGAGTTTCAACATCTATGAAGCTAGAAGATGGACGTCAATTATATATTCGTTCAAGTACCGTTCCTGAGCCGTTTCACAAAGAAATTTATAAGGCTCTTGGTTTATCTTCTAGAATTTGTAATCAAGATAATACAATTATCTAAAATTAGCAAAATGTAGTGTCTAATTTTGCTTCAAAATTGATTTAAGTTTTTGTTTCTTAAAAACTTACAAAACTACACGTGGTGAACTTGAGTTAAGATAATAAGAAGATTTTTTTCAAAGATTGTTTTATGGATAACTCTTTTTTTCAGATCTATTTCTTCAAAAGCGATACTCAAAAGCAAATTAAAACTTTTAACTATATCCCACGATTAAAAAAAAATTGACTACAAATAAAACTTTTTGTATAAAATGCCACTTTATTTTTGTAAAAACATTATGAGCTAAAAGGAGATTTTTTATGGAAATACGTTATAACTCAATTAAAGATATAAAAAACACAGCACAATCAAATAAAGTATTAGATAATGATTTTTTTGATTTGGATTTAGAAATAAAAGAACAAAAAGATATACCTCCAACACAAAAACACGTATCAGAAGGAGCTGCTTGTAGCTCTACATGTGCAAGTTGTCAATATACCTGCGGAAATTGCGCTTCCTATCAGAGAATTTGTTAAAGCTTTTAGAATTTTAAATTTAAAAAAAATTGTTTGGAAATTTTTAATGAACAAAGACTGAGTTATTTCAATGTAAATAAAAGATCTCTTATATCTATAGATTTGTTGATATAAGCTAAAGAGATCTTTTTTATAGAAATGTATTTATCCATTTTTAAATATAAAATAAATCTAAAAAGTAAGATGATGATTTTTTTGATTTGGATTTAGAAATAAAAGCACAGATATATCCTCAACACAATACATATAACAACATATGTATGAGCTATAAAAATGCTTTTGCTTCACCAATCAAAGTTAGCAAAATAAGACGATGAAAAATAGAGAAATATGATTTATAATTCTGTAGATGTTTGCTTTGATATAGCAAATAAATTAAAAGATCCCTATTCAATAAAAAGCCATGTCTACGATCAAATAAACAAGGATTTGTTTTACTCTTCTATTTGGCCAGAGATGTCATTGGAATTTGGAATACCTGGAATAATTTGCTTTTATGCAATGATGGATCTAAATTTTGAAAACAATGGTTGGAACAAAGTCATTTATGAATATTTCAAATACATCAAAAACAATATAGATTATCATACATTATATTCAAATATACTTGGAATATCTTTCGCTACATTCATTGCATCAGACAATGGTTCGCGCTATAAAAATTTTTTATCTAAATTAGATGAGATCTTAATAAAAAAAATAAAAACTGAATTTTTAAACAATATAGATAAATATTTAGATCAAAATACATCCGTACCATCGAATTTTTACAATCTAATGCATGGTCTATCTGGAATTATCACTTATTTGATACATCGTGATGATAACTGCGATCTTACAAGCTTGCTATATGAATGTATCGAAAGCATTGTAAAAGTTTTATCCATGTCTAAAAATGTTGGCTCAAAAGAGCTCTTCGCTTGGTTTGAGCCAAAATTGTCTAATATTGAAAAAAAACATTACAAATTAGATATACCATATGGTATTCCAGGTGTTTTAGCAGCTTTATCATTAGCAAAACAAAAAGGCATTAAAATTGAAGGTTTATCGCAATTAATTACTAAAATAGCTAAATGGATCGTCGATAAACACGTAATACATAATGGCCGTGTGAACTGGAATCGTATATACTTAATAGATGATGATCACCACTTAGATATTTACGAAGATGTTTGGTTGTATGGTGCTTTTAGCATATCGAGATGTTTATATTTAGCATCCAATGCTATAGATGACTTAGAACTAAAAAAATTTGCTGAAGAGGTATTTATTTCTCATTTAAGACAATGTCCTGAAAAAAATAATACTCCTGACACTTCTTTTTGTTTTGGAAAAGCTGGTCTTTTAATTCTAGCATATAATATGGCTTGTGACACCCAAAAAGTTGAACTCTTTCAAATACTAAAAGCTATGGAACAAGATTTGATCCAAGATTTCAATCCATTACATAAATATGGTTTCCAAACTCTATGTTTTAATAAAAAAAATTTACAATGGATAGATAATCCTGATTTATTTTCTGGTGCTATTGGTATAGCATTATCGTTATTATCAATACAATCAAATAAACAAATGATATGGAAGATGCGTTTTGCTATTTAAATTTAGGTAAAAGATGCAAAATATAAATACTGAATTGATCTTTAAATTTGCAAAAAAACTAAGCAATCCCGAGAATGTAAAAAAAATAGTTAAAGATCGTAATAATAAAAATCCTAAACCAATAATTAATATAGATCATTGGAATGATTTATCAATAGCTGGAGGATATCCTGGTGTTTTATCGCTTTTTATAACTCTCGATCAAAATTTTCCCAATGACAATTGGGATTTAATCGTCCATGATTATATAATTGCAATTAAAAAATCTATAGAATCTAAAGGCATTACAAGCCTTTCATTATTTGGTGGATTAACTGGTGTATGCTTTTTTATTAAAAAGGCTTCCAAAGAAGGAAAAAGATACACTAAAATTTTAGATAAACTAAACATTTATCTAATAAAAAAATTACAATCAACATATTTTGATCCATTAGAGTATTATTTAAAAAATGCAAAACCAATTCCTCCTCATCTTTATGAAGCCATTCAAGGACTTTCAGGAATTGGTATCTTTTATTTAAGCTCTTTTGATGTTATTAAAAAAATTATCAAATTATTGATTAGAATAACTTATCCAATACGAATAAAAAACAAACGAGTTCCAGGTTGGTATATATCTAATGAATTACTCGTTTTTAAAGAAGAAAAATTACAATTTCCTAATGGAATTTTTAATTTAGGTCTATCTCATGGTATTCCTGGAGTACTTGCCTTTCTTTCGATTGCAATGATATATGGCTTAGATATGCCAGGACAAAAAGAAGCTATACAGACTATTGCAAAGTGGCTTAAAAACAAAAGAAAAACAACTTCTAATAGATTTTTTTGGGATGCTAGAATTTCTTTTGAAGAAGAAATATCTCAAATCAAACCTAAAAGTTTTAAATCTAAAGATGCATGGTGTTATGGAACTGCTGGAGTTGCCAGAGCTCTTTATTTAGCTGGATATGCTTTGAAAGATCGAGATTTGCAAAAATTTGCTTTAGAGTCTTTTATTTCTATTTTTAATAGTCAAATAGATGAGTGGAATTTATTAGGCCCGAGTTTTTGTCATGGAATTTCAGGATTATTGATGATAACCCATCTCATGGCAAGAGATACTAAATCTTATTTTTTACAAAGTCAAGTTGATAGATTAACAAATATTTTACTTTCATATTATGATACTTCTTTTCCTTTTGGTTTTAAACACTTTGAACTCATGAAAACTAAAGGGTTTGCAACTATAAATCGAGCTGATCTTTTAGAAGGAGCAAGCGGAATTTTATTATCTTTATTTTCACTAAATGCAAAACATTATTCTTGGCATTTGCCTTTTTTGATCGATTATATACCAAAAAGTATTTGTTAAAATATCATCTTACTCATAAAAAATTTTGATTTACTCAAAATATAATTAGCATAAGCATTAGCTTTTTGTTCTACTATAGGATTTATACCAATAAGTCTATTACAATGCATATGAATCAAACTATTTAATATAGAAAATGTAGAAATCGTTAGATTATTTTTTTCGATTAAACATTTTATTTTCAGATCATTTAAATTTTCAGCTCTTTTCAATAAAGCTTGATGAATTAAACGATCTTCATTTGTATCATATTGTTTAGAATCAGTAAATATAAATTTAAAATGTTTGATAAGAGTTGTTCTCCAATCACGAATTCCTTGAAGTGCTTGTTTATTTAAAACAAATGTTGAGTTGGTCTTTGAGATAATAGAGTCGAACTTCTTATACAAATCCATTATACTAATAGCTGCAATCACATAAATTGGTAGCTTAGTTTGTTTTTGAGATAAAATGTTCAACAAATCAACAGTAGTATAAGTATCTGAACAAAAAAATGCCTCAATGGCATCTATTAATTTTTCTCCACCATATCTTTCCAATTCTCGTTCATAAGTTCCAAATTGCAAATCATTTATTATTTTTTCTTTAAATAAAAAACAAGACCATGAATGAAGAAGAGGGATAAGTTTATTGATAATTTTTTCTTTTTTAGCTTGAAAGCGTACTCTTAAATGATGCTTTTGATCTACATATCTTATAAAAAACCATTGTTTGATTATATCTTTCTTTAAAAGATCGTTTGCAAATGGATATAGATAAGTCAATAAAAATCTTTGTTCTTCTTGTTTTGATACATAAAACTTTACAAATAGCCAATCACTGCCTACAAATTTCCAACGAATAGAATCATCAAAATCAGAAAATTTAGGAATATCAAAATTATTTGTCGAATGAAATTCTGTATTTTTCACAAAAGGTATTATCAGCTCTGTTAAATGAGAGCCTTTTGATGATCTTAGCCAATTTTTAGAACTATCATAATCGATTTTTTCTATTAACCTAATAAACGTATCTTTTTTTAGCTGCGAAACCATCTGCTCAATATGATCTTTTTGTTTTATATCTAAAAGTATGCAATTATCACCTTGATTGAGAAAAATATACCGATAAACCTTCATTTTATCTATCCAGTTTATAAACCTTTTTTGAATCTTCTGTAAAGAATCTTTTTTATCTATCTCTAACATGGTGAGATTAACATACCATTGAGCTGGCGAGATAATTGCTTTTTTATATTTGATTCTAGGCAAAAAAGGAGAGTCTATTAAATCTTTCCAAAAGGAAAAATTTAGCATTTTATATCGATGATATGTTACATCTTTTAAAAATCGAACTGAGATGGGTGTTAGTTGTTGAGCTAGCACATTATTTGCAACAAAAAGAAATTTCTTATCTCCTCGTTTATTGGTAAAGTAAAAACCTTGTTCATTTGCAGCAACATAAATATCTTGTAAACTTATAAAATTATTCTTCGTTAAATCCATACAATATTTTCTCAAATTAGCATGGATTGTTAAATTAGCATGCCTCGGATGTATGGGAAAATAAGAAGTTTCTACAAAACAATAATTTTTATCTAGCTGTTCTTCTTTACGATAAAGATCTTTTAAATGTTTTTTTACATTTACATTCAAAATATCTAAAAATCTACCAAAAGTATTTCCAGCTTGCTGAGTATTTGAAAAAAGATATAAAATATATTCTCCTCGATCTAGATCAAAAGCAGATTTAGCAATTACATTACAAAATAAATCAAAAGAAAGAAAAGCTTTGTTTTTATCTGGTTTCTTTATTATGAGATTATCAATTATATCTTTTGTTATAATAATCTCTTTTTTATCTTCGATCAAACAAAGTGTTAATTGATTTTTAAGCCAAGAAATCCAACGAATTTCATTTTCATTTTTTTCTTCTGATAATCTATCTTTTTGGTAAACTTTTGGTATTCCTAAACCTCTTTGTTCATCTAACAATTCTAATAAAGCTACTCTTCTTGAGCTACCGTATTTTTCTAAAAATTTTGATAAATATTCATTTAAAATATCAGTTTCGCTTATTCCAGCAGAGATATTCCATACAAGCTCTATAACTTCACTAATTTCTTGACATACCTTTTTTGGAAGAGTGATATTTTCATATGGAGATGATAGATCTACTTGAAGATAATAATCAACAGATACAACTTTTTCCATTAATGCATTTATATTTTTAATCTCATTTTCTTTATTTTTTGAAAAAGATCTATTGTATTGTTTTATTTTTTTTTGAATCTCCAAAAGGAGTGCTAATTTAGAATGATGAAGTTTATAATGAAATACTTTTTTTAAAAAATCATTATAAGGATCTTCAGTTAATAAACTAGGAATTAATGCACTTTCTAAGATTTGTTGATCTAAAAGCTTTTTAATAACATTTCTTGTTTTAAAAAGATCTATTGTTGGAAATTTTTGAATTATTTTTTTTTCTAAATCAGCAATAGAAATCGTTTTTTTTGTAAATTCTAAAATAGTACTCGTTAAAGCATTTACACGAATAGATAATTGTTTTTCATTATCTTTTTTTAAATAAACACGGTTTTTACAAATTACTAAAAAAGGATTAGCTCTTATAGGAAGAATAGCAAAATTTTTAGGTTCTTTACACAACATGTCTATAACTAAATATAACCATTGCATATCAACTCGAACGCGTTTTTTTAATTTGTTAAATTCGAAAAAACCATTAGTAGATTTGTCCCAAAATCCTAGCGCAACAAATGAAAAAAGTCCAAAAGGAGTTGATCGAGTAGACATCCTCGAGATATACTTCAATAAGCTAGATTTTATCTGTTTTTTTTGTTTAAAATTTTTTTCTTTCAGCAAAGCTCTATAAAGTTGTGGAGAAGCTATTAAAATAGCTTCTTTAATATCTTCATTTGAAAAAAAACATTCTTCTAAATCCTTTTTTTCAGATAATTGAAAAAAATTTTCAATAGGCAAAGCTGGTGCTCTGAGCATAAAAAAAGATGCTGGTAAAAACAATGAGTCTTTTTTTATTGAAGACATTTTTTAGATTGATGAAAGGTTTTACAAAGTCATAATTTTCAGATTTTAGAAAACTAAAAAACAACTCATATATGATGTTTTCGCAAAAGAACATATCTCATCGATATAGAAAAATTCAAGTATTTTTTTCATATTATTGAATCAAACTAGTTATGTAAATTTTCATAAGTTAAATGTCTTAACAAAATTTGGAGATTAACTTTGTAAAAAGATATCTAAAAAAGAATTATCGATCATAAAAGTTAAAGAATTTCACAAATGAAGAGCTCAAAATATAAGAGAGCGTCATTTCAGGTATTTATGGAAGATATATAAAACACGCAGGCTCTCAACTTTTATTTCTAAAAAAAGAAAAACCAAGAAATAATCGATTGCCAGAAAAACTCTATAAAATATACCTAAAAAATTCGAAAAATTGACAGAAAATTTTCAAATTACAGCTAAATCTTTTTTCTACTCACCGATTTTTCAATTTACTTGAGTATAATAAAGAGATGAAATAATTCATTATCTTTTATCACCAAATAATTTTCCAAAAATATTTTTAGTTAAATCTAAAAAACTGAGCTCATTTTAACTTAGGACATAACCATTTTTGTTCAATAATATTGAAAAATACTTTGCTTAAAATTCAATTTGCTTTAAAGTATTTGTAATTTCGTTTTAGTAACAAAAAGATATGTCTAGTTCATCCGTTTTATCCAGTTATAATCAAAGATTTGGTCATGATGGTTTTTTAAATGTCACAAAAGATTTTCCCTTTCTTCAAAAAATCGAAGACATCATAGGAAAACCTACTATTGATAGAATCTTTGAAAAAAAAGATCTGCAAGCTGAAGTTTTTTTTCTAAAAAAAGAAATAGTTTGGATAATTGTTTATAAAACAGAACTGCAAAGTAGATTTTCTCAAGAAAAAAAAGATAATTTTGAAATAAAAAAAATTGTACTGACAAGTTCGAATGCAAGCTTAGAACAACGATATGAAGATTTATTAGATCGAGTTATAACTCTTGCTAAAAAAAAGTTTGCAAAAGGAATTCTCATAACTATACATGATTCATCTAGCTTATTAAAATTTTTGTTAGAAAAAAACTTTAGTATTGTTAAAACTTGGAAAGAAACAAAAACTAATCCAAAAGAACATCTAATTCAATATATTCTTCCTTCAAGTAACATAGTGTACTTTAGTAAAAAAGATAATAATCGATCTTCAAAAAGCGAAGAGAAAATTACAAGTTGTGGTAAAAGAAAAGAAAGAGAAGAAAAACCTGAAATTTTTATTCCGAACAAATCTCGCCATACCGCCTCAAAAATTCATAACCTTCCAATAAAAGGGACGATATATCTTGAATATATAATGAATGGAAAAAAACAATTTGAAGGAAGAGTATGTGGACCTGCTTGTCAAGCGATGCAAGTAGGTGATAGATTAAAATTATTTAATGCAAAAGCTAGATGGGGAATTATCTGCGAGATTGTTAGTAAAGATTGGTATAATACATTTAAAGAAATGCTAGAAGATAAAGGAGTTTTACCACTACTTCCTCAATTAGAAGAACAATCTAAATGCTTATCAAAAGATCAACTATTACAAGAAGGATTAAAAATTTATCAATCTTTTCCAGGATCATTTAGAGTAAATCAACATGGCGCTGTAGCCATTGGAGTAAAATTTATTAAGCGAATTTTTAATTAGGAGGAATTTATGAGTAGTTCATTAGTTAGCTCTTTAGATAACAGTTTCGAAAGGTTAAATATAAATAGTGATCCAGAAAACTATGAATTAACAACAATAGATTATTCTCGAGATATATCTCCAATATATTCGACAACAAACAATGGAGGTATCTGGAGAGTAATGGCTTTAGATCCTCAAACAATTGTAAGCGCATCATATGATCATTTAGCAAAAATTTGGACTCCTAAAGAAAATGAAAAAGGAACATATCTTGCCAATATAAAAGTTTTAAAGGGACACAAAAGAGAAGTCTTAAGTTTAGCAAAACTCAGTGAAGATGTGTTTTTAACTGGTTCTTCTGATAGTACAATTCATTTTTGGAATACTAAAGATGGATCTTTACTACATTCTATAAAAGACAAAAAAAATCCAACTGGATTTTATTCTATGAAAGTAATAGATAATAATATAGCAACAGGAGCATGTCAAAGACCCAAAAATCATTATGATAGTTGGGAACATGATATAAAAATATGGGGCATTTCGAAGAGGAAATTTAAATATAACTTAAAAGGACATACCGCAGGCATATCAGAAATTGTTAAACTAGATGAAAACCACATAGCAACTTCTTCAGGAGATAGCACTATAAGAGTTTGGGATCTAGTCAATAGATCAACTTGTATGATATTTAAAAGCCATGAAGATTACGTCTATGGTTTAACAAAGTTAGGAAGCAGTCACTTAATCAGTGCTTCTAGGGACAGAAGCATAAGGTTTTTTGATGTTAAAGCTGGAAAAGAAGCTGGACAATTTTCTCACACAGAAGATAAAAAAGCTCATTCAAGCACTGTTTATGATGTAAATTCACTAGGAAATAATATAATCGCTAGCGCATCGAGAGATGGTTACGTCAAAATATGGGATGCTAGAAATTTGAAATGTATTAAAATGTTAGATCCAGATGATGGATATGTCTATAGCGTTAATTTTTCACCTGATGGAAAAATATTTGCAGGAACCTCTGGAAAAAATTGTTATAACGACGCAAATGTTGTTGGATGGAATTTTCAAAAGATATAAGATTTTTTTTACAACCTCAATTAATATTGACAAGACCATTACAACAAAAATATATCGAAAAAAACTTGAAAAATAGATAAAAATTTTCCAGCTTAAAGGTAAATTTTTTGTATATTTTTGAATTTACATTAATATATAGTAATGCGAGTTTCACGAAATATTACGATCATAAACAATTGTTTTTATCTTTTACAATTCCACGAAAACGTGCGAAAAAATATGTTTTCTTTTCTTTCTAAAAAGAATTTTCAAAATGCAAAAGTATATTTCTGATTGTCGAAAAAATTTCATCTTTAGATTGATCAGCATTGAGATAAAAAACATTATTCTTTAAGTTATAAAACTCTATTAATTCAGGAAATTGATCGTTATAAAAATTTAATCTTTTAATTATAACTTCTTCTTTATCATCAATGCGGATATGTAAATCTGCTAAGCAATAATCACATTTTCCTTGCAATTTGGAAGGATAATAGATTTTATTATAAATAGCTTTACAATTATTACAAATCATTCTATTTAATATTCTTTCAGTAGCTTTTTCATTAGAAAGATTAAAGAAGAATATAATTAAATTATACTTATCATCAAAAGTAGTATATAAATATCTTGCTTGATCTAAAGTTCTAGAAGAACCATCGATTATCGCTCCTTTACTACAATCGCTGAGTTGCATTCTATCATAGATCATTTTAAAAACGATACTATTTGATACCATTGATCCATCTTTAAGATATTTTTCTATTTCATTTCCAATTTTAGTTTTATTTTCAATGTTATCTCTCAATAAATCTCCAATAGAAATATGAGGATAAGAAAAATTAGATCTTATTAAATCTGCTTGAGTTCCTTTTCCAGCCCCAGGAGGTCCAATCAAAATGATGAGTGGAGGTTTTGTAAAAACGTTTATTGAGAAAAATATAAAAACTAAAAATAATTTCATCTTTCTAATTAACTTTTGCAATATTTAAATCAAAAAATGTAGTTAACAAACAATCTCTTGCTCCTGGAATCAAATCTAAATCGAGTGCCTTTTGAGGTGTTATCCATTGATATTTGTCATGTTCAGTAATGCTTAAATTAATCTTTTTTGGTTTAGCATTAAGAAAAGTTTTATAAATTTCAATATTGAAATCAAAATTTGGATATCTAATATAATATTGACCAATATATTTTAAAGCATCTTGAGCAATTCTAAGAGAAGTCTCTTCAAAAAGTTCTCTTATAATGGTTTGCCTAGAACTTTCATTTTTTTCTTTTTTACCACCAGGAGCAGTCCATAAACCTCCTTGAAATTTTTTTTTTTTCTTTCTGCGTAAAAATAATATCTCATCTAAAAAAATACAATAGCAAATAACTACTTGCATCTTTGGAGTAAAATCTTTAGGCTTTTTTAAATAAAACATCTACCTTTATTTTAAAACACTTTCTGGATACTTTAAAATATCTCTATAATATTTATTTAATTTTAAATAATTAATATAATCACTATACAACTTATTAAAAATATCTACATTACTTATTATATTATGCAAAGAATTATTTAATTGATCTGGATCCAACAAAAGTAGATCTGCAAAATTTTTATCAAACTTATAGCCATTTAATATCGCATCAAAAGAAATTGGTATTTTTTTTTCTTTTCCAACTTTCCAAATTATACATTTTTTATCCAAATTTACATTGAGATGAGCTCTTTGCGAACCATCTTCATATCTTGAGACTATAGGATAATTTCTATCAATTATAAACATGGGATTAGAAGAAGATTCAACAGGATTCAAAATAGCATCTGTTCTATATATCATTAATGAATCTTTTAATCTTTTCTCTGACCATTTTTCTTCGTTTTCTCTTGCTTTTGGTTGACAATAGATATATTTATCTTTAATAGAAAAATGCCAAATTCCTTTTTTCAATCCCATATCATAGAGAAAATCATTTCCATCTTCTTTCAATACAATGGGCTTTGCAATGTGAAAAGAAGGATCTAAAAGAATATAGCCCTTATCTTTTTTATCTTTAGGATTTTGAAAAGATATCAAAGGAGTTACATGAGAGTATTTTGGACCTGCAAATTGTTGATAAATATCTGATAATACCCCTGCTGTTGGATAAGCAAAAATATCTTTTGGCATTAAACTTATCATATCCATTGTTAAAGCAACACAAGAATTTCCAAGATTTTTAGCTAAGGAATTTGAAATTTTAAATGTTTGAAATGATTCTAATGGAGTTATATCTCTTTTTTCTTTTTTCTTTTCAAAAAAATGCTCTAAAAATTGCTCAGCAATAACTACCCTATCATATTTTGTTTCAGAGATTCTTTTAGCTAATTTTTTTTCAATTTTTTCAAGTATCGATTTGCTAGATAAAAAAGTTACTTTCCCTTTTTTAAAAATACTATGCTCAATAGCTTTAGATAAATCTATTTTCTTTTCAGTTATAGATATCATATTTTGCTCTTTTCAATGATATTTCTTAATATTGGAATACAACCTTTGTTTTCCAAAGTAGAAATATCACCAATTGGTTGCTTTATAAGAAGATTTCTTAAAATTCTTCTCATTATTTTCCCACTTTTCGTCTTTGGAAGTTCTTTTACAAGAAAAATTTTGGCAGGTCTCGCATAAGGGCCTATTGATATTTCAACTTGTTTTTCAAGTTCTTTTTCAATATCTTCATGTTTTTTATTTGAAAAGTGATCTTTTAAAATAACGAAAGCAATTATTTTTTCACCTTTTATTTCATCATTAATGGAAATTGCACTAGCTTCTACTGCAAGAGGATGTTCAATCAAAGCACTTTCAATTTCAGCGCTTCCTATTCTATGTCCTGATACTTTAATAACATCATCTAATCTACCCGTAACTTTAATATTTCCTTCATCATCAATAATAGCCCCATCTCCAGTATAATAATATCTTCCATCCCATTTGGACCAATAAGTTTCTAAATATCTTGTTTCATCTTTATAAACTCCTCTTAACATCGACGGAAAATCTTTTGTTAATGCTAAATATCCTTTTTTCGTTTCATTTCCTCGTTCATCCAAAACTTTTGCTTCAAACCCAGGAAGAGGCTTACAAACAAATCCTGGCTTTAATGTTGAAACTCCAGCTAAAGCTGAAATGACTAAAGCTCCAGTTTCTGTTTGAAACCAAGTATCAACTATAGGGCAATTGGCCTTTCCAATCGTATTATAATACCAAAGCCAAACATCTGGATTCATAGGCTCTCCAATAGATCCCAACAATCTCAATGATCTTAGGTCATATTTATCTATCCATTTAGTTCCCCATTTCATAAATGTTCTAATAGCGGTTGGGGCTGTATAAAAAATACTAACTTTATACTTTTCAATTATTTCCCAAGGACGAGAGTAGTTAGGATAGTTTAAAGCACCTTCATAAATTAATTGAGTTGCCCCATTAGATAATAAGCCATAAACGACATAACTATGACCTGTAATCCATCCAATATCAGCTGTGCTCCAATAAATATCTTCATCTTTAATATCAAACACCCATTTTGTAGTTTGATAAACCCCTAATAAATATCCTGCTGTTGTATGAACAATACCTTTAGGTTTACCTGTTGATCCCGAAGTATACAAAATAAATAATATATCTTCAGAATCCATCTCTTCTACTGGACAAAAATCTTTAGCTTTTTCAATTAATTGATGGTACCAAGAATCTCTTTTCTCATTAAAAACTATTTTACTTTTAGAATGTTGCACAACAACAACATCTTTTACACAATCTATTTGATCCAAAGCTTGATCAATAACTTCTTTATATGGAATGATTTTTCCTTTTCTATAACCTCCATCAGATGTGATTACTAACTTTGCTTTTGCATGAACAATTCTCTCTCTAATGCCTATAGGTCCTGTTCCTCCAAAAATTACGATATGTATAGCTCCTATTCTTGTGCAAGCAAGCATACTTACTACAGCTTCAGGAATCATAGGCATATTTATGACAACTCTATCTCCTTTTCTTATTCCTTTAGCTTTTAAAACATTAGCAAATCTGTTTACTTCAAGATATAAATCTTTATAAGAAATAATTCTTTGTTGATTATTTTCTCCTTCCCAATAAAAAGCTATTTTATCTTGTTTTCCATTTTTGATATGTCTATCTAAGCAATTATAACTTACATTAATCTTTCCATTTAAGAACCATTTTGAATAAGGAGTATTTTTTTCGTATACCTTATCCCATTTTTTATGCCAAAAAAGATCATCTGCTAGCTTTTCCCAAAATGTTTCAAAATCTAACCCTTCTTCATAAATATCTTTTGATTTAATATTTGCACTTCTTACGAAATCTTTTTTAGGATAAAAAGACTCAAAATATTTATTTTGATTTAATAATTTTTTTTGCTTTTCCATATTTATTAAGTTTCACATTTGCTCAAAAATACTTTAAAAACATAACAAAATTACTCAAAATTTTGCAAATATATTTCCCAAAAGGATATTCAAAAATAGCTAATTTTCTCAACTCCAACACATCTTTTTATCCTGACTTCCGCACTTTTTTGACGTAAGTTATTGATTATCAACGATCCGTTGTTTTTCTTAGGCACTACAACTAGCTTATCTTATATGGAACCGTTGAGT
>VAPE01026895.1_pt1 | contig 14149 bp, 10 predicted proteins | sample 3393911 | NCBI WGS metagenome assembly VAPE01 (sample SAMN08290436, study PRJNA428436) | hydrothermal vent metagenome | isolation source: Deep-sea hydrothermal vent chimney | place: Atlantic Ocean: South-mid Altantic Ridge | reverse complement strand
TGGTGCGCACTGCGGCAAGGGCCGCGCGCGTGCGCCGGGCCAAGTCGGCGCGCCGTTTGCGGTAGTCGCTCTGCACGGCCCGAACCGCTCCGGAGATAGTGCTTTGCTCGCGAGCCGTCAGCTCGGTCAGGTGCCGGTCGTATTGAGGAGGGCGTCATCTTTCATGATGGCCAACCCCCGCATCTGAGCGTCGGTGATTTTGATTCCCTTCTTGTAGCGCCGTTGGACCAACCGAGCACGGACACGCAGACCCGTGCGGGTTGTGGTGGTGCGGGCGTACTTGAGGATGGTCTCGTGGCTGTCCAGCGGGCGGCCCGCCCGGTTTTTGCTGAGTTCGCTGAACAAGCAGTGCTCGATCGGATTCCATTTCGACGCTCCGGGTGGATAATGCGCAACGGTGACGGTGAGCCCGTGGAGATGGCACAGACAGCGTTGGAGCCTGTTCTTCCAGGCGCGACAGCCCGAGTCGGTTGCCGCCGTCGTCGGCCAGGATAGTAAGGCGGTGAGCGTCCGGGTAGCGCAGCGCCCTTCGAGGCGCCACCCGTTCTCGAGGCAATCGACCGCGAACCCCGGGGTGTCGTAGGAGGTGCCGACGAACAGTGTGCCGCGGTTGGCCTGCAAAATGTGGTTATTTCTGCGCGGACCCTTACCGAGCGCCGGGCGGGCACCCGGGTCGTATCAGCGCGCTTGCACGAGCGCATCCATTACCCCGCCGGCCGCCTCGATCCCTTCGGTTCCACCTCCTCCATGAAACCATAGCCCACGGCGGTCTTCGCGCCGATGCCGAGCAGGTCCAGTCCCTGGCGGAGCAGCCCGACGCCGGTGTTCAGATCGGCCTCATTTCGGGCCACCATGGGGAAGACGAATTCCGTGCCGGCCTCCACCGCCAAAAAGAACACGGGTACGGGGTTCTCCGTCTCCCGAGGAAACGGCGCGGACTGAGCCCGGCGGCCCAGATCGGCGTAGTAACGCGGGTGGTGGCAATTGACCACGTCCACAACAAGTTTCGGCCAACGCTTGGGGTAGGCGCCGAAGAAGCTCAGGCGCCCCTGCTCCCCCTTGAACCGGGGACCGTCCTGCTCAGGGCCGAACAGCCGGGCAATCTCAGAGGCCGAGATGTCTCCCAGTTCGGCCGACCGGCGGCACAGCCCCTTGACGAGAGTGCCTGGAATGTAGGGAACGCCGATCACCGGATCGAAGGCGAAGCCGTTGCCGGTGGGGTGATCCGCACCCAGCCCCGTCACCAGCCGCCCGGCGACGCGGAATGCCGGCGAACCTATCGAGCGCCCGCGAGTGCGAACCAAGCCTTCTACGGCCCGCAAGAGTCGCTCCCGGTGCTGACGCACCAAGTCGCGGGCCGGGTTGCGAGGGCCCTGACCCCTTTGATTGAAGGCGGCCACGAAAGTGTCGAGCGGCTCATGGAGCTTACTGCGACGAAGCGGGTCCGAGGGCCACTCCCAGACGGGAAAGTAGCGATCCCAGATCAGGCCGGCATGTCCGGCAGGGCTTAGACTCTTCCGGCCCAGGAAACCTCTTACCACATCTTCGTTGTAAGCTAGAAAATCCGGCATGGGTTCGCGTCCTTCAAGCCCACAGGGCCTGGGCGTAGAGTTTCACCTGCTCCAGAATGGCGATGGCCTCTCGCTGGGCCGCGAGCACGGGCATGCGCGCTCCCTTGGCACAGGCCTCCAGCAGATCCCTCCCGGTCGGCCCGTTTCCCGCATGACCTGTCCATGGAAGAATTTGCACGGGTGCCTGGCGCAGCAACCAGTCCGCCAGCAGGGCCGCGAGTTTCCGGGACTGGTTGGTGTCCTCGTTCATGAGTAGGGCGATGCTTACCATGAGGCCCTGGGTACGTACCTGGACCGGCAGCCCCTTAACGCGCTGGTTCGCATCCTTGCACCACTTCTCCGACCAGTCGGCCACATTGTCGTAGGCGTAGCGCGCTCGCGCCGCCGCCAAGCTGAGGCAGCGTTCGGTGGTCATTGGGTTTCCTCCCCGGCACGGTGAAGCACGCAATAGCACAGCCCCTGGCCCACGGTCTCGTTGCCGCCGATTTGCACGACGCCCAGTTCCAGAGCGACCTTGGCGAGAGTCTCCAGGCCGTACCGGTCGCAGCTGCGGCGGTCGGCGTGCGGTGAGACCCGCTGTCGTCGCTCGCCCACCAGCGCAAGAAACAGACAGTCGGGGGGCAGGTACTCCTCGTACCAGAGATTCCCGCTCTTCTCTTTCTGGGTCTCGGGATTTTTCCACTTGTCCGTGGTCTTCCCGCCGGTGAGCTTGATGCGCGCCTGGACCGGCACACCACTCTCCATGAGGCACAGAAAGTGCTCGTCCGGGATCAGGACAAGCCCCTTGATCAACCGGTTCCGCGTATCCCCTTCGCCGGAGGGGAGGAGGACGGAGAGGCGCGTCGCCAGGTTCTCCAACTCGCGCGAATGATCTACCTGAGCCGGGGGGTAAATCAGGTCCTCCAGGACGAGAGGCCCTACAAGCGCCGAGTCGGCCACCAGTGCCGTGGTGCTCTCAAGTCCCGGCGCCTCCCACCCCTGGAGTAGGTCAGATCGATCCACGGCCCTCAGGTCCCGAGCCAGCCGCTCCAGGATCAGGGGACAGGTCACGTGCAGGAACGGACGAGTCAGGGACCGGGCCGGGTAGGCAATGAGCCGCGCCTCGGTGAACGCGAGCCGGCCCACCTCCAAGGTCTCGGCCTTGTCCCGTTCGCCCCCTTCGTCCAGATTCTTTCCGAACAGGCAGTTCACCTCGCCCGGGTCCAGCAGGGTCTTCCCGTCTGCCTTCTGGGCGTTGCCTGCATAGTCCCTCAACACCCCCTTGATCCCGGTGGCGGGCAACACCGGGAATCCGGTGCTGGCATCTCGGGCGATGGGCAGATCCACGGCACCGGCGGTCTGACCCGTTCCGCAGTGGGTGGGCGTGAGCGTGTAGATCCCGAGCAAGGTGGTCTCGCTCCAGACGGTCATGGTCCTTCCTCCGTAGTGGCGGGGCCGAGCCCCACCAAGGTGTATCCGAATCCGAAAGCTGCCTCCTGGGGCGGCCCGAGCGGATGTTTGTCGTGCAACTGCCTGAGGGCCTTCCCCCGCCCCTCAGGCGTGCCGCCGGAAATTTTGATCAGCCAAGTGCTCCCGCCGGGGGCGTACAGGCGGTTGGGCCGCGGTCTCCCGGTTGCGATCTCATAGCCGCCGATGGCGATAGGGGGAGCGGTGAGCGCCGCGACAAACTCCACTTCGACGCCGGATGGGACCTTCGCCGTGAGATGCGGATTCAGGGGATCGCCAACCCGGACCGGCGTAAGGCTGAGCAGCCAGAAACGCGTGCCGTCTTCCACCTCGTCGGGGAGGTGCTTGCCTTCCAGGATCTTCCACCAGATCGGGTGCAACCGCTCCGCTCCGCGGAACGTCACCAATCTGCCCTTGCGGCCGGCGCTCCCGCTGCCCCGCGTCAGGGAGTCGCGACGCAGGGGGCTCGGCAGAATACCGCTCAAGCCGCCCAGTAAGCCGCTGTCATGGTTAAACCGCAGGGCACTCAGGAAATAGAGCATGCCGTGCCGCGCGCTTCCAGTGTGGCCGTCTATGGCCAAGCCCGGCTGGTGCTCCGAATGCACGAAGGGGGGTAACTTTGGGCACCATTGCGCAGCCGTCCAGTTGGCTGCGCCTTCCCCAGCCAAGGCAAACCACAGGTTATCCGGCCCGATCCATCCCCCGAGGGAGTCCATGGCACCGAGGTCGAGCCTGCCGAATAGGGGGCGTTCCGTCCCCAGGTCGTTCATGGCCTGGTGCGTCGATACTATCTCTCGTGCGTGAACCGGACAGGCTCCGTAACGGAGCAGGAAGGGCGGCGCCATGACCCAGGGCTGCAGCACAGGCTCACCTCCATCCGGGTCGGCAACCCAACGGGCCGGATGCGGGCCCTGAAGCTGCCAGTCTGCAGGCAACGCATCGGGTGTACCCACCAGTTTGGCGCGCTCTTCCCGCGCCCGGCCCGACCAGTCGTCCAGATCCAGGCTCGGCTCGGCACCGCGCAGGAGTTGGCTGCGCACCAGCCCCTGGAAGGTGATTGGAGAAGGTGGAAACTGGGACCGGGTGCGGTGCGCATCCCCAGCGGTAAAGGATTGGGGAGGACCAAAGGTCACCGGCTCGACAGGTTCCACAAAGAAACGGATATCTACCTGGGCCATCAGTTCTCTCCCTCGTCCTGGCCGCCGCCGGCCAGCGCCCGGCAGAACAACAAGCCATCGGTGTACCGCTCTGGGTCTTTGGGATAGAGGGCTATACCCTGCTCCCAGATCGCTCGCGCTTTCTCGCGCGCTTTCTCGGCACAGCGCCCCCCGGGCTTGTCCAGGCAGCTATCGAACAGCCCCTTCAGCAGCCGATCCTTCGCCGCCTTGCGCTCTTCGGACGACTTGACGGTGGCGTCTATCCTCTCCAGGCCGTACTTGGCGGTTACCGCCAGCTCCCGCAGTTTGTAGGGCAGCCGCGAGGACAGCCCGCCCTCCGCGAATGCGTCGATGCTGCAGCGTAGGGTCCGGTGGGCCTCGGGGGCTTGCCCCGGCTCACTCCACGGCAGCATGAAGCGGGTCTTTTCACCGCCGCGCGATGCGTGCCCAACCGCGACGGCGCGGCGGCCGCGCCAGCCCCTTACGCTCATCTGAACATCAGCGCCAAATGGGGTCTTGGCGCACTCCAACAGATCCTTGGACCGTTCCAGCAACACCCGTAGCGGTGTCTTGTAATGACCCACGGCGATGCCGGCCGAAAGGCTGGCGTGCCGACCCAACATGGGGAGCAATGGCCCCTGAGCCGGCAGGCGGGGCGTCCAGCCCTTATCATCAGAATGGCTTTCGACCTGCTCCCTCCTTTCGACGGGCAACCGAATGGGCAGGGGACGCCCTTCGCCGTCAGACTGAGACACGGGGATCAGGAAGCGAAGACGCGCACTTGCCTGGTCGTAAGTTCCCGTCCAACCCCGGCGCCGCCAAGCCCACTGGTCCTTGCCGCGCTGGTCGTCCGTATCCACCACCCAGGCCGCCGAGTAGAGTTGCTGGAGGCGCGCCGCCAAGTCCAGGGCCTCGTCGGCGGGCGCCAAGCACAGCACGTCGTCGCCGCCGGAGTAGATGAGCCGCCCCGAGAACTCCTGCTCCACCACCCAGGGCACGATGCGGTGGGAAAAGCCCGCCAGCGCGCGACTGATGAAGGCGTGAAGCGACGGGCCCATCAGACGCTTTGCATCCAGCAGATCAACCCAACCGGCGCCGAGCAGATGAGCGTTTTTCTTTATCTGCCTCACCATCTGCTCCACCGCATCGGGATGCAACACGTCCTTCCAGCGCGTGCCGATGGCGTCGGCATCCCCCAGCAACAGCCGGCCCGTGCGGTCGCCGTCCAGGCGAATGACCGCAATCTGCTTGCCGGGAGTCGCCGGGGGGGTGCTGTCGTTCTTCCATTGTTCACGAGTAGCCTGCCGCAGCTTCAGTACCGCCCCCTTGAGCGACGCAAGTTTTTCGGCATCCCCTTTCTTCCCGCGTGCTCCCAGGGCGTGAGCCTTCCCGTCGGCCGTCTCCGGGAACAGAACATCCTCGGCTTCATATTCCAAGAAGGCTTGCAGATCCTTGTTACCCGAAGCCCGTACCTGCTCGTGCACCGGGGCAAGACGAGGCAGCGCGCGCGGAAAGCTCGTGCGCGGCAACCCGGCCGCCTTGCACGCCGCCACAATCTTGGCGATATGAGGTCTTAGAGACGATGTGGGCTCTGCGGCATCCCGCACGACCGCCTCCAGATAGCGCTGACCGGTTATCGTCGCTGTAGACGGGAACGGCAGGCGAATCTCGGCCTTTCCACGCCGCCCGCCCGGGTCCGCCACGTCCTCGAACCCACTCGCCATGCCTGCCCAGGTCGCGTTGAAGGAGTCTTTCCGGGAGAGGTCCTGGTCCGCCTCGACGAGGAATCGCTTCAACGCGCACACACCACAGAGCCGCTCCGCGCCGGTCTCGTCAGGGTCCAACTCCTTGTGGCTCCAGAACCGACGTGCCAAGTGCCGGACGTTCTCCAGGTCGCCGTTTTCACCATCCGCGCGCAGGGCCTCCCGCCGACCGCACAGGGTGCACTTCTCACCCGGCTCTTCGGCCTCTTGGACGCCGGGGGCCGTCGCCTTGCGCAGGTGGTGTCGCACCGAGAGCTGATGGTGGGTGAGGGCGTAGTCAAAACCCCTTTCCATCTGGTGGAATTGGAGATTGTATAATGCGCACACTTCACGGGCCCACTCGTAATGGGCCCAGGTCTCCTTCGGAACCCAGGGCGCGAGCCGCTCCCGGCGCGCCGCGATGGTCATCTTGTCCCTCTGTGCTTGAGCCGCCTTATCGGGTACCGCCTCCCGGAATCCTTTGGACTGCGCAGGAAGGGCGCGGCCCCGGAGGTTGGCAGCGTCGGCGATGTGCCCCATCGGAGACCAGGAAACGGCACTCCAGACGCAATACACCGGCGGTTGCTCGTGCTGGCGTCTCCAGGTCTTCCGCCAGTGCCTATCCGGCCTTGCTTCGTCCCCCCGAATACCGGCGATCCAGGATTCGACTACGTCGGCTAGAGTTTTCCACCGTTTGCGAACGGCGGCCTGTGCCTTCTCGGCCAATTCGTCTATCCGGCGCAGGTGCCCGTCCTCGCCTCCGCGGGGAATCAACGCCACGAAGGCGTTGGGCAGGACCGCGGCAAACGTGCCGGGATTCGCCTCGTCCGCGAGGGCGTCCCGATAGTGTTCGTAGAGCCAGCAGTCCGCCCGTGGGTTGCCGCGCAGGTCGGGGTAGACGATGCAATCCGGGCCGTACTGCTCTACGAATGGCTCCATTGCATGCCAAGCCAAGTCGGCGAGCAAGAACGAGCTGACCCACAGATCACGTGAGGTCCGGGATTCGGCGATAAACGCCTGGGTCGGGCCAAGAGACATGCGTAGCAGCCACGGCTCGCGGGCGCCCTCATCCCATCGGTCTTCAAGCCACTCGACCGGCTTGAACATCCAGTGGGGCTTCATGAACGCCAACGCCGTGGTCACCTTCATGTGGTCCCAGATGGAGTGATCGGGGCAGCGGGTATCTGACGGCATCTCCTCCCAGAGAGGGTCTCCGGCCAGGGCGCTACGCGCGATACGACGGTCAACCAAGTCGTCGCGAAAACGTCGCCACAATCTTACGTAGGCCTTCTGAAGCTGTGCGGCGTCGTTCCAGTCCCCGATGTCTTTCCCAAGCTTCTTCGAAATGGCCTGCTGCTCGGCGCGCAAAGACTCCCATGGGTGGGCTTTCTCCTCCTCTTCCGGGCTCCCCTCCTCGACGTCCCGGGGCTCAACCTCGGTGGAAGGGGGCACAGGCAGCATGAGCCGGAATCCAGGGGCCAGGGGGTGCGTGATGAACGAACGGTCGCCCTTGCGCCACTCCACCTTGATCGGGGCCACGCCCTTCAACCGGGGCGTGTCAACCAGCGGGCGGTCCGCACCGGAAGACGCCCAGTCAGGCGGCTTAATAAAGTATTTCAGTCTCTGCTGATTGTTCGTCTGGAAGACGTCGAATAGCTTTTTGGCCAGCTCGGTGTGTTTCCCGGCCCCTTTGAAGCCTACGAACGGCTTCCCCGGTGGATCGTGGAAGAACTGGATGATCTTCTGCTGCCAGAACTGACGCTCATCCACGGCGGCTATCTCCTCTCGTTGCGCAGGGAATTCAGGAACCCATCCATGGCGTTCTCCCGAAACCCGAGGAGCGCCGTGTTGTCGCGGTACAGGGCTGCCGGTGGGCTCTCGCCGGGGACATCGCCAGCTAGGCGCACGAACAGCGGGTACAACTGCTCCCCGATCGGCACTAGGCGCAGGAACAGGAGACTGCCGTGCCGCTCGAGGGTATTGCCGCGATCCTCGTCAAAGGGAGCGATAGTCACCGGTCCCAGCCCCCCGGAGTAGCGGAAGGTCAGGGGCAGACCAAAACTGGCCCGGGGCGGCGTGGCCTGCAGTGGCTTGCCGCCTTGGCGCTTGGTGGCAAGCAGGTGGTCCTTGACCATCTGGTAGTCCGGCGCGCGGCGCAGCCGGAACCCCTGAAGCTTGTCGCCCATGTACGCCAGGGCCTTGTCCCACTGTCCGCGGTGGAAACCGTTGCTGAGCAGCACATAGCGCAGCTCGGGTCCCAAGTGGGGATGGTGAAAGGTCTTCCCGTCCACAGAATCGTGCGATCCGAACCAACCGCGAAGGACAGCGAGCCCCCGGTCGCATCCCCTCTGCCATGCGTCGGGGTCGGACGACTCCGACAGTACCGCCAAGTCCTTCAGCTCGGGCCAATCGCCGGCACTTGGCTCCCAGCGGAGCAGCGCCAAGCTGCCGAAGCCGCGCCGCGCCCGGCCCCCCGCCCCGCCAAGGTGAGTCAATAGCCACCAAGCCGCTACGACGGAGCGACGGACATCCGTCGCGTCGCCGGCGCCCTGCTCGCCTCCGGTCGGCCGCGGAACGATGCACCGCACCCTGAAGCGATGCCCCGGTGCGATGGCGGTCCTGTTCTCGTTGCCGGCCATCTGGAACGGATAGCCGAGGTACACGAGCCCGTTACGGCGCTGCTTGCCACTACCCTGACCGAAACGGGCGGCGTGAAAGTCCTTCCACTGCTGGTGGACCGGTGGGGGCGATTCCACCCGCAACAGAAAGCTCGATTGGCCCGCACCCCTCGCCGTGCCGCCGAAGATCTGCGCTTCCCGCGGCAGACGATGGTCGTCCCACGGCTCATTGAACCGGGGATCGGCGGCCCGGTACCAGAACCGCAAAAGGCCCTTCAGCGAAGGCGCCCGTAGCTCGGCGCTCGGGCCGGCCCCGCCCATGAAGAGAGGCGTCAACACCTCGAGGTCCAGCTTCAGTTCCCAGACCATCGCGGGTCCTCCGTCAGAATTCTGTTAGGTTCTTGGCTAAGTTGCATTGGCCCGCCAAATCAGATGCCTGGGTGGCCGTGACATCGAAGATCTCGCACCTCGGTCCGTCGTTCGGAGACCACGCGGTGAAGCGGATGAGAAGCATGCGGCGTCCCTGCGGCGGTACCAGCAGATCGAGGAGGTGGTTGGTCATATCCTCGTGGTGGCTAGAGAGGAACACCTGTCGGCGTTGCTGCTCATCTTCCGCTCCGTAGGCGAGTTGTCGCCAGACGATGGCCTCCCGGGTAAGGTTTCCCAGATCATAGGCCGTGGTCACGTCGTCCAGCAGAATCGTCCGGTGCGTGAGCTTCTGAGGCACCATCAGGTTCTGGGCCACCAGCATGGACACCGCCACTTGGGCGCGCTGTCCCGTGGAAAAGTGCGCCAGTTCCCGACCGTCCCCGGTCTTGATGCGGTATCCCCGGTGTAGCGTCTCACCGGCGCCGGACAGATCGTCGTCGGCCTCCAGGCAGAGGGGGAGAAATCCGTCCACGAGGCTGAACCGACGAAGCACCCAGTCGGCTCGCTCTCGGAGCGCCTCCATGAGTTTACGGTCGGGCTTGCTGATCGCCCCGAGGGCGCCGAGGCACCAGCTGGCAGCGCTCTGCGCATCTCTCAACAGCTCCCTTGCCTCGCTACGACCTTCGGTGTTCTGAAGAAACTTCGTGTACTCGTGCTTGGCAGCCCAGGCATCGGACAGGACCGCCAACGCCGACCCCAGATCACGACGTAGCGACCTCAATGCCTCCAGCCGCTCAGATGTGTGGCTCCGCCTCAGCTCGTCCTCCAAGTCACGCCGTGACTTGATCAGGGTCCTTCGTCGCTCCTGGGCGGCGCGCCGCTCATCCAGCCAAACACCGATGGCCTCCGCGCACTTGGCGGCCTCTTGCTCCTGCACCGCGGCCAGTTCCTCAAGGGCGCGCCGGAAACGCGCCGGGCCCTCCCCCTCGGAATCGGGGATGCGCGCGCGGCTCCAGCGTTGCGCGTTGGCGGCCAGGGCTCGGAAGGTGGCCAAAGCATCAGGAAGCTCTGGGGGGTCCGCCTCAAGCGCCTTGAGGTCCTTATCGAGGCTCGGAAACTCCCGAACGATCTCGTCCAGATCGCGATTCACAGCCTGAAGTTTCTCCAGAAGCTCCGCGGTCTTCTCCGTCGCCCCCGCGGTATCGCGTTCTGCCGTCTCGATCTGGTCCTCCAGTTCTTGTTCAACCGCCTTACGGAATGCCGTCTCCAACTTCTCGTATTGCAGCGCGTCGGGGACCGGGATCCCCAGCGCCGCCGCCGCGGCCCGGGCCACTGGGTCGAGTGCCTGGTCATCGGCCACCTCGACCGGAAGGGCCGCCTCTTCCGGCCATGCATCCCTTCCCATCAGGAGGTTGCATAGCGCAGGATGCAATCGGCCCCACGCCGCGCCGAGCCGCTGATTCAACCCCTCGGGAGCCTCTCCATTCCACTTGGCTGCATACTTGTCCTGTTTCTCATCCGCCTGCAGATCCTTCACCAAGCGGGGAAGCAGATCCAGCATTCGCTTCACCGTATTCGGCAGAGGCTCGAAGACGTCGCGGAGGGTGAACCCTTTCGCGGCCTGATCGAACTGGAGATCAAGCCGGTCCTGGGAGAAAGCGCACAGGCGAGCGTCCAGCTCCCTGTCAACCGCCGGATTGCTTTCGGTCGCGCTAGGAAATTGGGACCGCGCGCCGTCGGGCATACGGAGAGGACCGACGTGCTTGGAAGACCATTCAATCTCTATGGTGTGAGACTCTTCCTTGGCCGGCTTTTCGGTGGGGGGAGGATCTTCCTCGGGAGACCGGCTGGGCGGCTGCACCCGCCGCCGTACCTCGGCATAAAGCCGGCAGTCCCCGGCGGGCTTTGCTTCCCCGCCATCCTGTGGGCGCGGCTGGTGAGCGATGAGATCCCGTACCGGGTCCGCATCCCCGTACCAGCCGGTCAGGAGCAGCAGCAGACCTTCCAACAGGCTGGTCTTACCGTATCCATTAGGACCGGTAATCAAGACGAGGTCCGCGTCCGTGTCGATACGATGCGCTGGTTCCTCTCTCTCAGGATTGCTTTTGAAGCCTCGGTAGTTATATAGGCTGACGCACGTTATGCGAGTGATGGCACCGCTGTGCGGATCGGCGCTCACCTGCGTACGCTCCCCAGTACCCGATTCTCGGCGTCGCGCGTTATCTCATTCCTCCAGTCCACATGGAGGTCCTCATGCTCGCCCATGCGTGGGACTTGTTCCGGGGCTCTCCTGGCATCACGCAGCAGGGCCGCCAGCCTTGTCACGAGACTGTCGGCGAGCACCCGAACTTTGTCCGGGAGGTCCGCCCCGGTGAGGCGTTTCCGCAACTGATCGGCGAACCAGTCTTCGTCGTGCGGCTCCAACTCCTCTTTGGAGAACACAATCGGGTCAAGCTGTGGCTGAAGAAGATCTTTGATACGCCACCAGTGGTCCCAGGTTGTGTCACCCGATTCACTCACAGGGCGCCCCGCGGAAGGCCTTCCCCCCGCGGCGTCCGCCTCGGATTCGTCCCGGCCAAGATCAGGGCAGCGTTGTTCCGGGCAACCGTCTTCCACATAGAGCGCGAAGGCGCCCCGGTGCCAGTCTTGGTCGGCCGTCCAGCCTTTCATATCTTTCCAGAATTTCTCCGTCCAAGACTTCTTCCGCGAGGGGCCGTGAAATTCTTTCGGTACGCGCGGCGAGATGACGCAGGCCACCGGGCGCACAAAGTCGTGGTCGAGCGCCGTTTGCTCCACTCGGCGCACGTAAGTATAGAGCGCCTCCTTGGCGCGCGGCAGATCATCATCGTTCAGCCACTCGACCGTGGGCGATAGATGGACCACCAGGCAAACGTCGCTCAGGTATATGCCCTCGCGGTACCAGCAGTATCGAGCGGCTGGCGGCTCGTCCTTCTCGTCCACCAAGAGGAAATTTTTGAATAACTGCTCGTCCTTTTCAGAGAGCATGGGATTTGGCTCCAGTGGGATGACGACGGGTAAGACGCGCTGCCGACCGCCGGGGCCGAGCGGCGGCGAAAGCATCGCAGAGAACGCCCGCCACCTTGTCTGGCTTAACCGCAATTCGTACAACGTCTTTGGCGGAAATGACGTCTCTCCGCCCCACAAGCAGGTGCTTGATCCCGGCCGGGTCCTCAGTGCGCTTGTCCCAACGTCCGCTCAGATCCATGGCACGAGCCGAAGGCACCGCAATGTGGCGCACCAGCCGGCCGCGAGGTGGCCCGGTCCGCGGCAGGCCGACGCCCTCCTCGATCAAATACACCGTTACCGAGCGAGCGCCGCTGCCCGCCGCACACCGTGCATCGACGCACAGCCCCAGGTTCGCCACAGGCTGCGGATGCCCTACTGGCTCTGGATCCGTGGCACCTGATGCCAATGAGCAAAGCAGTACCAGAGTGAGGGGCAGCAGCAACGCGTCCTCCTCGAGGGGCAGATACCAGTCGGTCGGCGGCTGCTCGGCACGTGCTGGATAGCGCATGGCCCACAACCATTGCCAGAGCGGAAGCGGTTTTTCCGGTGAGATCGGATCAAGGAGTGCTCGAGAAATTGGCCGCCGCGAGGATGGGACTAGCGCACATCGTGGTGGTGGTGGAGAAAATTTCCCAGTCACAGCCTGCAACCAGGTCTTCGGTAGATGCGTCAGCTCGCGAAGCCAAACGAAGAGCACTGACTGTTGGCCAAGCGCCCGTTCGAACAACCCGAGGAAGGCATCCTCAAATAAGGCGCAGAAAAAAGTGTCCGCATCGAGCGTGGCAGTTCCAGCACTGGATTCGGGGTCAGCGGCGGCGACATCTGCCCCCCGGAAAACATTATGCAAGAGGGGATCGGCAACTTGCACCGGCCCTAGTCCCCGCCCGATGGACCCGCAGTGGGCGTGCACGAAGGCCGTGAGGATTTGGATCTGATAGTAGGTCGGGAACCGATACACCGCGATGAAAGGCGCGTTGGGCAAGCGGGCCGCGGCTTGAGGAGCCATGGCCGCATATCCGGCATTGTCGGTGTGGAACTCAGAGATGAGCGCCAAAGCCGCATGGCGGATCTGAGGCTCCTCGCTGCCGAAGCCGCAGAAGAGCAGATTGTGGCGGCGGGTACGGTCGCGGAACAGCTCCTCGGCCCAGTGCTCGCCGCGGAAATTCTGGAGCTGGCGCTCCGTAAGAATAATGCGGTCGGCAGCGGCGTGCCACGCACGGTCGTGCTCGACCGTGGGAAAGCTCTGGGCTTGCCGCTTGGCCTGCCGGTAGGTTTCGGCGCAGCCGTTGATCTTGAACAGATGCAGCACGGGGCGGCGCACACCGTCCGGTCCCTTGACGTACCGCTTTCCAGCGTGCCGACGATATTCCTCGAGATTGCGGATGGTCGCGACGGCAGCACCGGCATCCTCCTCTCCGAAGCTGCGGCGGAAGGCGGTCTCAATGCAACAGTCGTAGTTGGTGGAAATAATTTCGGTGATCAGTCCCTCGCGGGCGAGGTAGGCGAGATAACGGTGGACCGGCAGCGGTTCCAGCTCGGCGAAGCGGTCGATCTGCAACACCTCGCAGACCTCGCGGGGACCCCAAAGCAGGGCGCCCAGTTGTGCTAGCCACCCCAGAGACGAAGAACGGGCACCGTGGTGGAGTTCCCACAGCACAGCAGCAGGGTCGCTGCTGTCGGGCGGATCTCCGGGAATCAGGTCCTCATCGAGCGATTGGCGTAGGCGCCCGCACATCCATTCCGGAGTCGGCTGACAACTTGCTGACCCTGGGACCCGCGCCGCATAGCTGATCCCCGCGCCGACGAAGGGGAGCACTCCGCCATCCAGCAGCCTGTCCAACAGGCGCCCCCATCGCTCTTGCAGACCTCCCATTTTCTTCCTTATTCTTCCGCCCGTTTGATTTTTTACGCCGCCCCGAACGCCTGACGCAGAATCCCTCCCAGTCGGGGTCACGCTTCCGCTCGACGCGCCGCCAAGCGTCAGGGTGGCAAGCCCCGCTTTTTACCCATAAATGAGACTGGACGATATCAGTCATCCTCCAGCAACGCGAACCCCAAGCACATGAACTGAAACTCCGTATACCCACGCCAAAGGAGCTGATGACGGGGGGGCGGATCGCTGTTGCGTCCGAGGCAGCCTCCGAAAAGTCCGTTTGATTTGGTTCTGCGTGTCCATGCCGCAAGCATGCACAACACGAGTTCTTGTACAGTAGCTATTT
>VAPE01009213.1_pt1 | contig 14231 bp, 16 predicted proteins | sample 3393911 | NCBI WGS metagenome assembly VAPE01 (sample SAMN08290436, study PRJNA428436) | hydrothermal vent metagenome | isolation source: Deep-sea hydrothermal vent chimney | place: Atlantic Ocean: South-mid Altantic Ridge | reverse complement strand
GGTAAGAGTTGTTTTACCATGATCAATATGCCCTATAGTTCCAATGTTCATATGCGGTTTTGTTCTAACATATTTTTCTTTAGCCATATATACCTCCTTAGTTGCAAAAAGCAATTTTCTATCATCTTTTTATTTATTTATCTTTTTCATTTATCAATTACTATCTTAAATGGAGCCCACGATCGGATTCGGACCGATGACCTCTTCCTTACCGAGGAAGTGCTCTACCAGCTGAGCTACATGGGCTTGGAGCGGGAAACGAGGTTCGAACTCGCGACCCCAAGCTTGGAAGGCTTGTGCTCTACCAGCTGAGCTATTCCCGCACAATGGTGGAGAGGGGAGGATTCGAACCTCCGAAGGCTCCGCCGGCAGATTTACAGTCTGCTCCCTTTGACCGCTCGGGAACCTCTCCACGATTCACTAACTAATCTTGCTGCCAATTCGATTCGCCATAAAAACTACCTGCACGAGTATAAAAAAGCACAACATTAATGAATAACAAAAGGGTAATATAGCACATTAAAAAAAATTGTAAAGCCTTATTTAGAAGATTCTCAAGTTTTTTTATTTTTGATATATCTCCAATATCCAAACTTGACAAATGTTTTCTGAAAATCTTGAACTCAATGTTTAAAAGATAAATTCATGCTCGGCAATAATACGGAAAAATAAAAGAAAGTTAAAGAGAGATCTTCATTCTTTTAAAATCTTAGCAAAAAAGTATTCCTCTATGCAAGTAGAACCGCTACTATTCCGGTTAAAAAAACAGCGTCAAATGTACCCGCTCCTCCAATTGACAAGATTGCATTGCCAAACAGTGCGGCATCACTTATATGCATTAAATCTGCACCGATAAGTACACCCATAGAACCGGAAGTATATGCAACCGCAGCGCTGTGATTAGGAGCAATCAGCATAGCCGTAACAGCTGCTGCAAGAGGTGTCAAAAGCATTGGCACGGATATTCCAACGCCCTTTATAGGCTGAGCAAGGTTATACATTATAAATGCCACTATCAAAGTGCTGATAATTGTCTTATATGTCGGAGCGGCATGCTTAATTATTAACCATGCTGAAATAATTATAGGTATCAGTGCACCTCCGGCATTAATTGCAATAGTCGTATGAGCAATTCCGGAATAGCTTGCGAACGGAGATAAAAGGTATGCCTGCATAGGTATTGCACCATCAGAGCTTACCGTGATAATCGGTATGTTAATAAAGCTGCCTACCAAACTTGAAAATAGCAGTAAAACAATGGCTCTCCTGGAAAGCTTTAGCTTTTCAAGACTTCTTGCTGCCAAGCCTATCTGTATTAAAAAAAATAATAGGATTAGGGAAAAGATGATTAATAGCAAGGATAAAATAGTGAAAGGAATAAACAGCATACGAACAATAATATGTACAACTGTAAAAGTGTCAAGACAATCTTGAGATCTGCAAAATAAATAATTGCTATTTTGATAGTTTTTTAAAACCGTTTGCAACTGTATCTTAACTTCAAAATATTGAGACAATTAAATTGGTTATGTATAGGGCACCTCTATATGAGTCTAATATTATTCAAGTCTAAGTATTATGAAAAAACTTCATTGAATAATATAAAGAGTTAGAGTAATATGGCATCGGAGGCGCATTTGAGAGTAATTTTTATTGGAGATATTATAGGTGAAAAAGGAAGAAGAACGTTTAAATATATTATGCCTGGCATTATGGACAAGTTTAAACCTGATTTTATTATAGCAAATGGCGAAAATGCGGCAGGAGGATTTGGTATAACACCTAAAATTGCCGATGAACTATTTACAAGCGGCATTGATATTATAACATCCGGTAACCATGTATGGGATAAGAAGGATATATATAGTTATCTTGATTCCGATAAACCGATATTAAGACCCGCTAATTATCCTGACGGAACGCATGGAAAAGGGATGGTATCCGTGACAAAAAATGGAAAAACCGTTTGCGTCATAAACTTACAAGGCAGAACTTTTATGGATCCGCTTATAGATTGTCCGTTTAGAACTGCGGATTCATTGCTTAAAAAAGCTGACGCAAAAGCTGACGCAATAATTGTCGATTTTCATGCTGAGGCAACATCTGAAAAAAAAGCCATGACATATTATCTAAACGGCAGAGTATCTGCTGTTTTAGGTACGCATACTCATGTACCAACCGCTGATGCTGAAACTACTCAGTTAGGAACTGCGCATATAACAGATGTTGGAATGACAGGCAGTTTTGATTCGGTTATAGGTTTTAGACCCAAAGAAGCAATAAACCGATTTTTGTACGGCATACCCTCCCAATTCAAAGTTGGCAATAGTGATAACCGATTATGCAGCGTAGTTATTGATATAGAAAAGCGTAGAGCAAACTCTATAACTCAACTCATTTTAAAAGATAGCCATGATATGAATATGGAATGAAAGGAAGGATTATAGTAATCGGATTAGATGAGCCGTTCAAATCGCTTGCGGATAAGTATCGGATTGACATTGTCGAATCATTTGACAAAATAGAATCTCTTGATGACATAGAAATGGTTTATATAGATCTTTCCCTATTAAGCGTTGAAGAATGTCGGAAAACTATCATAAACATAAGAAGACTATGCGGTTTTCGTAATATTTCTGTAATTGCAGTAGGCAACGCCGCTTCGGAATTTATTTTGAGAGAATCTATTTACGCAGGTGCTTCGTCAAGTATAATTTTACCCATAAGCAAGGAGGATTTAATGGAGAATATAGAGAAAAACGCTCAGCCTGTAGGCAAACGAGTGCCGCTTGATGTAAAACTTATTAACCCGTTCATTGCCGGCACAAAAGAGGTTTTTAATGTAATGGCTGGGATTCCTATAAAGCGAAAATCGCTTTTTCTAAAAAAAGACTATAAAATGTTCGGGGAAGTATCCGGCATTATGGGACTTACCGGCGATGCAGTGGGCTCTGTTGTCATTAACTTTCCCAAAAAGTTAGCAAACAGGTTAATATCCAGCATTCTCGGATTGGAAGAAGGTGAAATAAACGATGACGATATGAGAGATGGTGTTGGAGAAATTTTAAATATGGTTGCAGGTAAAGCTAAAACATTATTGGCTAACACAAAATATCATTTCAAGCTATCTATACCAACGGTAGTAGTAGGGCATGGCTACGAAATATCACATCCCAAAGATACTCCTTGTATTGTCGTAATTTTCGTAGCCCTGGAAACACAGTTTGCGATGCAGGTATCATTGGCACCTCAAAAGAACGGAGAATGAAGTTATGAGTATAAAAGTACTGGTTGTAGATGATTCGTCAACAATGAGAAGAATTATAAGCAAAATTCTGAAAAAGATGGATATAACAGAAATCTTTCAGGCTTCCGACGGCGTTGATGCGCTCAATCTATTATCCTCAAATAGTGTAGATCTCATACTTTTGGATTGGAACATGCCGAGGATGAACGGGTTAGGACTTGTAAAAAATTTGAGAGAAAATTCTAAATTCAACTCAACTTCTATTATTATGGTAACTACAGAAGCTGAGCGCTCAAGCGTAGTGGAAGCTGTCAAAGCCGGAGCAAATAATTATCTTGCAAAGCCGTTCACGCCTGATGCATTAATAGTAAAAATAAAAGAAACGCTTCATCTGTAACTCGCATTGCATATTCTCCTAAAGCATACCTCGCAAAGAAGAAAGAGGCATTATATACAAAGCCGAGGCTGACGGTGACAAGGTTCTAACTTAATTAGTTTGATGGTTAAGCCTGCCTGCACTCATTTTAAGTACAGGCAGAACTTTTACATACAAACAATATATACTACCTCCGCGCAGACTTATTTCATTGCAGCCATCAAACAAGGATCGCAGACCCCCTCAAGCAAATCGGTTCTTTCGCGGAAACAAACTCTCATATGAGACCACTGCACGATAAACGCTTCCACAGAAACCAAATAAATAGCAAAACTTAGAAATTAAAATTTGATGGACTAACCGGTTAGTTTGAAAATTTTTATTTCTTAAAGATTGCCTAATATCAGCCTTCCCTTCGGGCAATATCTGCTTTCCTCTATGCTCACATTTTACTTCTTTGAAGTTAACCCAAGTTAATCCTGCCGGAAGTTTGCCTTACCTATGAAAAAGCAGCCAAAGTTGGGAAGGTGCTTATATGCCGCGGACTCATTATCTATCCCTCAGCATCCTTCTTAACAATTTGCCTGTGGCTGTTCTTGGAAGTGAATCAATGTACTCTACTTCACGAGGCAGTTTGTATATCGCAATATAGTCTTTTGTGTATTCCAGAATTTCTTTTGTAAGCTCATCTGATGGCGTTATACCATCTTCTAATACGATAAATGCCTTCGTTTTCTCTCCCATAACAGGATCAGGCAACCCAATAACACCGCAATCCTGAACTTTCTTATATTTCTTTATCGTGTCTTCTACCTCAGACGGCCCGATTCTATATCCGGAACTCTTAATAACATCGCTGTCGCGAGCAACAAAATATACAAAACCGTCTAAATCCTGATACACAGCATCGCCCAATATATTCCACCCGTTTTTCACTCTCGCTTTCTGTTCTTTTAAAAGTCTGCCGTCATCAATATACGGCCTCCAATAAAGAGCGCCGGTAGGACCTTTCATCCCAAGAATACCTATCTCTCCTGAATGAGTGCAAGTTGTACATACTTCACCGCTTTCTTTAAAAATTGCAAGCTTAAATCCGGGAAGCGCAAGGCCTATAGATCTCGGATTCGGCGTTGGGGCTACAGCATTTGAAGTAACCAAATGTATCATTTCCGTTGCTCCTAAACCTTCTATAATTTCAATTCCTGTTTTTCTCTTCCAGCTTTCAAACGTTTCAGGGCCAAGAGCATCACCGCCTGTAGTACACATTCTTACGGAGGAAAAATCATAAGAATCAAAATCTTTCATAGTTAAAAGTTTTCTATAGGCAGTAGGCAAACCTGTGAGAATGGTAATTTTATGTTTTTCAATTGTCTGCATCATCTCATCGGCTTTAAATTTTCCAATAAGAGAGATCGTACCTCCGGCTCTAAAGGGTATTATAGCAAATGTACCATAGCCTGCAGCAAAACTTATCGGTGCCGCACCTCCGAGAACATCATTCTCGCCAAAATCCCAAACATATCTGCTCACGATTTCAGACTCATAAACAAGTTCTTTTGCAAAGTGAACACAGCCTTTAGGGGCACCGGTAGTACCTGATGTGTATAGCAGCACGCCTACATCATCAGGTGAGATATATCCATAGTCAAATTTTTCCGATCCTTCATCTATAAGCTTATCGTATGAATAATAGCCTTTTGATTTCGCAGCATCTGGACTTCCGCCTATAACTATTACAGGAATATTACTGTCAAAAAGCGGTTCTGCCTGTTCCACAGCAGGCAGCAGGGGAAATGAAACAACAAATGCCGATGCGACAGCATTATTCGATGCATAAGCAACTTCGCGATACGACCACAATAAAGAGATCGGAACGGGAACAGCACCCAATTTCAGTATAGCAAAATTTGTTATCAACGCTTCAGGCGTATTGGCAATTCTTAAAGCTACTCTATCCTGAACACCAATTCCAAGTTTTCTTAAACTATTTGCCAATCTGTCGGAATCTCTCTTAAGTTCGTTATAAGTAACATTCTTGTCATGAAATTTAATCGCAACTTTTTCTCCCAAGCCTTTTTCGATATTTCTATCAAGAAATTCATATCCCAAATTTATTTTCTCAGGAAGCTTGCCAAGCTCCTCCGGTATAGTGTAGTCAGGCCAATTTTCTTTTGGCGGCAAAAACTCTTCTGGAATCTTACTCATATATAATATCCTCCGTTCTATTTATTTTTCATTTTAAAGACCACTGCATAATAATCGTATTCATAATTCCCCCTGCTTTGTGAAGTGCTGAAAGCAGGCACTGCTTTCAAAAAAGGTTTATTAACTACTTCTAAAGATTATGAGACCACTGCATAATATTTAAGATCCGCATAAGGCTGAAATTGGGCAAGATTTGAAAATTAAAATTTTAGGTATTAACCGATTAGTCCTGCCGGAAGTTTGCCTTGCCTATTAGGAAAGTTGGTAAAGTTGAGAATTTGATATTATGCAGTGGTCTCATTATGGCCGATTACGCCTTAAAATCTTGCTAAGTTTCGAGATCTTCCGTATTTACTTCAGTGTAGCTTCTAACATTAAGCTCACCGCTCAAAGCTTTCTCAATGTCTATAATCTTTGATGTTTCTCTATCCATTCTTGGAAAAACTTCTTCCGGGTAGCTGTCTTCTGCATTTTTGTAAAACAGCAATGCCGGTGCACCTCTTCCAAAATCAGCCGCTAAAGCACCTTTGGTTCCAAACACAGATCTAAGTGAAGCTACAGGTCCATTTGCTGCTCGATGATAATCCATAAAAGTATCATCCTCATTTTTTCCTGCAACATCATTAATCTCAACTTTCATTCCTTTAGCCTTCAATGCATCTAATAAATTCACAGCATTATCATAATTGCAGGCAAACTGTTCACTAGGCTTTACTTTGCTGCTATAAAAAAATCTGGCCTTTTTAAATTCCATTGCAAGCCTCCTCTTGTTTTTTATTCTTTTCTTTTTCTATATCTATAAGCTCTTTGTATGCAAAATCTATTCTCCAGTCACCGTCTTTGAATGCAACCATCATCACTTGATCACCGTTTCCCAGCTGCTTTTGAAAGGTAATACAGATTTCATTATTCTTTTTATAATTATGAAGTCCTCTATATGCTCCGAATATCATATCATAACCCATGTCAGTCAAAGCCTGCCATGTCTTATTGAGATATTCTTCAGTATCCTTGTCATCAAAACAGTCATCCCTATACAAAAGCAGACTTGAAAGGTGCAGGGAGCTTGAGGAGTCGATATCCTCAAGCTCAAGTCCAAGTTCAGTCAATCTCAATCCTTCTTTTCGTACTTTTCGTACTTTTCGCACTCTTCAGGTGCAGCAAAAGCTCCGATTTTGTGATTTTTAAAGATTCCTCTTGAGAACGGATAATCCAATGAATCGCAATAACCGTCAAGTATAGGAATCATATGCGGAGCTAAAACCGGACGAAAATTTTTGCATTCTTTACAAAGTATATCCATCTATACCCTCCTTTTAATCGTAGATCTCTTTCCAAATACCGCCCTTAAGCTCTTCAGGTTTAAGCGGTCTGCCTGCAACAAGATTTCCTCTGACATTCTTAGTAATCGGTTTAGGCTTACCAAGAAATACGGCACTTGCCATAGCAGGAGGGGAAACTTTACCAGGTTCATTCATAGGGATAAAATTGTTGCCTTCTCTCTTCTCAGCACAGCCTGGCAGCGTAAAATCGGTACCTTTTGCATCAGACGGTCCTTTGACGGTTCTTCCGTTAACTCTTTTAATAAAATACAGTTTCCCGCAGCCGGCACATTTAAAATTGCCTTCAAAATCCCAAAATGTATATGGATCCAAATAGTTGGTCACTCCACATTTCTCACAAGTTAAAATAGATTCAAATTTAGACATTAATTAGTACCTCCTTACGATTTAGATGATGCCTTTCTCTTCATACTCATTGATTTTGCCATTGCCAAAACCAAGGAGTTTTTGATAGATGTAATGGTTGTCGGCACCAACAGGTTTAAATACCCATTTTACCCTTGGAGGAGTATCGGACATATGCACAAATGCCCCTTGGCTAAACATATCTCCAAATGTAGGGTCATCAAGCCATACAAGCGCTCCCCGCTTTAGCCAGTGAGGATTATTGGCAATCTCTTTAGCATTTGCAACAAGCTGGCAATTTACCCCATGGCTATGCAAAGTCTGCTCGACCTCTTCCTTGGTTTTATCTGCAGTCCATTTCTCAATCTCAGGATATAGATATTTCTGAGCCTCAGGCTTTACTCTGGCATCTAAAGATGCATATTTATCCAATAGGTCGTTTCTACCCATAAGATTAGCGAGACGAGCAAAATCTTCATCTTTATAAGCACTCACCAAAATAAATCCTTCTTCCAGTTCCTGCGGATTATCAGAATCAGGGTACGAAGATTTACCGCATTTAACAATGCCATGAATGGATAATTCGGTATCCCAGTTGCCCCATCTCTGTCTTACAACGCCGAACTTACCCCATAACGGCAGTGAATACTCAAGCTGTCTCTGAACTCCATGAACCTGTGAATACTCTATCATCTGACCAACACCTGACTTGTTGTTTCTCCAGTAAAGAGCAGCCAATGTTCCGGTTACACCCATCATAGCGCCCCAATAATCGGCAAGCCATATAGCATGTTTTGAAGGATGTCCATGCATCTCACCGGATAATCCTGTAATAGAAAAATTTCCGCCTTGAGATTGTCCGAGAATATCATACGATGCTCTCGTTCTTCCAGGGCCAAATCCGCCAAAACCGCCTTCCCATAGATAAACCAATCTCGGGTTTACCTCTTTCAGCTGGTTGTATCCAATTCCCCATCTATTAAAAGTACCAGGTCTGTAATTTTCAACCATCACATCGGATTTGGCTGCAAGGGCACGCATGATCTCCTTGCCTTCTTCTCTATGGAAATCAAGCCCGCAAAAATATTCGCCTGGGTTTGCACCAAAGAATCCAAGTCCTGTCGCCTTCTCCGGATACCATTTTGAAAGAGGATACAAATCCGGCTCATTAAATGGCGTAGTATGTCTCATCGGCTCCCCTACTTTAGGAAGCTCTATCTTTATAACCTCAGCTCCGAGTTCGGCAAAATATGCCGCAGCCGCAGGTCCAAGAATATACTGGGTGCATGAAAGCACTCTATATCCCTTAAATGCCTCAGGCTTCTCAAAAACATTTTTTATGCCAAACTGTTCCTCGCAGTAACTTTCAAAACTTTTTTTGCCCGGATCGTTTGCAATATCACCCATCATATCACCCCCTCTTTTGAAAGTTCGTTCAACTTTCTCTTTGGGAAACCTAATAATCTTGAATAAACATCTTTATTGTCATATCCGATCGGTCTTCCAATCCATTTTAATCGTGAAGGAGTTTTCTCGGCAAAGATCGGATTTGTCCCGTAAAGCACCTTGCCGTACAAAGCATCATCCACAACATCAACATGACCTCTATATTTAAAGTGAGGATACTCTGCAACTTCATCTATAAATAAAACTCCGCCGGATGCAACCTCTTCAGCCAAAAGCTTATCTTCGGCCTGCTGTCTTGTATTGTCCTTGCCCCATTCGGAAAGAGCTGTATATGTCTTTACCTGAGCATAATGAGGCAATCTTTCGGTAACATCACGAAGTCCTTTATCAAGCACTATCAATTCTTCAACTGCAGGATTATCTTTGCCTACGGCTTTCCATATACGATACCATAATCTGTCATGTCCGCCGCCAACCATCAAATACCCGTCAATCACAGGATTAACGCCGTAAATGTTAATTGCCAAGTCCCAGTTGCCGTATCTCGGTCTTATACTCCCATCCATTCCATACCATGCCCAGTTGTAATCAAGAATTCGGATAATCGCTTCAGCTCCTGTGGCTTCAACAAATTGGCCTTTTCTGGAAACTTGCTCTCTATATATGAGCGCAGATATTATGCCCATTGCAGCGGTTGTGCCTCCCACATGGTCTGCCATCCATAGCCCTGAGCGTGTCGGAATTCCACCAAACGATTTAGGAAATCCGGTAGCATGCGTAAATCCGCTTGCACATTGAGCTGTAGGCTCAAGTTCGCCCGGTCTATCTTTGTCGGGTCCCCATTGTCCTTTTTGACCTACCCAGCAATATACAAGTCTTGGATTAATTTTTGATAATTGACGATAGCCTATCCCCCATGCATCAAATTGCCCCGGTGGAGCATTTTCAATTAGAACATCTGCTTTTAAGGCGAGTTTAGTCAGAATTGACCTGCCTTTTTCTGTTTCAAGATTTAATGTAACCGACTGTTTATTTCTCATTTCATGAAGAAAATGCATCCCAATTTCTTCACCTTTTTCTTTATCTTTAAAATACCAATCCTTCCTTCCAAAAGGAGTAAGTTTTCTTAGCGGATCACCTTCCGGAGGTTCAACCTGTATTGTTTCAGCACCGAGTTCCGAAAGCATTGACGATGCCCAATGCCCTATTATCATTCCGGTTGAACAATCAAGCACCCTTATACCATCAAGAGCTTCAGGTTTTTTACCCGATTCTCTCGGATGCATCATCTTTTCTAAGGAAAGTGAATACTCCTTTTCAGCCTCAGGCGCACCCTTGTAAACCTCATCAAATGTCGGTGCAGGTGTCATTGGCCAAAAACACTCTTGTCTTTTATCTGCCATCTTTTCCTCCTCTGCAAAGTTTATTACTCGCTATAAAATAACCGAATATACTTATATTACACGGCGTTCAATATCACCTCCTTAAAAAAATTTTAGCTTTTGGGTTGCTTTATTTTATTATATAATCATTAATTAAGTTTACAAGCAAGATGATAAAAATAATTTTATTTCTTATCTCTACTTTCAATAAATTTATACTTGACAAAAATGGTAGAGATAGTATATTCACGCTAAGGCAATATAGTTGGGAGGTATTCGGATGAAAACGATTTATATGGATAATGCTGCATCCACCAAAATGGATGAGAAAGCAGCGGATGTTATGACTGATTTCATGAGAAAAAATTACGCCGTTGCTTCAAGCCAATTCTCTCATAGACCCGGCATAATAGTAAAAGACGCTTTAGAGGATGCTCGTCATACATTGGCAGCTGCAATAGGCGCAAACGATGATGAGATAATATTTACATCAGGCGGAACAGAGGCTAACAATTTAGCTCTGTCCGGAACTGCAAAAGCATTTAAAGGTAAAAAAAACCACATCATTACAACTAAAATAGAACATAGATCGGTAAAAGAAAGTGCCGAAGAATTAGCAGAAGGAGGTTTGCAGGTAACATTTCTTGATGTTGACAACGAAGGCTTCGTCGATCTAAAACAGCTCGAAAATGCAATAAATGACGATACTTTCCTTGTAAGCATACAAACCGCCAACCATGAAATGGGGACGATTCAGAATGTACAACGAATTGGGAGAATATGCAAAGCCAAACATGTCCTGTTCCATACTGATGCTGCCATAAGTTTTCCATCTGTTAAAATAGATGTAAACAAACAAAATATAGATCTTGCCACATTTTCGGCTCACAAAATGCACGGACCTAAAGGCGTTGGCGCACTTTATATAAGGCATAAAACTCCTATTAAAAAAATTATATACGGAGGGTTCAACGAATTTAACCTTCGCGGGGGAACGGAAAATGTGCCAGCCATAATAGGATTTGCTGAAGCAGTCAGACAATTCAAAGAGAGTGATACTAAAAAGGTAAGCGAGTTGCGAGATCTATTATGGAAAATGTTAGATGAAAATATTGAAGATATTCATTTAAATGGAACTAAAGATCTATCAAAAAGACTTGCCGGTAACCTCAACTGTTCTTTTGATCGAATTGAAGGTGAATCAATTGTTCTGCATATGGACATGAGGGGAATAGCCGTTATAACGGGCTCTGCATGCTTTTCGAGAAATTTAGAGCCTTCGTATGTTATGATGGCACTTGGTTTCACGCATGAAAGGGCACACAGTTCAACGCGATTTACATTGAGTAAATATAACACAATTGATGAAATAGAGCCTGTTGTCGATGCCCTAAAACAGATTACAGTGCAGTTGCGTCAGCTTAGCCCTGTAAAAAAAGAAAATCGCAATATAAGCTAAAATAAAGGAGAAGATATGCCTATACCGTATTCTAATAAAGTAATTGATAATTTTTTAAAACCGCATAATGCCGGTTCAATCCAAAATGCAGATGCTGTAGCAACCGAGGGAAGTCCGGCCTGCGGAGATCAGGTGAAACTTTATTTAAAAGTAAATCCCGAAACTAAAAAAATTGATGATGTTAAATTTGAATCTTACGGCTGCGCTTCAAATATTGCAACTGCTTCAATCATTACTGATATAGCAAAAGGCAAAACTATAGAAGAGGCAAAAAAGCTGACATGGAAAACCGCAGACAAAGAGTTAGGAGGTCTTCCTCCGGTAAAAATTCATTGTGCCGTTCTTGCCGTTGATACATTGCATGCGGCTATTGAAAATTATGAACAAAGTCATGGACTTGTAAAGGATGCTAAGGAGACTACAAAAGAGATAGTTCTTTCAAGACTAAAACATGTAATAAACCCCTTAACCGGATTTAATATTGTAAAAGCCAACATAATTGATGATGTTTTGGTAGCTAACGGAACGGTGACCGTAATAACTAAACTTGGCAATGACCACCAGTTTGCCGGCAATATCAAAGAGGAGATTATAGAAAGAATAGAACCTCTGTGGGATGTAAAAAATGTGGAGGTGAAGTTTGCCGCCTAAAATAATAAAAGTTGACTGCATTAATGAAACATGCCCCATTCCATTAATTGAAGTAAGAAAAGCATGGATTAAAGCTGCAAAAGGAGACCTTATTGAGGCAATAGGCACACACTCTGCCTCATTTAATGAAATACAAATGGCAGCTGAATCGTTAGGTTCCGAGGTCAAGGAAGCCATTGGAGGAGAACAATGGAAAATAGTGATAAAAAAGTAAGAAAAGCAGCTATTGTGGTTCATTCCGGTACTGTAGATAAGGTTATGAGCGCATTAATAATTGGAAATGGAGCATTGGCAATGGGTTTGGAATGTACGCTTTTCTTTACTTTCTGGGGTCTATCCGCTCTAAGAAAAGAAAAGTTAAATTCTCTGCCATTATCCAGAATGAATTTTTTTGGACTTGGACGAATAATGATGAGTAAAATAATGAGAAAGCATAATGTTGCAACACCTCGCAGGCTTTTAAAAGATTACAAAGAACTCGGAGGAAAAATTATTGCCTGCGAAATGACAATGTCGTTAATGAAAATCAAGGAAAGCCAGCTTGACGAATCACTTATAGACAGCTACGGTACCGTAGGCAGCTTTGTATATGAAGCAAAAGATGCCCAAATAACGCTGTTTATATAGCTTGCCAGCCTACACACCTAAGGGCGTTTTCCATATTATATATTTTATGTTACTTTCAAAAAGTCTTACGAAATTTATAACAATCGCCCTAAATTCTAAACTTTAAAGGATTACCGGATAATCTTAACTTTTATTCCGTATAACATAAGATTTTCCTCAACCATACTTGGCAATAATTTGAAATCACAGAAACATTGGTGATTTTATGATAACTGCTCGTCTTTCACTACGAAGACCGATTTTTTTGACCTTCTTATAACTTTTTCAGCAACACTGCCTAAAAGCAGTTTTTCCAAACCGTGCTTTCCGGTTGTTGCTATTACAACTATGTCTATATCATTTTTGTCCACAAACTCAATTATTTCATTCGCGGGATTTCCTTTGAGTATCACCGTTTCTACATCAGATGCATCACCAAGCTCTCTTAACTTAAGATGTTCCAGCTGCTTTAATACACTTTCTCTCATATTGTTTTCTATATCAATTAGAGAAATGCTCGGTATATAACCTATTGTTGTGCCGATATCGGACAACACATGAATTAAATATACTTTTGCGTCACATCCTTTCGCAATTTTATTTGCGTATCGCACTGCGCTAAATGAGTTACCCGAGAGATCTGTAGTTACCGCTATTTTCTTTACATCCAATCCACATTCCATTTTTAGCCTCCTTTCTATAATAGTAAAATTATCTTTTGCTAAAGATGCCGCATCGGTTTACCTCTTCAACCGAAATACTCGCCAAAAATTTGTGGCATTTGTTTTATATTGCCTTTGCTTAAATGAAAACAATGAACCGTGCAACTAAACTTTATTTTTATAAAATATATCATTTATGTGTCAAGTCAAGTCACTTTTAAAAAAATACTATAAGATTTAAAAACATCATATATGAAAAAACCATACATTTATTTTTTACAAACAAAAATACTTGATTAACTTGAGTAAATGAAAGCTATGTAAATAGCTTGTATCAGCTGACCTTACGCATACTGCGGCAAGAATCTAAGCCAGCCGGTGATGCCTTGTGCTCTATGCCGAGGGTGGCAATATTAGCAGCAAATGCTAACCTGCTTTTCTATATCTCTTAAGCTCATCCCTGCATACATAGAGATAATTTTATCATCGATACCACTTATTGTATATGTGCCTTTAGGTATTAATTGAGGCTTATAATCACTATTTCT
>VAPE01033505.1_pt1 | contig 14252 bp, 13 predicted proteins | sample 3393911 | NCBI WGS metagenome assembly VAPE01 (sample SAMN08290436, study PRJNA428436) | hydrothermal vent metagenome | isolation source: Deep-sea hydrothermal vent chimney | place: Atlantic Ocean: South-mid Altantic Ridge | reverse complement strand
GTCACCGGCGTCGGTGCACCGTCGTAGACATCGGGAATCCACATGTGGAACGGCGCCGCCCCGAACTTGAAGGCCACCCCCACCAGGACGAAGGCCAGCGCGAACACCAGCGCCCTGTTCTCCCCGAGGTGGTGGCGGGCGAAGTCCGCCACCTGCGTCATATCGAGGGTTCCCGTAAGCCCGTACAACAGCGACAACCCGTAGAGCAGGATCCCCGATGCCAGGGCGCTCAGAACGAAATACTTCATGGCCGCCTCGGAGGCCCGCAGCGAATCCCGGTTAAAGGCCACCATCGTGTACAGCGAGAGCGAGAACAGCTCCAACCCGAGGTAGATGGTCAACAGGCTGTGCGCCGAGACGATGACCATCATGCCCAACATGCCGAACAGCCCCAGGACGTAATACTCGCCCTTGAGCAGCCCCCGTTCCTGTAGATAACCGCGCGAATACAGGAATACCACGCCGGTCAGAACGTATATGGGGAGCTTGAGGAAGTTTCCCAGCGGATCGCTGATGAAGGATCCACCGAAGGTCGAATGCGACCCCGCCGGTTCCAGCCACAGGGTCAGGGCGAACGCACCGATCACCGTCACCTGCGCAAGGAAGTAGCTGAACCCGCGTCGCTCCTCGTCCAGGAACAAGTCGACAATCAAGATCAAGCAGGCCATGCCCAAGACGAACATCTCGGGCACCACCAGCAGGAAGTTCGGCGACTCCAACGTCATTTCCGTTTCCGCCACCGGTTCATTTGTGCAGCCCCCGCGATCAAAGCTTCGAAATCATGATGTGGCTAAGCAGATTCTGGACCGACATATGCGTCACGTCGATCAGCGGTGCCGGCCAGACCCCGAGGGCGAGCACCGCGATCGCCAGCAGGCCCAGCACCAGGAACTCCCGGCCGTCCAGATCCTTGAGCGCGCCGACGCGCTCGTTGGCCACGGCGCCGAAGATCACCCGTTTGACCATCCACAGGGTATAGGCGGCACCGGTCACCAACGCGGTCGCCAACAACACCGCGTACCAGATGTTGGCCTTGACACTCGCCAGAATGATCATGAACTCGCCCACGAAGCCCGACGTCCCCGGAAGACCGGAGTTGGCCATGGCGAAGAAGACCGCCAGGGCGGCGAACACCGGCATCCTGTTGACCACCCCGCCGTAGTCGGCGATCGCTCGACTGTGCATCCGCTCGTACAACACCCCCACGCTCAGGAACAGCGCCCCCGAGATGAACCCATGGGAGACCATCTGCACGATCCCGCCTTCGATCGCCAAGGCCGCCCCGTTGAGAGACTTGGTGCTCGCATAGATTGCGAACGGGATGAAGAAGGCGAGCGTCACAAAGCCCATATGGGCGATCGACGAGTACGCAATGAGCTTCTTCATGTCCTTCTGCACCATGGCGACGAGACTGATGTACACCACCGCCACCAGCGACAGTGTGATCATCAACCACGCCAGATGATGGCTGGCATCCGGCGTGATCGGAAGGCTGAAACGCAAGAAACCGTAGGCGCCGATTTTCAGCATGATCGCCGCCAGGATGACCGACCCACCCGTCGGCGCTTCCACGTGTGCGTCCGGCAACCAGGTATGGACCGGCCACATCGGCACCTTCACCGCGAACGCCAACAGGAAGGCGATGAAGATCAGCAATTGCTCGTTCAGCGTGAGCTTGAGCGCCTGGAAGTCGAGGATCGAGAAACTGCCGCTCCGAAAGTGCAGGTAGATCAGCGCGACGAGCATGAGCACCGATCCGAGGAAGGTGTACAGAAAGAACTTGATGGTCGCATAGACACGCCGCGGCCCGCCCCAGATCCCGATGATCAGGAACATCGGGATGAGCATGCTCTCCCAGAACACATAGAACAGGATCGCATCCAGGGCCGCGAACACCCCGATTATCACCCCCTCCATGATCAGGAACGCCGCCATGTACTGCGCGACCCGCGTCTGGACCGAAACCCACCCGACGATCACGACCAGCACGGTCATGAAACTGGTCAGCAGGATCAACGGCATCGAAATGCCGTCCACGCCGAGCGAGTAGTAGATGTGGAAGGCCGGAATCCACGGCAAGTGCTCCCGGAACTGCATCTGCGCCGTAGTGACGTCGAACCCGATATACAGCGGGAGCGTCAGCAGGAACGTGACAAGCGCGAAGAGCACGGCGATCCGCCGCGCGCCGTCCGGCGCCTTGTCCCCGGAGAGCAGCACCAGCACGCCGCCGATGATGGGCGTCCAGATCGCCAGACTCAGCCAGGGGATATGATAAAACACCGATTCGTTCCTTTCTCGTCAGCGGATCACGAACCAGCTCAGAAGCAGCAGCAGGCCGACGAGCATCGTGAATGCATAGTGATACAGAAAACCGGTCTGGATACGCCGCGAGACCGATGCCCAGCGCCCCACGAGCCACGCGCTGCCGTTGACCATCAACCCGTCGATCAACCGCACGTCGCCGATGCGCCACAGCGCCCGACCGACCCCCCTGCCCCCCGCGGCAACGACCTTCTCGTTGAAGTCATCGAACCAGTACTTGTGCTCCAGCACGTAGTACAGCGGGGCAAGCGCCCGGCGCAGGACCCCGGCCAGCGCCGGGCGCAGCCAGTACACCACCCACATCAGGAAGATGCCGCCGACGGCGAGCCAGAACGCCGGGGTGTGGATGGAGTGCCCCGCCATGGCCCCCGCCCCGTGGAACTCCCGTCCGACCTCCGCCAGCACGTTGTGCGCGGGCAGGACCTCGATGGCTTTGCCGAAATAGTTCCCGAAGAGGATCGGCTTGATGGTAAACCAACCCACGAGCGCGGAGGGGATCGCGAGCATGATCAAGGGGATGGTAATCACCGCGGGAGACTCTCGCAGGTGTTTGCGCGTAGGTTCGTCCATGCGTTCCTTGCCGTGGAAGACCAGGAAAAACATGCGGAAGGTATAGAGCGCCGTGACGAACACGCCTCCCAGAACACAATAGTATGCAAACCCCGCGCCCGGCAGATGCGAGAGCCGCACCGCCTCGATGATCGAGTCCTTGGAGAAGAACCCGGCGAAGGGCGGGATCCCGCACAAGGCCAGCGCCCCGATCAAAAACGTAATATAGGTAACGGGCATGTACTTGCGCAGCCCGCCCATGTTCCGCATGTCCTGATCGTGGTGCATCGCGATAATCACGGAACCCGCGCCGAGGAACAACAGCGCCTTGAAGAAGGCATGGGTCATCAGGTGGAAGATGGCCGCCGCATACGCCGAAGCCCCCAGCGCCGCGGTCATGTAGCCGAGCTGCGAGATCGTCGAATAGGCGATCACCCGCTTGATGTCGGTCTGCACCACACCGACCAGCCCCATGAAGAACGCCGTCGCGCCGCCCAGGACCAGCACGACGTTAAGAGCCGTCGCCGAATGCTCGAACAGGGGCGAGAGCCGCGCCACCATGAAGATTCCGGCGGTCACCATGGTCGCGGCGTGGATCAGTGCGGAGATCGGTGTCGGACCCTCCATGGAATCGGGGAGCCAGACGTGCAGCGGGATCTGCGCGGACTTTGCCGTCGCACCCACGAACAACAACAGGCAGATCAGCGTGACGACCGACCAGCTCGTCCCCGGGAGCACGTGTATGCTCAGATCGGCGACCAGCGGGGCGGCACGAAAGACCTGCTCGTAGCTCAGCGTATTGAAATACATCGCCACCAACGCGATCCCGAGCACGAATGCGAAATCCCCGACCCGATTGACCAGGAACGCCTTGAGCGCCGCGAAGTTCGCCGACTCCCGCTCGTACCAGAACCCGATCAGCAGATAGGAGACCAGTCCCACGCCCTCCCAGCCGAAGAAGAGCTGCAAGAAATTATTGGCCATCACGAGCATCAGCATCGCAAAAGTGAAAAGCGCGATATAGCTGAAGAACCGCTTGTAGCCGGGGTCGCCGCGCAGGTAGCCGATGGTGTAGATATGGACCGCCAAGGACACGAAGGTCACCACCGTGATCATCAACGCCGTCAGCCGGTCCACGAGAAAGCCGATCTCGAAGTGGATGCCGCCCGCGACCATCCACGTATAGATCGGACCGTCGAAAGGCGGCACGCCGTCGAACAGGACGTGTTTTAGGACGAGCAGCGAGAGGAGAAACGAAACTGCAACACTCAGAGTGGCGACCCAGTGCGCACCGCTGCGTCCGACCCAGCGCCCGAACAGGCCCGCGATCACGGCTCCGGCAAGCGGAGCCAGCACGATCGCCAAATAGATGTTCTCCATGCCCGACACGTCCTTCGTTGCCCCCGGTCAGCCCTTCAGCGAATCGATGTCTTCGACGTTGATCGACCGGCGGTTACGGAACAGCACCACCAGAATAGCGAGGCCGATCGCCGACTCGGCGGCGGCCACGGTGAGGATGAAGAGAACGAAGACCTGTCCCGCGGCGTTGCCCAGGAAATGCGAGAAGGCGATGAAATTCATATTGGCCGCAAGCAACATCAACTCGATCGACATCAGCAGCACGATCACGTTCTTGCGATTGATGAAGACTCCCGCCACCCCGATACAGAAGAGCACGGCCCCCAACACCAGATACTCCTGCAGCGTGATCATGGCCGACACGCGCCTCCCGTCGCCGGCCCTTCGACCCACATCCGAGCGCCGCTACGATTCACAAGTCCCGTCACGGCGTCTTCTTCTCCGCGTCCATCTTGACGATACGGATCCGGTCCCGGGACCGCACGCGGACCTGGCGGGCGGGATCCTGGCGCTTGGTGTCCGGCCGACGGCGCAGGGTCAGCACGATGGCCGCGATGATCGCCACCAGGAGGATCGCGGCGGCGATCTCGAACGGATAGACATAATGGGTGTAGAGCACATCCCCCAGCATGCGCGTGTTGCTGTAGTCCGCAGGGAGCTGTTTCGGCGCGGCGCCGGCCGGCAGCGCAAAATACCGGATCAGGACCAGAGACATCTCCACGACGATCGCCAGCCCGACGAGCGCCCCGACCGGCACATAGCGGGTAAATCCCTCCCGCAACACCGCGATGTCGATATCAAGCATCATGATCACGAACAGAAACAGCACCATCACCGCGCCGACATAGACCAGCACCAGCACCAACGCCAGGAATTCCGCCTCCAACAGCAGCCACAGGGCGGCGCTGGAGAAAAACGCCAACACCAGGAACAGCACGGCGTGCACCGGATTGCGCACCGTGATGACCCGCAGCGCCGCGAATACCAGCAACGCCGTGAATACGTAGAAAATGAATTGCTCGAAGCTCATGGTTCCCTTTGAAGCCGTCCGCGCCCTATCGGTAACGTGCGTCCTGCGCGCGATCCTCGGCGATCCGTTCCTCGTAACGCTCGCCATTGGCGAGCAATTGCTGCTTGGTGATCACCCGTCCCCCACGATCCTCGTAGTGGTACTCGTAGACCCGTGTCTCCACGATCGAGTCGACGGGACAGGACTCTTCGCAAAACCCGCAAAATATACACTTAAATAGGTCGATGTCATAGCGGGTGGTCCGACGCGTGCCGTCCGCGCGCGGTTCGGACTCGATGGTGATCGCCAACGTCGGACACGCCGCCTCGCAGAGTTTGCATGCGATACAACGCTCTTCCCCGTTGGGATAGCGGCGCAGGGCATGCAGGCCGCGGAAGCGGGGCGACTGCGGCGTCTTCTCCTCCGGATACATCAAGGTCACCTTGCGCGTGAACAGATAACGTCCGGTGACGCGCAGCCCGAGGAACAGTTCCCACTGGAACAGGCTCTTGATGTAGTTTCGGATCGCGGGCATGGTCGGAGACCTCATGCAAACCAGGGCTGCAGATGAAACAGGATCGCCGCGCCTTCCACGAACAGCCACACGATGGTAATCGGAATAAACACCTTCCATCCCAACCGCATGATCTGATCATAGCGGTATCTCGGGAACGTGGCCCGGAACCACAGAAACAGGAACAGGAACCCGGCGGCCTTGATCAACAACCAAGCCGTGCCGGGCACCCAGGCCAGGTAGCCTTGCAGGATGGTGCCCTCGAAAGGCGAGAGCCAGCCTCCGAGGAACAGCACCGCCGCCAGAGTCGAAATCAGGATCATGTTGGCGTACTCGGCCAAAAAGAATATGGCGAAGGCCATGCCGGAGTACTCCACGTGGAAGCCGGCGACGATCTCCGACTCGCCCTCCGCCACATCGAACGGCGCGCGATTCGTCTCCGCGACACCCGAAATGAAATAGATGAAGAACATCGGCAACAGCGGCAACCAGAACCAGTGCAGAATTCCGCCCTGTTGCGCAAGCACGATCTTGCCGAGGTTGAGGCTGCCGCTGGCCATCAGCACACCGACCAGGGCGAAGCCCATGGCGATCTCGTAGGCGACCATCTGCGCCGCAGAACGCATGGCCCCCAAAAAGGCATACTTGGAGTTCGACGCCCAGCCGGCGATGAGCACACCGTAGATGCCCATAGAGGTCAGCGCCAACAGAAACAACAGCCCCGCATCGACGTTCGCCAGCGTCATGCCGCGACCGAAGGGTATGACGGCCCATGCCGCCAGGGCGGGGCCGATACTCAGGACCGGCGCCAGCAGAAACAGGAAACGGTTCGCCTTTCCGGGAATGACGACTTCTTTGAGCAGCAGCTTGAGTGTATCGGCGATCGGCTGCAGCCAGCCGTGGGGTCCGACGCGCTGCGGTCCGATCCGCAGCTGCATGTAGCCGATGATCTTGCGCTCGGCGAAGGTCAGATAGGCCACCGAGAGCAGCAGGGGCACCAGGATCACCACGATCTTGGCGATGATGAGCGCCGGGATCTGCACGTCCTGCGGCAGCCCGCTCCAGATTGTGAACAGAGTATTCACCATGCCCCTAACGCCCGTGCATTCGGGAAGATCGGCGCCGCATCACGACGCCACCCGCAACGTAACGGGCCCGATGGACGGCCCCAGCCCCGCGCTCCCCGGCAGCGCCGCGGAGATCCACGCACAGCCGTCCGGGACCCGATCGTCCACGACCAGGGGCAACACGGCGCGCGCATCCCCCTGCATCACCTCGACCCGGGCCGCCTCCGCCAGACCCAGGCGCTGCGCCAGCGTCGCCCGGATACGAACCGTCGCGTCGCGCCCATGTCCGGTCTGCTGCAACGCCGTGGCACGCCGCACCAGCGCATCGGTACCGTAGATCGGGACATCCCCGATTCTAACGAGACCCGCGTCGGCATCCGGCAACTCGACCGTATCCGGCCATGCGCTCCGGTTGTCCGGGGCCAATGCGCCGGCCTTCTCATGCAACTCGTCGCGCACCTGCTCCGAACTTGTATACTCGAAACCCGCGAGCCCGAGAAGATTACCCAACACACGCAGGACTTTCCAACCCGGGCGCGCCTCGCCGTACGGCGCGCAGGCCCCGCGGAAACCCTGCCAACGGCCCTCGGCATTGACGAAGGTCCCCGAGGTCTCGGCGAACGCGGCGATCGGCAGCAACACGTCGGCGTAGTCGCGTGCCGCATCGCCGGCGTAGGGACTCATCACCACCGTGAAACCGGCCGCCCCGGCCGCCCGGCGCGCCTTGGCCGGGTCCCAGCAGTCGAACTCCGGCTCCACGCCGAATAGGATCAGGGCGTCGGGCGGGGACTCCAGCATGGCCGCCGCATCCAGCCCACCGGTACCCGGCGCCACCGCAACCGCCCCCGCATCGCGATGCGGGACCGCCCCCGCGATCCACGCGCCGGCGCTGTTGGCCGCTTCGGGCAGGTAGCCCAACGCCGCCCCGCTCGCCTCTGCAATCCAACCGGCGAGCGCCTGCAACACGGAGAACCCGGGGTGCGCCGTCGCCAGATTCCCGAGCAATACGGTGCTGCGCACGCCGTCGCGCAGGGCCTGCGCGATCCCACGTTCGGCCTGGCCGGGGTTGATGTTCTTGAAAAACTCCCGAACCTGCGGCACCTCGCCGTCACCACCGGCGCCGAGCGCCTTGGCGATCCCCGCGAGTGATCGCACCATGCCGGCGGGACCGGCGATGATTTTGTGTGCGACCGGAAAATGGAAGTCGAAGTCGACGGGATTGACGAACATGATCATCGCGCCCCGCCGCGTCGCCTTGCGCAGCCGGTGCGCGACAATCGGTTGCTCGTGTTGCACGTTCGAGCCGACGATAAGCGCCGCGTCGAGATTCTCCAGGTCTTCGATCGACTGACCGAGCCACGGGAACGGCGGGGCACGATCCTGATCGCGGAAGTCCGCCTGACGCAAGCGGTGGTCGATGTTGGCACCGCCCAGGCCGCGCACCAGCCGGTTCGCCAGATAGAGTTCCTCGATGGTCGCGGTGGGCGAGACCAAGGCACCGATCCCGGCCGGCCCGTGCTCATCGAGTACCCGGCGCAGGCCGTCGACAACGAACTCCAGCGCGACGTCCCATTTCGCATCTTCCCAGCAGTCGCCGCGTCGGATCATCGGGGATTCGAGCCGGTCGGCGGCATAGAGCCCCTGGTAGCCGAACCGATCCCGGTCGGAGAGCCATACCTCGTTGATCGACTCGTTCTCGCGCGGCACGACGCGCATCACGCGCCCACGTCGCATATGCAGTGCGAGGTTCGAACCAACGGAATCGTGCGGAGCGATCGCCGGGAACTCCCGCAGTTCCCAGGCGCGCGCGGTGAATCGGAACGGCTTGGAGGTCAGGGCTCCGACCGGGCAGACGTCGATCACGTTGCCGGACATCTCCGAGTGCAGGCTGCGCTCCACATAGGTGTCGATCCGCATATGCTCGCCGCGCCCGATCCCACCGAGCTCTTTCTGCCCGGCGATCACCTCGAGGAAGCGGATGCACCGGGTGCAATGGATGCAGCGCGTCATATCCGTGGCGATGAGCGGCCCGAGGTTGCGATCGGCCACCACGCGCTTCTTCTCCGCGAACCGCGATACGCTCGAACCGAAACCGAGCGACAAGTCCTGCAGCTCGCACTCCCCCCCTTGGTCGCAAATCGGGCAATCCAGGGGATGGTTGATCAGCAGGAACTCCATCACCGCCTTCTGCGCCGCGATGGCTCGCACCGAGCGGGTAAAGACCTTCATGCCGTCCGTGACCGGCGTGGCGCAGGCCGGCAACGGCTTGGGTGCCCGCTCCACCTCCACCAGGCACATGCGGCAACTGGCGGCGATCGGCAGCTTCGTGTGGTAACAGAACCGCGGGATGGTCACGCCGGCGGCGTCCGCGACCTGGATGATCATCTCGCCCTTGCGGGCGCGGTAGGCGGTGCCGTCGATCTCGACGGTGATCAGATCCTCCGGCACGTCGGGCTTCGCGCTCACGCCGCAGCCCCCCTGTCCGCGGCGCCGCCCGCATCGACGAGGCAACGCTTGTGCTCGATGTGGTACTCGAACTCTTCACGAAAATGCTGTACGAAACTCTGTACCGGCCAAGCCGCCGCGTCGCCGAACGCGCAGATCGTATGACCCTCGATCTGATCCGCCGCGCTCACCAGCAGGTCCAGGTCCTCCGGGCGCCCTTGGCCGTTCTCGATGCGCGAGAGCATCCGGTAGAGCCAACCGCAGCCCTCGCGGCACGGCACGCACTGGCCGCACGACTCGGCGTAGTAGAAGCGCGAGATGCGCATCAGGGCGCGGACCATACACGTGCTGTCGTCCATCACGATGACGCCCCCGGAGCCGAGCCCGGACCCCGCCTTCTGCAGCGAGTCATAGTCCATGTCCGTTTCCATGACGACGTGCGCGGGCAGCACCTTCATGGACGATCCGCCCGGGATCACGGCCTTCAGCACATGGGCGTGGCGCACCCCGCCGGCGAGTGCCAGGAGTTCCCTGAACGACGTGCCGAGCGGGATCTCGTAGTTCCCGGGCCGGTTGACATGACCGGAGACCGAGAACACCTTTACGCCGCCGTTGTTCGGCCGCCCCAGGTTCAGGAACCACCCCGGCCCGTTGCGGATGATGGACGAAACCGAGGCCAGAGTCTCGGTATTGTTGACGGTCGTCGGGCACCCGTACAGACCGAAATTGGCCGGGAACGGGGGCTTGAATCGCGGCTGGCCCTTCTTGCCCTCCAGCGACTCGAGCAGGGCGGTCTCCTCGCCGCAGATGTAGGCACCGGCACCGAGATGGGCGTGCGCATCGAACTCGACCCCGGAGCCCAGGATATCCCGGCCGAGGAGACCGGCGGCGCGCGCCTCGCGCAACGCCCCCTCGAAGCGCTCGTAGGGTTCGTGATGGAATTCCCCGCGCAGATAGTTGTAGCCGACGCTCGCGCCCATCGCGTATCCGGCGATGGCCATACCCTCGACCACCGAGTGCGGATTGAATCGCAGGATGTCGCGATCCTTGCAAGAGCCGGGCTCGCTTTCATCGGAGTTGCACACGATGTACTTCTGGACGGGCGCATTGCGCGGCATGAAACTCCACTTCAGTCCGGTCGGAAATCCGGCCCCGCCGCGCCCTCGCAGGGCCGACTTCTTGACCATTTCGATGATCCGCTCCGGCGGAATCTCCTCGCGCAGGATCTTCTCCCACGCCTCATAGCCCCCGACCTTGCGATAATTCTCCAGAGTCCATGGCTCGTCGAATTTCCGGGTCGCAAAACAGATCTCGTCCGCCATCGCCTCACTCCAACCCGTCGAGGATGGCATCGACCTTCTCGGGCGTCAGATGCTCGTAGTAACGGCCGTCCACCGTCATCATGGGTGCACCGACACAGGCCGCAAGACACTCCTCCTCCACCTTGAGAGTGATGCGCCCGTCCGGCGTCGTCTCCCCGAGCCGGATACCGAGCTTGCCCTCCACGTACCGGACGATCTCCTCACCTCCGCAAAGCATGCATGAGATGTTGTTGCAGATCGATATTTTGTGCCGCCCCACCGGACGGACGTCCAGCATGGAATAGAAACTCGCCACCTCGTAGACCGACACACGCGCCATGTCCAGGTAGTCCGCGACCGCGTCCATCAACTCGGTCGTCAGCCAGCCGCCGTTCTGCTCCTGGGCGAGCGTCAGTGCCGAGATCACTGCCGACTGTCGGCGATCCTCGGGGTACTTGGCCACCCAAAGGTCGATCGCCTTGCGCGATTCCGGGCTCAGCAGCCCCGCCCCGTCCCGCCCGTCCTGATTCTCGAACTGCGCCATTTCCGATAGGTTCCCAGTCGCCGCCCGCGATCAGCGGTCGACGTCTCCGAAGACGACGTCCAACGTGCCGATCAGCGCCACGCAGTCCGCCAGCATGTGCCCGCGTCCCATCTCGTCGAGCGCCGCCAGGTGTACGAACGCGGGGGGGCGGATCTTGAGCCGGTAAGGCTTGTTGGCCCCGTCCGACACCAAGTAGATACCGAACTCGCCCTTCGGGTGCTCGATCGCCGCGTAGGCCTCGCCCTCGGGAATGCAGAACCCTTCGGTAAACAATTTGAAATGGTGGATCAGCGCTTCCATGTCCGCCTTCATTTCTTCGCGCCGAGGCGGTGTGACCTTGTGGTCCTGAAGCACCACCGGCCCCGGGTTGCGGCGCAGCCAGTCGACACACTGGCGCACGATGCGGTTGGACTGGCGCATCTCCTCGACGCGGACGAGGTAACGGTCGTAGCAGTCGCCGTTCACCCCCACCGGGATGTCGAAATCCACCCTGTCGTAGACTTCGTAAGGCTGCTTCTTGCGCAGGTCCCACTCGATCCCGGAGCCGCGCAGCATCGGACCGCTGAATCCAAGCTGCCGGGCCCGTTCCGGCGAAACCACACCGATACCGACCGTGCGCTGCTTCCAGATCCGGTTGTCGGTGAGCAGTGTCTCGTATTCGTCGATGTACCCGGGGAAACGCTCGGTGAAATCCTCGATGAAGTCCAGCAGGGATCCCTGCCGGGCCCGATTCATACGCTTCAGATCCCGGGCGCTGCGCCACTGCGAGGGATGGTGCTGCGGCATCCGATCGGGGAGATCCCGATATACCCCGCCCGGCCGATAGTAGGACGTGTGCATGCGCGCCCCCGAGACCGCTTCGTAGCAATCGAAGAGATCTTCGCGCTCGCGGAAGCAATACAGGAAGACGGTCATGGCGCCCACGTCGAGGGCGTGGGTAGCCAGCCACATGAGGTGGTTGAGGAGGCGCGTGATCTCGTCGAACATCACGCGGATGTACTGCGCCCGCAGCGGCGGCTCGACCTCCAGCAGGCGCTCCATGGCGAGCACGTAGGCGTGCTCGTTGCACATCATGGACATGTAGTCGAGCCGGTCCATGTAGCCGATGCTCTGGTTGTACGGCTTGCTCTCGGCCAGCTTCTCGGTCGCGCGGTGCAACAGGCCGATGTGAGGGTCCGCTCGCACGATCACCTCGCCGTCCATCTCCAGCACCAGACGCAGCACGCCGTGGGCGGCCGGATGCTGGGGGCCGAAGTTCATCGTGAAGTTGCGAATTTCAGGCATACCGATTCCGCCTCGAACCCATTTACTCGAAGCCCGCCCGGTCGATGGGGGGCACGATCCGGAACGCTACCGCGGGGTCGCCGCCGACTCCCGGTCCTCTTTCCGCTCGTCGACCCGGTCCACCTCGTAGCGGTGGTCGTGACGAATCACCCGCGGCACGAGGACCCGGGGCCGGAGACTCACCGGCTCGTAGACCACGCGACCGCGCTCGGGATCGTAGCGCACCTCCACCGTCCCGCCCAACGGGAAATCCTTGCGGAACGGGTGTCCGACGAACCCGTAGTCGGTGAGGATACGACGCAGGTCCGGATGCCCCTCGAAGATGATGCCGAACAGATCGAAGGCCTCGCGCTCGAACCAGTTGGCGCTGTTCCACACACCCGTCACCGAGGGCAGCACCGGGAAGTCCTCGTCCGCAGCGTAGGCGCGCACGCGCAAACGCCGATTGTGCGGCAACGACAACAGATGGTAGACCGCGGCGAAACGCGGCGTCTCAGGGCGCGGCGTCTCGTGCAACTGTTCACCCGGACCACGGACGCCGCGGCTGAACCCCCGGTCGGTGGCCTCTCCGGCGACCCATTCCGCCTCGCCGTACTTCGCATAGTCGACGCCGCACAGGTCGATCAGCTCGTCGAAGCCCAATTCGGCTTCCCCATGCAGGGCGGTGCAGACCTCCAACAGACGCGCGGGGGGAACCTCGATCGTGCATTCGCCGTGGGCGACCGTACAGGTCTCCAGTAAACCTCCAAGCCGTTCCTGAAGGCGTTGCGCGAATGTCTCGATCGTCTCTGCCATGGCGTGATCGTCAGCGGGCGATCGTGTTGCAGCGGCGGATCTTGTTGTGCAACTGCAAGACGCCGTAGATCAGAGCCTCCGCGGTGGGAGGACACCCGGGAACATAGATATCCACCGGCACGACCCGATCGCAGCCGCGCACCACCGAGTAGGAATAGTAGTAATAACCGCCGCCGTTGGCACACGAACCCATGGAGATGACCCACTTGGGCTCCGCCATCTGGTCGTAGACCTTGCGCAACGCAGGCGCCATCTTGTTCACGAGTGTCCCGGCGACGATCATCACGTCCGACTGGCGGGGACTGGGGCGGAAGATCATCCCGAAGCGGTCCATATCGTAGCGCGCCGCCGCGGCGTGCATCATCTCTATCGCACAGCAAGCGAGCCCGAAGGTCACGGGCCACATCGAGCCGGTCCGCGCCCAGTTGACCAGCCGGTCGACCGAGGTGGTCACCCAGCCGCGCTCCTGCAGGAGCGGCAACGGCGACTCCGCTACTCCCATTCCAGCGCCCCTTTCTTCCATTCGTAGAGGAATCCGACCACCAGAATCCCCAGGAACAGGGCCATCGCCGCCAAGCCGGGCACCCCGATATGGTGCAACGATACGGCCCAGGGAAACAGGAACGCGATCTCCAGGTCGAAAATGATGAACAGGATCGCGACCAGATAGTAGCGGACGTCGAACTTCATGCGCGAGTCTTCGAAGGCCTCGAAGCCGCATTCGTAGGGGGAGCGCTTCGCGGAACTCGGCCGGCGGGGGCCGAGAAAGAATCCGGCCGTGATCGCAACCGTGCCGACGAACAGGCCGACCCCGATGAAGATCAGTATCGGCAAGTAGTTTCCCAACATGCTCCCGCCCTTGAGAAAACCTGTGGTCCCGCGTACGCCATACAACGTAGCGCGGGCAGTCTAGGCCAGACACGGAAGAGGTGTCAAGTAACAATCCAAAAGATCTTATTTCCGATCAAACAGTTAAGTTAATCGAACAGACCGACGATGGAAGCGCGCTGACCCCAAGGATCGCGCCGCCTCGCGGATTTCACAAGATGGTGCCGACGGCCGG
>VAPE01009432.1_pt1 | contig 14254 bp, 7 predicted proteins | sample 3393911 | NCBI WGS metagenome assembly VAPE01 (sample SAMN08290436, study PRJNA428436) | hydrothermal vent metagenome | isolation source: Deep-sea hydrothermal vent chimney | place: Atlantic Ocean: South-mid Altantic Ridge | reverse complement strand
GTAAGCATTTTCGGTAGTCTCGTACTAAGCATCGTCCTGCTTTTGTCGGCTTCATGTAAACATCAGGCTTCTTCCGGTCAGCAGGCGAAAAAAACATGGGACGCTTCCGGGTTTGTTGTCCCTTACGCTTCACGCGACAGCCTTATCATAGCACATAAAGCCCGTGAATTGAACAAAATTTTTCTACGACTACGGAAACTAACCGGTTTTAACGGCGTGGTGCTTTATGCCGAAAAAGGAAGGATCATTTTTGAAAAGGCTTACGGTTACCGTAATGTACGCCGGCATCGAGACCCGTTGCAAACCGGCGATGCTTTTCAGCTGGCTTCGGGTTCCAAAATGTTCTCGGCTCTCGCTATTATGATGCTGAAACATCAGGGCAAGGTGGATTATGACACTGATATCCGGAAATACCTGCCCGGGTTCCCTTATGAAGGCATTACGCTGCGTTTGCTTATGAACCATCGGACAGGACTGCCACGCTATATGAGCCTCGCGCAAAAGGAGTGGAAAAACAAAAGGATTCCCATGGACAACGATACCATGCTGGCGCTTTTGGAAAAATACAAACCGGATGTTTATTTCAAACCAAATCATGGCTTCCACTATTGCAATACCAATTATGCTTTGCTGGCCAATGTGGTGGAAGCAGTCACGGGTGAGCATTTTGAAGATTTTATCCGGAAAAATATTTTTGAGCCGCTGGGCATGGATTCTTCCTTTATTTACAATATGCGTGGTGATTCGGAAGTGCCGCTTTACGTCAATCGCGGTGTGCCGGGCTATTACCGTCGCGGCTGGCGCTGGCGCAAAATGCCCGACGATTATCTGGATGCAGTGCTTGGCGACAAAAACATTTATTGCTCCGTGGGTGATTTGTATAAGTTCGACCGTTCCTGGGACAAGTTCACGCTGTTGCCCGATTCTGTTTTACGGGAAGCTTTCGTACCGGGAAGCCCGCACTACTGGCGGCGTCGCGACAATTACGGTTTCGGATGGCGCATCCGGGGAGGCATGGATAGCACCGTGTATCATTTCGGCTGGTGGAAAGGTTTCCGTTCATTTAACATCCGCGACATGAAGCATCATAAGACCCTGATTGTGCTTACAAACACCGACCGCGGTCCGGGTTCGGCCAATTTCTGGAGAATCATAAAATCGGATACATTGCCGTTGGGAAACGCAGTGCCGTTGCCTGCCCGTTTCCGGAAATAAGTTATTCATATTCCTTCACCCGTACTTCTCCTTTCAATATCATAATGCCATAATGGCCGAGCGCTTCAAAATCATTCACTGACGGATAAAGGGCGATGGGGGCAATACCGCCGATGCGTTTCTTCACATTTTCCAAAAAGGTGTCGCTGTCGAAAATCATCCCCGTAAGGATAATGGCATCCACTTTACCTTCGAGGGTAGCGTAGTGCGAAGCAATTTCTTTCGCTACAGCATAAGCCAACGCATTGGAAATAAAGGTGGCTTTTTCATCACCTTCGGCAATCAGCCGGTTGATTTTTTCGATGTTATCGGTACCAAGATAAGCAGAATAGCCGCCCTTGGAAGTAATCATCTCCATAATTTCTGCTTCGCTTTTGCCACTATGGAAACAGTAGCGCACCAGTTGTCCCACGGGCAGTGTTCCTGTACGGCGAATGGAAAAAGGCCCGCCGCCATCGAAAGCCTGGTTGACATCCACAACACGACCATGCTGATGGGCGCCAATGGAGATCCCGCCACTACCAATGTGGCAGATAATCAGGTTGAGATCTTTATATTTTTTGTTGATGGTTTTGGCATATTTGCAGGCAACATGTTTGTGGTTCAACGCATGAAAAATAGATTTTCTTTCAAAGAGCGGATGTCCGGTTACACGCGCCACATCCGAAAGCTCATCCACCACTACAGGATTGGCCATGTAAGCCTTTTTGTTCCATTCTTCGGCAATTTCATAAGCTATCAACCCTCCGAGATTAGTTTCGTGCATGCCCATTACGCCTACGGTAAGGTCTCTAACCATGATTTTGTTGATTTCGTAAACGCCTTGCGCAACCGGTTTTATCATACCGCTGCGTCCCATAATAATTTCAATATTACTAAGCATAAGGTCGTTGCGGTTCAGCTCGTCAAGGATACTCTTTTTCCGGAATTCGGTTTGGTCGGGGATAGTTTTAAACTGAGAGAGTTCTTCTTTGGTGTGCCGGATGGTTTTCAGAAAAACAGGGTCGTTGTTTTTGAAAATAGCCACTTTTGTCTCATAGACTTCCGGGTAGATAATCAGTATGCATTTTGTAATCATGTTTTCCATTTTTTCAAAAATCAGAGGCTAAAAGTACAAAAAGAAACTTTTCGCTTTACATATTTCTTCTGTATTGACCGCCCACGCCAAACAGAGCATTGGTAATCTGGCCAATGGAGGCATATTTGGCCGCTTTCATAAGGCCTTCAAAGATATTTTCGTTATGAGCGGCTGCTTTTCGCAACACTTCCAGCTCAATTTCGGCCTCTTTTTTCCATGTTTTTTGAAGCTGTTCCAGCATGTGAATCTGATAATTTTTCTCCTGCCCGGTGGCACGGATAATCTCTCCCGGGATGACCGTGTGTGAGCCTTTTTCCGTCAGGAAGGTGTTCACTCCGATAATCGGCAGCTTGCCGCTGTGTTTCATGGTTTCGTAGTAAAGCGACTCCTCCTGAATTTTGCTCCGCTGATACATGGTTTCCATAGCGCCCAGTACGCCGCCGCGCTCGGTAATACGGTCGAATTCCGACAAAATTGCATCTTCCACCAGGTCGGTAAGTTCTTCGATAATGAAAGAACCCTGCAACGGGTTCTGGTTTTTAGCCAGTCCCAGTTCGTGGTTTATGATAAGCTGAATAGCGATTGCCCGCCGTACCGAATCCTCGGTTGGTGTGGTGATGGCTTCATCGTAAGCATTGGTGTGTAATGAATTACAATTATCGTAAATGGCATATAGCGCCTGTAACGTTGTGCGGATGTCGTTGAATTCTATCTCCTGGGCGTGCAGCGAACGTCCCGAAGTCTGGATATGGTATTTCAGCTTTTGCGAGCGTTCGTCGGCGCCATATTTCAGCTTCATGGCTTTCGCCCAGATAAGTCGTGCCACACGGCCAATAACAGCGTATTCAGGGTCTTCACCATTGGAGAAAAAGAAAGAAAGATTGGGCGCAAATTTATTAATGTCCATGCCACGGGCTTTGTAATATTCCACGTAAGTGAACCCGTTGGCCAGCGTGAATGCCAGTTGTGAGATAGGGTTAGCTCCGGCTTCGGCAATGTGGTATCCCGAAATAGAAACACTGTAAAAATTGCGCACGTTATGGTTAATAAAATACTCCTGAATATCGCCCATAAGTTTAAGGGAAAAATCGGTGGAGAAGATGCAGGTGTTCTGTGCCTGGTCTTCTTTAAGTATATCTGCCTGTACAGTACCTCGCACCTTGCTCAGCGTATCTTTTTTGATACGCTCGTAAATATCTTCGGGCAACACCATGTCGCCGGTAACACCAAGCAGCATAAGTCCCAGCCCGTTATTGCCTTCCGGCAACGCACCCTGATAACGGGGACGTTCGGTTCCTCTTTCTTTATAAATTTTATCAATAATTTGCTCTACCTGTTTTTCCAGTCCGTTTTGGCGGATATACAGCTCACACTGCTGGTCGATGGCGGCATTCATAAAATAGGCCACCATGGTTGGCGCCGGACCGTTGATAGTCATGGAAACCGAAGTCATGGGGTCTGCCAGGTTAAAGCCCGAATAGAGTTTTTTGGCATCGTCGAGACAAGCAATTGACACCCCTGAATTCCCGATTTTTCCGTAAATGTCAGGCCGGCGGTCGGGGTCTTCGCCGTAAAGCGTAACCGAGTCGAAAGCTGTGGAGAGCCTTTTTGCCGGCATGCCGTGTGAAACATAATGAAACCGGCGGTTAGTCCGTTCGGGGCCGCCCTCTCCGGCAAACATTCGTGTCGGGTCTTCTCCTTCGCGTTTAAAGGGAAAAACTCCGGCAGCAAAAGGAAATTCGCCGGGGACATTTTCTTTTAAAACCCATTTTAAAATTTCACCCCAGCTACTGAATTTGGGCATGCTCACCTTGGGAATTTTCGTGTGCGAAAGTGATTCGGTGCAGGTAGCAATATTGAACGCTTTGTCCCTGACTTTAAAAATAAAATATTCGTTGGTGTAATTTTCTTTTTTCTCCTCCCATTGCTCAAGAAGATGCACGTTCTTCGGATCTATTTCCAACAACAGCTTGTCGTAAACCGTTTCGAGTTGCGCAACACTTTCCTTCTGGCCGGCAGCTTTCATTTCATCTATTGATTGCTTCAGGCTGTACAAACGTCCGGCAATATCTGCCTGCTGAGCAATCCAGCGGTTGTAGCCACGAACCGTATCTGAAATTTCAGAAAGATAACGCACCCGCTGTGGCGGAATAATGTGGATTTTCTCGGATATTTCAGGTGGATGATTCAGACCAGAATGAAAGGCTGCCCCTGTTTTTTCTTTGATTTTCTTTAAAATGTTGGCATATAATTCATTTACACCCAGGTCGTTGAATTGGGATGCAATGGTACCGAAAACCGGCATTTCATCAATGCTTTTTTCAAAAAGCTGATGATTGCGCTGATACTGTTTTTTCACATCGCGCAAAGCATCCAGCGCACCACGTTTGTCAAATTTGTTTAAAGAGATCAAATCGGCATAGTCCAGCATATCGATTTTTTCCAACTGGCTGGCAGCACCATAATCGGGAGTCATCACATAAAGCGAAATGTCGCTGTGGTCCACAATGGCCGTATCAGATTGTCCAATACCTGAAGTTTCCAGAATGATCAGATCAAAACCGGCAGCTTGTGCAATAGTTTCCGCATCTTTAACATATTTCGAAATGGAAAGATTCGACTGCCGCGTGGCAAGCGAACGCATGTAAACCCGTGGACTGTCGATGGAATTCATCCGGATACGGTCGCCGAGCAATGCTCCGCCCGATTTACGCTTGGAGGGGTCAACGGAAATGATAGTTAGTGTTTTGTCAGAAAAATCGTTCAAAAACCGGAGGACAATTTCATCCACCAGCGATGATTTTCCCGAACCACCCGTACCGGTAATGCCAATGACGAGCGTGTGATGTTTCTCTCCTTCTTCTTTACAGGCATTCAGTAAATCTTCTACTTCGTTGCGGTTATTTTCTGCTGCCGAAATCAGCCGGGCAATGGCGACTTCATCCCGTTTTTTGATATCTTCAAGGGTAACATTTATATTTTTCCCGGTAGGGAAATCGGCTTTTTCCATCAGGTCGTTAATCATGCCCTGCAGCCCCATGTGCATGCCGTCGTCGGGAGAATAAATGCGGGTGATGCCGTATGCTTGCAGATCTTTAATCTCGTCTGGAAGAATCACGCCTCCCCCACCACCGAAGATTTTAATATGGCTGCTGCCTTTCTCCTTTAGCATGTCGTACATATACTTAAAGAATTCCATGTGCCCTCCCTGATAGGAAGTGATGGCAATAGCCTGAACATCCTCCTGAATGGCGGTGTTTACAATTTCATGGACAGACCGGTTGTGTCCCAAATGGATGACTTCGGCTCCGGTAGCCTGAATAATTCTGCGCATGACATTAATGGCGGCATCGTGGCCGTCGAACAGCGATGCGGCGGTAACAATTCTGATATGATTTTTGGGTTTATAAACTTTTGGAAGCTGCATGTCTTTAATTTTATGAGTCTCGCAAAAATAGGAATTGTTTATGATTATTCTTCACAAATGGGGAGAATACTCCCTGTGATAAGAAATTTTTATCAAACCCAAACAGGGTTTGTATGACCATTACTCATAATCACATCCCCATTAGGGTTTTTTACAGCGGGGAAATAACTTTTCAATATTAGTACGCATGCGTAATATTTATATTCATTCTTAATTAAAAATTGTGTAAAATTGTACTCCATTTTTTTGAGATAAATTAATATACAATCATCATGGTTAAACAAATTGTTTTTTCAATTGCTTTACTCATTACGCTGGGCGTTTTTGCTTACAGTATCCAACGGTATTTCAGGTATTTTAAGTTTACGAAAAAGAAACCGCTTGGCCATTTGTGGGCTCGTTTGTGGAAAACCATCGAGATAGCCGGCTTTCAGAAAAAAATCTTCCGGCGTCCGGTCATTGGCCTTGTACATGCTTTAATGTTCTGGGGCTTTATGATTATCATTTTCGGCAGTATCGAAATGGTTTTTGATGGCCTTTTCAGAACAGAAAAGATATTTAGCTGTCTTGGTTGGTCCTACAACTTTCTGATGGGAACCGGCGATATTTTTGCGCTGATTATTGCCATTGCCATGATAATATTTATTGCCCGCCGGGTGATATTCCATGTTAAAAGGTTTTCGGGGATAGAGATGAAACCGGTATCCGAATATGATGCACTTCTCGCTTTGGCTATTATCTTTTTCCTGATGATTTCGCTCATGGGAATGAATACCTTTTATTTTTTGTGGGCAAAGGAAACCGGCGAACCCATGGCAGGAGCTTATCCCATAGCACAGCATTTGTGGGCTCCTTTGTTCGCCAAAATAACGCCGCAACAAGCTTGGTTTTGGTATCAGTTTAACTGGTGGTTTCACATTTTATCGATTTTTATTTTTGCCAACATTCTGCCTTATTCCAAACACTTCCATGTGTTTATGTCGATTCCGAATGTATTTGTCAGCCGGTTGGAACAGCCCGGATATATTGAAAATATGGAAAACATTACCAAAGAGGTGAAGATGATGCTTGACCCCAATGCTACTTTTGATGATACGGAAGAAGAGGGCGAACCGGAGCGTTTCGGCGCTTTGGATGTGGACGATTTGGAATGGACCAGTTATTTTAATTCGCTGGCTTGTACCGAATGCGGGCGTTGTACATCGGTTTGTCCTGCCAACATTACCGGAAAGCTGCTTTCTCCGCGTAAGGTCATGATGAATACACGTGCCCGCATGAAGGAAAAAGGGCATGGACTTTTGAAAGAAGGAAAGACTTATGATGACGGTAAACACCTGATATTTGATTATCTCACCGAAGAGGAGTTGTGGGCTTGTACCATGTGCAACGCCTGTGCCCAGGAATGCCCGGTCGAGATTAACCAGCCTTCCATCATTCTGGAAGCCCGGCGTTATCTTGTAATGGAAGAGTCTAAAGCACCATCAGGTTTGAATACTGTTTTCACCAACATCGAAAACAACGGCGCCCCCTGGCAGTTTTCGTCCGAAGACCGCCTGCTATGGGCCGAAGGATTAGATGTGCCGGTTATGGCCGATAAATTTGCCAACAACGAGAAACCTGAATATCTGCTCTGGGTAGGTTCAGCCGGCGCTTTTGATGACCGTTATAAAAAAGTGATGCAGGCATTTGTGAAAATTCTGAATTACCTCAAAGTGGACTTTGCCGTTTTGGGCACAGAAGAGTCGGACAGTGGTGATGTGGTGCGGCGAGCCGGAAACGAAATGCTTTTTCAGATGCAGGCTTTGACCAATATTGAAGTAATGAACGGGTATGAAGTGAAGAAAATTGTTACCTGCGACCCGCACGATTTCAATACATTAAAGAATGAATATCCTGACCTTGGCGGAAATTATGAGGTGGTGCATCATACACAATTTCTCAAGAAATTCCTCGACGAAGGAAGAATCAAAATTAACAGCGACAAGTTTGCCGGCAGCACCATTACTTATCACGATCCCTGTTATCTCGGCCGTGCCAATGGGGAGTATGATGCCCCGCGTGGAGTGCTGAAAGCCATTCCGTCCGTGAAGGTGGAAATGGAGAAAAACCGCAGTTTTGCAATGTGTTGTGGCGCCGGTGGCGGTCAGATGTTCAAGGAAGCTGAAAAAGGGGATAAAGAAGTCTTTATCGAGCGTACGGAGCAGGCACTTGAAACGGGAGCCAATATCATTTGTACGGCCTGCCCTTTCTGTATGACCATGCTTACTGATGGCCTCAAATACAAGAATAAAGAAGAAGAGATAAAAAATTATGATATTGCCGAACTGGTGAGCATTAGCCTCGGATTGTAGAAAAATGACAAACACCAATTAATCAAATGATAAATAAATACCAAAATACAACATTCAAAGTAAAGTTGTTTAAAGTTAAAAACAAATTGAGTATTATTTAGGGTCTGCTGAAAAAGTCCGTAGTGCATCATATACAAAGCCGCAAGGCGAAGCTGTATAATAATACTGCGAGCCACAGCAATGAAGTAGATGATGTGCTACGGGCTAACAAATAAAATTTTTAGAAAAAGTGCAGACTTTTTTAATAAAACGTTGAAAAAAGCTTGCATTTCTAGTTAATAAATAACATGTAATAAAATATATACCAAGTTGTTATGTGCTTTTCAGCAGACCCTATTTAAACTTTAGCCCCTTTCTACAAAGGAATATTCCCGTGTTTTTTTGGAGGGTTGCTTTCCGATTTGTTGGAGATCATTTCCAGCGCCTGAATCAATTTTTTCCGTGTATTACGGGGATAAATAATCTCGTCGATATAGCCCACTTCGGCAGCTTTAAAAGGACTGGCAAAGTTGTCGCGATATTCCTGCACCTTTTCTTTTCTCTCTTCGGGACTCAGGTGTTTGAAAATGATATTCACCGCCCCTTCAGGACCCATCACGGCGATTTCGGCAGTGGGATAAGCAAAGTTCACATCGGTACCAATGTGTTTTGATGACATCACGTCATAAGCGCCGCCGTATGCTTTTCGTGTAATTACCGTAATTTTAGGAACGGTTGCTTCCGCAAAAGCGTACAACAGCTTGGCACCGTGTTTGATAATACCGCCGAATTCCTGGGTAGTTCCGGGCAGGAAACCGGGCACATCTTCAAAAGTAATCAAAGGAATGTTGAAAGCATCGCAAAAGCGTACAAAACGTGCAGCTTTGATGGAGCTGGCGATGTCGAGTACGCCGGCCAGCACCTGTGGCTGGTTTGCCACAATCCCCACCGAACGGCCATCAATACGTGCAAAGCCCACAATAATATTTTGTGCGTAATAAGGTTGCACCTCCAGAAAATGCCCTGTATCCACTACCGAAAGAATAATCTCTTTCATGTCGTAAGGTTTGTTGGGGTCGGCGGGAACAATGGTGTCTAATTTCGGGATTTCGCGGTTTGGATCTTCTGTACAGGGTTTGCGGGGCGGGTCTTCCATATTGTTCAACGGAAGGAATCCCATAAGCTCGCGAATCATCATCATAGCTTGTTCATCATCATCAGCCATAAAATGGGCTACGCCGCTTTTTTTGTTATGCGTCATGGCGCCACCCAGCTCTTCTTTGGTAACCGCTTCGTGTGTTACGGTTTTAATCACATCCGGACCGGTAACGAACATGTAAGAAGTCTCTTTCACCATCAGGATAAAATCAGTGATGGCAGGTGAATACACGGCGCCGCCGGCGCAGGGTCCCAACACAGCAGAAATTTGAGGAATAACTCCCGAACTGCGAACGTTGCGGTAAAAAATATCGGCATAACCGGCAAGACTTTCAACACCTTCCTGAATACGTGCGCCACCGGAATCATTCAGTCCAATGACCGGCGCTCCCATTTTCATGGCCATATCCATAATTTTTATGATTTTGTTGGCATTAGCCCGGCTCAGCGAACCGCCGAAAACGGTGAAATCCTGTGCAAAGACATACATCAGCCGACCGTCGATTTTGCCATAGCCGGTTACTACGCCGTCGCCGAGAATTTTGTTTTCCTGCATCCCGAAATCCGTGGACGTGTGGGTAACAAATTTATCGATTTCCACAAAAGTTCCCGGGTCTAAAAGATCGCTAATACGCTCGCGTGCGGTTTTGCGTCCGGCTTTGTGTTGTTTGTCAATACGGACTTGTCCGCCACCCAGTTCGGCTTTTTTATGTTTTTCTTCTAAGACTTTTATTTTTGATTCCAATGACATCTTCAATACTTTTAAGGTTGATTACTGAAAAATCTAATTTTTATTCGAATGTGATGAGGGGCTGGTCGCCATCGATGTTATCGCCTTCTTTCACAAGAATTTCTTTGATAACACGGTCTTTCACTACTTTGTACTCACTTTCCATTTTCATGGCGGAGACAATAATAACCGTTTCACCACCTTTAACTTCCTGGCCTTCTTCCACCAGAATCTTCACCACCTGACCAGGCATGGGGGTCGAAATATAGGCTGCATCTTCGGCTTCACCACTTTTACGACTCTTTACATAGCGGCTTTCCGCATCAATAATTTCCACGTTAAGTTTTTTATCGGCAGCATCCACAACATATTTATTGTTCCCCTTGAGAACTAATTCAAAATTGAAATTCTTACCTTCATGAAGCACCGAATAGACGCCGGGTTCCACTTCAGTAAGGTTCAAATCGTAAGTTTTTTCACCTATCTGAACTTTCATCCGGCTGCCCTCGCGGCTCAGGATTTCAATTTTCCGGTCTTCTCCGTTTATATTTACTTCGTACGACATATTTCTTTGTTTTCAATAGGTTATAATCGTGTAACAGCTTTTTTTCTGCCAAAAGCTTTCCACTGGCTTACGTCAGCGTGGCCGTTGGAAGCCGGTCTGGCCTGCTCCTGTTTTTTAAGAAAATCAACAAATGCCGTGATGGCAGCCAAATCCACACACTCTTCCGAAGCATTATCTTTTGATTGTAAGACTTCTTCATGATTTTGGATAAAGTGGGTAGTGTAGTGTCCTTTTTTGAAATCAGGAACATCCATAATTCTGCTCAAAAACGGAATGGAAGTTTTAACACCTGATATTTTGTATGATTGCAGGGCACGTTTCATGCGGGCTATGGCTTCGTCACGGCTGTTTCCCCAAACAACCAGCTTTGAGATCATCGGGTCGTAATAAATGGGGATTTCATAGCCGCTATATACATAAGAATCGTGGCGGACACCAGGGCCAAGCGGAAAATGAATATAGTTGATTTTTCCCGGGCTGGGCATGAAGTTGTTGTCCGTATCTTCGGCGTAAACCCTCACTTCGATGGCGTGCCCGTGTTGCGAGAGCTCTTCCTGACGATAATGCAACTCTTCACCATTGGCAATGTTAATTTGCTCACGCACCAAATCCACACCTACCACCTGCTCCGTGATAGGATGTTCCACTTGCAAACGGGTGTTCATCTCCAGAAAATAGTAATTAAGGTTATCGTCAGCAATGAACTCGATGGTGCCTGCCCCTGTATAGTTTACCGCTTTGGCAGCAGCCACGGCATGTTGTCCCATATCTTCACGCACTTCCGGCGTCATGATGGGAGAAGGCGTCTCTTCCACCACCTTTTGGTGACGACGCTGAACCGAACATTCCCTTTCAAAAAGGTGAATACAGTTGCCATACTGGTCGGCCAGAATTTGAAACTCGATATGATGCGGTGAATTGATGTACTTTTCGACATAAACGGCATCGTTTCCAAAAGCAGCAAGTGCTTCCGATTTGGCAGCCTTCACCGAAGAAATAATCTCTTCCTCTTTCTCCACAAGGCGCATTCCCTTTCCGCCACCGCCGGCACTGGCCTTCACCATCACCGGCAGGCCGACTTCCCTGATAGTTTTTACTGCATCGTCCAAATCGGTAATAGGTTCGGTGGTGCCGGGAACTACAGGAACACCCGCCGCCAACATAGTTTTGCGGGCGGTGATTTTGTCGCCCATGGTGTTGATGGCATACGCATCCGGGCCAATAAAAATAATGCCTTCTGCTTTGCAACGTTCCGAGAATTCAGCGTTTTCCGACAAAAATCCATAACCCGGATGGATGGCATCTGCGCCCGATCTTTTGGCCGTCTCAATAATTTTACCCATGTCGAGATAACTCTGGTTGGAGGGCGCCGGACCAATGAGATAAGCCTCATCGGCATAACGCACGTGCAGCGAGTTGCGGTCGGCCTCCGAATAAACCGCCACCGACAGGATACCCATTTCGCGGCAGCTGTTCATTACTCGGATGGCAATCTCACCCCGGTTTGCAATTAAAATTTTTTTAATCATCTAAAAATATTTAACAGATTAAGTTCCAATTATTTAGGTTGTTCTTGCAGAATTTAAACGGGGGTAAAGATATAAAATATCGACAAAACACATCTTCTTATTCTATGTTATCCGGGGCCAAATAATATTTCAATGCTACAAAATAACTATCCCGCAGGGTAATCCGGACAAAACTTTACCATTTAATAAGTTGTTTAAAAAAAAAATTCCAGTGCCCTTATTTTAAAAGGAATTCTGATACTTTTATAAGTTGTTTTAGTAAAGTTGAAATCATTGAAAAACAAGCTGGTAAAACTTGGATGTATTCCTTTTTATTTAATGATTACCCTGGGGCTGATAGCGCCATTGCATTCTTTTGCTCAGGAACAGTCGTTGGGGAACATTAAAATCAGTGTTACTTTTTCGTCAGCTCCTGTTACTGTCAATGCACAATTTGCTTATCTGAAATACAACAAAGCTTTTGCACTCGTTTTGCAGGCCGACGATGCCACCAGCGATGTGTATGACAAAATTTATCCGCTTTTTGCCGGTCTAAACGGTAATCCCGGCCTTTTTATGACCGATGGCGCCGGAAACAATGTGCCTTTTTCACTTGACATCAACCATTTTACATTGAAATCAGGGAAAGATGTTCATGAAACAGATACCACAAATTATCTCAGCTGGAGGCAAATCAACGACCTTTGGCAAAATGGTTATAGCATTGATAACCGCGGATTTGTTGATCCGGCTTATAGCTCCGGACAGAGTTATCAGGTGCAACGAAACATTAGTTATACCATAAAAGAAACAGCGCCGTTCACCAAAGGAGGTATCACCATGGATACTTACGTTCTGCCACCCAACGGCACCGACCAGCTGGTTCCGGCCCGGGACTATTTCGGGTATATTGCATTTTTCAGCAACCCCTCCTTCGACCTTAACAGCAACCCCATTGAGATTGGTTCGGTAAAGCCGCTTTTCCCGGGACGTCTTTTTTTGCGTAACAGGATTGACAATACTTTGTTTAACAATGTACAGGTTATGGCTTTGCAGAGTGTAAACGAACATCACTGGATAGGCGTATATAACTTTCGTAAGTTCGGAGCTTCGCCGGATATCTCTTTCGACACTTTCAAAAGTCAGATGGATCAAATTGCCGGTAGTTACGGAAAAGAGGGCACCGATGATATCTGGGTGGCCGGCGACCAGGAAGTGTTTGAATATCTGCTACTTCGTGAGAAAACTTCCATTCTGAAATCCACTTTGGATAACAAAACGGAAATCAGTTTTGTGGGTAACCAAATACCGGGAAACATGCATTGGTATTCGCTTACGCTTATGGTAACCGGCGACCGGCCGATAACCGATATTCAGGTGCAGGGAGCCACGTCCACGAATATTATTCACGGCGATACGGCCCTGATCAATTTCTCCTGGAACGGACGCATTATTGAACCCGAAGAACAGGTGGCGGCAAAATATATCCAGCTGGCAAAAAACGACTCCTCTGTTGCCAATTGCCTCATAGCTTCCGATTATGTAGATGCCATTCAAAATCCGGATACACTGACCAAATACAGGGATGAGCTTTGTGCATTTAATTATTCTTCCCTGAAGAATTATTGCAGTTATCATTTTACGGTGCCGCCCGATACCATTTGCCTTGGGGATACTGCTTACCTGAATGCGCCTGATGGAATGAAACATTATCTCTGGAGTACCGGCGATACGGTTCAAAGTATCAGCGTTTCCCCGCCACAAAACACCACCTATTGGGTTGAAGTAACTACACAAAACGATGAATCCGGTCGTGATACCACAGCGGTTATTGTGAAATCCGTTCCGGTCTTTGACCATATTTCCGATACGGTGGTTATCCAACCGGGAGCTGATACCCTGCTTTGGGTTTCGGGCGGCTATCCTTCTTATTTATGGAATACGGGCGCCACAGATACTTCCATTTTTGTAACATCTGTTCGCGATACCCCATATTGGGTGAAAGTTACCGGTGCCAACGGTTGTAGTACAACACAAGATTTTCTTCTTGCACCCGATTATAATTATAATATTGATTTTAAATATGATACGGCTTGTTTTGGAGACAGTACCACGCTCATAAATATTTCCACCGGGAAAGATAGTCTGTTACAGGTCTCCTGGGATTTAAATATGGATGGAAAATTTGATGACGCTACCGGCGACACTGTTATTCATGCTTTTTCGAAATCTGGTATCTGGCT
>VAPE01009493.1_pt1 | contig 14261 bp, 11 predicted proteins | sample 3393911 | NCBI WGS metagenome assembly VAPE01 (sample SAMN08290436, study PRJNA428436) | hydrothermal vent metagenome | isolation source: Deep-sea hydrothermal vent chimney | place: Atlantic Ocean: South-mid Altantic Ridge | reverse complement strand
GGCGCATCTGCTGCGTTGGCAACTCGTTGATATCACACCAGGATAATCAACATCGTTGCCGCCTTGCATCTGCACCGTTCTCGAACGCTCACGGATTCAGGTTTCAGTTTTTATCAGGGGAGTACTTTCTGCCGTTGACGATGGAGGAGATCAGTCCCTCCTTGTGCCAGATATCGCTCCAGACCACGATATACAGATGGACAAAGGCAAAGATGATAAAATACCACATGATCAGGTAGTGGATATAACGGGCCTGCTGCATCGGACCAAGCAACATGAGTCCCCAGGTCTGCCAGACGACATTTTCCGGATAGAGCATGTAGAAACCGCTCAACACCTGCACGAGAGCCAGGATGAAGGTGATGAGGTAAAAGATTCCCGCCAGGGTATTATGTCCCAGCCGGCGATCATATTTGTCGTTAATGTACAGATAATTGGCAATGGTTTTGAACAGGTTGGTAATGTTTTTCGGGGTTATGGGGAGAAAATCCCAGAATCGTTCCTGCCTATTGCCGAAGAGCAGCAGGTAGAGGCGGGCCAGCAGGGCGGCGGTAAAGACAAAGGCGGCGATAAAATGAATATAGTGCATGGTAGCCACGGGAAAAGAACTGCCGCCTTCCAGCATGGTATTGGTCCAGGGAAAGTTGATATAGAATCCCGTCGTCACCAACACCACAACGGACAGCGCAAAACTCCAGTGACACAGCCGCAACAGAACGGACCAGGCGAAATGTTGTTGGTAGCGCATGTTGTCCTCCTTTATGCGTTTTCCGGATGGGCACTAGGAGTGTCCGTCCGGAAATGAGGATTTTTGTTCGAGATCAAGGCATGCTCAAAAAATAACCACAGGCATATAAGTGATATTCCGAGGATTATTTTTTGAGCATAACGCCGAGATCGGGCAAAAAGACCGTTTCCGGACGGGCACTAAAGAGCCTTGACCTTGACCAGTTCCCTGCCCTGCGGATCCAGCATGTGAACCGCACAGGCAATGCACGGGTCAAATGAGTGGACGGTCCGCAGGACTTCCAGAGGTTTTTCCGGTTCCGCTACGGGATTGCCCACCAGCGAGGCCTCATAGGGACCCGGCTTGTCCTTGTTGTCGCGGGGCCCGGCATTCCAGGTCGACGGTACGACGCACTGGTAGTTTTTAATGACGCCATCCTGAATGACAATCCAGTGGGAAAGCGCCCCTCTGGGGGCCTCATGAAAGCCGAAGCCCAGTTGCTCACCCTTCGGGAAGGTGGGCTTGTTGAAGATCTCCAGGTCGCCATTATTGATGTTGTCAACCAGCAGGCCCCAGTGTTTGAGGGCCAGGTCGGCAAGCATCGCCGCCCTGACGGCCCGGGCTACATGGCGGCCGGGCGTGGATTGCAGCGCGGCCGGGCCGACCTGGACCTTGGCCAGAGAGGAAATCCTGGACAGGGCGTCATCCACGTATTTTTTCGTTAATGCATGCCCCTGGGCATAACCGATCAGGACCTGGGCCAGGGGGCCGACCTGCATGGGCTGCCCCTGAAAACGCGGAGCCTTGATCCAGGAGTATTTGCCGTCATCATGGAAGTCGTTATACTTGGGGATGGTGTCTTCCTTGTACGGAGACCTGGTCCAGTCACCGTCATACCATGACCTGGCAATACATTCGACGACGTTGTCGCGGAAGTACGGATCGTTAAAGCTTGTGAAGGGCTTGACCGTGCCCAGGTCGCCGCCCATGATCGTGCCGCCGGGCAGATCGAAGGAATCCGATTTGGTGTCAAGAACCATGTCCGGCACGGCCAGGTAATTGGTGACCCCGGCACCGTACTGGAGCCAGTCCTTGTACAGGGCGCCGATGGCGATGACATCGGGCAGGTAGACCTGCTGGACGAACCCCCTGACCTCCTCGACCAGTTGTTTGATCCAGTACAGGCGTTCCATGTTGAGGGTGGTTTCGTTATCCAGGTTGATGGCCGTCGTCACGCCGCCCACCGACATATTCTGCAGGTGCGGGTCCTTGCCGGAAAATATGGACAGGGCCATATCGGCCTTGCGCTGATAGTCCAGGGCCTCCAGGTAATGGGAGACGGCCATGAGGTTGGCCTCAGGGGGCAGAATCATGGCCGGATGGCCCCAGTAGCCATTGGCGAAAGGCCCAAGCTGGCCGCTGTCGACCAGGGACTGCACCTTTTCCTGGACCGCCTTGAACCTTTTGGCGCTGTTGCCGGGCCAGTTGGAGAGGCTGTTCGCCAGCTGCACGGTTTTCTTGATATCGGCCGACAGGGCGGAAACCACATCAACCCAGTCCAGGGCGGAAAGGATGTAAAAATGAACGATATGGTCATGCAGGGCATGGATGGACAGGACCAGGTTGCGGATATACTGGGCATTAATGGGTATTTCCAGGCCCAGGGCGTTTTCAACACATCTGACCGAGGCCAAGGCATGGACGGTGGTGCAGACCCCGCAGATACGCTGGGTGAAGAGCCAGGCGTCTCTGGGGTCGCGGCCCTGGAGGATGGTCTCGATGCCACGCCACATCTGGCCTGACGACCAGGCCTTGTTGATGAAGCCGTTGTTTATCTCTGCGTCTATTCTCAGATGGCCTTCGATCCTGGTTATGGGATCAACGACGATTCGCTGTGCCATGGATATCCTCCCTCAAGGTTATTCCTGCTCGTCAGGTGGGTTGCACTTTTTGCACTTAACGACCCGTTTGCCGATACCGACAACGGCATGGATTCCGACCGCGGCAGCGGTAACGCCCAGGATTGTCTTGCCCACCGATGTCGCGCCGGTCACGACGCCTTTTCCTTCTCCGGGAATAGTGATTCCCGGCAGACGTTCGTAGAAGGGGGTCATGGTATCCCAGAATTTAGGTTCGGTGCAGCCGATACAGCCATGTCCGACTCTGACCGGCCAGGACCCCACGCCGTTGAAGCGCACTACCGGGCAGTTGGAAAAGGTCCCGGGACCCTTGCAGCCGACCTTGTAGAGGCAGAAGCCCTGTCGATGTGCTTCATCCCCGAATTGCTCGACAAAACGCCCCTCGTCGAAATGAGCCCGCCGTTCGCACTGATCATGGATTTCACGGCCATAGGCAAAGAGCGGCCGGCCCAGCTGGTCGGTTCGCGGCAAACGTTTGAAGGTCAGATAGTGCAGGACCGTGCCCAGGAAAGAAATCGGGTTGGGGGGACAGCCGGGGACATTGATTATCGGGGTGTCCTTGACCAGGTCCCGGACGCCGACGGCGCCGGTGGGATTCGGTCTGGCAGCCTGGATGCCGCCGAAGGACGCGCAGGTGCCGATGGCAATGACGGCTGCGGCTTTCGGTGCCACGTCGGCCAGGATATCCACGGCCGTGCGGCCGCCGATCTTGCAGTAAATTCCGCCGTCCCTGGTGGGGATGGCCCCCTCCACAACGCAGATAAATTTGCCTTTATACTTGCTGATTGTTTCCTGCAGAACCTGCTCGGCCTGGTGGCCGGCTGCAGCCATCACGGTTTCATGGTAGTCCAGTGAAATGATGTCGAGGATCAGACGGCCGATGTCCGGGTGTGATGCCCGGAGCAGACTCTCCGTACAGCCGGTGCATTCCTGGAAATGCAGCCAGACCACCGGGGGCCGTTGGGCCGAGGTGGCCGCTGCCACCATCTTCGGTACCATGGTCTCTGAAAGTCCCAGGGCGGCGGCCGCCATTGTACACCCTTTGATAAAGGTGCGGCGGTCGACCCGTATGTTGACCTCGTTACCAAAATCATGACGTGACATGCTTCCCTCCTTTTTCCTTGCAGAAGGATTTGGGGTTATCCGTAAGTGCCGCAATGAGCCGGCGGCCCTGTTTTTATGCCAACCTTGCCTCCGGTCGTCGTCCGGTACCCCGATGTGGTACTACCGTTGTATCGCCCAGGATCCGTGACGGCTTGGGGTTACATTTAATGCAATATGAGTAATTGATTGCATTACTGCCGAACAAACACATTTTCTGGTCTTCACCACGCCGCCCTGTGGGACGCCCGGGAACGGGGATCTGCTGCGCTGGCAACTTGTTGATATCACACCAGGATAACCAACATCGTTGCAGTCTTGCATCTGCACCGTTTTCGAACGCTCACGGATTCAGGATATATTTAAGTAAGAAGAAAAACATAATCAGGGACTCGGAAAAGAGTAATGTCTATGGATCCGGGATATCATGTATTTGGCAATCTTTCAACGATCTGAAATTACTGTTATAGATCTCTATCTTTATATAGATTATGTATAAAACAGCTCAAAAGTCAAATTTTTCACTGTTTTTTTTTAAAAATGTCTGGAACCGGGAATGCTCTCAGCAGATTCTCGGCAGAGGCTCGCCGCTGAGCGCTCCGACAATGCGGGCGCCGCCGATTCCGGTCTTCAGGACCACCCTGGCCGGGTGCTTTGCAGAGGCCGTGGCGGTAATGGTGCCGATGGCCCGGGTATCGCACCCCTCGGGTGTGTTCCGCATGGCCGCCAGCAGGAGATCTGCCGCCCCGGCGTCGACAATGGCGATGCATTTGCCCTCATTGGCGAGATAGAGGGGATCAAGGCCGAGCAGCTCACAGGCCGTCTTAACCCCGGGCCTGACCGGCAGCCGCTCTTCGTCGATTTCAATCCGGACCTTGGAACTTGCCGCAATTTCCGCGAGAATCGTGGCCACGCCGCCGCGGGTCGGATCGCGCAGACAGCGTATGCCGCCCGGTGCGGCCCGGAGCATGGCGGCGACCATGGTGTGCAGCGGCGCCGTATCGCTTTGAATCGCGCTCTGCATGGACAGGCCGGCCCGGGCGGCCATGATGGTTACCCCGTGGTCCCCCAGGAAGCCGGAGAGCAGAACCGTGTCCCCGGGCCGAGCCCGGTCCGCGCCCAGCACCAACTGGTCCGGCACAATGCCGATCCCCGAAGTATTGATGAAAATCTTATCCGCCTTGCCCCGCGGCACCACCTTGGTGTCACCGGTGACAATGGGGACCCGGCAGTTATCCGCCGCCCGGCCGATGGAATCGGCCAGCCGTTCGAGCTCGGCCATGGCAAAACCTTCCTCCAGGATCAGGGAAAGGCTGAGCGCCAGCGGCCGGGCGCCCTGCATGGCCAGGTCGTTGACGGTGCCGTGCACGGCCAGCATGCCGATATCACCGCCGGGGAAGAAGATGGGGTCGACCACGTAGCTGTCGGTGGTAAAGGCGATCCGGGCGGCGCCGGTACTCAGGACCGCGCTGTCCTCGAACCGGGCCAGCTCCGGATTGTTGAGCCTGGGCAGGAAAACGGTTTCGATAAGCTTGCGGCCGGCCACCCCGCCGCTGCCGTGGTCGAGAAGGATGCGACTGGTCATAGGTCACCGTATTTACTGTAGGCCGCACAGGTCCCTTCACTTGAAACCATGCAGGGACCGACTGGATGGGTTGGCGTGCACCGGGTGTTGAAAAGCGGGCACTGGGGCGGCTTGATCCGGGCGGTCAGGATTTCGCCGCAACGGCAGCCCTTGGGCTCCGGCACAAAAACGGCCGGCAGCTCGAAGCGGGCAACGGCGTCAAAGTCCTTGAATTCCGCTCGCAGCTCCAGGCCGCTGCCCGGAATCTCTCCCAGGCCGCGCCACCAGGCGTCACAGGGTTTAAAGACCCGGCGGATTATTTCCCGAGCCCTGGGGTTGCCTTCCCTGCCGACCACCCTGCCGTAGCAGTTTTCAACCAGGGCCTGGCCCCGGCCTGCCTGGCGGGTCAGCATGTAGACGGCGCTTAAGATATCAAGCGGCTCAAAGCCGGCAATGACGCAGGGAATGTGAAACTGTTCGACCAGGGGCTGGTAGGCCTGTTCTCCGATGATGGCGCTGACATGGCCGGGACAGAGCAGGCCGTCAATGGCCAGTTCGGGATCACTCAGCAGAACTTCCAGGGCCGGCGGCACGACCTTGTGCGAGACCAGGAGCATAAAGTTGCGCACATTTCTGCGCCGCGCTTCGAGTACGGTGGCGGCGATGACCGGGATGGTGGTCTCAAAACCGATGGCCGGAAAGACGACCAGGCCGTCGGTGTTCCGGGCAATATTCAGGGCATCGGCCGGCGAGTAGACAATCTCGACCCTGGCGCCTTCGGCCCTGGCCATGGCCAGGCTTTTCCCCTCGCTGCCCGGTACCCGGAGCAGATCGCCGAAGGTGGCCAAGGTGACCCCGGGTTTTGCGGCCAGGGCGATCATCCGGTCGATATCCCCGGTAGCGGTCACGCAGACCGGACAGCCGGGCCCGGAAATCAGTTCGATTTCGGCAGGCAGGAGGGAACGGATGCCGTGCCGGAAAATGGCCATGGTATGGGTGCCGCAGACCTCCATGATCCGCAGCGGCCCGGCCAGGTTTTCCCGGATGCGCTCGGTCAGGGCGGCGGCGAGCCGGCGGTCGCGGAATCCTTCAGATATCGCTGTCAGTGACATGCCCGGCCATCTCCCGCATCAGGTTCAGGTTGGTTTCGGCCTCGGCCGGTTCAAGGGTATGAATGGCAAAGCCGGCATGGACGATGACATAATCCCCCGGACGCGGCCAGCGGTCGACAATATCCAGGCGGACCTCTTTGCCGAGGCCCTCCTCCTCCACCACCGCGCAGGGAAACGACAGTGGGTCGTTTCGGTCGCCGCGGACTTCAGTGACGCGCATGGGAATCGCCAGACACATGGGTTCCTCCTATGGCCGCCTGGCCGAGGGCGATGCCGCCGTCGTTGGCCGGGACCTGCCGGTTGGTATAGACCTTGAGATGAGACTTGGCAAAGAATTCGAAAAAGCCTTCAACCAGAAGACGATTCTGCAGGCAGCCGCCGCTCAGGACAATGGTGTCGATTCCGGTCCGCCTGCTCAAGCAGCGTATCATATTTCCGCAGCAGAAGACAAGAAACAGGTGAAAAAATAGCGCGATATTCCCGGCAGCCGCAGAGCCCGAGGTCATTTTTTCAATGATATATCGGACACATTGATCGGTGGAGGCCTCAAGGATGCCGTTTTTTTCCGTGTACAGTAGATCGGCCGGCATTGCTCTGAAGGCCTCGCAATTCATCATGGATGCACCACCAAGGGCGGCAACGGCCAAGGTCTCCAGTTCCATGGCGGCCTGGCCTTCGAAGGTGTTGACATGACAGATGCCGAGCAGCGAGGCCACCGCATCGAACAGGCGGCCGCAACTCGAGGTCAAGGGGCAGTTGACGTCTTTGGCCATCATCTCCCGGATCAACTGCCGGTCATGGCCGGCAACGGCGCCCAGGTTGACGGTCGCCGCCTCTTCGTCGATTCCGGCCAGGTGGAGCGCGGCCAGGGCCATGCGCCAGGGCTGCCTGGCCGCCTGGTCTCCGCCCGGCAGCGGCAGGGGGGCAAGCCGGCCGAGCCGTTTGTAGGCATGCAAGGAGCATTGCAGTATCTCCCCGCCCCAGACCGTGCCGTCGGGACCGAAGCCGCTGCCGTCCAGGACGACGGCCAGGGCCTGGTCCAGGCCATGTTCCGCTATGACCGAGGCGGCGTGGGCCCAATGGTGCTGGACCCGAACCAGGGGCAGCCCGAGCTGTTCGGCAAACCTGCCGCTCAGGTAGTCGGGATGCGGATCGGCAACCACCAGGCGCGGTTCGATTTCCAGCAGGGCCTGCAGCCGTTCGACCGTCTCCGTGAAAAAATCAAGGGTGGCCGGATTGTTCATGTCGCCTATATGCTGGCTCATAAAGGCATCGCGGCCGCGGGCCAGGCAGAAACTGTTTTTCAGTTCGCCACCCACGGCCAGCAGCGGAGGCAGCTCAATGGCAAGGCGCACCGGCGCCGGGGCATAACCGCGGGACCGCCGCAGGAAGGCCGGTTTGCCGGCCGTTACCCGGACCACCGAATCGTCGACCCGGGTATGGATGCCCCGGTCATGCAGCAGGAAACCATCGCCAAAGGCGGCCAGCCGCTGCCCGGCCTCGTCATTGTCCTTGCAAAGCGGCTCGCCGGCCGGATTACCGCTGGTCATGACCAGGCAGTCTGGGACCCCGGGCCGGGCAAAGAGCAGGTGATGCAGGGGCGTATAGGGCAGCATGACCCCGAGTTCGGCCATGCCCGGCGCCAGATTTTCGGCCAGCCCGGCCGCCCGCCGTTTTTTCAGCAAGACAATCGGGCGGGAGAATGCACTCAGCAGCTCCTCCTCTTGCGGGGTAACATGGCAGAGCCTCTGCGCGGTTTGCAGGTTCCGCGCCATAACGGCCAGGGGCTTGGCCGGCCTGTTTTTCCGCCGTCTGAGCGTTGCCACCGCCGGCGCCGAATAGGCGCTGGTGGCCAGGTGAAAACCGCCCAGCCCCTTGATCCCGATGACCGCCCCGTTTTCGAGCGCTGCCGCCGCCAGGGCCAGGGGGTCGTCCGCCGCCGGCCGCGAACCGTCGCCGGCCTGCCAGCTCAGGCGCGGGCCGCAGTCGGCACAGGCATTGGGCTGGGCGTGAAACCGCCGGTCACGGGGATTTTTATACTCTGCCGTGCATTCCGGACACATCGGGAAGGCGTCCATGGTCGTTCGGGGACGGTCATAGGGCAGGGAGCGGATAATGGTATAGCGCGGCCCGCAGTTGGTGCAGTTGGTAAAGGGATAGCCGTAGCGCCGGTCTCCGGGGTCGAAGATTTCCCGCAGGCAGTCCGTACAGGTCGCGGTGTCGGGCGCGACCTGGGTGGTGCTCCTGCCGCTGCCGTCGCTGTCACGGATCACAAAACCGGTGGCCGGCCCGGAAAGGTCCGCCGGCCGCTGCTGCAGGGAATCAATGCGGGCCAGGGGCGGGGCCTCACGCCGCAGGGCCGTCAGGAAGGAGTCGATTGTCCCGGCCGGACCGGCAATCCTGATGACCACGCCGCCGCCGGTATTGGTGATATGGCCGGCCAGGCCAAGCCGTGTGGCCAGCCGGTAGACAAAGGGCCGGAATCCCACCCCCTGAACGATCCCGCCGATCTCTATTTCCCGAGCCTGTCTGTTCATCGGCAGAACACTTGCATGTCATTATGATAAAGTGGGTTGCCGATATTCATACCGCTCTGTCCAGCATGAAATATTACCTCAAGCCGTCACGGATTCAGGTGGGCAGGCCGGCCGCCGCCACCAGGGCGGTAGTGAGCGTGTTTAAATCGTCTTTGCCGATGATGTAGGGCGGCATGAGGTAGAGCAGTCCGGCAAAGGGCCGGATCCAGACTCCCTGTTCGACAAAGAATTCCTGTAACCTGGCCATGTCGACCGGTTTTTTCATTTCAATGACTCCGATCCCGCCCAGGACCCGGACCTCGGCCACGCCGGGCAGGCCGGCCGCCGGGGCCAGTTCCGCGCGGAGCTGCGTTTCTATTGTTTGAAGCCGTTGCCGCCATGGGGAGTCAAGCAGCAGGTTGATGCTGGCAACCGCTACTCTGCAGGCCAGGGGATTGGCCATGAAGGTGGGGCCGTGCATGAAAACGCCGGGATCGCCGCTGGAAATGGTGGTCGCCACCTGGTCGGTGGCCAGGGTGGCGGCCAGGCTCAGGTAACCGCCGGTCAGCGCCTTGCCGATACACATGATGTCCGGGGCAACGCCCGCGTGTTCGGCGGCGAAGAGCTTGCCGCTGCGGCCGAAACCGGTGGCGATTTCATCAAAGATAAGCAGCAGGCCCTCCCGGTCACAGAGGCGGCGCAGGCGGCGCAGGTATTCCGGATGGTAAAACCGCATGCCGCCGGCGCCCTGGACGATGGGTTCCACAATGATTGCCGCCAGTTCGTCCCGGTGTTCCGTTGCCAGTCTCGTCATTACCGCGATATCGCCGTCATTCCAGGTTTCGGAAAACCCGCAACGGGGTGCCGGGGCAAAGAGCTGCCGGGGCAGGGCGTGCTGAAAGACGTGGTGCATGCCGGTGACCGGGTCGCAGACCGACATGGCGTGGAAGGTGTCGCCGTGGTAGCCGGAGCGGATGGTCAGCAGGCGGTTTTTTCGGGGGGTGCCCAGGGCGTACCAGTACTGCAGGGCCATTTTCAGCGCTACTTCAACCGCAACCGATCCCGAATCGCAGAAAAAGACCTTGTCCAGCGGTTCCGGGGTGATTTTCACGAGCAGGCGGGCCAGCTCGACCACCGGTTCATGGGTCAGGCCGCCGAACATGACATGGGCCATCTTTATCGCCTGTTCGGAGACGGCCCGGTTGAGGACCGGATGAGAATAGCCGTGGATGGCCGCCCACCAGGACGACATGCCGTCGATCAGCTCCCGGCCGTCCGTAAGCCGGATGCGCACCCCGGCGGCCGATTCCACCGGGTAAACCGGCAGAGGGTCGGTCATGGAGGTGTAGGGGTGCCAGATGTGCCGGCGGTCGAAATCAAGCAAAGGTAAAGCCCATCTCGGAAAATGTCTGCAGATCATCTTCCAGGGCGCTGCCGATGGTGGTCAGGTAGTTGCCGACCATGGCGCCGTTGGCGCCGGCGGTAAAACAGCGGTACTGGTCGCGGCCCAGTTGCTGGCGGCCGCCGGCGATGCGAATGACGACAGGCGGATTTATGAAGCGGAAGAGGGCAATGGCGGTCAGCACTTCTTCCACGGCCAGCGGCTCGCGGTCGGCCAGCGGGGTGCCGGCGATGGGCGTCAGGATATTGAGCGGGATGGAGTCAACCGCAAGCTCCCGCAGTTCCAGGGCCAGATCAATGCGGTCGGCCGTGGATTCGCCCATGCCGATGATGCCGCCGGAACAGAGCGACATGCCCGCCTCTCTTGCCATCTTCAGAGTCGCCACCTTTTCTTCCCAGGTGTGGGTGGTGCAGATGCGGGGAAAAAAATTGCGGCAGGTTTCCAGGTTGCAGTGGTAACGGCTGACACCCATTTCTTTGAGGCGCCGTGATTTTTCCGGGGTCAGCAGGCCCATGGAGCCGCAGAGTTGCATGGATGTCCCCTGGTCAATGGCCTGATAAACAGTGGCGAATTGATTGAGCAGGCTCATGCTGACACTGCGGCCGCTGGTGACCAGCGAAAAGCGGTGGACGCCGTGGCGGTCGTTTTCCTCGGCCATGGCAAGGGCCTGCTCCCTGGCGGCGATTTCATACTCGTCGACACCGGTGTGGTGGCGGGCGGACTGGGCGCAGAAGCGGCAGTCCTCGGAGCATCTGCCGCTTCTGGCATTGATAATGGAACAGAGCGAAAAATCGGCCCCGTGAAAGTGGCTTCTGATGCGGTCGGCGGCGGCCCACAGTTCTTCCTGGTTGGCGTCGGCGGCAAGCTGCAGGGCGGTCTGCCGGTCAACGGGAGTTCCGTCAAGGACGGCTGTCAGTGTTTCTTGGATTAATGATGTCATGATGTTGATGTCCCTATGCAAAGAAGGAAGGTAACCTCCGGGTATCGAGGCTGCCGGATGAGCCGGTTATCGTGCGCAAAAGGGTTCGGCCGCCTGGGGCGGCCCGGCCACGATCATGTCGGCAATGGTGCGTCTGACCCTGGGGAAGAGGTGGCGTTTGCCGCCCAGCAGTTCGTTTTCCAGACCGGCCAGTCTCCTGAAGAGTTCGGTGCGGTCCATGCCGGGCGGGTCGGTTCCCTGTTCGTATTTCTCTTCGACAATCTCCTGGCAGTGGAAACAACCCGGGAAGCGGAGCTGCCGTCCGTCAGGACGGGTCATGGTGGCCGGGATGCCGTGCAGGCGGCAGATCATCAGCCGGTGCGAGTAGAGGGCGCAGAGTCCGTCTTCGTTGAGGGGGCACATGAGCCGGGGTCGTTCACCTCCGGCCAGCCGGGCGCGGCTCTCCGCGACATACTGTTTTGCCCGGTCCGTGATCCTGTTCAGCCGCTCGGCATCCAGGGTCCTGATCCCCTCCCAGAGATAGGCCCATTCGCTGTAGGTGTGGTGCTGGAAATAGCTGTCGCAGCAGTTGTCACGGCAACCTTCGCAGGTCAGGCTGATTGCGCCGGCGACCCGGTCGTAACCGGACTCCATGGCCGCATAGATGGCCGAGAGATTTTTTGAGAGTTCAGGTGAGAGCAGAATTTCTTTCATGACAAGATGAGCGACCCCTTTTACGGGCCTTCCTCAAACCTGGATCCGTGACGGCTTGAGGTGATATTCCATGCAATATCTAGAATTTATTGTATTATTTCCAAAAATGTATTTCCTGGTCTTCACCGCGCCGCCCTGCGGGGCGCCCGATAACGGCGCAGCTGTTGCGTTGGCAACTTGTTGATATCACACCAGGATAATCAACATCGTCGCCGCCTTGCATCTGCACCATTCTCGAACGCTCACGGCTCCAGGTCAAAGTATTGCACCTGGTAGGTCTGCACTTTCAGGTTGCCGGTTCTCCAGGCATCATTTGGGAGCCCCGCCTTGAGGCAGAGTTGACCGAGGAAAAGCGGCGCTGACGGCAGTTGCTCCCAGACCTGGGGCAGGAAGGTGGCGCTCCGGCCCGCCGCGTCCTCCAGGATGACTCCGTCAACCTGCGGCCGCAACTGCCGGACCAGGTCGTCGGCGTCCTGGTAGGCCAGCGGCCGGGGTTCCGTGAGGACGCTGACCTCGATGTTCAGTTCCGGCAGTTCATCAGCCGTAACCGGCGAAAATCTATAGTCATTGAAGGCGGCGTTGACGGCGTGCCGCCGCACCCCGTCGATAATGGTTTCCGTGCCGATCAAGCTGCCGATGCAGCCGCGCAGCTGCCCCCTTTTCTTCAGTGTAACAAAGACACCTAGCCTCTCCTGCAGAGCGGGATCGGAGAGTTCCTCCGGTCCGACCGGATCGGCCGAATCTACCTGCAGGTGCTTTTCTATGGTTTGTCGGGCCAGGCGGATGAGAATCCGGCCCTGTTGTTCACTCAGCATGGCTATCCTCGTTTCTGGACGGGTAATCCCTACGGTTTTGATCCATGTCCTGGGAAACAGGCCGTAAGCTCTGCTTCCCGGACGGCACTGATCATTAAAGGATAAGATAAGTAATAAAAGAGGATATTGCAAACAGGAACTGGAAATCCGTCCCACCACAATACCCGGCCTCGCGTTTTCCTTCACCCGAAGGACGGATCGGCGCCGGAGACCGGGGAATGGAAGAGTTTCCTATCTTACCGGTTTTATGCCTGGTTGACACGGTTCTCTGCAATCAGCCTTTAATGACCGCCAACGGGTGCAGGGTCACGACCACTTCGACAAGGTCGATCTGATTTTCAACCACTTGGTCGATATTTTTGTAGGCCCCGGCGGCCTCATCCAGGTCCCTCCGACCACGGATGGAATGGATGATGCCCTGGTCATCCAGCTTTTTGACCTCAGTCTCCAGGTCAAGCTGTCGCTGTGCCTGTTTACGGCCCATTTTGCGGCCGGCGCCATGGGAACAGGACTCGAAACTCTCGCTGTTGCCCTTGCCGCGGACGATATAGCTTGGGGTTCCCTGGGAGCCCGGAATAATTCCCATTTCACCTTCCCGGGCACTGGTCGCCCCCTTCCGATGAACTATGACCTGCTTGTGGAAATGGGTCTCCATGGCGGCATAATTATGGGCGATATTGATGAACGAAGAAAACGACACCGGTGAGACCACGGCCCGGAAGGCCTCTATGACTCGTTCCATCATCAATTTTCTGTTGGCCAGGGCAAATTCGACGCAATAATCCATTTCCCGTACATATTGCCGGCCGGCCTCGGAGGAGAGCGGCAGAAAGGCCAGCTGCCAGTTTCGGGGAATCGTTGAGCCCCACCGACTATTGAGCTGAACGGCCAGGCGGTTGTAATAGTTGGCGACCTTGAAGCCCAGGTTGCGGCTGCCCGAGTGAATCATGATCCAGATGTGGCCGTCGCTGCCCTTTTGGATCTCGATAAAATGGTTGCCGCCGCCAAGAGTTCCAAGCTGGGTCAGGGCATTGTTATATTCCTGCGAAACAAGGGGAAGTTCTTCGAGTGGGAATTCCGTTTTCGGCATCAGGGCCTTACTTTGGCGGGCCTTATGGTGTTTGAAGCCCAGCGGAATGGTACGCCGTATGAGGCCAATGATTGCCTTGAGCTTATCGTGACTGATATCGGTAAGCGAGGTCTGCAGGGCACACATGCCGCAACCGATATCCACTCCCACGGCATTGGGAACAATGACGTCTTCGGTCGCCATAACACCGCCGATGGGCATCCCGTAACCAAGATGGGCGTCAGGCATGACGGCAATATGCTTATAAACAAAAGGCAGGTTGGCCAGATTACGGGCCTGGCCCATGGCCCCGTCATCAATATCATCCAGCCAAAGCTTGATGGGTCGTTTTTCCGTGGAGATGATCTGCTTCATGACCTTACCCCCGACTCCGTGTCTGTGG
>VAPE01031240.1_pt1 | contig 14316 bp, 9 predicted proteins | sample 3393911 | NCBI WGS metagenome assembly VAPE01 (sample SAMN08290436, study PRJNA428436) | hydrothermal vent metagenome | isolation source: Deep-sea hydrothermal vent chimney | place: Atlantic Ocean: South-mid Altantic Ridge | reverse complement strand
TAATCAGTATATCAACTCATTAATCCTTTTAAAAGTCGGGGTGAGAGGATTCGAACCTCCGGCCTCGTCGTCCCGAACGACGCGCGCTAACCGGGCTGCGCTACACCCCGAAAAATCAAGCTGCAAAAGTAAAAAACATTCCCGATTCACAAAAGTTTTTTTCCGGAGTTGAAACGATTTTAATTATTTGGTATTTTTGAGAAATAAACGACCTCTGAAAATGTACTTTCAAATAAAAATAAAAAAAGATTCTTGTAATCCTCTGTTTCATATAATATCTCTGTAAATTTACATTTCACTAAAATAATATAACCATGAAAAATTTTGTTGTTCACCAACTACTGTATCATGCAGTCATCACGCATCCCGGGCAGGTGATTGTCTCCGGAGAAAAGCAGTTCACCTTCAAACAATTTTATTCACGGGTTATGAGATTGGCCGACAGCCTCAGTAACCATGGGGTAAAAAAAGGAACGGTCATTGGTGTGCTTGATGTCAACACACACCGTTTTCTCGAAATGCATTATGCCTGCTCTATGCTTGGTGCCATTTTGCATACCATCAACTTCAGGCTGGCGCCGGAACAAATGGTTTATTCCATGATCCATGCCGGCGATGAATGGATTTTTGTCTCGGATGTGTTCGCTCCGGCAGTAAAGCCCCTGTTTTCAAAGTTTCCCAACTGGGTACTCATGAGCGACAACCGCGAACAACCACTTCCCGATGCACAAAAAGCCTTTCATTACGAAGATCTGCTTGAACAGGGCGAAGAAAAAGAACCTGCCGGTGCAGCTCTGGTAACAGAAAATGATATTTTTTCTATTTTTTATACCACCGGAACTACCGGCAAACCCAAAGGCATACAGTACAAACACCATACTATTCTACATGGTGCTCTTCAGCTTTTTCACCATCTCGCACTTCACGAATATGGCGCACGGGTCAGTAGCCGTGATGTCTATATGCCGTTGATTCCTTTTTTCCATATCCATGCGTGGGGTATGGCTTTCTTTCCCATTTATGTGGGTGCAAAACTTGTATTGCCAGGAGCTGCCGACCCGGCTGGGCAAATGGCACTCATTAAAAAAGAAAAAGTCAGTTGGATGAATATGGTTCCCACACAATTGCAAATGTTGCTCGAACAAAAAGACTTTGGTAACATTAATGTTCTCACCGGGGGAAGTCCTTTTGCTTCGGGTATTGCACAAAAAGCACAAGATGCAGGAGTGAACTTCAGCTTGATTTACGGTGGTTCCGACCAGTTGGCCACTGCCATTTCCGTAGTTCCGGAAGATGTGGAACCTGATACTGCCGAGGCGTTGGAATGGAGGCGTGTGGGCATGCGGCCACTGCCATATGTGGAGGTCTCTTTAAGAGATAAATCCGGCAACGAAGTACCGCATGACGGGAAAAGTCTTGGCGCCGTTTGGGTGAGAAGTCCCTGGCTGCCTGATGGTTACTATAAAGAACCGGAGATTACCAAACAGCATTTTATCGATGGCTGGTTTCGTACCGGGGATTTGGGTTTTTTTCATGCAAACCATCTGTTATACGTCGCCGATCGTGAAGGTGATGCCATCAAAAGCGGTGGCGAATGGATTCCTACCGGAATACTCGAAGCACTTATTTCGGAACATCCGGCTGTAACCCAGGTAGCAGTGATTCCCAAAAAAGATGAACATTGGGGGCAACGCCCGCTGGCTATTGTAAAAGCATCGGAGAAAATAAACCCAAAGGAGCTGGTAGATCTGCTCACCTCAAAAGCAAAAGAGGGCAAGATGGCCAAATTCTGGATTCCAGACCAGTTTATTTTCGTGGATGAAATTCCACTGACCAGTGCCGGAAAACTGAATAAAAAAGTGCTCCGCGACAAATATTCAAAAATGTAGTAGAAACATTAATCTGTAACACAAAAAAAATTAGTCATGTCGATGAATGAGTTATTAACCAAAGAAGAAATTGTTCTGCGCGAAAAAGTTCAGGACTTTGTAAAATGGGTACCACGTCAGCTTTTACTGGATATGGATGCCGACAAAGTACGCTATCCCATGGAATTTATCCGGGAAGCAGGAAAACGAAACCTGCTGGGATTGCGTTTCGACAAAAAATGGGGCGGTTCGGGTATGCCCTGGGCCAGCGAAATGGTGGCCCTCGAAGAAGTAGGCGTACTGGGAACGTCGCTGGGATGCCTTTATTCGTTGTTCTCCATTGTGGGTGAAGCCCTGCATGTTTTTGGTACCGAAGAACAAAAGAAACGCTTTCTGGTGCCTATGCTAAAAGGTGAAATCGGTGTGGCAGAGGGACTTACAGAGCCTCGTGGCGGCTCCGATTTTTTTGCTGCTACCACCAAAGCTACGCGCAAAGGCGATATGTTTTACCTGAACGGGCAGAAACGTTTTGTGGTAGGCGCTGAAGGTGCAGGCCTGATACTCGTTTATGCCAAAGTTGAAGGTATCGACGATCCCAAAAAATCTATGACTGCCTTTCTTGTGGAACGTGGCCCCGGCGTGGAGGTCGAACATGTCTATGGCCTCATGGGTACGCGTGGAGGCGGAACAGGACGGCTGGTGTTTAAAAATGCAGCTGTTCCCGTAGAAAATGTCCTCGGTGGTGAAGCCGGTATCGGCAACGGAACCCGTGTATTTCACCAAATGATGATTCCCGAAAGGCTGACTTCTGCCGGTGGTGCCGTAGGAATGGCTCGTGGCGCTTTTGAAGTGGCTGCCCGTTATGCTGACAAGAGAAAAGCTTTCGGACAGAAAATAAGGGCTTTCGAAGCGGTGAGTGCCAAAGTATCTGACAGCCTTACGCTGCTGGATGCTTCCAGAGCTATCAACTATCTCGCTGCTAAAACCGCTGATGCGCCGGTGTCGGCAGGACAAATCCGCCAGATGGTCTCCGAAGCCAAAAAATTCTCTACCGAATCGGCCTGGAAAGTGGTAAACCATGCCATGCAGATGATGGGTGGCATTGGCTACACCAACGTCTATCCCGTGGAAAAAATGCTCCGTGACATCCGGCTTATCACCATCTGGACAGGTACTAACGAAATTATGGATTTAGTCATCCAGCATGAGTTTTATAAAGATTTTCTAACTCAGAAAATGAAAAGTCGCGACACAGAAGCTGACGCAGAGGGTGCTGATTTGCCCGGTGAGAAAATTTATAATGATGAGGAAGATTAGAAAGCTGGAAGACCGAAGCCGGAAGTTCTTTTTATTGTCGTGATAACTTACTCATCCATTATTTAAACCGATTATCTGCATACTAAAACACTATTATCAGACACCATTTTTCAATCTTCGGTACTCGGTCTTCGGTCTTCCGACTTCGGTCTTCGGTCTTCGGTCTTCGGTCTTCGGTCTTCCGACTTCGGTCTTCGGTCTTCGGTCTTCCGTCTTCGGTCTTCGGTCTTCGGTCTTCGGACTTCTGACCTTTCATAAATGAAAGAATTCGTTTTCCACTAAACATGTAGTAAAATCATTTTTAAAACAATTTTCCCTGTTCCGGGTTTTTGGTCTTTCCAAGATGCGTGTAAGCTAGTTCGGTAGCTTCGCGGCCACGTGGTGTGCGCATGATATAACCTTCCTGAATGAGAAACGGCTCATAGACCTCTTCGATGGTACCACCTTCTTCGCCTACGGCAGTAGCGATGGTGGAGATGCCCACAGGACCACCTTTGAACTTCTCGATGATGGTGGAAAGAATGCGGTTGTCCATTTCATCCAGACCGTATTTGTCCACATTCAGTGCTTCCAGCGCAAGTTTTGAGATAGCCATATCAATATTGCCATTGCCTTTGATTTGTGCAAAGTCGCGTACACGACGTAACAAAAGGTTGGCTATACGCGGCGTTCCCCGGCTGCGACCGGCAATTTCCATGGCAGCATCTTTATTTATTTCCACTTTTATAATGGCAGCAGAACGTTTGACAATGCCCGAAAGTGTATGGGTATCGTAATAAGAAAGACGTGAAGTAATGCCAAAACGTGAACGCAGTGGTGCAGTTAACAGTCCCGAACGTGTGGTGGCGCCCACCAGTGTAAACGGGTTCAGGCTGATTTGTACGGAACGAGCGTTGGGACCGGTTTCAATCATAATGTCAATCCTGAAATCTTCCATGGCCGAATAAAGATACTCTTCCACCACGGGGCTGAGCCGGTGAATCTCATCGATGAACAGCACATCATTTTCTTCAAGGTTAGTAAGCAGCCCGGCCAGGTCACCTGGCTTGTCCAGAACAGGTCCGGAAGAGGTGATGATGTTAACACCCAGCTCATTGGAGATAATGTGTGACAGTGTAGTTTTCCCCAGCCCGGGAGGGCCGTGCAGCAAAACATGATCCAGAGCATCACCACGTTCTCTTGCTGCCTGCACAAAAATTTTCAGATTTTCAACCACCTTTGGCTGACCCGCGAAACTCTCAAAGCGGCCGGGACGCAGCACGTTTTCCAACTCCTTCTCAACTTTGCTGAGCGTTACGCCCGTAGGATCCAGATTCTCATTCATTTTCAGCAATTCTGTATATATCAACCGGTCAATTCCGGGTTGCCAGGCAAAGATAGTGATAAAGTCTCAATGACCGGACGAATAGGACAGTCGTTAGTCTTTTTGCCGGAAGCGCCGGCTTTTTCAGCCTCTTTCGGCAGGCAAGAGTTTGATTGCCCATTATTTGGATGATGATAAATATTCTGATGGATTTTTTGTAACTTACATTTGCGTAGTTTGTCAGAAGTTGCGGGGGAGTATCCGCAATATTTAATATTTTTGTTTCTTTAAATTTTTGCTATGAACCATTTGAAATTTAGTTACGACAATGCCCTGAATTTTGTAGGGAAACAAGATATTCTCAGCTACCAGAAAGCCATCGACAGCCATTTTCTTGCCATCCGCGAGCGTACCGGAAAAGGCAATGATTTTCTGGGTTGGACAGATCTTCCTTTCTCTGTGGACGAAGCTTTGATAACCAAAATTGAAACCGCAGCATCTCGCTTTCGCGAAAAATCGGAAGTCAGCGTGGTGGTAGGCATTGGCGGCTCTTACCTTGGGGCACGCGCCGTTATCGAAGCCTTGTCACCACATTTCAACCTGCTGAAAAAGAAAGCGGGAAATCCCGTTATGCTTTTTGCAGGCAACAACATCAGCGAAGATTATCTTGCCGAATTGTTACAGGTTCTGGATGAAAAAGACTATACCATAACGGTGATTTCCAAGTCGGGAACGACTACCGAGCCGGCACTGTCTTTCCGGTTGCTTCGAGAACACATGGAGAAGAAATATGGGAAAGCCGAAATGAGACAACGGATAATAGCCATCACCGACAAGGAAAAAGGAGCGTTGAAACAGCTCGCCGGTGAAGAAGGTTATGAAACGTTTGTTGTCCCCGACGATGTGGGAGGCCGTTACTCGGTACTCACTCCGGTGGGCTTACTTCCCATTGCCATTGCCGGTTTTGATATTCGTGCTTTGCTGCAAGGAGCACAAAATATGGCTGCTTTCTCCGCCACCACGTCCAAAATCGATGAAAATCCGGTCGCAACTTATGCTGCTGTTCGTAATGCCTTGTATGCCAAAGGGAAAACTACCGAAATCATGGTTAATTACGAACCCCGGCTATTCTATTTTACCGAATGGTGGAAGCAGCTTTATGGCGAAAGCGAAGGCAAAGAGAACAAGGGAATTTTCCCGGCAGGCGTAAGTAACACCACCGACCTGCACTCCATGGGGCAGTACATTCAGGAAGGGATACGGAACCTGTTTGAAACAGTGCTTTCGGTTGAAAAGCCAAAACATAAGCTGACCATCCCTTCCGATGTGGCTAACTTAGACAAGTTGAATTACATTGCCGGAAAACGTATCAGCGAGGTAAACCACATGGCTGAACTGGGCACCACGTTGGCACATGTGGATGGCGGTGTTCCCAACCTGAAAGTGACTATTCCGGAGATTTCGGAAGAGACGTTGGGCGAAGTGATTTATTTTTATGAAATGGCTTGTGCTGTAAGTGGTTACATTATCGGCATCAATCCGTTCGACCAGCCAGGTGTGGAAGCGTACAAGCGCAATATGTTTGCTTTGCTCGGGAAACCCGGTTTTGAAAAAGAGACGGAAGCTATCCGGCAGAAGCTTTAAAAGGATGAAAGATTTGAGAATTCAGTTTTTTACAGTTATTTTTTTGTGTCTCGGATGGATGAACCTTCCAGCACAAACGCTTGCTCCCTCCGGTCAGCTTGGTGGTGGACATAACCTGTACGCTATGAACAAACAGGTAAACCAGTTTGTACACCGTTTTAATATGGAAGAGGCTCCTTCGGGCAAACCTCTGTATAAAACTGATAAGCGCTACCATAACAATACCTTACGTAAAAAACTGCTGCCTTATCTGTTCGACCGCCAAAACCCACGTACCTCAGGGAAATTGCAACAATATTTTATTGCAGATGTGACCAACAAAGAGCACCCTGTTTTTCTTAATTTTCTGGACAAAAACTGGTATGCCGAGGTGTCTGCCACTTTCGATAATGATGGCGAGCCGGTAAACCTGATTTTGTTTCTGACACTCGAAAAGGCCGGACTGGGTTCCAAATGGATTATCAGTAATGTTTATGATACTGAACTGCACAACCTTTTCCCGCTGGAAAATGAAGCCGGCCATAAAAAATATTTTTTACATCCGCAAAGCCACGAGCTGGATTTTATGAATCTTAACAAAGCTTTTGATGACCCGAAACATATTGAATATTACGCTTCTACAGACTATCACCCGGATTATCTGACGCTGTTTTTCTACCTGATGAAAACAGGGAAACTGAAATTTGAGTACATCAACTCCGTGAAGTTTCACTTTTTGCAAATTCCGCACTGGTATTTTGAGCTGAGCTTTTTCAACCGAAACACCAGCAATTCGGGATGGCTTATCTCTAATCTGAAATATGTGTCCGTCAAAGAAAAAGCTCAACTCATTAATTTTTTCCGCTCATGTTCTACAAAATAAACCTGTTTTTTTGGATAGGACTGTTTTCATTTGGCAGCCTGGCAGCTCAGCAAAGAGCTGTTAAACTCAGCCCAAAAGAGGTTGCTGCCTACAAGACGCAATGCTACCAAATGATGAAATACCTGCAGGGTACGCTGACTTTTCTGGGCGACCCGGCCAATTCGCCAGCCGAAAAAGAGATTATCATCAACAACAGCTACCTGAAAATATTTGAAAATGACAAAGTGCAGATTGAAGGAGACCTTGATGCGCATCGCATGGTACCTATTCACAAAGATGTTCAAGCCTACCTGAAAGATGTGGTCTTTTTCTTCAAAAAAGTCACCTTTACCTTCAATATTACGAACATTGTCCCGCTGCTGACACAAAATGGCCAAATCTATTTTAAAGTGACGATGAACCGGAACTTAAAAGGTATTACCGTGGAAGGCGACACGGTGGATAACAACCAGCTGCGTTATGTGGAAATCAACCTTAACCTGGAGAAAAACAGTTTGAAAATTGCCAGCATATACACCAACAAACCCAACGATGACATAGAAATACAATATTGGTGGAACCACCTTTCGCAGGCATGGAAAAACTATTTCGGGAGATCTATCCGTGTGTATGACAGCCTCCCGCTAAACAAAATCATCTCGTTCAGCGACAGTAGCCTGGTGGTGGAGACTGAAAAAATAATTCCTGCCGATAGCGCACAACAGGACTCAACACAGCTTCAGCCGATAGAAGACAGCCTGTTGGTAATACAAGATTCCGTTATGCTTGTCCCTGATACTGTGGCTATGAAAAATACCGGCTTGATGGTGCAACTTATTCATCAACTGCGAAAAGCTCGTGAGGTTGACATTTCGGGTAACCTTGATATTGAAAATCTGGCACCGTTGAGCGAAATGGACAACCTGCGTACGCTAAACTGCGCGCACACCCTTATTGACGATTTAATACCGCTGCGCAGCCTCAGCAGGTTACAAACGCTGGATATCACCGGTTGTCCGGTGGAAACCCTGGCTCCGCTGCGATATATTTCCGCTTTGCGTGAAATTGATGCTGCTTATACCTCTCTGAACAAAGTTAAGGTTTTGGGAAACCTGAGAAATCTGGAGCTGCTAAACCTCGCTCATACGCGCATCGACAGCCTTCCCAACCTGAAGAGCCTGCAAAACCTGCGGACGCTGGAGCTGGATGCTACCCCTTTGCGAAGTATTGATTCACTGGCCTCACTGACGCAATTGACCAGCTTGAACATTGCCAAAACTGCCGTTACAGATTTTGCCCCACTAACCAAACTCACTGCACTGCAAAGCCTCAATCTGGACAGTACCCGTATCACCAATTTGCATCCGCTGAGTAAGCTCGACTCGCTGACTATTTTACAAATCAATGGCACACGGGTTTCTGATTTGCTCCCCCTTGCACAATTGCCTGCTATGAAATTTATTTACTGTGACAATTCAGGCATCAACAGTAAAGCCGCCGCTGCTTTTAACAAAGTCAATCCGCAGGTTCAGGTTATCTATAATTCCAAAAAACTGGAAAAATGGTGGAAAGCACTGCCCGAAGTATGGAAAAATATTTTCGTTTCCCATGCAAATCTTAGTAAACCGATAACAAAAGAACAACTTCATAAGCTTTTGTTGTTGAAAAAGCTGAATCTTCAGGGCAATACGGAAGTTCGCAGCCTGAAACCGCTCGCGATGCTCATACAGCTGAAAGAACTCAACGTTTCGGGGACCTCTGTCCGTAATCTGGAGCCATTGGCTTCAGCCAGGACATTGCGCCGGCTCGATGTGAGCCACACCCGGATACAATCCTTGTCGCCATTGCAAAAGTTGAAAAATTTACGAACGATAAACATCAAGCATACTGCCATACGCGATCTTTTGCCGCTGGCACGTATCGGTAATCTGACACTGGTTCTTGCCGACAGCACCCGGGTCAAACAGAAAAATGTATTTGCTCTTGAAAAACATCTTCCGAAGTGTCTGGTTTTGTTCCAGACACCTCAGCTCAGACTATGGTGGAATACCATCGAAGAACCTTGGCAGGCAGCACTTTCCAGGCAAATGGAACTGGATGGCCCACCCACGGCCGAACAATTACAACAACTTGCAAACCTGAGAAAAATCAGTATCGGCAATCATCTGGACATCGAAAGCGTAGAGCCGCTAACCATTTTTGCCCATTTAATAACATTAAAGCTGGACAACACAAGCATTACAGACATTACGCCTGTTGCCGGATTAAAAAGGCTGAAAGAACTGTCTGTTACCAATAGTCCGTTATGGGACACCAGTCCGCTGGCAGGCATGAAGCAACTGGAGAGCCTTAACCTCGAAAATACTTCGGTGGAAGATTTGTATCCTCTGCAAGGACTGCATCAATTGCAAAAGCTGAATGTCTCGGGGACAAAAATAAGAAACCTGAAGCCGTTGGCCGGCCTGAGCAATTTGCGCGAGCTGGTTATCAACAACACAAGGGTAAACAGCCTGAAATATGTGATGCCTTTGTCGCGGCTAACCTTGTTGCGGTGCGACCATACCCTGCTGAGGGAGAGAAAAGTGCAAAACTTCAAAGAAAAGCATCCACGGACGAAAGTAATTTTTTATTGAGGGCTCACGCTACCCCCGACCCCTAAAGGGGAGCCTGCCCGCTTATAATTGCACCACGCCATTGCGATGAGCATCAGGCTGTCTTGCGTGGTGGAGCGAAGAAGCAATCTTTCCCCTCTGGCGTGCGAATGCTTAGTGTGCCTTAGTTGGGGTTGTCATCGCCCCATCCTTAACTCGAGCGCGTTTGCAACGCGTTCGCATTCTAATACAGTCTTTGCAATGCTGCTTGCTGTGCTCCGGTCAGGTTCTTAGCCAAAAAGATACTGTCTTTAATTACATCACAAACCGCCACACGAATTTTACCTGAATGGTCGTATATTTTGTGTCTAATTTATGCTGTTCAGTATCATAACCCTGATTCACAACAAAATAAAGATTTGTCCCCGGAGTGGGAATCCAGTTGACACGGAAATTCAGGAGCATTTCCTGTTCCTGGTTGTTCCATTGGGCAAACATGGAGCCAAACAAATCGGGGTTGACGGCAAAATCAACACGGCTGCCCACTTCGTGAATCACAAAATTTCCGTCAGGTAAAAAGACACTTTGGTGGGTATAATCGGTACTAAAACGTAAATATTTGGAAATTTGCCAGTTTATGGAACCAGAGAATACCGTCCGGCTTCCGTTGTAAAAACCACCCCAGTTAGAAAAAAATTGACCGTAAACTTTACGGCCACGGTAGGTGGCAAATTGCAACTCCCAATCGGTAAACCAATACTCTCCTTTAGGGATGATAATAGTACTGTAAATATTAAAATTTTCGGTAAGATTCTCTGCTTTTCTCTGGATGTTAAATTCAAAATACTCACCACTGCGGGTGGTAAAACCCAACGGCCTGAATTCCGACCAAAATGATTGTAATTTATGCGTTACATCATCAATGTAATAATTGAAATCGAATATTTTAAAGACAAACTGCTGGATAAACCGAAGATGTTTTTTAGGGCGTGGTTTTATCCTGAAATCAGCATTATACATCTGATAAGCTGTTCTGCGCTGAAAGCCTACCTCCGGATTGAACCCTGCACCTGAGCGATCCCATACAGCTGAGAATTCAATAAGGTCGTTGGGATAATCGAAAAACAACCGGCTGGCAAGACCTGTTTTTTGTGTGCGGTCGGAAGTGTAGCTTTGTGCCAGTGCTCCTCCAAAAGCAATGTTCTTGTTTCCCTTGAAATGCGAGTTAAAGTAATTGAAATCAGCGCCATACACAAAGTTCTGACGGCCGGCTCCCAGTTTGCTCACGGCAATCATCCCCACACTTGATTCTTTAAAAATGTCCTGTTTTACCCTGACCACCGAGTAATTGGTTGCCGGCAGTGTATCTTTTGCGGCTGTTTCGATACTCATGGCACCAATGGAGGTTTTTCCCGTTTTCCCCATGACCCGTGCTCCTGCAATAATGGGGACAATGGAATTGTCGGGTGCCAGTCCGATACGCCGTGAATAAAAAGGCTGAACGCTGCCTAAAGCGAAATTGAAATAATTTTTCCCTTCGAGAAAGAATTCTCTTTTTTCAGGATAGTAAAGCGAAAATCGTGTAAGGTTTACCTGCATACGATCCGATTCCACCTGTGCAAAGTCAGTATTTATGGTGAGATTCATTTTTAGGGTCGGCGTAATCAGATAGTTTACATCGCCGCCAACATTCCAGGTAAGCTGTGGTTTTTCGCCTACATTCTTTTCCAGTCCGGTGATGCCATAAGGCTTCAGCTCGATGAGGGAAGTCTTGCTTTTTCCTTTTATTCCGACAAGATAACCGGCATTGGAAACCTGACGGATACTTGAATTTCGCGACCAGCCCTGCCAGTCGTCCTGTTCGCGCTTGCGCCGGATGTTTCGCTCGAAATTAACCCCCCAAATCTGTGTTTTTCCTTCGTTAAATCGTAATGATGAAAAGGGGATTTCAAATTCGGCAAACCAGCCTTGAGCTGTCCGGGTTGTCTTTACATTCCATACTCCATCCCATGATTTGTTTCTGCTTTGTCCATTTTGCGAAATCAGAATATCTGTACGCGCAGCATTGGGATTGGTAATAAACAGATAACCGTTGCGCTTGTCGTTGTACGTATCAAGAATAATTTGAAAATTATCATCGGTACTATAATTAAAATCGCGTTTCATCTGACTGGCAACAATTTTACCGGGATGATTATCATAACACCACACGCCTATGTAAATATTTTTTGCATCATATAAAACGGCCACGTAGGTACGTTCGGTAGCCGGCCGGCCTTCGTGCAGCTCGCGCTGGGTAAAATTGGAAATTTTTCTCGCCTTCTGCCATGCCTGCTCATTCAGTCTGCCATCCAGTTTTATGGGTTGGTGAACAGGTAATGCATGAATAGTATCCAGTTGGGAGTGCTGAGCAAAAACCTGTCCGGCGATAAACAGGAAAAATAGTCCGAAAGATAGGATGGTCTTGAACGGAGAAAACATGCTTCCATAAGGTTTTAGGAAAACAAAATTATAACTTTAGCTGTCAGGAAATTAAAATCTAACTAATTTATTATTAATCCAGATTATCAGACTACACAGTTATATCCATTTTTTTCATAAGAAAAGTGGCATTCAGGTTTTGTGAAACCCCCTCTTTTAGCAGATAATCAAACTGTAACTGGTCATGTTCAATTTCAACCTCAAAACGTTTGTTGATAACATCTTTAGGGAAATCCGCAGCCAGTTCACCCAGGGTCAGATCGTGCGTAGCAATGAGCCCGGAAGCCCCTAGACGAACAAACTGCCGGAGCAAAGCTTTGGAGCCTTTTTGTTTATCTTTTGAATTGGTTCCACGCAGTATTTCGTCCAGAATAACGAACAGCTTTTCGCCATTTTCCAGACGGACGATAATTTCTTTGAGCCTTTTCAGCTCGGCAAAAAAATAAGATTCACCTTCCTGGAGCGAATCGGAAGTTTTAATACCGGTAAAAAGCTGAACGGGGGTAAAAACAAAGCTGTCTGCCAAAACGGGAGCGCCAATCATGGCCAGCACGTAATTAATCCCGATAGTTCGCAAGTAAGTGCTTTTCCCGGCCATGTTGGCGCCGGTGATTACATGAAACCGGCTCCAGTCAGCGATGTCCACCGGATTGCCCACGCACACTGCGGGGTCGATGAAAGGATGTTTCAGATTTTCCCCTTTCACGCGAAAACCTTCGGTGACAATTTCAGGAAACACGGCTTCCGGATGTTGAAAAGCAAATCCTGCAAGCGAACAAAGCTCTTCCATCTGTGCCAGTGCATCAAACCACAAAGGAAGTCTGTCGCCGTAAAGGTTCTTCCATTTTTCCAAACGGATACTCTGTAATATATCCCACAGAAAAAAGATGTTCAGAGGAATTCCAATCAGTATGTTCAGGCGATAGTCGAAAGCTTTGGAAATAACCGATAATTTCTTTACCGCACCAAAAGCGGAAGCTTCTCCTTCTGCCAGTGTTTTAACAATCTGCTGCATAATATCCGAACGGAAATTTTTCTCTGTAGCTTTTTCAAAAAGGGTAGCATATTGTTCCAACAAAGAGGTCTTTTTACTTAAAAGGTCATAAGCTTTATTAATTTTATCTATCCGCAGACCCAGCACAAGAAACGGCAAAATCAGAAAAGCCAGAAAACTACTGTAAGGCAACAGCCCGAAACTGCTAAGTCCCACAACCCCCAAGCCTAATAACGGAGTGATAACCAGTAATATCTTAAAAATTGGTTTGTTGAAAACAGTATCTCTTGTTTCTGCCCAGCGTAACAAATATTCTACACTATTTTTCTCTTTTTCCTCCTGCTTTCCAAGCGCCTGAAATTCTTGTCTCCAGTGTGACATTCCGGATAGCTCGGCAATAGCTTTTTGTCGCGTTATTATCAGCTCTTTTTGCATCGGTGGATGTAATAATGTGAACGCAAGGCTGTTACGGCCAGCATGTGTAGCACTACGGTCGAGCAACTGAAAAAGCGACCTTTTTCCGAAAATATCGAGGTCGGCAGTAAATGGATGGGAGGCATCCAGAAATTCAAAATCTTCCGGTTGATGTGAGGTATCACGTTTTAGCAGGCGCAGTTCGCCTTCATTGATTTGCAAGAGCTTTTCTGTCCACTTTCTTTGCTTGAAAAGCCGGATATGCCGGAAGACAAAAAAACCGAACAACGAAAACCCGGCAATGGCCACCAACAAGACAGCTATCCACGTTTTCCCTGCTGTCAGGTATATAGCGAGAACGGTAATAAGAAAAGTGGAAATACGTAAGGAGGCCACCTGCCGGATATTCTTTTTTATCTGCGAAAGCTGCTGGCTGTAATGCTGTACCTGCTCTTCAAAAAACTGCTTGGGATGTTGTTCTGCCATGGAAGAAATTTGTCTGCAAAATAACGGAATTATACTATACCAATGGATTTTGTCTTGCTGCTTATCCTTTCTCATCAGACAAAATTTCTTAGTCGGTCCCATGAATAAATTCATGGTCAATAAATAAGTCGTCCCTACGGGACTTGAACCTATCTTTTTACATTCGGATTGCAAATCCGAATGAGCGGAGTTTGGCTTCCCATCGCTCCATCGCCCCATCGCAACTTCGCTCCATCGCTCCCTCGTTCTTTCGCCCCTTCGCCCCATCGCTCCTTCGATATCCCATTGCCCGAAATCGCACACTTATGTAAGTCAGCCGAACACTTTGCCCATATTACAAAAGGATAATTTTTGGAGGGAATACTCGTCAATTGTTG
>VAPE01019376.1_pt1 | contig 14376 bp, 14 predicted proteins | sample 3393911 | NCBI WGS metagenome assembly VAPE01 (sample SAMN08290436, study PRJNA428436) | hydrothermal vent metagenome | isolation source: Deep-sea hydrothermal vent chimney | place: Atlantic Ocean: South-mid Altantic Ridge | reverse complement strand
TGCAGCGACGAAGCAGTCTCAAAAAAACATTGGCAATAAAGGGATCGCCATGCGCTTTTCGGTACTTGTAATGACAAATAGGGCTTTATCAACAGGCTCTTTAGTTGAAACCCCAATAAATCCATATTCCATTGGACAAAAACCATAGTCCCTCAGAACCTGCTGCCCCATCAACAACAGATGATTGATCAATTGGAGCTGAAGCTGAGATAAGAAAGAAATATGGATAAAAAGATAGAAAGCCTGTATCCATAAGGGGATATAGGCTCTTTCTGTTACTTTCTCTGCGGAAGTTCCGATTTAAAGAAAGCAAGGAAGGCTGGAAAGAAGAATTTCTACAGCAAATTACCGATAAGTATGGCAATGGTGCTTTATTGAAAGCTGAAAACAAAAATTATAAATTAATTGGCTTGCCTTTGTTTAACAAAAAAACAAAAAACGATTTTGAAAAAGCGTTTAGCAAACAGTTGATTGAATAAAATATAATAGCCATCCAGACAAAAAAACGGGTGAAGCTCGAAACACAAAAAATGTATTGGAAAATTTCTGTTTTTGTTCGCCATAACAAAACTGAGGTGAGCAAAAACATACCGGCAGAATTACCCCTTTATCGAAGCGTAAAAGAAAGTTTAGAGCTACCACGTGCTCGGCACGTGATTAGTCGAGAATCTGTTCAAAAAATATTAAAATTTCAACCAAAAAGTACCGCCGCTTATAGCTGTTTTTTGTTTACTTTGCCGTAAGAAAAGAGAAATAACCTAAAACCAGCAGCATCTTTTTTATTACTGCACTTTTGCCAGGCGATGCAAAATTGCCTACATACACCTTATAAAGATATGTCCCATCTTGATACATTCTCCTCATTGACACATTATCAAATGAAAATTGTAAACGAGTTTTTAATCTAACAGCGTTCTCTACAAACCTAAATGCTCCAACCTGAAGAGTAAATCGTTCGGGTTTGCTATAATTTCCTCCAACTATTCGAATAATAACAGGTGCCGTGCCTGTTTTAACCATATTAATATCTTTAGCAGCCTTATACGATAAATCTATGATTCTTCCTTTTACAAATGGACCCCTATCATTTATTTTAACAACAGTTGAAAGTCCATTATTAAGATTTCTGACTTTTACATAAGTGCCGAGGGGTAGAGTTTTATGTGCAGCCGTGCTGGCATACATATTATAAATCTCACCGCTTGCCGTACGTTTCCCATTAAAATCGGCACCATACCATGAAGCTATACCTTTCTCTTCATAGCCTTTGTAGAAATAACTGCTCGGCTGAATATGACGATATGCATGCGGTCTATAACTTACACATCCTGACATAAGAAAAAACATAACAAAAAAAGCGGTTAATTTAACCATTCAATATTTCCTTGACCTTTTCCTTGATATCAGCACTATAATCAAGCGGTTTTCCTATTGTAATACTTATTTTGCCAGGGTGAAAAATAAATCCTCCGGCAGGTAAAACGGTATCGGTTCCGTTAATTCTAAGCGGCAGAAGCTTAGTCATACTTTTTTTAGCAAGCCAGAATGCACCGTCCTTAAGATCTGTGCTATGCCTTGTACCTTCAGGAAAGATAACAAAATTCTTCCCTTTTTTAATTTGTCTAACGATTCTGAGAAGACTTAAAGCCTTGCTTCGAACATTAGATCTGTCAACGGCCACATTTCCGCACTTTCTCATCGCAGAAGATAAAAACGGTATATGGAAAAGAGAGCTTTTTGTAAGCCATGAAAGTTTTAAGGATAAAGCAGCTATAATTGCAGGTATATCTAAGTATGATAAATGATTGGAAATAATGATATAGTGGCCTTTCGGAACTTCGCCTTTTACAATCAATTTTGATCCGCTGAAAAATAGCAGCATCTTGCCCCATAAAACTACATATTTATATGATCCGCTTATAACCAGTAAACTCCCAAAAACAACAGTTGAAATTGCAATTAAAAACCATCTAAAAATGGAGATTATCAACATCATAAAATGGGTAACTTTACACAAAACGATGCTCCCTTCTTTACTGCCTTTGTTTCTATAGTCATACCTATAATGTCTGCATATTTTTTAACGATTGAGAGTCCAAGTCCGTTGCCCTGCTGCTTAGTTGTAAAAAACGGATCAAAAATTTTTCCGGCAACTTCTTCAGGTATTCCACCGCCTTCATCTCTTATCTCCACCGAAATCGGGTCGCAAGACATCTTAATCAAGATAGAGGAATTATAAGATACATCAATAGCATTAAGTAAAATATTCGAGAGTATCTCTTTTAAAAGCAGCTTATCTGTTTTTATCTCTTTAGGAAACAAGTCGGTTTGGATTTTTATTTTTTTATTTCTTAGATTTAGTTGATATTCATTCAAAATCTCTTTAATGAGCTCCGATAAATCGAATAGCTCGGCAAACAAATGCGTATCTCTGGCAAAATTCATTAGATTTGTCAATATCTTATTCATATGTGAAACAGCAATTTTTATATTTATTGCAATCTTTTTTTGTTCACCTGTTAGATCATCAATTAGAAGGGAATTAAACAGATCTATACTTCCAAGAGGGTTGCGCAGCTGGTGTGCAAGCTGACTTGCCATTTTGCCTATTGCTGCGAGCTGTTCTTGCCGCTTTATTTTTCGACTTATAGCTTCCAGCTCCGTAATATTATCAAAAATAATAGTACCGCCTATTTGATCACCCTGTTTTGTCGGGAAATAACTCATCAAGACCGTTTTTTCCTCTTTATCAATAGTGAAAGATAATTTCTTCTTAAAAATAGGCATTAATTTTTTGAGTATAATTTTAATATTAGGTAGGCAGTGCAGCAAAAAATCAATATTTATATCTTTTCTTCCAAAAAGCTGCATTGCCGAACGATTAATATGTTTGACATTTCCATTCCGGTCAAAATTTATCACCGCATTTGTAAGGCTTGACAGTAGTTGGTCTAAAAATCCTTTATTGAGCGTGAGTTGGGATGAAAGATTATCGGAATGAACTTTAAGCTCATTATAGCTTTTTTCGAGGCGTTTTGATGTATCTATAACCTGTTCAAAAGATCTGTTGAGCTGCTTTAAAATTGATTCGTTATTGTTATGGTCAGAGACTGTTATATTGCTCATATATTGTTGTATTATTTTCTTCTTTTAATTCAAATTTGTTATTCCTATAAGAAATTAAGTTTAAACACCCATAATCCTGACTTATATGAATGGCAGCAGACAGCGGTATATCTTTTATATAAGATAAAATTATTCTATTTGTCCCTCCATGAGCTACGATAACGATTCTCTTTTTATCCGTATTTAAAATATAACAAAAAGATTTCATAACTCTATCTTTTTGTTCGTTCATACTTTCACCGTTATGGGCTTTAAAATTTATTGGGTCTCGGATAAAGCATTCCGCCTCATCCGGCCACATATTTACTATCTCTTGCCAATTTTTATTTTCAAAAGAACCCATATTTCTTTCCCGCAGTCCCCTGCAAATCTTTATCGGAGCATTACAAAATCGCGCTATCCAGTATGCTCCGGCCTTAGCCCTAACCAAATCACTGGAAAATATTGTATCAGGTTTTACATGCTCGGATAAAAATCTGCCTATCTTAAGAAATTGTTTAGCTGCTGCGGCAGTCACACCTATATCATGCGATCCGTTAAAAACTTTTTTTTCAAAATTAGCCACCTGGCCATGTCTTAATAAAAAAATTGTTTTGTCAATCATTTTATGCTGTTATTAAATATTATGCCGCAATTTCGCTAGCCCTAACCTCTCTTATAATTGTAATTTTAACTTCACCTGGATATGTTACTTTCTTCTTTATCTCCTTGGCAATATCTTTAGCCAATAGATATGCGTCATTATCATTGGTAGATTTGGGATTTATAATTACTCTAACTTCTCTGCCCGCTTGAAGTGCGTAACACTCATTCACATTGGAAAAACTTTTAGCAACCGCCTCAAGCTCGGTAATTCTTTTTATATAATTGGCTAACAGCTCACTCCTTGCACCCGGTCTGGCAGCAGATAGTGTGTCGGCCACGCTTACAAGAACCGATTCTGCGCACGACGGCTCAATAGCTCCATGATGAGAAAGAATTGCATTTATCACTTCAGAAGGCTCGTTGTATCGCCTTGCAATATCAGCTCCCAGCTCAGGATGATTGCCTTCGGCTTCCTGATCCAAAGCTTTTCCTATGTCGTGCAGAAGCCCCATTTTCTTCGCAAGTTTCGATCTTAAGCCTAATTCGCTTGCAATCATTCCGGTTATATATGCCACCTCTACCGAGTGGGCAAGGACATTCTGCGTATAACTTGTTCTAAATTTTAACTTCGCCAATAATTTGACTATGTTTATATTGATACCGCTTAAATTAAGCTCCAACAAGAGCTTCTTCGTATAATCCATTGCTTCATCATCAAGTTCAGCTTTAACTTTTTTAACAACAGACTCAATCTTCACCGGGTGAATGCGGCCATCTACAATAAGTCGTTCAAGTGCTACTTGGGCAATTTTTCGCCTGTAAGTATTGAAACTTGATAAAACAACTACCTCAGGAGTATCATCCACAATAACATCAACACCGGTAACACTTTCAAAGGATCTTATATTTCTTCCCTCACGACCGATTATCCTGCCTTTCATATCGTCGCTTGGAAGATTAACAGTCGATGAAACCCTCTCGCTTATATAAGTATGCGCCATTCTATCACATGTAACAGCAAGGATTCTTGCCGCTTTATCTTTGGCAGTATCATTGGTCTCATCTTCAATTTTCCTCAACTTTTCTACGGATTCCCTTCTTGCGTCTTCTTCCATCCGGTTGGAAAGATCTTGTTTTGCCTCTTCGCTGCTCATACCGGCCACTCTCTCAAGCTCTTTTACCACCGTCTGTTCTTTTTGGGAAATATTCTTTTTTCTAGCTTCAAGACTATCCATTGCACTTCTAATTTCCGATTCTTTTTTGCGCAGGTCAGTCTCTCTTCCATGTAGATTTATTTCTTTTTTGTCTAAAATGTCCTCCTTGTAATTTATCCTTTTTAAGATACCCTTCGCCTCTGCTTTGATATCTTTTGCATCCTTCTTTGCTTCAAAAATAATATTATCTGATTTTTTATCTGCTTCGGATCTTGCTTTTATTTTAATTTTTTCCGCTTCATTCTTGGCATTCTCTACCATAGTTTTTGAAACTTCTTTACCATTTATATAGCCTTTTTTAGTTAAAAATCGATCAACTATATATATAAGCCCCGTTCCAAGTAATAAACCAATTATAAATATTAGTATATTATTCATTATAATCTCCTATTTGCGTATTTTTTACAATTAATTATCGCCTTTTCGGTAATAATATAATCTATCGGTATATCAAAACTATCTGTATCAATTGCTTCAACAATCTGAAAAGAAAACGCCGGAGCGATGCAGACTGCATCAATGTTTGATAAGAATCGGTCATAAAATCCGGCTCCATATCCAACTCTGTCGCCAGACGCACTAAATGCAATGCCGGGAACAATAACCAATTCCACAACCGTACTATCGCCATCTACAGGTTCTAAAATTCCTTTATAACCCGGCGTAAGTTCATTTAAGCTGCTAATTATAATCGGTTTTATATTTGATCCTGTGACTTTGGGTAATAACAATATCCCATTTGTTATTATATAAGATAAGAGAGGCTTTATATCAACCTCTTTGTGAATAGGCATAAACCCCATACAATTTTTGTATGAAGTTAAAAATGTTGTCTCTATTTTTCTGCAGATATTTCTACTGTACTCATTATAGATATTATCAGACATCTGCTTTCTTCTATCAAGCATAATGTCCCTTACGATCTTTTTATCTTTCCTCAAAGTTATTCCTGTTACTGCAAGCAACAGAAATCTAAACTATATCTAACTCTTCCGCATTCTCCCTATAATGTCTTTATGTGCTGACATCTCTAAGTAAATTAGTCGCCAATTTTATAGCCCGACACAGTACAACTACAGATCTCAAGTCGGCAGGGTTATTACTTATTTGCAATTTAACCCGGCTTAATGGCTAACTTAAATTAGCAAAATTTAGGGCATACTTATTCACCGCAAATTTATAGAATAAATATATCGCCTATTAACCAATCTATAACTTTTGCCATCCTTAAAAGACACACGCAAAATAAGCAGAATTGTCAATTATCATGTTGCTTACATATTTTATTGATCCGCTTAGCCGTGTGAATCGCTTCCATAAACCCGCTATATGCAGGAAACAGCTCCCCTCCGCAAAATAATTACGAAGTTTGGCCGTCTATTTCAATGTGTTGGTAAAGGAAACTGACATACATCACCAACCAAGCAGACCTATTAGTATCTTAATGCAAAAATCCGTTAATGTAAAGGTTTTTATACGGTCTTTTTGTGGCAGGTATAATTTTTGTGAACATACTCTTCATAACTTCATCATAATTAATATTCAGATCAGCGCAGTATTCTATCAAAAAATTCTTTATACGGCTTAAATCTTCCCAAGTAAGAGCAGCGGTTTTAACCTCTTTTCCCAAAGCATTTTCGGGCACTTTTCCTCTTATAATTATCATGCCGCCATGCATACCAGCACCAATAAAGTTATGGCTTCTGTTTTTGTTTTTATTAAGATTAAGTATTATAAGAATACCCCCTGCAATATATTCACCTGCAAATTCACCTGCGGTTCCGCCTACTACTACTATAGGAAAGTTGTTTTTGTATGATTTCATATGTATGCACGTTCTATAGCCCACATCACCTTTTATATATATTCGGCCGCCTTGCATGCTATAGCCTAAAACATCCCCCGCATTCCCGTCAATTATAATCTTTCCTCCGGCCATTGTATTTCCTATACCATCCTGAGCATCACCGTTTATTCGTATCAAGGGTCCATCCATAAACATGCCAAGATCGTTGCCGGGAACTCCGTCAATATCAATTTCCACATTTTGAGTTAATCCGTCACCTATATAATATTGACCTGCTACATTTTTTAAAGCGATCTTTTTGTATCCGTCGTCAATTGCAGTATGAATCATCTCATTGAGCTGTTTGTAGTTTGTCCCGTTTGCATCTATCGTTTTCAACTTTATACCCTCACTGTTTTATTAGATTTTCCAAACATACGGGCTGCTACTGCCGGTTTTAGTTTGGCAATAATAGGCTCTCCTGCATCCGGAGACCATATCTTCTCCAAACCGCTTACGGAACCGGTTATAGCGGATTCCTCACTTGCCATAAAGACAGAGTCACCTTTCAGTCCTACTACCAAAGGTCTTAGTTTAATTCTATCATTTAGACCCATAAGGCCTCCTTTAAAACCAACTAAGATTGCGAATGGACCATTAAGCATGGCGCCTCCGTATATTCTTCTTATATTTTCACATTTCTGCTTCTTTTCGGGCAGCATTTCATCAATTTGCTCCCAGAAAGGCGGAGCAAAAGCCATCGCTGCATCTTTAAGCGACATACTATTTTTTCTAACCATCATATCCAGTAAATATGCAATAACCTCGGTATCTGTTTTGAGATCAAGATTGTAGCCGAACATTTCAAGATATCTTTTATTTATTCCGTATGATGAAATTTCTCCATTATGAACCACGCTCCAGTCTAAAAGTGAAAACGGGTGAGCGCCACCCCACCATCCGGGTGTATTTGTCGGATATCTGTTATGAGCTATCCAGCAATATCCTTTGTAGTCATCAAGCATAAACATATCGGCAATATCTTCAGGATATCCAATACCCTTAAAAACACCGAGATTTTTACCGCTTGATATTACATAAGCTCCCTCTATATATCTATTTATCTTCATAGCAAGTTTAACAATAAACCCATCCTCATGCGATTCTTCAAACTCATCTGTAGCTGCTACATCGGATTGAGCTCTCGGTTTACCGAAATAGACAAAAAATAGAGGCCTTGACTGAATATTCTTACTTTTTTTCGTAGGCACACCTCCACGCTGAACAATAGTAAGTTTAGTACTCAAATAATCTTCCGTTTCTTTTCTGGCTCGGTCATCTGTAAATATCATATGCAGAGCGTAGTAATTCTTGAATTCAGGATAGGCTCCATAAACTGCAAATCCAGCTCCAAGTCCGTTGCCCCTGTCATGCATCATACATATTGAGTCTATACAAGCTTTGCCGTTTACCCTTCTTCCATTCGTATTGATAAACCCGCTCATACCGCAGCCCGATATTTCTCTCGGCAAATCCATTTTTGTATCAAACATTATGCTCTCCTCGTAAGCTTTTCTCTGTATGACCGCTTAAAACTATGCCACCAGAAACCATCTTCTACAAGCTTGTCAGCGAAAGACGAAACATTCATATCGCTGCTTATCATAGCACTTATCATGCCTGATCTTTCAAAATCACCCACAAATATCGCACCTTTTATCTTTCCATTTTTTACAATTATTTTCCTATAAATTCCGCTATCTATCCGTTTATCGTTAACAAACTCATCGCAATCATCAGGCGTTTCGGAATATCCCATAGATATAAAAGACACATCACCTATAGATATTGAATTTATAGGAAATCCGCCCGCAAAACGCCTGCTGCCTGCCGACATGTTAGAGCCTGCAACACGCCCGCATACAGCTGCCCATGGTATGATAGGGATAGGATGAGACATTCGGAATATCAAATCGTATATTTCAGCTACATCACCTGCCGCATACACATTCTCTGCCGATGTTTTCATAGTATCGTCAACGGCTATTCCTCTGTTAACGGAAATTCCGCTTTCCTTTGCAATAGATGAATGAGGTTTCACACCTATTGCCATAATCACAATATCACAGTCTATCTTTTTGCCTGATTTAAGCTTAACTCCACTGCATTTTGTCAAACCGAGAACTTCGCTGACAGAATCATCTGTAATAACATGAACGCCTGCTTTTATCATCTCACCTGTAACGAGATCTGAAGCCCGCCTATCAAGTGCAAGACCCAAAATTTTCTTTGACAACTCAACAACGGTAACATCAAAGCCTGCGAGGGAGAGTTTTTCTGCTGTTTTTGCCCCTATAAGTCCTGCACCTACAACAACTATTTTTTTTGCTGATTTAAGGGCATTTTCTAAAATCATAACATTTGTTAGATTCGTAAACGAATGAACGCCATCCAACTTACTGTTTATCAAGTTAGGAGGAACAAAAGGCGTTCCTCCAGTGGCAATCATGCATCTATCATATCTAAGAACAGTGCCATCTTCAAGAATAACTTCTTTTTCCTTTGTGTCCAATTTGACTGCCATTTTACCGAATTTTCTCTCTATTTTATAATCATCATAAAACGAAGGTCTTCTGTAATGAAATCTATCATCATTTATCTTAACATATCCTGCAATATAATCGGATAATAACGGCCTTGAATAAGCGAAAAATTTTTCATCCGAAATCACGGTTATTAGAGATTTGTTGTCATTTTTTCTAATTTCCTCACACGCTGAGAGTCCGGCAGTTGAATTTCCTATTATTACATATTTCATGATTTATCCCCATAAGTTTCATCTCTGTCATCAAAAAGTAATGCTCCGTTCGGACATACATCAACACATGCGGGTGTTTCACGGTCAGGGCATAGATCGCATTTATTTGAAACACCAAAATACCCCTGTCTTTCATCCCGTGTTATTACGCCGTATGGACACATCATTATGCACATCCAGCACCCCACGCAGGTCTCTTCATTGACAATAATTGCGCCTCTGCTATCGGTATGAATGGAACCGTTTTGGCAAGCCGTAAGACACGGTGCATCAATACAATGTCTGCACATAATTGAAGCTGAAAACGGAAGATTGACGTCAACGGTACATTTAGGCATCGGTCTGTTTTCCATCTGATACGCATCAAGAATATCTTTTGTAGGCGAATGCTCGACATAACATGCCAGCTCACACAACCTGCATTCTACGCATGCATCTTCTGCAATATACACAAGTTTCATTTTCTACTCTCCCGTCGGTAAAACACCGAGAATATCAAGATCTCGGTCAGAAAGTCCAACGCCTCTTAGATGCAGCCTGTTGCCTCTGAGACTCTCAATACTGTTTACGCCCATTGCACCCATCATCTCCTTAAGCTCAAGCGACCAGACATTAAAAAGATTATAAAGATGGGTAGCCATAATATCCGGATTTACACGTTTAGATAAGAATATGTCCTGAGTTGTAATTCCCCAAGCACATTTTCCGGTATGACACTGCTGACATAAAGTGCAGCCTAAAGTCATAAGAGCGGCAGTTCCAATATAAACCGCATCAGCACCAAGTGCTATAGCCTTTGCAACATCAGCGGCATTTCTTATTCCCCCTGATATTATAATTGAAACATTGTTTCTTATGCCTTCTTTACGGAGTCTTGAATCCACAGCCGCCAATGCCAGTTCAACAGGTATGCCTACATTATCTCTTATGATTTGAGGTGCAGCACCCGTTCCACCTTTATATCCGTCAATTGCTACAGCATCAGCTCCCGAACGGGCAATGCCTGATGCAATTGCCGCAACATTGTGAACAGCAGCAATTTTAACGATAATAGGTTTTGTATAACGCGTTGCCTCTTTTAAAGAAAAAATTAGCTGCCTTAAGTCTTCTATCGAATATATATCATGATGCGGTGCAGGCGACAAGGCATCACTTCCTGCTGGTATCATTCTCGTTTGAGAAATTTTTTCACTCACTTTTTCTCCTGGCAAATGTCCGCCTATACCCGGTTTGGCACCTTGTCCTATCTTTATCTCTATAGCAGAGCCGGCGTCAAGATATTCTTTATGAACACCAAATCTGCCTGAAGCCACTTGAACAATAACATTATTGGCAAATTTGTAGTGATCTTTATTTAACCCGCCTTCACCGCAGTTAAAAAATGTTCCTGCTTCCGTAACCGCCCTTCCTATAGATTCAACCACATTCAAGCTCACCGCACCATAACTCATAGCTCCTACCATAATAGGAGTATCAAGCTTAATACTTGGCGGCATTTTGCCATTTTTTTTGAATACATCCGGTTTTTTGCCGATATACGTTCTTAGTTCCATCGGTTCACGAAGCGGGTCGATGGAAGGGTTTGTTACCTGACTAGCGTTCAGCAGCAGATGATCCCAATAAATAATAGATTTATGATCGGTACCCATACTCTTTATAGGCGCACCTCCATAATAGGCACGTCTTTTAATGCCGCTTATAGTATTAAAACTCCAGTTAGGATGCTCTCTATAAGGATTCGGCCTGTTGCGCACAACTATCGCTTCGGTTGGACAATAAGCCACGCATCTATTGCATCCAACGCAACTTTTCTGAAGTGTATAAATAAAATTTCGTTTTTTATCAAAAAAATTAGCATCAAACGAGCATTGCGTCACGCACGCAAGACAACGTATACATAAATTATCGTCTCTCTCCAAAATAAAATCTGGAGGCAGATAATGATGGACTTCTTTAAACCATTGCATATATCCTCCTCAAATGGAATATTACAAAATTAGAGTAATAATCGTATTTTGTCAATATTATTCTTGTATATCAAAACTACCATTATATCTATATAAATAGATTTATTATCTTTTAGATAGTTATGATTGCTAATATATTGTTTTATATTTTAAAGTAAAATAGGCGAAATAATAGATTTTAGACTGCTTAAAGATAGTTTCGAGTAAAGATAAAAGATATCTTTTATTTAAATTCTACAATCGTGAAAAACCTTGCATAAATTTGCGCTCTATATTATAATAAAAAAATGAAAAAATTTGCTTTTATTCTCGTTTGCTCTCTGTTAGCTGCAGGTTGTGCGGAGGTTCCCGTTCAATCAGGCATAAATATAAAAAAGGCATCCATATATAGGCATATGGCATCGAATATAGTATTATATAAAGATTACAGAGATGTTCCCAAATCAATATCATATCTTGACATAGCCAACAAACTCGAACCTGAGAATGCTAAAACATTTTACCTTCTCGGAATAAGCTACATGATAGAAAACAAGATGAACATAGCGTATAAATGGCTCACAAAGTCAATAAAAATTGACCAAAATAATGCCGATGCACGTAACGCACTCGGAATATGGTATGGAAAAAAACAAAAATGGAATCTGGCATTAGAGCAATTTGACTATGTAATTTCACATTCAAATTATAAATATCCTGTAAATAGCTTCTATAATAGAGCTTTAACTTACGAGCACCTATACAAATACAATGAAGCAATAAAAGATCTTAGAAGCGCAATCGCTTTAAGCAAAGGCTTTAATAGAAACTGGCTTTATCATCTCGCTTCAAATTACTATGAAATAGGCAAATTCGGTAAAACAACTGAAGTATTAAACAATATCAAGCATAAATACCCGCTAAATCATGAAGAATCGTTCCTCATGGCTAAAAGCTTTTTACGCCTTAAAGAATATAAAAAGTCGATATCAATCTTAAACCGTTTGGTAAAAGATGGAAATAGCGAAATGAGAAAAAAAGCACTGGTTTATATAAGGATTATAAATGCAGGCAGATAGCTTTCAAAAGCTTGGAAAGAGCATAAGGGAACAGCGGATAAAAAACGGTTTAACCATATCAGATATCAGCAGTAAAACTAGAATAAGCCTCAAAATGCTGAACATATTGGAAAATGGCGAGAGAGATAAGTTTATTGCGCCTGTACTAATAGAAGGTTTTCTGAGAAACTATATGAAAGCCATCGATAGCGACGCTGAAAAATGGGTCAAACAGCTTAAGTCGTTATTTTTAAGAGAGGAGGAAATTCGGAAAATAACAAATATAAAAAAGGCTGCAGCAGCAAAAAAGAGAATAAGAAATGCAATATACGCTATTATAATATTGTGTATAATAATAGCAATATATCTATTTTCTACTATTACCAATTCCACTAATTCCGTTCAAACGAATAAATTATCTGCAAAGCGGCGTGCCATACAAAAAGTAAAAAAAATAATCGCAAAGCCGATAAAAGAAAAACAAAAAAAAGTTCCCATGCTATTTACGCTAAAAATAAAAACGGCAAAAGAAAAAAGCTGGATTTTTTATAAAGCCGATAACAACAAGTCAAAAACAGGTTTCATTGATCCCAACAAAACAATTGAACTTAAAGCAAAAAACAAACTGATAGTGACTATAGGCAATTCAAAAGGAACACAAATTTTTTTTAACGACAGTAAGATAAAGATACCGCAGCAGGTCATACATTTGAAATGCGTTAAATCAGGCTGCAGCTTATTATCGGCATCCGAATGGCAAGATATGATATTTCAATCTTCAAAAAACTCTTCTACCGCGATGAATGACAACGGCAAATAGTGGTGATAAATAATCATTGTACAAACATTTTACCATCCGCAAACAATATAGTTGCACTATTAACTGATTTCGGCGGCAGGTCAGGATATCTATCCCAAATAAAGGCAACCGTGCTAAAATTATGTAGAATGCCTGTCCAGTTCGTAGATATAACAAGCAGCGTTACAAATTTTCAGATAAAAGAAGCTGCTTTTATATTAAAACTGAACTACCAATGGTTTCCTGAAGGCACTATCTTTATTGCAATCGTTGATCCGGATGTTAGGAGTAAAAGAGATATTATAGCTCTGAAATCAGAAGGCATGATATTTATCGCACCTGATAACGGCATATTAAGCCCTGTAATATTAAACGCAGATAGAATAGTTACTATTAAAAATCACGGCAATACTTTTGCCGAAAGAGATTTATACGCAGAAGCGGCATCAAAACTGCTTTGCGGTGATAATATTGAACAGATCGGAGAAAACTATACGGATAAACCTAAATTTTTAGATTTAAAACCACAGTTTAATAAGTCCTCTGTAATTGGTGAAATTATGCATATAGATGATTTTGGAAATATTATAAGTAACATACAAAAAGAATCTATTAAAAACAGACAGCGCCGTGTAAAATGGGGTAATGTTAGTGTTGCCGAATGGATACAAAATTATCACAATCTTAAAAATTCCGGTGTCTATATTGCAAATATAATAAATTCATCCGGTTACCTTGAGCTTGCGTCGTACATGGAATCGGCTGCAAAACGAACACAGGTATCAATCGGCGACACCGTATCAATGCTGCTTATCGATAATATGGGCACCTCTAAAAACCCTATCCGTTCTCAGAGTAGCTTGGTGGGGTAAGATTGTAAAAAATCTTTTTTCAAGTCATAGCCGTAGCTATGATAATAAAAAGTTTTTTCGCAAGATTGCTCTGTATAAAGTCAAGAGGTTTTTGATCCATTAGGGCCACAGTTTTTGATCCACCCTCATTAGTGTTCATTGTACCCTGTTTCTCCTTCTTCTGTAACTCTCG
>VAPE01017054.1_pt1 | contig 14377 bp, 12 predicted proteins | sample 3393911 | NCBI WGS metagenome assembly VAPE01 (sample SAMN08290436, study PRJNA428436) | hydrothermal vent metagenome | isolation source: Deep-sea hydrothermal vent chimney | place: Atlantic Ocean: South-mid Altantic Ridge | reverse complement strand
GTGTTTTTAATAAAATTGCCGGAAAACCATGCACTTTTATCTTTAAGAATCAATATAATAATTTATATATCAATAATTTAAGCGTTTTTCAGCAGACCCTACGTAACAACCTTGCGGAATTAAGGTAAAAGTTAAAATCACTTACTATTTCTACCTTGAATTTTAAATATATTGAAATTTCTATTACCTTTGTTGCGTTATAGCGCAACTATGCAATTAATAAGAAAATGGCATGAATACTTATACTAACTTTTTTAAGGCATTAAGTGATGAAACGAGACTCAGAATGCTGAATTTATTAATAGTTTCAAAATCTGAACTTTGTGTTTGTGAATTCACCGATATTCTGGAAATACCAACATACAATGTTTCAAAACACCTGAAAATATTGAAGAATGCCGGTCTCTTAAACGAAAGAAAAGAAGGTCGTTGGGTATATTTTGGATTGACAGCTGAAAAAGAAAAGTTTCTAAGTCTCTTGTTTAAAGCCATAAAAGAAATTCCTGCTCAACAGCTTAAAACCGACCTTTATGAATTGCAAAAAAGGTTTGATATAAGAGTTGAAGGAAAATGCCTGTTAGGAATTCAAAAAGAACATTTAAAAAATTGATAATCACGTAATTTTTATGAGAGGAAGAATAGCAATTCAACGTTGTCAAAACAGCAAACCGGAAATAGTAACTATAGAGGATGTCCTGAATAATCCAACTGAATACCGAAACCAAAGGGTTAGAAACCAAGGCATTGTAAGCCAAGTAGATCTAAACAAACAGCAATCTGTCATTATTAAAAAAAGGATTTGTATATGAAACAAAAAACATCGGAAATATTAAAGATATATCAGCCGAATAGCGACCAATTGTCCATAGAAGAAATTTACAAGGACTTGAAAAATATTTCAAAAATAAAGAAGTGTTCTTTTTGTGGTTGCAATGCTGACACCTTAAAGGAGTTTGCAGAATTGGCACGAGCTAAAGGCAGGAAGAAGCTTGCCAAAAAGGCAACGAAACTGCACAAAAAAATTATTGACCAGAAAAAATATGACTGTTTAGGCTGTAAGCTGTGCTACCCTGCAGACATTTCTAATCTATTATTTGAAATCGGGGATAAAGATAACAGCGATGATAAACAGGAATCTTGTTCATCTGAATCCTGTTCCTGCAACAGCCAAAAAACCAAATGGCCGGTTGAAAGAGGTAGTTATTTCGTAGGCAATGAAAATGCTGCCATTGCAATTAACACTTTATCAAATACAAAACTGCCTGAACAACTTATCACATCATTAAAAGATAAAATTGCAATAGCAGGTTACTGCGAAACCGAAAATATCGGTGTAGAAAAAATAGTGAAAAATACTATTTCAAACCCCAATATCCGCACTTTAATAATTTGCGGTAATGAAAGTGGACAAAATATGATGGGAGGACACTTTTCAGGTCAGACTTTACTTTCCCTTCATTCAAATGGCATTACCGGAAAAAACAGAATTATCGGGGCAAAAGGGAAGCGTCCTGTCGTAAAAAATTTGAGCATAGAACAAATTAAACGTTTTCAATCTCAAGTCGAAATTGTTGAACTTATCGGCAACAATTCAATAGAAGATATAACCCTTAATGTTGATATTGCTCATTCTAAAAAGAAAGAAATATTTGAAGAGAAAGAAATTAATGGCTTTGCAAACAGTGAAATTATTGCGCAAAATCCTCAAAAACTACGTTTAGATAAAAAAGGGTATTTTGTTATACTTCCGAATAAATCAGAGAGAAAAATTTTTGTTGAATATTATGCGAATAGTGGAGAATTATTACAAACGATTGAAGGAAATGATGCTGCAAGTATCTATTATACAATTATTGAAAAAGAATTTATATCAAAACCTGACCATTGCGCTTATCTCGGAAAGGAATTAACCAAAGCCGAATACTTCATAAAATACGACATCCCTTACATACAAGACAAAGCATTAGGAGAATTAGCAGACGAATAAAAAAATAAACATTTTAGAAGGATGCCAATATCATTGGATCCAGTCGCCATAAAGTTCCGGTCTTCGGTCAGGAAGGAAAAGTCTTTTCGCATGTGCGTGTTTCACCTCCCCAAGGTCAATGTCGCAATACAATATTTCTTCCGTTCCGCGACCAGCCTGAGTCAGTAGCCGGCCATCGGGTCCACACACAAACGATTCGCCGGAGAAATCGAGATGCTCCTCCACCCCCACCCTGTTGCAAAGCGCTGTAAAATAGCCGTTTTGGAAAGCGGCAATCTGCATTTCCGCTTCGTATAGCCCATCGGTCCATTCACCCGCAGCACCGGCCTGTGGCGTAATTACCAACTCGGCGCCGGCCACTGCCAAAGCCCGCATATACTCCGGATAATGCCGGTCGTAACAAATGACTACACCAATCTTTCCCACAGCAGTATCATAAACGCGTGCTCCTGTATCACCAGGCGTGTAATAGGTTTTTTCATGAAAATAAGTGTAATCGGGAACGTGCACCATGCGCGTCTTCCCCAAAATGGCTCCGTCTGCATCGATCACCGGCGACGTATCATACGTGTTTTCTCCATCCCGTTCAAACAGGTTGGGAATAATGATTAGGCCGTATTTTCGCGCCAGTGAAGAAAAAGCTTCCGTTACAGCTCCGGGAATGGTCTCTGCCAGTTTATTTTTACCGGCCGTTGCCGGATACTGAGGATAAAACGGCTCGAAAGCCAGTTCGGCGAAAGCCACAAGTTGTGCGCCGTTACGCGCCGCCTCTTCAGCAGCCGCAAGGCCTTTTTTCAGGTTGGCGGATTTATCAGCCCCCGCTTTTTGTTGTATTAATGCAATTTTCATGTGAATTCAATTTTATCCAACAAAAATATGAGAAAAAAAGGAACTTCTCCGGGACAAAGCCATTAAAAAACCTAAGGATAATTGATGAAAGATACCGGAAGCTTCTTTGCTATCATTGTAAGGGTAACAATCATTGAAAAATCAATCCGGTCGTTTATTTATCTGATGTGTACTGATTCATAAATCCAAACATAAAAAACTTGATTTACAGCGTTTTATATCCTTATATTTATCTCCTGAATGTTGTTCTGTTTAGCGCCATCCGTAAGCAACCATCATAATAACTAACCCTAATAAAAAAACCATGAAAAAAATAACCAAATTATCAGGCTTCATCCTCTCCCTCTCCGGACTCATTACGGTATTTTTCCTTTCGGGTTGTGGAAGTAACAGTATAAGCACAAATCAGTATCTTGGAAAACTTCCGGGTATAGCCAAAAAATATAAAGATGAAATCGGCAATAAGAAGAAAGAACTTCAAGCGTGTACTGATCTTGAAAAAGCCTTTAAATTAGACAAAGAGGCTAAAATACTGGCCAGAGAAGCTGATGAAAAAATAGCAGAATACCTTGCAGTCAATCCTATCATCAATATTCCCTTTGAACAAAAACCGGATGACCGGTTTAAAATAAAGAAAGTCCGGGTTGAAAAAGCATCAGATACCCGCCTCCACTTTAAAGCAAATATTCTTATTACTAAAGATATCCAAAATCATTGGGGCAATCCGCCGGGATTCAGCAACCATCTTTTTGCTTATGTCAAAGCTGTTGATAAGGAAGGGAATTCTCTTACCCGCCGATACGGCGTGTTTGGTACCAGAGGCAGAGGCCCTTTCAAATCTGATATGGAAACTGAGCTGTATGGTTCGCTGGATGGGCCGGCAGACATGGTCAACTTTGAGAAACTAATATTTATTTCCAAAGAGGATTACGATAAAAAAAGGTGATAAAACACAAGTCCTGGTATAAATCAGGGTAAAACAAATTAAGAACTTTAACCAAAAACATTATGAAAACGCTATCTTTACTATTTATCGGACTTCTCATTTCGGGAATGTCCTTTTCGAAAACAACAGAAAAAAAAGTAACATCTCATGTTACAATTGAAAACCAGAGAACCGGCAATGTGACTGATGCTTATGCACCATTGCTGTCTCCTTTTTCCACGGAAATAGATCAAGAGCGCATCAATAATAAGATCAATGCCCTTAATTTACACCGAATGAAGTTTAACCAAGCTCCTTTCAGTGTCAAAATTGTAACGTTGTTACCTGCTGATTATGAAGCCCAAAAACCTGCCGGTGCATTTGCCTTTGATGTCGGGTATGTTGATGCAGCCGGGAAAGTATTTGTATCTGAGCCCACAACATCCGCACAACAAAGCACTTTTGCCGATATAAATCAGGCCGCGCTCTATTATGTTTGCCAGTCATTTCTTCAATATTATTATCAGACCACCGAAATGCCGCTCTGGTTTAAAAGCGGATTTGCAGCTTATGAAGCAGATATACGGGTTGATGACAATACAATAAAAACTGCCTACAATAACTATGGAGGGACTCTAACTTCCTTCGCATCATTGAATGATTCGACAAGTTTTGCTGACAATAACGGTTTTGCTATTTCTTATATGTTCGGAGAATTCATGGGTGTTATGGAAACATGGAGTTATCAAATGATTAATAAGGTAAATGCGTCAACAATAGTTCCTGTTGCATGGTGGCATATCAAAACAACAGATCAACTTTTTGAAATTTGGATGCGCTATTTTAATGCCCGGATACTGGAAAAAAATGACCAAAAGAGAATTAAATTGGGACAAGAAACCGAACACTTTAAGTTTTATTACCGCAATACCGAAGATTTCTGGGCAGCTTATTTTCCGGGAGTTTTAGAAGAAGCCATCACGGAATATATTGGACTATTAAAATTTGATATTTTTGAAAAATTCAGTTACATAACTATGCCCGAATGTGATTTCTCTGCAATTGGCGGAACTACATGTATAAACAGATACACCGGAGGAACAGCCTGGTCGTCGGGTTTGTCAAGTACAAGTCCTAATAATTCCGGAGATTTTGGCCGATTCAGACGTCTGATTCGACATGAATTAAGCCACCTGGTTCAGAGACATCTCCCGGCAGGAAATATGACGGCATGGCTGAATGAAGGATTTGCCCAATTTCTGTCACACGGACCACACACCCAAAAGGACATTGATGGTTTACAATCCAATGCCAGAGAGACAATCGATAAAGCCATTAATTATTTTGGACACTTACCAACCTATGAAGATACTAAAGTTTACCCGGGACAATCGAACGTTGATTATTATTTGCTCGGAGAGATTATGCTTAATTTCATCTACCAAAATGGCGGATATACCACAGTAAAAGATGTTATAATGCATCCTGAAACAGGGATTGCCAATATGGGCTATTCATCAGCAGAAGCATTTATGACAGCCTATTATCACTATGTGAATATAAAGTACCTGAAAATTGATAATCCTGATTATTTCACTAACTACGATACGTTTATTACAAAGCTTACAAATTTAACCGGTTCGGCAGACAGCAGCGCTCAATTAAATACATTTTGGGATGATTTGATAGCTACCGGGAATTTCCCATTTGCAGTAGGTACAAAAGTGGCCTTTTTGTATCGTGGTACGGCGAGCTCAATTTCCTGGGCCGGGATGTTTAATAATTGGGATATGAATGCTGATAAAGGTCATCGGCTTGGCATAAGCAATATTTGGTTACTTGAAAAAGAGTTTCCCAAAGATACAAGATGTGAATATAAAATTGTTAAAAACGGGAGCGAATGGCTGGCAGATCCACATAATCCGAACCCTTTAGTAGGCGATTACGGGAACTCCGAATTATGGATGCCCGATTACAGTAAACATACTGAACTTATTCCCCGAACCGGAATCTCCAAAGGTACGCTTAGTGCTAACATCTTAATAAACAGTTCCAATCTCGGTTACTCCTGTCAATACCGGGTTTATACTCCTGCCGGTTATAGTAATCTGTCAAGTTTGCCAACAATCTATGTTACCGATGGCCAAAATTATCTTGATAATAATATGGGAAAAATGATTACCGTTCTGGACAACCTGATTGCAGATAAAACTATTCAGCCCGTCATTGCCATCTTTCTTGACCCGCGTGATCCCAATAATTTGTCGAATGACAGACGGGGGAATGAATATCGCAATAACCAACATTTTGCAGATTACATTACGAAAGAATTGATTCCGGTTATTGATGCGAATTATAAAACCAGTAACTCTGCTGATGCACGTGCTGTAATGGGCGCATCATACGGCGGGTATAATGCTGCCTATTTCAGTGTGGCAGCGAAAGATTATTTTCATAATATCGGGATAAACTCAGCGTATTTACATCCCAATGGGAATTATAATATTGATTCCGAACTACAGGCTGCTCATCTGGATAACATGAAATTATATTTGAGCTACGGTACATTTGATGCCAATGGCGAAAGATATTTCAACAGGTTAAAAAATATTTTTGACGCAAAAGGAAAAGCCTATGATTACACAATTGTTGGTGATGGCCATACATGGCAAAACTGGAGCCGTGTTATTGGCGATGCACTGGAGTATTTCTTTGCCAAATCGTTAACGGGATCTTTGCTTTTAAAGTATCCCAATGGCGGTGAATATTTCCTTCCGGGAGATTTGGTAACAATTCGCTGGAACGACACACCGGTTTCCGACATTAAGATAGAATATTCAACGGACAACGGTTCCAACTGGGCTGAAATAATTTCGGGCATTCCCACTGCTTCGGGCAGTTATGACTGGACCGTTCCTGATACCAAATCCAATCAATGCAAACTCCGGATTACTGATGTCTTAGATGCTACGGTACTGGACGAAAGCGACGAGACATTTGAAATCGGCCCTGCTAATAAAGCCGGCGGGCCTTATGCTGTTGATGACAATACGGTGCTGCTGCTTCACTTTAATGATAATCTTAAAGAAGAGGCATGACTATACTGTCAATAGTCATGGTGTTGCAAAATCATATATAAAAAGTCCTGTTTCCCGATTAAACAGTGCCATTTATTTCGATAATAGCGAGCAGGCAAATAAATCATTTCTTACTGTGCCTTATACAGATAAACTCAGTCTTACCGGTAATTGGACCATAGAATTCTGGCTTTACATTAATTCATGGAGTCAAAGCCACAACTCCTGGCCTGTTCCGATACTTCTGCCCACAACCGGATGGGATGCCAACTATTTTCTGGAGGTTCCATCTACCGAGGGCAGACTTAAATACGGATTTAAAAGCAGTGATGGCGGTGCTACGGTTTTCTCTTCGCCGAATAGTATTACCACCGGTGAATGGTATCATATAGCGTTAATCAATGACTATGACAACCATATGATCAAACTTATTTTACGTGATGCCGATTTTCAATTACTTGAAGAGCAATCATCCTCCTATACTGCCGGAACCGCAATAAGTACCGGAACCCGTGATTTGAGAATCGGAAATGGGTCGGCCGGAGATAATTATGTTGATGGTTATATGGATGAGCTGAGAATCAGCAATGTGGTGCGTAGTTTTGAAAATACAACCGGTGTGCCCGGAGCAGCCTTCAGCCGTTTAATTTCAATTTATCCCAATCCGGCCGGTAAGGTTGTTTATATCTCGTCACCCGAAATCGTTGAACTTGCCATTTTCAGTTTGACAGGACAAAAAATTATCGAAAGGAAAGGTTTCTCAAAAGGAAATATAGATTTGTCAACTTTCAAAAAAGGTATTTATGTAATACGGTTCTCCGGCAAGAAAGGTGTGGTAAACAGGAAGCTGATTGTGGAATAAAATCTAACAATAATATCAATGTATTAGCTGATTTGTATAATATGCAGAATAATTACAGGAAAGAATGAAACGGAATGGCTATTTCCCCATAGTGGCAGGACGATGGAAAAGACAACTTCCCAATACCATCTAAAATAAAAGAATGAGGCGGATTTTACTGAAAATCGAACTGCTTTTTCAAATTGATGGAGACACGCCAATGGAGAAATTTTTTACTGTTGAAACTTTCATGTCGGCTAACCGGCACACCAAGAGATAATGATTAGTCCGCGTTAGCGGACGACTGAAACTCAGCCTCGGATTGAAATCCGAGGTGGCAAGTGTAAGATACAGAATCTAAATAAATTACAAAATTATAAACACATAAAAGACATACAATAGAATTGAAAAGCTGCCTGAAGCGGCATAAATAAAAATGGATAAATATATTTTACCAAAAGATCAGGTTATTCAAAATTACCCGTTTTTTGTATATCTTTGAATATGTTTAAACCCGGAAAATTACATTTAACATACCTATGTTTAGGACTTTTCATCCTTTTTCCTCAATATAAGCTGATTGCACAGCACAATTTTAATTATAATGAATTTTTAGAATCAATACGTCATATTCCCGAGGACTCTCTCCCTTATTTTTTATATCAAAAAAGTGGAGATTTTTTAAAAGCAGATTCCCTTTATGCAGCAAATGAACTGCTGAGTCATAGCATCGGTTATGCGCAAAAAATCCCGGATAGTTCCTTGATCGGATGGTGTTATTTGAGACGGGGAAAAGTGTTTAATGAGCTTCTTGAATTTAATCATTCATTTATTGCTTTCAACAAGGCTTTCCATATCTCAAAGCAACTGCATGATACCAATATGATGCTTAAGGCAATGTCGGGAATAGAAAATTATTACTATCAGATTGAACTTATTGACTCAGCCATAATCTATTGTACGAAAGCCATTCATATCAATAAAATAAAAAAGAACTATGTCAACTTAAGTGATAATTACCGGGCACTTGGCAGCTACCAAATCACTTATATGGATAATGGTAATGACCGTTCATTTTTATTTGAAGGTTTAATGGATTCCAGCCTGAATGCTGCTTATAAAGCGAAAGATCCTCGCTATCTGGTGTTTGCACTGGCCAACTATGGCTCCGAACTTTATGACAGAGGAGACTCCATACGCGGACTCGAATATCTCCGGTCGGCAATAGATTCCGCCCGTAGCCTGCCCACTCCATCTAACGCTTTAGTCTATTCATTAACAAAATCAAGCGCTTTGAATCTATTATCCGGTCATACGGATAAGGCCACAACTTTATTAAACGAAGCATTACCAATGGCTATAAAATTAAAAGACACGCGCCAATTAACACATATTTATTACCTCCTGGGTAAGCTCCAATATCGTAACGACTCAATAGACCAGGCGCTAACAAACTATTACAAAGCCATTAACCTGGCCGAAAAGTACAGATACAAATATTATCTTCCGTTTATTTACAGGGAATTATTCAATCTGTATTATACACAGAGGTTATCTGACAGCAGCTTTGTTTATCAAAAGAAATATATGGATGTTTTTAAAAAAGAAAACAACAAAGAGATGAAGTATGAAATTGCCCGTTTATCGGCAAAATTTCAGGTAGAACAAAAAGTTGAAACCATTGATGATCTGACAATCATCAGCAATCAGAGGAAGACCATAATCAGTAACCAAAAAAGATTTATTGTTTTGATGGGTTTTGGAATTATTGTGATTGGCACTTTATTCTCATTATTGTATTTCCAATTCCGCAAAATAAAGAAATCGCATCTGAAACTTTCTCAAAATGCCCTTGAACTTAATCAAAAAAACAGGGAAATAGCCAATCTTCGCAATAAAAGGGATCTTCAACGGGAAGGTGTTTACAATGAGCTAAAAATAAAACTGGAGGATTTATTTGAGAATAAGAAAGCTTACCTTAAAAAGGATTTGACACTTTCTAAAACAGCCCGATTGCTAAAAACGAATACTTCTTATCTCTCTGCGTTAATCAATAAAAATTATCAATGTAAATTCAATCAATTTGTTAACAGATACCGCATTGAGAAAGCTTGTGAATTATTAAGCAACAAGGATATGAATATTTATTCTATAGAAGGAATTGCCGATATGGCAGGATTTCAATCCAAATCTGTCTTTAACCGTGTTTTTAAGGAGGCTACGGGAATACATCCCTCTGTATTTAGAAAAGCTACTTCTGCGACGGATTAAACAAGTGTTGGGTATTCCACTTTTTATCCAGTAATCGACTTTATGTTTTCGTACAACAACTACCAAACAATGCTGGACGAACTCAAATCCGTTAATCTAATGAAACACTCCGCCGCAAAACCACATGTGGTCTGCAGATGGCACAGTATTAAACTCATTTATCCCGATACGTTGCAATAGGAATTCCCTTACTTTTGTTTTATGAAGCAGATCATCTTTGTTTTTTTTATTTTCCTTATTTTTATCGGCTGCACAAACAAAAAATCCCGAAACCGGAGGTAAACGACACGTTTATCTGCGGCGCTGACCTTTCCAGGCTTCCCGAAATTGAGGAAAACGGAGCGGTTTTTTACAACAGAAAAGGAGAGGCAAAAGATGCACTAAAAATTTTTAAAGCCAACGGGTTAAACACTGTACGGCTCAGGCTCTGGGTGCATCCCGCAGGCATCCATAGCAGCTTACAGGAAGTGGCCGCTTTTTCAAAACGGATTCATAAGGCCGGGCTGAAAGTGTGGCTCGACCTGCACTATTCCGATACATGGGCCGACCCCGGCCATCAAACCAAACCGGCAGCCTGGAAAAACCTGAATCTGCAACAATTAGAAAACAGCGTTTACGCCTACACACTGCATGTAGTCAAAATTATCCGGCCCGAATACGTTCAGGTTGGCAATGAAATAAATAACGGATTTTTGTGGAACGACGGTCGTATTTCGCACCCCGCCCAATTCACGGCCTTATTGCAAAAAGGAACTTCTGCCGTACGCAATGCCGACACTTCCATCCGGATTATTCTTCACTATGCCGGCTACAAGGGGGCCGACCGGTTTTTTGGCTTTTTGAAAAATCATCATACCAATTACGACATCATCGGTCTCTCTTACTATCCCTGGTGGAATGGAAAATCGCCTGATACGTTGCAACTCACGATAGATCAACTAACGGAAAAATATCACAAAGAGGTCGTTATTGCCGAAACCGCTTATCCTTTTTATACTGTCGTGGAACGACCGGACGACAAATATCGTAGGCAAAAGCAGTCAGCTTATCAAACAATATCCGGCCACGGAAGCGGGACAGGAAGCTTTTTTGTGGAAACTCCGAAATATTCTGGAAACTAACAAATCCGGCAAAGGTTTTTGCTACTGGGAGCCTGAATGGGTCAGCTACAAAGGCTCGCAAGCTACCGATGGCTCACCGTGGGAAAACCTGGCATTGTTTGATTTTCAAAATAAAGCACTGCCGGCCATGAGTGTTTTTCGGCCATAGTAAATTGCGGAGAACCTGAAAACACGGCAACAAAACCTCAGCAAAATCAAGGATAAACGGGAAGCCTGCAAAGTGAAAAACGTACTGAATTTCAAACGGTAACCATCCCCGCATGGAAACGAATCAACTCAACACATAACTGTAAATCACAATGAAATGGCAGATGCTTCCAGCCAGCACAAACAGGTGAAAAATGGCATGGTGATAAGACATCTTGTGCTGCAAATACAACACAGCTCCGAAGATGTAACTTACGCCACCGGCAAGCAGCCAGTAAATTCCCGGCAAAGAAAGATTGGCAATCAGCGGCTTAATGGCTACCAGCACAATGGAACCCATAACAACGTAGGCAATCGTTGAAATGATATTGAATTTCCCGGCATAAAAAATCTTGAAGACAATACCTCCAATGGCCGCTGCCCAAATCACACCAAACAAGCTCCATCCCCAGGCCCCGCGCAGCGTAACCAGCAAAAACGGCGTATAGGTTCCCGCAATGAGCAGATAGATGGAAGCATGGTCAAAAACATTGAGTTTGTGCCTTTTCCCGGGATTTTTGGCCGAATGGTAAAGTGTGGAGGCGAGGTAAAGTGTCATCATGCTGGCACCGTAAATGCTGACACTCACAATTTGCCAGGCATCACCGTGCAGCGATGCTTTCAGAATGATAAAAACCGACGCGGGAATGCTCAGCAAAAATCCCAGTCCGTGCGACAAGATGTTCAGCCGTTCCTCGGCAGGAGAATAACTACGTTTTTCTGAATAACTTTTCAATGTTGCTCTATGTTTAAAATGTTTTAAGGATAAACGATATGGACGGTATTTATTGTACTTTTCCGGCAAACGAATAAAAAAAATTCCAGGCACCAAAAAGAGGACCGGAAAGCGGGATTCACTATTTTGTTACTGCGTCCGCCTGCTTCAAAAAATAATCCCATAAAGTATCAGCAGGCGGTTCCGCCGTAATATCCAGTTTTTCCTTTTTCACAGGGTGAATAAAAGACACTTTACGGGCATGCAAACTTATGGAAGCATCCGGATTACTGCGTGGAAAACCGTATTTCAAATCTCCTTTGATGGGACAACCTATGGCAGCGAGCTGTGCCCTGATCTGGTGATGCCGGCCGGTGTGTAGATCCACTTCGAGCAAATGATAGCGTTCACCGGAAGTTAGCAGTTTGTAACTTAGCACAGCTTCCTTACGGTCAGGCCCGGGCATTTTGCTCACAAAAGATTTGTTTTTTATTGTATTTCTCATCAAATAATGGACGAGTTTTTCCTCTTTTTCCGGTGGCTTGTTTTTCACAATAGCCCAATATGTTTTCTGTATGGCACGCTGTTTCACCAGCTCATTCATACGGCTCAGCGCTTTTCCGGTTTTTGCAAAAACCACCACCCCGCTCACCGGCCGGTCAAGGCGATGAATAACACCCAAAAAGACTTCTCCCGGCTTATGATATTTTTCTTTAAGATAATGTTTTAAGGCTTCACTCAGCGGTTCATCACCGGTTTTATCGCTCTGGACAATTTCCGAAGGCAATTTGTTAACCACAATCAAATGGTTGTCCTCAAATAAGATACGTTTTTCCAGGGAGAGTTTAACACTCATAGCGCCATGCTGATGGGAAACAATCAATACTGTTCTTTATCATTGGGGAAGTCAACTGCTTTCACGTCATGAATGTATACCAGAAAGGCTTTGATAATCTCATCGTGCAGGTTGTGATAACGGCGGAGAAAACGGGGAGAAAACTCCTGGTTGATACCCAGCATGTCGTGCAGCACCAGCACCTGTCCGTCCACATTATGTCCGGCGCCAATGCCGATAGTGGGAATTTTTACCGATTTTGTTACCTTGGCAGCCAACTCGGCAGGAATTTTTTCCAGCACAACGCCAAAGCACCCGGCTTCTTCGAGTAATTTGGCATCACGAAGCAGCTTGGATGCTTCTTCCTCCTCTTTGGCACGTACTACATAAGTCCCGAATTTATTGATAGATTGTGGTGTTAGCCCCAAATGCCCCAGGACGGGAATTCCGGCAGTCAAAATACGGTCGATAGACTCGACTACTTCCGCACCGCCTTCTAATTTCACTGCATTGGCGCCCGACTCTTTCATAATGCGGATAGACGAATGCAGCGCCTCTTTCGAATTTCCCTGATAAGTCCCGAAAGGCAAATCCACAACCACCAGGGCTCTTTTAACAGCTCGCATAACCGACGAAGCATGATAAATCATCTGGTCAAGTGTAATGGGCAGTGTGGTAACATGCCCGGCCATCACATTGGAAGCCGAATCGCCCACAAGGATAACATCGATGCCCGCCTCATCCAGCAAGCGGGCCATAGAATAATCATAGCCGGTGAGCATGGCAATTTTTTCCCCTTTCAGCTTCATTTCCTGAAGCACGTGCGTTGTGATTTTGGGAAATCTTTTGGAACCGTATAATCCATCCATAACGAAAATTTTTTACAAATGTAAGAAATAACCCCGCTGACAAACAACAAGGACAAAGAAAAAGCCGCTCCCTTTCAGCAGTGGCTTTTATAAAATATAAATGGCTAACTCTTCTTAATCTTCCGAAGAATAGTCAATATCGGCCTGGCGTTTGTAAAAGTTGTAACGCCACTTTGCATTTTTGAGCGCTACTTCCTGAAGTTCCTTAGCTCTTTCGGGGAAAGTTTTCTTCAAAGAGGTAAAACGAACTTCCAGATCATGGAACTCTTTCAACTTCTCAAAATCAGGTTCTTTGGAATCGAGATGAAGCGGGTTTTTGCCTTCAAGTTCTAACAGAGGATTGTAGCGATACATTGTCCAGTAACCGGCTTCCACTGCCAGTTTTTCCTCATGTTGAGAGCGGGCCATTCCATTGCGCAATCCGTGTGCAATACAAGGAGAGTAAGCAATAATCAGCGATGGTCCCGGAAAAGCTTCTGCTTCTTTCATGGCTTTAAAGAACTGACTTTGGTTAGCGCCCATAGCAACAGATGCCACATATACATAGCCGTAAGTCATGTAAATGGCGCCGAGGTCTTTTTTACGAATCTCTTTACCGGCTGTTGCAAATTTGGCTACTGCTGCCGTTTGACTGGCCTTGGAGGCCTGACCGCCTGTGTTGGAATAAACTTCAGTATCGAGTACCAGCATGTTCACATCTT